>ENA-UOJC01000078-UOJC01000078.1-human-gut-metagenome-genome-assembly--contig:-C104-NODE-78-length-161117-cov-29.130453_pt1 | contig 161117 bp, 189 predicted proteins | sample MGYA00242339_ERZ723886 | MGnify/ENA metagenome assembly ERZ723886 | reverse complement strand
CAGTCAGTATTGGCGTGTGGGTTCAAGTCCCATTTCCCGCACCAGTGTAAAGGACGTTCGATTTTCGAGTGTCCTTTATTTTTGTTTTAGCGAAAACTTACACATTGCAGTATGCTGAAAAAGCTGTGGCAGTTTCATTGCTGCCACAGCTTTCAGACTGTCGATAAACCTCTTGATTATATAAAAACGGGGTCGCAGGGGCGTAGCCCCCGACAGGGTCTAGGGGCGGTAGCCCCAGTAATATAGCCCCTTTACCGGGGAAAGGGGTTTGGGGATAGGGATTGAGAACAAGCACTTTTTTTGAAAAAACATACTTTTTCTGCAAGCTGAAAAAGCTGTGGCAGTTTCATTGTTGCCACAGCTTTTATATTTACTTTATCTGCGACTGAAGTATATCGAGGACCTCACCGAATCTCTGGAAATGCACTACTTCACGTTCACGCAGGAATTTAATCACATTGCTTACGTCCGGATCGTCACAGACTCTGAGGATGTTGTCATAGGTAGCTCTGGCTTTCTGCTCCGCCGCAAGATCTTCGTGAATATCGGCGAGCGGATCTGCTTTGCTCTGGATGTATGCGGCGGTAAACGGCACACCGCCGGCATTGGATGGGTAAACCGCATTTGCGTGATCCATATAATATGCGCCTACTCCGTATCGGTCAAAGCTCTTTGCACCCTCGCCTGTTGTGAGTTGGGATACTATAGAGCCTATCATTTCGAGGTGGGATAGTTCTTCGGTACCGCTATGATGTCAATGACTGCCTAATATATGGTAGAAAATTCGCATATTTTTATGATTTCGGTAGCTTCGGATATATAGTTATCTCAAAATCATCCGGCGAACCGCTCCAACGAGTGTTTTGCGTCTTTCTATAAACAACCTTTTCTAACACATCTTTTAGCATATCGTTCTTTTCTTTTGCAGACGGCAGTTCGTGGTATACATCCAACAGCTTTTCAACTTTCGGTATTATTTCTTTCATACTTTTTTCACGTATAGTTTCTACCCCAAGACGTTTCTCAATTTCCGCCTTGTCATATGACAACTGATTTAATCGTTCTGTTATGGTCCGTGAACGCTCGAGGAACACCTCCGTTGTATATATGTCCTGTTCAAGTAATTCGTGGGCTTTTATCATTTGCTTGTTTAGCTTGGTTGTCTGTGAGTTGATGTCATTTAGTGATTGCCTTAATATCTCGGATTCTGATATGAGTTCAGACGGTTTGTTGTTGGATAAGTTCCATTGCAACTTATAATTTCGAAGCCATTCTTCAAGAGATTTGAGTATTCTTTCTTCAACAAGGTGCAAAAATGAGCTTACGTTAGGACAGTGAGGGACTGAACAAATCAATGTTGGAGGGCAAGAGGCAGAGGTATACGGCCTGCGAACGAGCTTTCTTCCGCAGAAAGCACAGACAACTATACCGGCGAGAGGATTTTTGGTAGGAGCATTTCTTTTTGTTGGTCGTGGTGGATTTTTGGCAAGGTATTCTTGCACTAAATCGAATGTTTCTTCTGTAATCAACGCAGGATGCAAGCCATTTACAATTATGCAGTTGTCCTCTTCGGAGCGTGGACGTGAGATACTTATGCTTCCGCTCTGCATTCTTTTATTCTGTGATCGCCAATTCCAACGAATTTTCCCAGCATACACAGGATTACGCAACATATCTTTTATGCTGGCAGGTACCCAATATTCCGATTTTCTTGCAGGTATTTTCATTTCGTTAAGTTTTCTCGCTATTAAGGCAACACCTATTCTTTTATATGTGCCGTCAGGCTGCAGTTCACCTTTTGTATATAACTCAAAGATCATTTTTATTACATCGGCTTCGTTAGGGTTTGGTGCCAGCGTAAACCCTTTATCGCCCTTTAATTTGACTTTATCATACCCATAAGGAGCGATGCTGCATACGCATTTGCCCTCTTTTACTGAAGAGAGCCTTCCACGCTGAAGACGGCGGTTGATAGTCTTGTATTCTCGCCGGCTCATAAACAAGCCGAACTCAAAGTATTCCTCATCGTACTCGTTGTTCGGGTTGTACGTCTTCATCGGCGTTATTATCTGCGTGTCGCTGTACTTAAAAGTTTGCGCAACAATGCCCTGGTCTATCGTGTCACCACGGGCAAGACGTTCTACCTCAACGACTAAAACGCCACTCCATATACCGTGCTCTACCTCTGACAGTAGTTGTTGCATGACAGGGCGAGCGGCAATCGTTTCGCCGGAAACGACTTCTCGGTATATCTGAGTGACGTTGTACTCTCTCTTTTTTGCAAGCTCGAGCAAGATTTTTTCGTGCCTTGCGAGCGTTTCCTCTTCTCCGTGATTTTCGGCTTCAATGTCCGATCTGGATTTTCGCAGATATAAGCAATACTGTTCCATTTTTCCCTCCGACTAAAATAGGTATATTCGGAAGTCAAAATTTTATGTTGTACTTTCTGCTGTTTAGCGGCAAATGTACCGCAGAACAAAGATTTTTCTGTTTTCTCGTTGTACATTTAATCACTCCGATATAACGCATTTCGATATAAAATAACAAAATGCTCCTATTCTTCAAGTTTTATGTTAATATCAAACTTGAAGGTGGTGTGATTATGGACATTTCGGAGCGAGAGGAGTTGTTAAAACGCTTCTATGAGCTTGTCAAGACTTTAGATGTTGTCAGCCTCAAAGCGCTTGAAAGCTATATAGAAGACCTTGAGCGCAAAGAAATCGAGCCAAAAAATTAGCGCTCCTTTGCATCGAGCGGAAGTCCTTAGGGCTTCCGCTTTTTATTATCTCATAAAAGAAACAAAAAGTCAAACAATTTTACTTAATCGTAAATTAGCTATTGACGAAAACGCAAAAATGCACTAAAATATATAAGTATACAAAAAAGTGCGATGTATACAGCTACATCAAACGTAACAAGGATGATTGAAATGTACGAAGAGATTTTAAGTGCTTATTCCAACGATGAGCTATTGCATATTTGTAAGTATCTTAATAAGGATTACAACATATACGATACTGAAATCATGCGCTGGAAAAAGATTGAATATGCATTTCATAAAACTACAAAATCAGACATTCTCGTTTTGAAAGAAAAAGTAAATTCAAATGAATTTATAAACTATCTTTTAATGCGTTTCTACAATTGTGAGAGAGTAATCAAATATCATTTCATTAAGCACCTCAAAGACGCTATTCATGATATAGTTGCTTTTGAAATGTCAATAGGGGATAGCAGGATTGACATTTGTAGAATAAACGGAAAGCTTTGCGCTTATGAGATAAAAACTGAGTATGATAATTATGATCGATTGAAAACTCAAATGAAAGATTATATGAAGGCTTTTGAAAAAGTTTATGTAATTGTTCCTGCTAAGAACTATGAGCAAGTACAAAATTTCATTCCTTTGGAATGCGGAATCATCACATATAAACGTGATAACAACTTTAATATGACTTTCTGTTATCGAAAAGCTGCTGTTATTAACAACTGCGATATTGAGTTTTGCATAAACAGCTTGTCAAGCGTGGATATAGTAAAAATATTAAAATCTCTCGGAGCAAAACCATTGGAGAGAAAAGCAGAAAACAAGGAGCTTTTACTGAATATTTCTCGCAAAAAGAACATTTGGTCATATTACAGAAATTTTTTAAAGAACAAGTATAAAGAGCAATGGAACTATTTGAAAGATAATTTTGAAAAAATAGTGCCGATTGATTGTCAGACCTTTTTTTCCTCACGAATTAAACCAGATATGCTCTATGAAAGAAAATAAAGCCGTTTTGCTGTTGCAAAACGGCTTTACTTTACGCATTGGTTTCATAAAGAGTGTAAATATAATGAGACATTGCAATCATTTTCCATTGAGCCTGATTTTTACCTGACTTTTCTTTTTGCATAATCGAAGAAATTTCTCTGCATCCGGGACACTTTGAATGATGTTCGTCGTCAAATTCGCTCCAGTATTCGGAATTAACAATGTTAGGAGCAATGTAATCGGGAAATTCTGAAAGAAGCGGGGCTCTTCCTGTGAACGACACAAAAAAGTTGTTTTCGTTTGAATAATACACTCCAGCAGGACTGATAGTTCCACCGGAAGAAGGAAGTGATGCTACTATACTTGCGTAATCTCCGAAACCATCAAACTTATTTAATGTGGAAGAACTGTACATATCTTTTAAGCTATTATCTATAGACGCTATGGGCTCTCCGTTAACCATGCTCTTGTTTGTTAAAGATTCCGGACGGTGTGCGCTTATAATAATAGAAATGAACTTTTTATCCTTTTTAGATTCGGAAATTTTTCTATATATTTTTTTAAACACAGGGTTTGTGTGCGAAGAAGATTCTATATCCAATAGCAATAAGTCACTTTCCTTTATTATATTTTCTATAATAGGAAATAAAACATCGAAGTCTTGTGTTTTAACTCTAAACGCTATTTTAGGAAATGTTGTTCTGAGTTTCTTTTCGTCTGTTTCAATTTGTATTGGCGGGGTTATATCAGATAAATAAGAGATCACCGGAACAACTCTATTTGAAAATTCGCCAAATTTGTTCACTTCAGATATACAAAATTCAGGCTGACGAGTAGAGGCTGTTACATAATTCCTAATAGTATCTGTTGTGCTGTTTAGTTTAGTTGATTTATAAAAATCAACCATAACAGACATTTCAGAATTATCTTTTAACAGTTCTATCAGCGAATCTATAGAAGTATTATTGTTATTCGTCCTGATTTTTTCTTGAATTAGCTCTACAAGAGGAAATACATTTTCTGTGTTATTAAAAACACCTAAACCTGCCAATTGTGTAAGAACACTCATTTCTACAGTTCGATTTTTCATTATGGGAACATACATACTATCTTTCTCCTTTCGCTTTACTGTCTAAGTGATATGCTAATCCATCAAGACCTGGATATATAAAAGATCGGTTAATTCCAAACCAATCTAAGTTGTGTATGAATTCAGGCACAATATTATTTTTGATTATTATACGTTCTATTTTGCAGTTATGATTATTTATTCTTGTCTTATCTAATGGTGTAGTTGGACTTGCGTGAATTGTGAAAACTCCTTTTTGCGCTATAATCCTTGGATGAAAATAACTCGGAGTGTAGAATACAACTTTATCTTCTTCAGGCAACGAAAAAATATCTGTATCCTCCTGTTCAAATATTACATTGAATTGGGTTTTATCCATAGCATATATTACAACGTCACGCTCACCTGAGTTTTCGGTTGCAAAATATGCAGCGATAAGAGGGTTTTCAGTCCAATCTAAAAAACGAGTAGGTAATCCGTGGTGTTGGGCTATTGTCCATTGCTCTAAGTGACTTATATTTCTTAAATCCAAATAAGGAATAGACATTCTTACAAAATCACGCATAGTATTTTCTTCCAATGACTGCAAATTATCAGCAAATTTATCTTTTGAAAGTTTTTCGGTGTATGGCTCCCTGCCTATTTTAGGGATGAGTTTATATTCAGTGCTGTTTTCGCCACGAAATATGTAATTAGAATTATAGTGATTTTCGAGAAGCGTCAGAAATCTTCTGAACGATTTTATATATATGTTTACCATAGCAGCTCCGTTTTCGTATGGGTAATGTGTATTTGAAGACTTTGCTTCTTACCAGTAATATCCGCAATTGTCACAGTGATAATGCATAGTATATTTGTTTCCTTTGCTTCCAATGACTTGTATTCTTTCAGTTGTGTTCAATTTTTTAGCAAACGAGTTTCCGCAATAAGGACAAGCTACTGCACCAGGATAATTATACAACGTATCTTTTCCGTTAATTATTGGTTTAAAATCTTTTAAATATTCTGGTGGGTTAATCAGTTGATGTGTTGTAACCAGCCGGATTCCCAATATAGAAGTATGCGGATTTTGAGCCCAGTTTGCTTTGAGAATGATTTGATCCGCTCCACCTGCAAGTATGGTATTGCTTAATGTAGTTGTAGGAGCTACAACGCCTAAATTTATGGTTTCGTTTTTTGCTAACAATATTTTTTCTTCGTACATTCTTGTATTTCCCCAATGGGGAAGCAAAGCAAGTCGAATTTTGGCATCAATAATCGATTCAGCAAATTCCGTTGAAACAAAACGACCATTAGCACCAGCACCTCTTACATTTTTATCTTTGTTGAATTGAAAGTTTCCAAAGACCCTATACAAAATTACTTCCTTGGTTGTGACATATGTATTATAATCGGCGTTTAGAAAGCTATTGACATCATTATGATTAAGATTAGTGTCTTTTTCAATTAGTGTAAGCGCATCATGAATATCAGTTTTATATTTGCTCGAAAACTCTCCAGCTGAATAATGAGTTAAGGAGTCATAGTCACAAAAAATCATATAGTCATATCTTTTCCCAAGTTTTCCAACACATTCTATATCTTTGCAAGCAGATCCGCCTTTTTCTGTTCAAATTCTTCTTCTGATATAATGCCTTTGTCCTTTAATTCAGCGAGCTTTTCAAGCTGTTCAATGCTATCATCGTTCTTTGCAGGCTCATCGGGAGTCAGCTCATCTTTTTTGCCGTTAACTTTTTGTGTTATAGGTATAATTACCTTGAATAGCAGCGCTAACGCAAGAACGAGAACAACGGTGCAGATTGAGTAAGGCATAGGAACGAGGCTGAGCATAAGAACGCTGAGTATCAGAAGTGCGAAAACCCATGTGATTACGCTTGCAACAAACTTTACTTTTTTGTTAGCTGTGTTGTGTGATATATAAAGACAAATAAGGCAGATAACGGGGACAGCCACCACTAAAGTGATAAGAATAGTTGTGTCTAAATGTAACATAATTTTCTCCTTTAAATTAAATATATGTAAAACAGCTCTTAGGGGCTGTTTTTTTGTTTATACGCTAACTGTTTGTCGTTCCTGCTTCATTTTCAAGGATACTCTATATTGCTCAGCTGCCGGCACATCGACGTATTCAACGGTTTTGTCAAAATTATCTCTTATTACTTTCTTGATCTCATCAAGAGTAACGTTGAAAAATTCTCTGCGCTGATTAACAAAATTAAGCTTTTTATTTTCAAATGCTCGGTGCAATGCTGCTTCTAATGCAGGTGCATCTTCGGTGAAGATCATTGCATGAACGTCGAAATTGAAAGGTACGGAAGCATCACCAAGTTCGATTACTCTTTCCATAGGATCAAGTCTTCTTGTCATACCTATTTTATATACGTTTTCGCCAAAAGCGCCTATATTAGAGATTATGTACACATAGCCGGCTCTTGCGTTAGCTTCTCTGTAGTCCACGTCTTTTATAGAGTTATCAACTTCATCAAGCTTAGTGAGAAGCTCCTTCTTTTTTTCTTCCAATTCGGCTAATGTAGCTTCATCTGCATTGCTGATCTGTTGATTGAGCTTTTCAAGAGCGTTCATGTAGTGTGCCTGCTCCTTAGCAAGCTTTTTACGTTCTTCCTCTATTTCTTTTTGTAGCTTTGCTTCTTCTCGCATTTGTTCACGAATTGCTCTTTGTTCTTCTTTTTCCTGCTGTTTCTTTTCGGAATACTCAAATGCAAGTCTGAGTTCTTCAATTTTCAGATTAAGATAAGCGTCTTTTATACGGACATCCATTATGGTGTCGCCTAATTTAGAATAGGTTTCACATGAGCTTTTGATACGTTTGAGATAGCTGTCGAAATTGCTGTACTTTACTTTAGCCACAAGCTCGTCACATTCGCTGTTAAAAGCACGAAGTATCAATTTTTGCACACTCTTGGTAGTAGTACGTCCTTTAGCAACGCTTCCGTTAACAGACCAATTATTATTGAATGTAGTAGCCTCGTTATTTTTAATCATCTCTTTTTGACGCTGCCTTACTTCATTCAATTTATCTTTGTATTGATCTGAATTGGCAAAATCAAATGTCGGACGATACAGACCGAAAGATTGCACAAGTATTTCGTCATCAAGCTGTACAATCTGCGTGTTCTTTTCGGCTAATGTAGTATCGAGTTGCTGTTCCTGACCTTTTCTGAGAGCAATTGCTTCATCAAGCTTTGAAAGTTCTTGATTTTTCTGAGCAATCTTATCATCTAAAGAAAGCAAAAAGTCAGCTTTATCTATAGCTTCATCAGGGATTAGACCTTTTAACCTGGTTAATTCGCTTTTCAAAGATGCAAGCTCTTTTTTGTGAAATAAGTCCATAATAGCACTCCTTTACCTACGTCTTTTATCCATACGTTTCATTGTATTTTTCTTCTGCTTTCCTGCTTCGGATACTATACAGGCTGTAACTGCCGCAACTGCCATTACAATAGTAAATGCAAGCCACCCTGCTACAACCGAACCTGATCGTGCAACTATAACTAAAGCAGTAAACGCTAATATCAATCCTACTACGACTATAATAAATGACGGTCTGATGATTTTACTCATTAGTGATGCACCTCCTAATTTTTTAGCAGTTTTTACTTTTATCGTTGCTCTTGAGCTTTAACAACTCAGCGTATTCAATGACTTTTTTTAAGTCGTCGTCAGAAAGAGAACGCACCTCATCTAAAAGTTGTTGAGTAACATTATCAATCTTACTTTTTTCTATGCCAAGTAAGCTATCAACAGATACACTAAAGTGTACCGCTATTTTCTCTAATATTTCCGAATTAACACTTGCTCCGTTTTGCCACCGTGCAAGATTACCCGGACTTAGCCCTAATGATTTTAGGAGCGGTGTAGGTTTTTCTCCTCGCTGTTTACACAGTTCAATAAATCTGTCATAAAACACAAAAATCCCCCTTAAAAACTGTTAGAAATAAACAAAAATACACCAATGTGAATTTTTATGGTTGACAAATACCTTTTAGTGAATTATAATAAACGTGTAAGAAAAATTACAATTCAAAAGCCCGTCGGAGCTTGTCCGTCCCAGACCCGCTGACCTTCGGAAAGAAATCCGGGATATAAAATTAGTCAGAATGAAACCGCACATGCTGGTCGTGCGTTTACCCGACAGAAGATCGGGAGGTGGAGACGAAAGCCGCTTCCAAATTGTCGACTACAGGATACCTATTCCTCAACAGGTGCTTAACCGTATGGCTGTACCCATAAAGCGATAAAAAAGAGAGTAGTCAGCCCGCCCGCTTGAGCGTATCAAGCCCAGCACATATGTTGACTGGCTCACCACAAACGAAGTGCAACAATCGGTAGTAGCGTGATGACGGCTCGGAAAGACGAGCGATATGTGAGCGAAAAGGACAGACCTCTTCCCTTACAACCAAGCAATTGAGTAAAAAGTATATATCATATATCCTCACAAGTATATGATATTACTTTTTACCTCATTTGTCAAGTTTCCTTACAAAAAAGTCTGAAAAGGGGTGTTGAAATGCGTGACAACCGCTTGTTTATAGCGGAAGTGAAAAAACAGCTTGCAATAAGAGGTTGGAAGTACGACCGACTTGCCAAAGAGATAGGCTATCCTATCGGCAGTCTTTATGGCTTTATGTCTAACAAGCGCAGTAGCGACCGAATGAGAAATGCAATCGCAAGCGTCCTTGAAATTTCAAGCTAAGCAAAACGCCGAGTAAGAATGTTGACACCAAAGGCTGACATTTCAGTTGAACAACAAGCTACCCGGCGGAAAACAGAAAGTAAACACAAAATGCTTGACTTTCTGTATTTAATTATAGTACCGAAAGGAGTGAAATTAAATGTCGAAACAGGCGACAAAAGCTTGCGGAAACAGATACTTTGAAGCCCGAATGAGAGCGGCAAAGTTTAACGAAAAACTGTTCACACGAGCAGGCGCTTCAGAGGTGATCCCAGGTGTAACAGAAGACAGCCTGAAGAAGTACGAGCTGGATATAAACAGACCGCCGAACATCGTTGTTGCTCTTATGGCAGACGCTTACAATGAACCTGAACTGCGGCAGTGGTACTGTGCAAATGAATGTCCGCTCGGCAAGGACTGCCGAGAGACACCGCCTCAGATGCCTGCCGAAAGAGCCTTGCTGAGATTACAAAACTCCATTTACGAAATGGACAACGTAATCAAGCAGTTATCGCTTCTCATGGAGGACGGCGAGTTAAGCGAGGACAAACGGCCTCTTATCCCGAAGCTTAAAGAGCAGTTACTTGAGTTCCGCCGCAGAGCCGATGAAAATCTGGTAAGCCTCGAAAAAGCGGAAAAAACAGGGCGTTTTACATAAGGGCAAGCCTACAGTGAATAAAATGACGAAAGGAGGTGTCGGCTATGGAGTGCGCAGAGCCCAAAATTGCCGAAGAATTTATGATCGGCAACACGAAAGTCAAGATAGCAACAGACTACTGTTGCAGAACCGAGGAAGTACCGAAAATCCTTGAACGCATAGCAAGAAACGCCTTGGACGGCTTACGAGCTAAAGCGTCCATAGCAAGCAATGTCGAAAATAAAGGACAGACCGGTAACGAGCAGGTTTCTTTATAAAGGTCGCTTTTATACCGTACTGCCGGCGAAATATCCAAAATATCAGGCGGCGATACTTACGGGAAGCACCTGGACGAGAGTTTCAATTTTCGGTGATAAGATCATCGAGATTGAAGCGGCGATAAAAAGGACAAGCATACCTAAGCTTTTGGCACAGAAAGAGGTGTAAACGAAATGAAAATAAAAAAGGTGATTACCTTCGTTGTCGCACAGTTCATCAGAGTATGGGTGACAGCGTTCGCAGGCATAGCGGTATATGTTCCACTGTCAGCGCTTGCCTTTGCCGAACGTGGCTATAAAGCCATTGGCGGCGAAATAATCCCTGTAATCCTTGTTGTTGCGACTGTATGGGTTGGCTTTGACTACTGCGCACAGCTGTGGTACAGAAGCATGATAGGCAGGCACGACAATGAAAATTGAAAAAGTCTGCGTTGTGTGCGGAAAATCGTTTTTAGCGGCAAATCCGCTGTATTGCTTGTGTAGTAATGACTGCCGAGCTAAACGGAAGACTGTATACAAAAAGCGGTATGAAAAGACACACGCCGAAGCGATAAGAGAGCAAAATAGAAAACGCAACAAAAAGTATCGGGAACAGCGCAGAAAGAAATACCATTGCAAAACGTGCGGCACTGTACTGCCAAATGGCTGTCAGAAATACTGCCTTGACTGTCTGTTAAGAGCATACCAAAGCGAAGAACAGCGGTCGTGGGCAAAAGATGTTCTGCATAGCCGAGGATACGATGAAACGATGATAGACAGCGAGATTGCAGAAAGGACAAGCAGATGAATGTTATCGAGCGCATGGACGCTATCAACGCCGACAAGCGTATCGCCGATTTTCGTGTCAAAATGAAGCAACCGTACGATTTCAAGGTCAGATACGCATTCACTCGGGTGAAGGAGTTTGTAGAAGAGTGCGGCAAGCGTGATTTGAATTGTCATGTTTCAGTTGGTGGACTGGACAGCATAACTCTTTATAAGTTCATAAACGATTATTGCGGCTTCTTTGTGCCGGGCATATCAGCTTCAAGTCTTGAAGATGTATCAATTCAGAGAGTTCACAAAGAACTTGGTGTTGAAGTTATACGACCGTACAAGTCCAAAGTTGATGTAATCAAAGAGTTCGGCTATCCGATACTTAGCAAAGAAATAGCGGCAAAAATTGAGTTGCTTCAAAATCCATCAGATCAAAATAAGACAGTCAGACATGCCATCATAACCGGCGAAACAGGAGAATATGGCGGAAATCGCACAGGTAGCCGAATGAAATTATCACAACGTTGGCTCGAACTATTCGGTGGCTATGAAAACCATACTGAAAACGTTAATTATAAGGTGCCCGATTTCAAGGTATCATCAAAATGCTGCTACTATCTAAAAGAAAAGCCTTGCGATGACTGGGCTAAGAAACATAACAGCGTGCCGTTCTTGGGACTTATGGCTTCAGAAGGAGGCAGACGGCAAAAGTCGTTGATGATTAACGGCTGTAATTACTTCGGAGCATCAACTATTCGTTCAGCTCCGTTTGCAATTTTCACTCGGCAGGACATTCTGCAACTTGCGCTTGATTTAAATGTTCACATTCCGGAAATATACGGTACGATAGAGCGTAAGGCCGACGGAACATTATTCACGACAGGGGCTCAACGAACCGGATGTTCGTTTTGCGGGTTCGGTATCCAACTTGAAAAAAGGCCTCATAGATTTGATAGGCTTTATCAAAGCAATCCAAAAGAGTGGAAATTTTGGATGTATGATCAGGGCTGGGGACACGTTCTCGACTATATCGGAGTTGACTGGAGACAGGATTACGAACAGTTAAAATTATTTTGAAAGGACCAATAGAATGAAATTTAAAGTTAGCACAACCGTTACTACTTATGAAGAAGTAATGAAGATCACCTGTGCACTGGCCGGTATTGTGAACAATATCAATGTAACAGACTGTGAGGGCGAGGAGGACGAAGACGACGATGATTAGATATGACAAGCCGATTATCAAGACTGCCGCAGAAATGAAGCCCGGCGACATCTTCCGTACCGAGTATGGCGATTACGGCAACTGGTGCGAGTTCGTTTTTGAACACTGTGACGTTCACACAAAAGGATGCACAGTGACATTCTTTCACCGTGTTGGCAAACACCAAACGGCAGAGTGCTACGAGTACAAGGACATAAACAGAATGACCTATACGGTTGTCGGACAGGAATCGGCGTAAAGGAAAAGGCTGTCACAAGGACAGCCAAAGAAATAAATATAAAAGTGCTACTGTGATGAGTATATCACATTCGGAAAGGAATGTCAAGATATGGCGATGTCGCTGAAAACACAGGTAATGCTAAGAATAGGCGCTGTAGCAGACAGCGAGTTCTGGGTGGCATTGCCGAAGGCTCACGCAAAGCTCTTCCGTATCGTAGAAAGAGAAGGAGATGCTGGCGGAGCAAGATTAACGATAGATTATGCTGTTATGCTGATTGCAGAACAGATAGTCATAGACAGAATGATGTCAGAAACATTAGGAGGTGCTACACATAATGGAAGGTCAGGTTATCACAATTAAACAGTTGCCGATAATCGAAGAAAGATTACAGCTTATCAAAGCTGAGATTGACGCTAAGACGCAGCACGTTTTAGCGCTTGACTGTAATGATGCTACAGTCAAGGCTATCAAAAGCCTCAGAGCAGATCTTAACAAAGATTTCAGCGAGCTTGAAGAAAAGCGCAAAGAGGTCAAGCGTGCGGTTATGTCGCCGTATGAGCGATTTGAGGAAGTGTATACCGAATGCGTAACGAATATCTATAAGCAGACGGATGCAATCCTCAAGGGACGTATTGCAATTGTCGAAAACGCAATCAAGGCTAACAAGGAAAAGGAAATCAGAGCATACTATGACGAGTATGCAGAAAGTCTGGGTATTGACTTTGTCCCCTACGAAAAAAGCGGTATCACGGTAACGCTTTCAGCAAGTACCAAAAAGCTTAAGGAACAGGCTGCTGCATATCTTGACAGAATAGCGGACGAGCTGAAGCTTATCGGCACTCAGCCACAGGACTTACAGCCGGAAATCCTCGTTGAATACAAGCGGACAGTCAATGTCGCATATTCCATTCAGACGGTTATCGAGCGTAAAAAGGCAATCGAAGAAGAAGCAGAGAGAGCCAGACAGCAGGCGGAACAGCAGACAATCTATGAAGCGGCTGAGGCTCGTGTCGATGAGGCAGTCGAAAGTTACGGCGAAGAACATCAGGAAGCGGTTGCACCGCCTACTGTTGCCGAAGCACAGGAACAGCCCGAAAAGCTGTACCGTGTTGCATTTGCTGTTTATGGTTCGTTTGAAGGAGTAAAACTTGTAAAGAATTTCTTGGCAAACGATTTCTTAAAAAATGGAGGTAAAAAGTATGAGCAGTTACAATACACCGGTCGAGAAGAAGCCTAAATTTTCAGTGGCGATAAGCACACCAACGTATCAGAATCTGATACGCAACACGCTTGCCGATCCCGAAAGGGCAAAACGCTTTATTGCGTCAATCACATCTGCGGTAGCAGTCAATCCGCAGTTGCAGGAGTGCGAAACATCTACGATTGTAGCAGGCGCACTCCTCGGCGAAAGCCTTAATCTTTCGCCGTCACCACAGCTTGGTCAGTTCTATTTAGTACCGTTCAAGCAGAAAGCAAAGTATGACCGTAATCGTAATCTGATTTCGCCCGAATGCGTCAACGCACAGTTTGTTCTTGGCTACAAAGGTTACATACAGCTTGCAGTGCGTAGCGGTATGTACCGCAAGATAATTGTCCACGAAATCAAGGACAGTGAACTGATACGCTGGGATCCGCTGATGGAAGAATTTGAAGCGAGCTTCATCGAAAACGAAGAAAAGCGTGATAAGACAGACACTATCGGATATTACGCAATGTTTGAGTACGTTGACGGATTCAGAAAAACGCTGTACTGGAGCAAGGATAAAATGCTTGTGTATGCAGACAAGTACAGCCCTGCATTTAGTAAAGATGCGTATGCAAAGCTGATAAACAACGAAATCCCGGCAAACGAGATGTGGAAATACTCATCGTTCTGGTACAAAAGCTTTGATGATATGGCGAAAAAGACTATGATACGTCAGCTGATCAGCAAGTGGGGCGGAATGGCGGTAGAACCGCTGAGAGTAGCGCTTGAACACGATAACAACGTTCTTCAGCGTAGTTCTGACGGCTTTGAAAATATCGCAACCGAAGCGGACGTAATGCCCGCAGAACCGCACCTTGTAAGTAATAACGAAGTGACACAGCCCGAAGTTGCTGATGTTGTAGAGAATATAAACCTTGAAGACTTATGATTAAGTACGAGATAATCTCCACCGGCTCACAGGGCAATGCGGCGGTTATCGAGGATAACATTCTGATTGACTGCGGTGTAAGCTATAAGTTGATACGTCCGTATGCGGACAAGCTGAAGCTTGTATTGCTTACCCACATTCATTCAGATCATTTCAACAAATCTTCGATACGAAGCCTTGCAAGGGACAGACCGTTACTGCGTTTCGGTTGTTGCGGTTGGCTTGTTCCTGCGCTTTTAGATATGGGTATATCCAAACGCCGAATTGATGTTTTCGAGTACGGCAAGATGTACGGTTACGGGATATGCAATATAATCCCTGTACCGCTAAAGCACAACGTACCAAACTGCGGCTATAAGCTACATTTTGGTGACAAGGGCAAGATGATATATGCCACCGACACAAACAATCTTAACGGCGTTACAGCCCGCAATTACGACCTCTATATGATAGAGGCTAATCACACGGAGACGGATATAAAGGAACGCATAGCAAAAAAGAAAATCGCAGGCGAATACGCCTACGAAATTCAGGCGGAAAAAAATCACCTGTCGAAAGAAAAATGCGATGACTTCATCTACCGCAACATAGGTCCTAACGGCGTATATGTGTATATGCACACTCACAGGGAGCGTGATACAACAGATGATAACGACCGGAAAGATACTTAAATTTGACAAGCACGGCAATAAGCTGTTGCTGGAACTTCCCGAAAACGTTGAACGGGAGTTGATACAAAAGCATATCGGCAGTGTAGAACTGCGGCTGAATGACGGTCGCAGGATCTCCGCCGACCAAAGAAGAAAGATATTCGCTATCGTTCGTGACATTGCATTGTGGAGCGGGCATGAGCCTGAATTTATCAGGGCATATATGACGTGGGACTACATCAAGCGTCACGACGGCGAATGGTTTTCTCTGTCCGATGTCGATATGACAACGGCAAAGGACTTTATTACACATCTAATAGAGTTCTGTTTTCATTGGGACGTGCCGACAAAAGACACGTTACTGCATGAAACAGACGATATAGGTAAATATCTGTATATGTGCCTTGAACACCGCAAATGCGCTATATGCAACGCACGAGCGGAAGTACACCATGTAGACCGCATAGGCATAGGCGGAAATCGTGAGGAAACAGTCCATGTAGGAATGAGGGCGATCGCTCTGTGTCACGAACATCACATGGAAGCACATATCAGAGAAAAAGAGCTGTTTGAAGAAAACTACATCTACGGTATAAAGCTTGACGAATACTTATGTAAAAAGCTCAGGCTTAACACAAAGTCAAGGAGGTAGCGATGGCAAGACCTCAATGCGACGGTTTGTCGTACTTTCCTTTTGATGTGGATTTTTTCTCAGATCGAAAAATCAAGATTATACGAGGCTCGGAATACGGCACTGATGCGATAATAATTTACATTTACCTGCTTTGCGAGATATACAAAGGCAAGGGGTACTACATCGCATACGACGACGATTTGGTGTGCTGCGCAAGTGCAGACACAGGAGTGCCGGAGGGCAAGACAAGGCAGATAGTACAGCTCCTCGCAAGCAAGTCACTGTTTGATAACACACGGTTTTCGGCGGACAACTTACTTACTGCTGCATCAATACAAACACGTTATCAAGAAGCAAAAAAATCCACAAAAAGAGACGTGTTTGTGGAACCCAGCGTTTGGATTTTAAGCGAAGAAGCGACGTTAGGGTTTATTAAAGTGCACCCAAAAGAGAGTTTTTCCGAGAAAAACCCCAGTAAATCCGAGAAAAACCCCAGTAAATCCGAGAAAAACCCTACAAAAGAAAATAAAATAAAAGAAAATAAAAATAAAATAAATAAAACTAAAACCGCAACAGCTATCGCAGTTGCTCCGGAGCTTGAGCCGGCATGGCAGGCATTCATCGAAATGCGAAAGAAAATGCGCAAGCCGATGACAGAGTACGCAATGGAAATAACAATCAAAAAGCTTGAAACTCTTGCGCCCGGTGATACGGTAACGCAAAAGAAGATTCTTGAACAATCTGTTGAGCGCTCATGGCAAAGCGTGTATGAGCTAAAAGAGAAAGGCGGCGTGAACAATGGAAGAAATGAAAAACCTTTCAAGCCAAGCGATTGGTAATGTTCACGGTCCTATCTACACAAGTAAGGAAGTACACGAGTATGGCATACCGTATGACTATCCTCCGCCTAAGCCCGAAACGTGCAAATTCTGCGGTAAGCGGTTGTACTATGAGGGCATAGTGCTAATGGGTAAGGTGCTTGTATGGCGCACAAACGAGCCGCAAAGATGCGATTGTGCACAAGCGATAGAGTTTTGGAAGCAACGAGATGCACAATCAGCGCAAGAAGAAAAGCAACGCAAAGAGCAGGAAGCACGAAACCTTATGCAGGCGAAAATTGAAGCTATCCTTGGCAAATCGGGAATAAAGAAACGTTACCTGTCAAGAACGCTTGAGAGCTTTAAAGTTACCGCCGAAAACAGCGAAGCGTTTAAAATTGCCGTTGATTATATCAAGCAATTTGATAAATACTCGGCACAAGGTAAGGGATTATACCTTGAGGGAACGTGCGGAACCGGTAAAACACATCTCGCAGTTGCTATTGCACTGAAACTGATAAGCAAGGGCGTTCCGGTTATCTGCAAAACGTCAATAGACATTCTCGGCGATATAAAACGCTGTTACGAGCGTAACAGCGAAGTAACGGAAGAAGAAGTTCTCGAAGCGTACAAGAGCGTTGATCTGTTGATAATAGACGATCTGGGAAAGGAACAGACAACTGAATGGTCGGTGCCCGTGCTGTATAGCATTCTGAACGAACGCTATGAAGCACTACTGCCGACAATAATCACAACGAATTATAACACATCCGCTCTTGCAGAAAAGTTATCTGCAAAGGGCGACACAGAAACAGCTGCGGCAATAATCAGCCGATTTGTTGAAAGCTACAAGCGAGTAACAATGGCTTGGGCTGATTATCGCAGGAAGGGATAATACAATGGAAAATAAAGAAAGTGCTATGACCAAATTAAACAACGAAGCTGCTACAGTTAGCGGCTACAATGTGCCGGCAATCGCTATCAGAGATCATGTTGCTCAACGCATAATGAGCGATGCCATTTACGCCGAAAAAGTGATAGCCGAGGGCAAGACGCTTAGCAAGTGCTATCAGTACATATCGGATATAGCGTACGAAAAAGCCCGTAAAATGAGCAATACAGACAAGCGGGGCGGAATAATGATAGGAATGTCTTCTGAGGAGATATTTGCACTCGCAGACGAATACTACACGCTTTCTGATGATGAACTGAAGAAAAAGCTTGAAGCAGAAAGGCCGAAGCCTGCACCTGCCGAAAAGGCTGAAACGACTAAGAAGAAAATAGCGGATAAACCTAAGAAAACAAAGCCTGCCGAGGAAAAAGAAGAATTAGAACAGTCCTCACTGTTCGATATGGGTGTGGAGGAAACAGAAGATGATAGCATATAAAGCTTTCAACGAAGATCTGACCTGCCGTAAGTACAAATTCAAGGAAAATGAGCCTAACTACACAGATAAGGCTAATTGCAGGGAAAATGGATTCCACTGCGCCGAAAATCCGCTTGACTGCTTATCATACTACCGCTTTGATAACTGCGTGATTTACGAGGTAGATGCAACAGGCGATGTTGATGAGGATGATATAGACAGCAAGATAAGCTGTACTGTTCTCACGCTCCGCAAAAAGCTTGATGTGCTTGATTTTGTAAAGGCGGCGGCAAAATACATCACGCTGCACCCATACCGTGAACAGAATCACCATGTACATAACGATATGGCTTGTGGCAAAGAAGGCGATAAGTTCCTTATCGTTCGTGGGAAAACAATGGCAGTAAGCGCACAGAAAGACACCGTAGTGTGTATGCTCAAAGAAAGCCAGTATAGCAAAGAAATACTGTGGTATTCGATTTTTAAGGTTGACGGTAAATCAATGTTGGCAGGTGTGCCGTACAACGAATACGGCGATATAGTGACAGAGGCAGAAATGGAGGCCCTTCATGAAATTAAAAGAGCTGAGTAAGCTTCCGAAAATCACTGCACCAAAGTCGTTCGTTGAAAAGGCAGGAAAAGATACTCCCCGTATGATAAAAAAATCCGGTTCGACCGAGTACAGATATGAAACAAGGGAGTATGCAAAATGCCGAATATATGGTGACATAATCAAAGTTGCTTTGTTCTATACAAAGAACTTGCGGCTCGGAGCAACAATGCCGGCATACGAGATATTCATTGATTACAAAAATGAAGATTTTATCACTTACGATTACAGCGCAAACCGCTGGAGCAACGCCACGATAGAAAAACTTGACACAAGCTTTTATTGGTGGTTCGAAGCAAAAGAAAAAAAGTATATGTCGGCCAAAGAGAGAGCACTTCTGAAAATAAACTTGAAAATCGAGGAAGACGATAGTTGCGTCGACTATTACGGTATTCGGAAGTTTCAGCAGAGAGTCCGAGAACGTCAGCTGCTCGCAAGGCATAAGAAGGATACGGATAAATGGGACAAGGCAATGAATAAAGTTGCAGATCTGCCTAAAGACTGGGATAGGTTTGTTGCTAAAACAGTTATCAAAGATCAGTATATTTTCTACGAGTATAGCAGAAAAGATGAAAAAGACGGGTACTGTACCTGGTGTGAAAATTATGTTAAGGTTAAGAATCCTAAGCATAACTTTAATGGTCTCTGCCCTCATTGCGGCCACGAAATTCAATATAAAGCTACCGGCAAAACAGGCGCATTCTACACCAAAAACTTTGTCGCATATCTTGTTCAGCCGTATGAAGATAACTTTGTAATTAGGGTTTTCGAGGCTCGTTGCCGTTATGAAAAAGACAAATTCGGCGGATTAAGCAGAAAAGCACGGGTATATGCAGCAGAGAAACTGCGTTATATATACGACGGCAACAATTCAGCAATCGGATATAGCTATGAGTTATATAAACAACGTGAAGTACGGTGGTGTTGCTTTGGCAATACTTCTCCGAGCTATTTTAACAGTTGGTTCGGAATTGTGTATAAAAGAAATTTGTGCGGCAAGATCGTTAATCGCCTGTGCAGAACCGGACTTATTGAATACATCAAGAACACAGAAAAATGCGATCCGAGAGTATTCTTAACCGAGCTAAAGCGTTCGCCCGGTGTTGAACAGCTTGCAAAAGTCGGCCTGCACCGCCTTATAAACGACTGTATTTACAACTATCACTACGATTGCGACTATAGATTTAACGGCGGAGAGCCGGCAAAAGCACTGCATATCGACAAATACCGCATGAAACGCCTTGTAAAAAGTAACGGCGGTCTTGTATATCTCGAGTGGCTAAAAAATGAAAAAGAAAAGAACACTGTATATGATGATACGACAATACAGTGGCTTGAACAACAGAATATCAGACCGGAGGATATAGAATTTATTTCCGACAGAATGAGTGTTCAGCAGATAAAAAACTATATATGCCGTCAGATGTCCGAAAACAGTATGACAAGCAGAGATGTAATACAGACGTGGAGCGATTATCTTGGTATGGCCGAACGGCTGAAAATGAATACATCTGATCCTATCGTGTACCGAGCGAAAAAACTCAGGCAGCGTCACGACGAACTGGTAAAAGAGGTTGATGACAAAGAACGTGCGTTAAGAGCGGTTGAAATCAGCAAAAAATATCCTAACATAGAAACGGTTTTGCAAAAAATAAAGTCAAAATACGAGTATGAAGACGAAACGTACTCAATACTCATACCGGGAAAAATAGAGGATATTCTCGCCGAGGGAGCGGCACTGCACCACTGCATAGACAAAACAGACAGATATTTTGACCGCATAAATGTACAGGAATCATATCTGATGTTCCTGCGCCGAACGGCCGAAAAGGACAAGCCATATTATACCCTTGAGGTCGAGCCAAACGGCACAGTGCGGCAGAAGCGAACGGAGTTTGACAGGCAGAACCCCGACATAGAAGACGCAAAAACGTTTTTGCGCAAATGGCAGAAAATAATATCAAAGCGACTTAGCTCCGAAGATATTAAGCTTGCAAGCAAAAGCAAGAAGTTGAGGAACGAAGAGTTTGAGGAGCTTGAACGCACAAAGGCACAAATCCGCAACGGAGCGTTGCAAGGACATTTACTTGTTACGGTGCTTCGTGAGGACTTAATGGAAAATACAGACGAAAGCGAAAAGGTGAGCGTATGATAAGAATATATCCTCAGAGAGGCGGTGCTCTGAACGAAAATGACAGACTGGACCTCACACGACTGCTGATAAAAGCCGGATATAAAGTGAGGATCGGCAAAGAAAAAATGAACGGCGGTAGCACATATACCTACTTCATCGAATACGAAGAGGTGCGCAATGGCGCTTAATATCACGAAAAAACAGCTGAAAGCTCTCGGAATATCAATTCCCGAGAGCAATAAGCCGAATAAATATCGCTCAAAAGCCTGTAAAATTGATGGTATAACGTTTCAGAGTACAGCAGAAGCAAATTACTACTACAAGCTTAAAATGCTTGTAAAGGCTAAAAAAATCGCCGGTTTCTGCCGTCAACCACGTTTTGTTATAACCGAGGGCGATAATAATACACGTTGCGTAGAATATGTTGCTGATTTCATCGAATTTCACAACGACGGAACGTATCGCATTGTAGATGTCAAGGGCATTCAGACACCAGTGTTTAAGCTCAAAATGAAAAGCTTACACGAAAAATACCCGACGATAAAAATAAACTTGGAGGATTAAAAGATGATGGCCAATAGAAAAGAACTCTCAGATAAGCTTAAAAAGCTCAAGGATGTAATCATGAAGGATTCAGGCGCACTTTTCCGTGACGGGAAAATCGTAGCGAGCAATCCTGCGTTCGCCCTGTCTGCCAATTTCGACTGTGGCAATTCCGAAGATTTTGTGTTACCGGTAACGGCAATAAATTTCATCGAAAATATGGCTGATGATGAAATCGAACTTCAGCCGAGCAACAATAAAATTGTCATTAAAGGAAAGCGAAATAAGGGAACATTTGCTACAGTGTCACCGTCAATCTATCATGTAAGCGAGCCGGAAGCAAATGACACGCTTTTGGTGTTTGCAGATGATGATTTTCTGCGAGCGGCCAACAGCGTAACATACGCTTGTAGCGTTATTGAGACACGACCGGCGCAGATGGGCGTTTTGCTTGACAGCGAGGACAGCGGCAAACTGAACATAATCGCAAGCGATGGAGTTAAACTCGCCGCAAACTCGGTTGATTACAACGGCGAGATCAGAGCGGTAATACCTAAAGCTGCATTTAAAAAGCTTTTGTCGATTTCAAACGGCAACGGTATCACGCTAAAAAAAACAAGCAGTGCCAATCAGCTGGCGTTTGAAACAGGAGAATACACGCTATTTGTTCAGCTGTTGGAAAACAATTTCTTTAACTACAAGCCGCTTGTAGAGCTTACAAAACAGAAAAGCGAAAATGAGCTGAAAATCAACAGCGTATCACTTCTCAATGCACTTCAAAGAGCAAAAATATGCGAGGGCACAAAGCGTTCGGCAATTGTCATGATGCTTGACGCAAATGCTAATACAGTAACGATTAAAACGACCGATTCCCTTGAATCGTTTTCTGAAGAAATCGTGATAGAAAACACTGTTGATAAAGCGGTGAGTGTAGCATTTAACGGTGATTATATGAGCGAGATGCTTCACGCTGCGGGTGCAGATAATCCGTCAATAACACTGACTGTAACAGGTAGTGGAAAGCCGATTATAGTCAAGAGTGCAGGCGGCTTTATAGGTTTGCTACAGCCCATACGAATGAAAAAGCAAGGAGAGTAACCAATGAAAACCCTGAATGAAATAAAAGAGCTGCCTAACCTGATGATACAGCATATCGCTGTAGACGGAGGGCTCGGAGTGTTATTCAAAGTCGGCAAAAGCTTCGCAACTGTCGTATGGAGCAACGGCGGCGGGTGGGAACACGTCAGCATTAGTCCGTTTAAGCATTCGTATACGCCGACATGGGACGAAATGTGCAAACTGAAAGATATGTTCTTCTATAGCGATGAAACGGTAGTGCAGTACCACCCTGCGAAAAACGAGTATGTAAACAACCTACCGAACTGTTTACATCTTTGGCGACCTATCAACGAGAAAATGCCTGCACCGCCGTCAATCTTTGTAGGCGTTAAGCACGGTCAGAGCCTTGAGGAAGTCAAAGCGGCTATAAAAGACGCCTGTGAGCATTAAGTGAGGAGCAAAGATGAAAAAATTTGATAGAATAGAAGCTGTTGACTACTACATAAAAGGTGAGTATCACTGCGACAAATGTCCGTTCTGCTGGGGTGGCGAATATATGCCCGGATGTGATGATTATGACGATGCCGGGTGTTATATCTTCGGAGATCTTCGTGATACTTGTCGGTTGATACCGCCAATCCGCTTTATTCTCGGATGGGGCAGGAGAAAGAGAACGGAATATTTTCGGGCACACGAATACGACGATTTTTCAGAATGGTATGCAGAAAAAGAGAAAAAAGAAACTGCATTTATTCAAGCCTTTAATGACAGAATTTTCTCACATTTTGCGCTGTTTTGGAAAGATAAAGACGGCAATATTTTCGGTAATCCTATTGACGCAGAGAGATTTTGCGAGTTTGATAACATGATGCGGTTTCTGAGTGACTGTGAAGATATATTTGCTCCGCCGTCATATGTACCACTAAAAAAACGATGGGCGCAGCTCGTCAATGACACATGGCACGAGTTTATCATGATCTTTAAGCCATACTTTTGTAAGTGAGGTGCAACACATGAGGTATTATAACAATAAACGCTATAACAGCACAAGACGTTCCAGAAGATTACGCAAAATGTTTGAGAAAATGTGTCCTAAAGCGAATTACTGCAAGAACGCAGACAGATGTGACTATGAGCATACCTTTGTTGGCGAGAAGCTGTGTTTTGAGAGAAAGGAGTACGACAAATGATTGAAGAAGAAATCTTGAACGAATGTAGGGAAAGGTTTGCTGCTCATAAGGCAACTTTAATACAGGACACTGACCGCTATATGATTATTGATTGGCGAAAAGCCGATGGAAGTATCGACTATTACGTTAATTACATTCTCGACAAAAAAAGAGGCAACCTGATAATAAGCGGCGACTTGGGAGATTGCATTGCAACGTGGTACAATGCGGTCAGTCCCAGACAAATGAAAAGCTATCTCAAAGATGTTCATTACTTCACAAGCAAATTTCAGTGTTCGACCGATAAATATATCTACGATCCGGACAGTGCTTTCGAAGACATCAAATACCAACTGAAAGACTACATGAAATTAGAACTCGAAGAACTGTTGAATGCCTGCAGAAAGCATTTATGGTATTCCGTTGATACAGAAGAAGAACTCTGGGACGCTGTAAAATCGGATATAGATGAGAATTGGTTTTCGGATACCAAACCGCATTATTCGACAGATATGACAAACTTTTTACAAGAACTGTACTATGAGTATTATGAGTGGCTGTATGACTGCGGAAGGAGTATAGATATGCGTGTGTATCTATGGGCAGTCGGTTATGAAATGGCTTATACACAGCTGGAATGTGAAAAAACGGACAAGGAGACAGAATGAAAACGGTAACACTAATAATCGCTGATGAATGTGACGAGGTTGTGTCTTTAACAACCTTCGGAACTTGCAAAGAAGATGGCAAGCCAAAGATAACGACAGCAGCATTTTCTGTTAAAAACGGAGATGTGGTACGCTTCCCTGAAGATATATCGATAATGACAGCCGAACAATTGGGCAAGCATGGACACTGGATAACCGATGAGGTTGAATTTTACAAACTATTGAACGAAAAAGGAGTACCGCTTGAAAAACAACCGTATTTGACTTCTGATTGCGTTGCATGCTCGGAGTGCCTGAGGGTTATTAACTGCATGGATAACTGTATGGAAGACGCTATGTATTGCAAGTATTGCGGTGCAAAAAATGGATAATAAGGAGGAATGAGAAAATGGCAGACAGCTGAAGATAACAATTAAATGTTAAGGGAGGTGTAATGTTGGAAACGAACCGTATGGACATCAATTCCGAGGGCTATCGAGATCCGACGGCAGGCAAGGCGTATGAAAATATATGTCGTGAGGAACGTAGAAAAGAAGCGGAAACGCTTGAAATCCTCGGCAACCTCGTCAAGACAATCAAGAGGGTTGCAGAGCTTGCAGGTTTTGAAGTTGTCGGACGAATAGCCCTCAAGCACAAAGTGACAGGAAAAGAATACAGATAGAAATAAATTATACAGTGCTGCTACAACAGAAGATTTCGGACTTAAAGCCAAAGGGGGAGCTTATGCCTACTTACTTAGAAGATGAGATCATCAGAATAGCAGCCAAAGCAGGTGCCGAAGCCGCTATTCAAAAAGAAGCTGAAAAAAAGAAAGAACTTGAAAAGAAAAAACACTCAAAGCGGCTTCGTAACACTAAACTGTTGCTGGAGCATTACCGTGAGTTTAAGGCGTATTCTGCAAATGCAGTCTATAATGCCGAAACATCACCGCACGCTATTGATATACTCGAAGCTTTGTGGATAAAGGATGACGACCGCAGAGAACTTGTGATTGACAGCATAAAGCGCAGTGCGGTGCGTACTATGGTAATCGTATCGCATATTGATACAATGCTTGACGTATACAACAGCCTCGTTGAGAAATCTAACGATGAGTTGGAAAAACGGCGTTGCAGAGTCATCACCGCCAGATACATTTCTGACGAACAGCTCACGATAGAAGAAATCGCTCGTGAAGAAAGCATAGAGCCAAGAACCGTATATCTCGACATCGAAGCGGCGGTAAGTAAGTTGTCTACCCTATTCTTTGGAATCGATATGTTTCTTAATGTGTGATTTCAAAAAGTCTTCATTGACACTTCAAACGGTCCGTGATACAATGTTATCGTAAAATCCTATATGTAGTTTCTCCTTAGTAGCAAAGAAGCGGCATATCTCGCCGGATATGCTCAAGTATTAAGGAGGTTCTATGAAAAATCAAAGAAATGTTGAGTATATCTCGCCGGATATGCTCAAACCACACCCAAAAAACTCCCGTATACACTCTGAGAAGCAGATAGAAAAGCTACAGAGAAGCATACGGGAGTTTGGTTTTGCAAAGCCTGTTATAGTTGACGAGGATTACACCATACTCGCAGGACACGGAGCAGTGCTTGCCGCAAAAGCCGAAAACCTTAAATCAATCCCCTGCTTTATCCTTACGGGGCTCACAGACGAGCAGAAGCGAGCGTATATCATTACGGACAATCGTATGAGCGATTTATCCTATTTTGACATGAACGCCGTTGTAAGCGAAATTGAGGAGCTTTGCGGGCGTAATTTCGATGTTAGCATTACGGGTTTTGATGAATCTCTGATATGCAATGACAGCCTTGACAGTCTTGAAGATATTTTTGAGGAGAAAAAGCCCGAAAATAGCGATGATGAGGAAAAAGACAAAAAAGACAAAAGCGTGATCTGCCCTGAATGTGGTCACGCTTTTACGCCGTGAAGCTGTTCCTTGCAAGCTCAGAGGGAAAGCAGTATTTAAAAGACGAATTGATGAAAAGCCGTTATTTGCTGACGGCTTTTTTCTATTACCGAGAGTGGCAAAGAAAGTTGATAAAGAGTACCGATATGTTTTTGCTCGATTCGGGGGCATTTACATTTATGTCAAACTCCAAAGGAGCTATGCCCGACTGGAACAATTACATATCGCAGTACATACGCTTTATCAACGAAAATGACATTCAATATTTTTTCGAGCTGGATATTGACTGCCTTGTCGGATATGACAAGGTAAAGGAATACCGCAAACGAATCGAATGTCAGACACAGAAACAAGCTATACCGGTATGGCACAAGAGCCGAGGTATAGAAGAATTCAAAAATCTGTGTGCCGAATACTCATATATTGCGATAGGCGGCTTCGCAATCAAGGACATAAAGCCTGCGGAATATAAATACATACACTCTCTGCTGAGCTATGCAAGAGCGCATAACACCAAAGTACATGGCTTAGGGTTTACGCCTGCCGACGTAGAAAAATATGACTTCTACAGTGTTGATAGTTCATCGTGGACGATAGGCTCACGATATGCAAGAATATATCTGTTCAAGGACGGCAGAATGACACAGGTAGGCAGACCCGCAAACACACGGCTGAAAGATTATAAGGTGTTGGACGCACATAATCTCAAGCAATGGATAAGATTTCAACAGTACCTTGATAGATGATAGGAGAACATAAAAATGATAAAGAGCGAAAAGAATTTAAATATAATGACAGCACTGTTTTGTGCCTGCCTTGTCATATCGAACGTGGTGGCCTGCAAGGTAATCGACACAGGCATATACCTGTTCGGAAGCGTAATAACAATCCCCGGAGCTGTGCTCTGTTACCCTTTAACATATCTGATAACAGATATTGTAGGCGAAAAATGGGGCAAGAAATCAGCTAATCGCATAGTGTGGATAGGGCTTGCCACACAGCTGCTCGCAACATTCATCATAATGGTGACGCAGTATATGCCTACAGTTTCGGCAGAAACGCAGAAAGCCTATGATATGCTGTTAGGGCAGAACTGGATATTTACACTCGGAAGCCTGACCGCATATCTCATCAGCCAGAGCTTAGATGTTTCAATCTTCCACAAAATAAGGGACACATACATAAAGAAACACGGTAGCACAAAAGGCGGTCGCTGGATATGGAACAATGCGTCAACGCTTACAAGTCAGCTTGTAGATACCGCAATATTCTGCGTAATCGCTTTTGGTGTTGGTTTTGGTTGGCTGTGGGATAATCCTCAGGCTGTCGTAAATATGGTTATAGGTCAGTATCTCGTAAAGGCGTGTATCGCTTTACTGGATACTCCTTTCTTTTATTTTTTCACAAAAAGGCGTTCTGCGGAAGAAGATTGCTGTGAAAATACGAATTAAATAAAATCCGAAGCGGAGAGGTGGGATAGGTGGGCAGACAAAGAAGCCCTAACAGAGATAGGGCGTACGAGATGTGGAAAGAATCCAACGGTACAAAACCGTTGAAGTCTATAGCGGAGGAGCTCGGCGAACCTGAAACACTTGTCCGTAAGTGGAAATGCCAGGATAAATGGGATAGCAAAAGTAACGTTACCGAAAAGAAAAAAGGTAACGTTACCAAACGCAAGCGGGGCGCACCGAAAGGCAATCACAACGCAAAAGGGCACGGCGCACCGAAAGGAAACACCAACAGCTTAAAGCACGGCGGTTACTCAATGCGAATGTATGGCGAGGGACTGAGCGAAGAAGAACAAGAACTATGGGACAGTATGGATGAGGACGAAGAAGAACTGCTGCTTGAGCAAATCCGCTTTTACCGATTAAGAGAACGCCGCATACTGATAGCAATTGCGTCTTTGCAGGAAGAACACCAACTGATAACAGGCGTAATGCGAGTTGAAAATAAACGTAACTTCAAGAACGCTTCAGAAATGGAGCGGTATAATGAGCAAATCGAAGAAAAGGTTGCAAAGGGCGAACGCCTTGCAGGCGATGCGTTCCAGATGCAGACAATGACGGAAAACAGCTATAAGCGCATAGAACGGCTCGAAGCAGAACTGACGAAAGTACAGCGAGCAAAAGTCGAGGCTATCGGTAAGCTTGCTGATATACGCAAAAACCGCAACGAAGCTACCGGAGATGAGGCGGTAGACGATTGGATAAAAGCAATTATGGACGGTGATAGCATTGAATAGACGAGATTTTATCACCGAGCGCATTAAGCTTTACCGAAAAAATCCTGTGCTGTTTGCTAACGAAGTAGTATGCTTTGTGCCTGACGAATGGCAAAGCGGTGTGCTTATGGACGTGGCTACAGCGCCGAAAGTTTCTGTCCGCAGTGGTCAAGGCGTCGGCAAGACAAGTATCGAAGCGGTTATTGCCTTGTGGTTTTTATCGTGTTTTCCTATGTCGAGAGTTGTCGCCACTGCTCCTACGGCAAGACAGCTCAATGACGTGTTATGGGCGGAGCTGTCAAAGTGGATAAGTAAAAGCCCACTCCTTAAAGCTCTGCTGAAATGGACTAAAACCAAAGTGGAAGTAAGAGGCTACTCGGAGCGGTGGTTTGCGACAGCAAGAACAGCTACTACAGCCGAGAATATGCAGGGCTTCCACGAAGACAATATGCTGTTTATTATAGACGAGGCTTCGGGTGTCAGCGATGAAATCATCGAAGCTATCCTCGGTACGCTGTCTGGCAAGAACAATAAACTGCTGATGTGCGGTAACCCCACTAAAACCTCAGGCGTGTTCTTTGACAGCCACAATCGTGACCGTGCGTTATTCAAGACGTATCGTGTTTCTTCACTTGACTGCCCTCGCACGAATAAAGAAAACATAAATGCAATGCTTGAAAAATACGGACGAAACAGCAATTTCGCCCGTGTTCGTATATATGGGGATTTTCCCGAGCAGGAAGACGATGTGTTTATAACACTGTCTGCACTTGAACGATCGGCAAATACGGTTATCGATGAGAAGCCTGTTCCTGTTACCGTGCGCATCGGCTGTGACGTTGCCCGATATGGCGATGATAAAACAATTATCGGCATAAAGGTTGACGAAAAAGTGAGCTTTTACGAAAAAGCACAGGGGCAAGACACGATGCGTACAGCTGATAACATAGCAATGTGCTACAAAAAGCTGATAGACAGATACAGCCAATATAAAGGCAAAATCATCGTCACTGTCGACGACGGCGGTGTCGGTGGCGGAGTTGTTGACAGATTACGCCGTATATGCAAGGCCGATCCGCAAACTTACGGGCGAATGAAGGTAGTGCCTGTAAAATTCGGTATGAGGATACGTCACCGCTACTATTATGACACGACAACCTATATGATGTCTGTCGTGAAAGAGCTGTTGTCTGATACTGACAAAAACGGTGAAGCAAAGTCGATAGAACTTGTACTGCCGAAAGACGATGACCTTATAGCACAGCTGTCATGCAGAAAATATACAATGACCGAAAGCTCGGTCATAAAAATCGAAAGCAAAAAAGAGATGAAAGCGAGAGGCCTACCCTCTCCCGATGAGGCAGACTGCGTATTGCTGTTATGCCTGCCGATAAAGAAGGACTGAAAGGATGTTGAAAATGTCTGATGAAAAGAAAAAGCCGTCTGTTACGATAGGTGTTAAGTTTGTGGACGCACCGATTAAAAAAGCTCTGTCGGACACGGCTATGGAAAAAACAGACGAGTATTCAGACGGAGAATGGCTCGAACCGCCTGTTCCTCTTCAGGACCTCTACGAAATGTACAGGCACTCTTCAACGCTTCCTCAGTGTGTAGCCGCCTATGAACGCAATATTGCCGGCTTCGGAATTTCCATAGAATACTGCGATGACAAAAGCGAAGACGAATCAATGTCAGCCGAGTACACAAAAGCCGAAAAGATACTGTCTTTGATGAACTTTGACAAGCCTATCGAAGGGGTTTTCAAGGAAGCCATAAGAAGCCGTGAAATATATGGAATAGCATACATCGAAATCATTCGTAATGCTATGGGCGATGTTGTTCAGATCGAGAACATAAGAGACGTTGACACTATCCAGAAATCTGTTCTTTCAAAGGACTGGTTCGAGGTGCAGTACATGGATAAAGGTGTCCCGTTCACCTATAAAAAGCGTTTCCGCAAATACAGACAGCAGGTAAGCGGTAAGTACGTTTATTTCAAGGAATTCGGCGACAAGCGAACGCTTGACATCCGAAGCGGCGATTACGTTGACGAAGTAATCCCCGCTCAGTATCAGGCAAATGAAATACTTGAAATAAAAATCGGCAGTATGCCTTATGGTGAGGTGCGTTGGATAGGTCAGACGCTTAGCGTTGACGGCTCAAGGCGAGCCGAGAATCTTAATAACACCTACTTCAGAAAAGGCAGACACACGCCTATGGCGATACTTGTCAAAGGCGGTACGCTCTCACAAAAGAGCTATACTAATCTTCAGCAGAACATAACCGAAATTGAGGGCGAAAAGGGACAACACGCATTTATGGTGCTGGAGCTTGAAGGTTTAAACAGCGACACAGGCTTTGAAAACACACAACGCCCTGAGGTCGAAATAAAAGACCTTGCGCCTATTCTGCAAAAAGACGAGCTGTTTCAGGAGTATCTTGACAACAACCGCCGCAGGATACAGAGTGCTTTTCAGCTTCCCGATATATATGTCGGCTACAGTTCCGACTATACAAGAGCAACCGCCCAGGTTGCAATGGAAGTCACGGAACAGCAGGTCTTTCAGCCCGAAAGAGCAAGCCTTGAGTGGATTATCAATAACAAGCTTCTTAACGGTTATGGCTTTAAATACGTTCATATAGCATTCAAAGCACCTGAGATACGCAATCCCGATGATCTCTCAAAGATACTCGGCATTACGGAACGTGCAGGCGGCTTAACGCCGAACAAGGCAAAAGAAGTAACGTACAAGTTCCTCGGCGATGAATACGAGGACTATCCGGACGAATGGGGAAACATTCCTATAGCTCTTGCTCAGCAGTCGTCCGCTTCTCCTGCACCGGCAGACGATACACTGATAGCCAAAAGCTCCGATGACGTTCTATCGGTGCTTAAATCAATACGGGACAGGTTCGAGGAATAGAAACACTATGGATAGAAAAGCTTGCTGTGATGCCGAAATCATTGAGTGCATTAACAGGATAATCGAAAAAGACAACGACAAGCTTTACGATAAGCTGAAGAAAATGGGTATAGCTTTTGCGGCAATGACTGTCCGGCAAATATCTTTGCTTGAAAAGCGTATAGCAACAGCAATGAAAAAATGGCATAAAAGCGAAAAGACTTCTCTGCTTAATTCAGAAAGTCTTTTTTCTTTTCTGTCCTCCCACACCACAGAATCGGAAGCTGATGCGGAGCTTGTGCAAGCAGTTTCGCAGGCGGTTGAAGAAACCTGCGGCGATGTGTTGCAAGCATCGGCAGATCAGTACATACGGCAGACGGACGCTGAACTGTCGGTGACGGAAATAAGTGCACCGACAGCGGCGGCAGTAAGCGAAGCAAGCATACAGGCAGGTACATCGGTTTTAAGGCACGTTACTGATGAGATAAGTAATATCATACAGGAAGCAATAAACAACGGTGACAGCGTTGACGATGCGGCTAAACGTATCTTTGACGGTAGACTGCGTGACGAATATTACGAAGCTCGCCGAGTGGCACAAACAGAAATGATGCGTACACACGCTTACGCCAAATACGAAGCACTCCAACAGTCGCCCGTTGTAAACGCAAAACGGTGGAGGCATACAGGAGCAAAGGGTGCAGCTTCGAGAGAAAATCACGTCAACATCAGCGGTCAGACAGTGCCGAAAGATCAACCGTTCACGCTGACAGGACGTGACGGTGCTACATATCACCCAATGCTACCGCATGATACCGCATTGCCTGCGGCAGAAGCGATCAACTGTCACTGTATACTCGAAGCGGTTATAGACAAAGATTTGAAATCCCTGCCGCCCGAGCAAAAGGCACAAATGCAACGTGACAATATCCGCATGCTTAACGAGAATTATGCTGAAAAGAGTGGAAAACACAAGCAGATTGCAGGCTTACCGGTTGACAATACAGCAGAAAGTGGTATAATTAAACCAATAACAGTAGAGGATATTGCCGCAGTTGACAAGGACGGAACAATATCTGATGAATGCAAAGAGGCTATTGCAAGCACTATCGAAAAATTCCAAAAAGATGGGCATAAATTTAGCTTTGATGCAGTAAGAATGGTGAACATTCCTCCAAATAGAAATGGCGGATTAGATGTTTTGCGCACAAATGCAATTGATAGCGGAGGCTATCCAAAAGTAGTATTAGAAATCAATAAAAATGTGTTCGTGGATGCCAGCAAAAATTCAATTGATAAACTATTTGAAAACGCAACTAACACCGTTTGCAACTCTTTAGAAGATGCAGTAATTCATGAAATAGGTCATGCAAAAACAATTTATTCTCGAACATACGCCAACTATGAACGAATAGAAGAAGAACTTGAGTTTGTTCATGATATTGATGTATCTAAATTAGCAAGTAGCGACGGCTCGGAAGGTATAGCCGAATGTGAAGTGCTTTTAAGCCGTGGTGAGAAATTATCCGATGAAATAATGAATATTTATAATACATATACGACAGGAGGAGGTTGATTATGATACCTGTATTTGTGTTTGACTGCATTTTTTGCAAGAACTCTCATCGAGATGATAAGTATGGTTTAGTTTGCGGGGCTTATCCTGAGGGATTTCCCGATGAAATTGTGCATAATGTAATTAAGCCTCACGAATTGAATGAGTGTGGCAATGGCTTTAAATTTGAAGACGAAAGACTTGATAAGAAGAAAAACAGGCAGAGCCAAACTTAATAATTTTACCGCCCCTTTTGGAGCGGTATTTTTATACCCAAAAACAGAAAGGAAGAACTACAATGGAACTTAAAGACACGGTTGCACTTATGGAAAGCGCAGATTTCAAGGATAGATTCAAAGGTGAATACTACCAGACAAAGATTCGCTATGAAAAGCTACATGCAATGATAGTGAAGTATGAAGCAGGAACGCTAAATTTCGAGCCTAAATGCAGTATAGAACTGTTAAAGGAGCAATCAGCTGCGATGGGTAAATATCTGTATATGCTTGAAGTAAGAGCAACCATTGAGGGCGTTGAACTGTAAGAGAGGGTTATTGTTATGACTACAAGGAAATACCGCAAGAAGCCTGTTGGTAATATATCGGAATGAAGCACCTTAACGGGTGCTTTTTTATATTCAAAACCAGAAAGGAGGATACCGATATGAACAATATCGAAAAGGCAATCGAGATAAGAAACGCAAGAATACGTTTTGTGTCACTTGTCGATAAGGCGGCAAATCTTCAGAGCTTCCTTGTTACCAAAAACAAGGACGGCGAAGCAAGCTTCACGACCTGCGGACAGATAGTAAAGGCGGACGCAGATAATCACTATGTCACAGGTATTGTCTATGAGCCTATGGTAAAAGACTCACAGGGCAACTTCATGACAGAAGACGAGATAGTCAAGGCGGCAAGGTGGTATGCAAAGAACGGCAATATGGTTGATGTTCAGCATAGCTTCTCGCCGCTTTCTTCGGCTTCGGTCGTAGAGAGCTGGGTCGCAAAAGCGGATTTTTCGCTCGGCGACAAAGCGGTCAAAAAAGGCACTTGGCTGATGACGGTAGAGATTTCAGACGATAAAATCTGGAACCGCATTGAAAAAGGCGAGATTACCGGCTTTTCAATGGGCGGTGTCGGTGAGTATGCTACCGAAGACGTTGACATTGACAATCTCGAAAAATCATTTAATGATGCCACTCCGAAGAAGCGCAGAGGTATCATAAAAACACTGCTGTCATTACTTGACGGCGAAAAACAGGAGGAAACAGAAGTGACAAAGGACGAAATGAAGGCTATCGTTTCTGAAACGATAGAAAAGTCTGCCGGCTCTATTGCGGCGGAAGTTGCTAAGATCATCAAGGAAGAAGCTCAGGCGGCAGACAACGGCGCATCGCAGGCAAGTTCCGAGGAAAAGAGCGCAGAGGCTGACAACACAAAGGATGCCGAGAAAAAGGAAGAACCTCTCACAAAAGAAGAAATCGGCGCAATGATTACTCAGGCAGTCAAGGAGGCAGTTCCTGCAATGCTCAAGGAAGCTCTTGCCGCACAGAGAGGCACAACACAGCAGAGCGATGAGGCTGACGTAAACAAGTCTAAGGACGGTGCTCAGAAGAAGCACTATCTTGCAGGTATCATCTAAGGAGGAAAAAGAACCATGTTCCAGAACGAAGATATTATCAAAGGTACAATTACCACCAACTCCATTTCAAGCGGTCTGCTTAATCCTGAACAGGCTAAGCAGTTTATCAAGCAGACATTTGACGCTACACCGCTTGCAAGTGCAGTACGTCACGAAATGCGCAGAGCAAGAACGGGCTACATTGACAAGATCGGCATTGCAAAGCGTATCGTGAGAAAGAAAGTCGAAAACACCGACGATGGCTACAGAGCAACTGTAACACCGTCACAGGTTGAGTACAAGACAACGGCCATAAGATTACCCTGGGAGATTACGGGCGAAACGCTCAGAGAAAACATCGAGGGACAGAGCTTTGAAGCAACAGTTACAAATCTCATGACTACACAGCTCGGTGTAGACCTCGAAGACCTCTATCTCAACGGCGACGAGGCAACGCCTGCACAGTACGACACAGGTAAGAAGGACGGAGAAACAAATCCGATTATGGCGGCTACTCCCGATTACGACTTCTTATCTATCAATGACGGCTGGATCAAGCAGATTAAGGCTAACGGACATATCGTTGACGTTTCAAGCAAAAACAGCGGTGCAATGTCACTTGATATGTTCTATGATGCGCTGAAGTCCATGCCGAACAAGTACAATAACGGCAAGCTCCGTTGGGTTATGTCACCCCACAGAGCGCAGGAGTGGGAACTTTACCTGCTCAACAAGGCTATTACAGCCGGTGGCATGATACCTCAGTCAATGTACAACGAGCCTGCAAAGATACCCGTAATTTCTTGTCCGTCAATCGCCGATGACTGCATTCTGCTTACCGACCCCAACAACCTTATCGTAGTTAATACATACGGTGTTCAGATCCGCAAGACAGATACTGACAAGGAATCTATTATGCAGGATAAGATTTTCTATGCGGTGCATCTTGACTTTGACGCAATTATCGAGGAAGCTGATGCAACAGCTATCATCACAGGTATTGCATAATACAGGAGGGTGCTATGTATAAGTTAAGACTTATCAAGGGGCTTTCATACAGTGGGGCTGTTTCTGCAACAAGGAACAGCCCTTTTGTATCGGTTGAAAACAAGGATATTGCCGACAAGCTTATTGCAGACGGCTATTTTGAACTTGTCGAAACCGCAGAAAAGCCTATTGAATATAAGGACCTGCCGCTTGACGAGTTAAAGTCTATTGCCGCCGAGCGTGGCATTGATATAACATCGTTAAAGAAAAAGGCGGATATTGTAAAAGCGATAACCGACATTGAAGCTGACAACGCAGAATGCGAGGCTGATTACGGTGAGTGTGACGTGGATAACAGCTGATGAGCTGAGGAGCTACACAAACTATCCGTCAGTAAAAAGTAGGAGCGATAATCAGCTTGCCATAGATATAAAGCGAGCTATGGCGGCGATTACGAACTACACGCATAACAATTTTGCTGACGGTGAGATACCCGAAAATGTAAAAACAGCTTGCTTATTGCTTGCGGAAGCTTACGCTTATAATGCAATGATAACGAGCAAAGAAATGAAGTCGGAAACGTTTGACGATTATTCGTACACGGCCAATGACACGCTTGTAAGCATATCTGACTTAAATTTGGCTCCTTTGCTTGACGAGTATGTGATATCAACACAGAGCGGAAAGGTCGTTATGAATTTAAGAAAGCTGTAAAAGGAGGCGGTACAATGAGTTTAGACGCTTTGCTTAATCACAAATGCAACATCTATCACTTGCAGTCTGTTGAAAAACAGGTTGGCTATGGCTTGCCTGTTACAAAAGAGTTTAAATACTCCGATGAGCCTGACTGCACAGATGTTAAATGCCATTTTTGTACCGCCGATACAGGCTTGAGCCTTCAGACCGCCCCTGCGTATAACGCCGTATCCGCTTCTGTAAAGCTGGTGCTTCCTGTATCTACAGATGTCCGTATCAATGACAAAATTGTTGATACGGAAACCGGATACGAATACACCGCCGAAGTGCCGAGAAATATCCGTAATCATCATATTTTTGTTATGTTGACTCGCAGAGAGGAACAGAAAAAGATATGAACAAGAAGTATGTAAGCTTTGATTACTCGCAGATAGAAGCTTATCTGCATAAATTTGAAGAACTGCGTCCCCGTGTCGAGCAGGTTATAAACAACGTGCTGAACGAATGGGGAATAATCTTTTTGAACAAAGTTACGGATAACATCATAGAGTGTAAGTCTGTAGTAACATCAAACATGATTGCAAGCTTTACGTTTGGTGACACCAACAGTATATGGGAAGTCGATAAGAACTCGATTACTGTAGGCAGCAAGGTCAGGTACGCTTACCTTGTCGAAAACGGACATTGGAACATGGGGGAAGATGTTACGCACAGGTTTGTTCCTGGCTACTGGAAAAGCGGCGATACGGGAGATAAGTTTGTTTATGACCCCACCGCCAAAGGCGGAATGATGTTGAAACGGCAGTATATTGAAGGCAAAAAATTTTTTGCTAAAGCTCTTCTGGAAATGGAAGGGCAAATAGGCGAGATATTTGACAGCTACATGGCGGAGCTGTTGGATATATTCTGACAATGTGTGTGAGGTGGGAGAATGATTATTACAAGCGAAACGGCAAGTATTGCAAAATTCATCATCGAGAACGCCGTGGAGGGTACAGTGCCGTATTATGAAGAAATGCGAGAGAATTTTGCTGTTCCGTCTGTTTTCTTCCCCTCGCCCGTTGTTTCTTCAAGCGAACACACCGTTTCCTCGTATTCGTTTATATACAGCTGGAGCGTGGTTGTGTTTGCGACTAATGACGATTTAGCGTATGAAAACGCTATAAGGATTGCAAAAGCAATTCGTGACAATGCTATGCTGATCCCTGTCGTTGACTCTGACGGTCAGCCGACAGATGATTATATACGCATAACAAAATGCGAAATAAACGCAAATGATAGTTGTGCCAAAAGCATAGACATCGGCTGGCGAAGCACTGAATTTTACAGAGATGTAAGAGAGGTTAAGCCTACAGCTGATGATGTGATGTGCTCTATCTCAAGAAAGGAGAATACATGAGCAAAAACACTAATGCAACAACAGCAAAGAGCGAAAAAACGGAGCTTGTTTTTACTGTAAAACAGCTTCGTCAGCACGCTTTAAAGCTGTTCGGAGTAACTGTCAGCACATTTGACGGTGCTGCTTACGGGCTTGCAGAAGACGCAAAGTTTACCGTAAACGAAATGGCAGAAAAAATAAGACAGTGGCAGTCAAAGGAGGTAAAGTAACAAATGGCAGGTGGAAGATTTGACAAGCGTACCGGTAAGACACGCCCCGGCACCTATATCAACTTTGAGAGCTCGGTAACCGAACTGATACAGTCGTCTGACAGAGGTGTTGTGGTACTGCCTCTTATTGGTCATGATTACGGACCTGAAGGCGAGTTTATCACCATTGACAACGGCTCTCCCGATGAGCATTACAACAAACTCGGTTACAGCGTTTATGACGCAGGCAATCAGTTTATGCTTATGATAAGAGAGGCGTTAAAGCTCGCAAAAAGCGTAATCGTATATATGCCCAAAACGGGTACTAAGGCAACAGGTACAGGCGGTGGCCTGACCGGTACAGCTAGGTACGGCGGTACACGAGGCAATCAGTTTTCTTTCTCTGTTGCTTCAAACGCCGCAAGCGGCTGGGACGTAAATGTTTATATCGCAGGAACGGTTGTTGAGGAGTTTGTCGGCATCACAAACGCCGCACAGCTGACAAGCGAATACATTGATTTCGTTGCTTCGTCCGACATAGAAGCTGTGGCAGGCGTTGCGCTTGAAGATGCAACAGCTTCAGAAGCATCAAACAGCGATATAACAGCTTTCCTCGATAAGCTCGAAAGCATAACGTTTAATACACTTGCGTTTCCTTCGACGGAACAGTCATTACAGACGGCTTGTAAGTCAAAAATCGTTTATATGCGTGAGAATATGGGACGTTGTGTAAACGCCGTTCTGCCTAATTTTGCGGGCAACTACGAGGGCATTATCAACGTTACCAACTCCGTAATACTGAGCGATGCAACGCTTACAGTTCCACAGGTAACAGCATGGGTAGCGGCGGCTTATGCTTCGGCAACTGAAACGCAGTCAAACACCTATCTGAAATATGATGGTGCAGTTGCCGTAAATGGCTTAAAGACACACGAAGAAAGCATTACCGCTATCAATGGCGGCGAATTTTTCTTTACGAACCTTGAAGACGGCTCGGTTGCGGTTGAGTACGACATCAACAGCCTTATTTCGTTCGGCGACGGTAAAGACTCAAGCTACAGAAAAAACCGTGTAATCCGTGTCCTTGACGCAATCGCAAAGTCTATTCAGGATAATTTCCCGCCTAACAAGTTTGACAACGACGAGGACGGCTGGAACATCATGGAGGGCATAGGCGTTTCGCTGCTCAAGGAATACGAGGAAGAAGGGGCTATAAAGAATGTCGACACCGAAGCGGACTTTCTTGTTGATAAGGTGCGTTCTTCCGGTGATTCAACGTATTTCGATGTAGCAATCACTCCCGTAGACAGCGCAGAAAAACTGTATTTCTCGGTAACCACAAGATAAGGAGGCAACAGAAATGCGTAACGATATATCAATCAGAAACGGCAAGATAATGCTTGACGGTTACACAGTATATGACGGTGTAAACTGCACTATCACGGCAACTCCCGAAGTGCAGACAAGCAAGTGTATCGGCGACAAGGGAGAAAGCTCTCGCTGGATGGACTTAAAGTATACCGGCACTATTACACGTCGCAGAGCTACAACATGGTTAAGGGATAAGATTAACTATTATCTTAAAACAGGTAAAACACCTGTGTTTACCATTCAGGGCACGATGAATGATAAGGCTTCGGACTACTACAAGAAGAACAAATCAATAACTACAACAGCTACAGGCTGTGTAATAACAAGCGACATTAAGCTCCTGGAGCTTGACGTTACAGGTAACTTCCTTGAGGATCAGATCAACTTTAACGCATACAGCGTTGTAACGAAGTAAATAAAAACAACTCGGAGCGAGCTATAAAAAGCCGCTCCGAAGTTTTATTATAAGGAGAAAACAGTATGAAAAAGAATTTATCCTATTTTATGAAGAAAAACAGAGAGCCCGAAATCGTTTCTGTGTTAGGTCCTGAAAGCTTTGTAGACGAAAACGGCGCTCGAATCATGTTCCAGATAAAGAAGTTAAGCACAGCCGATATCCGCAAGATCAACAACGGATATAAGGATAAGCGTGTTGCTTATGGCAAGAACGGCAGACCTTATGCAGAAAACGGCGAGGTGCTTTTTGTTGTTGACAATGACAGAGAAAAGGCTCTTTCACATATAATCGCAGAGGCTCTTGTATATCCCGATCTTAAAGATGAAGAACTGATGAAAAGCTATGACTGCTTTGATTTTACCGATATGCCTTCGCTGGTGTTCGATGATATCAATGACTACAACTACGTTGCAGAAGCAGTCATGAAGGTATGTGGTATGGCATCGGCTGAGAGCGAAGACGAGGAGATTGAAGAAGCAAAAAACTAATTGACAGCAAGGGGCTTGAGTATTGGGCGCACGTTCTTTGGCAACGTCATCATCTTCGTATGGAAGAGTTTAACGATATGCCAAGAGAAACGCAGTTGTTTTACATAGCATCAGAGCTGTACGAAGCAGAAAAGCCCTGCGTTCCCCCTGCTGTTAGATTGTGAGGTGAGACATACGGCGGAGAAATTACAAGCAAAGTTTTCGCTGATAGACGACTTCTCGAAAAAGCTTGATGTAATCACAAAAGCCGGAGATGCGTGTGTCAGAAAGTTTGATACTATCGCCACTTCTGCCGACAAGGCAATGAATAAAGTGGCAACAGGATTAAACAAAGCGTCCGATAAGATGTCTCAGACAGTTTCAAGCGCCGCTGATATGTCGGCGGCTACGGATAATGTTACAGATAGCATAGGGCAGACAGCGGAAGCTTCCGACGTACTTGCGAAGAAACTTGATGAACTGATAGAATTACAAAAGCAAAATTCGGAATCATCGGTAGTGTTGCAGTCCGACTATGATAGCTTGAAAGAAAAGCTGGAACAGGCGGAAAAAACAATCGATGAGCTTTCAGAGAAAATTAAAAAGCTTACCGAAGAAAGCGAGAAAGCTCCAAAAGGATTTGAAGCTTTAGGGAATGTAATTCAGACACTCGGACTTGCAAAAGTCGCTCAGGAAATAAGTGCAGCTCTTCTCGATTGCTCGCAGAGTGCAGCGGAATTTGAAACATCCGTTGCAAAAGTGTCTACGCTTGTAGATACCAACAAAGTGTCAATGCGTAGCATGAGAGATGAGCTTTTACAGCTTTCGGGTGACACCGGAAAGAGCGTAAACGACCTTTCGGATGCCACATATCAGGCAATTTCTGCAAGCGTGGAAGTCGGAAATGCGATTGCTACAGTTGACAAAGCAAACAAACTGGCCGTAGGCGGTTTTACGTCGAGTGCTACGGCGGTTGACGTGCTCACGACGGCGCTTAACGCTTACAACCTATCTGCCGATCAGACCGAGTATATTTCGGACATTCTTGTTACTACACAGAATTTAGGTAAGACAACCGTTGACGAGCTGGCAAGTTCGGTAGGTAAGACTATACCGCTTGCGGCGGCATATAACGTAGAGATGGATAATCTGTCTACTGCGTATGCCCAGCTGACTAAAAACGGTATTGCGACAGCCGAAGCAGGTACATACATCAAGTCAATGCTTAATGAGTTGGGTGACAGCTCGAGCAATGTTGCCAAGGCGCTGAAAGATGAAACCGGAAGCACCTTCGCCGAGCTTTCGAGCGAAGGCAAATCAATAGGTGATGTGCTTGACGTTCTCGTAGATAGCGTAAACGGCAATCTCACAAAATTCAACGAATTGTGGGGTTCGGTAGAAGCGGGAACAGGCGCATTGTCACTTGCAAAGGCAGGTAGTGACGCATATAACGATACTCTTATGGCGATGAAAGACAGTGCAGGAGCTACCGAACTGGCATATAGCAAGATGATGGATACGACAGAAGCCGCATCACAGAAATTCAGCAACAGCGCTCAGAACGTTGCAATAGCGATAGGCGATGATCTCAATCCTTGCCTTGAGGCTATGTATAATGCAGGTTCTAATGTGCTAAATATATTTGCTTCGTGGATAGATCAATGCCCGGCACTGAGTGGCGCTATAGCAGGACTTGCTGTTGCAATAGGTGCTATGGGACTTGCAGGTGCTATCGCAGGAATAGTAAAACTTGTTCCTAAAATTGCTGAAATGCTTTCGTTAAGCCCTAAAATAATGATTATTGTTGCGGCAATTGCAGGTGCTGTGGCTGTAATAACGGCGCTGACTGTTGCTCTTTCTAACACAAACAAAGAGTATGAATCGTGGACTGCTTCCACGAAAGTCAATTATGACGAATTACAGAAAGCAAACGCCGAATACAAGAATGCTTGTGAGGAATTTGGTGCAACTTCCGCCGAAGCAAGCACTCTGAAAAATAAGGTTGACAGTCTTACCGAGTCATTTGAGAATAACAAGATGACCATAGAGGAACTTTATGATAGGTTTGATAAGCATATCGAATTGTCACAACAGATAATATCAAGTTATCAAGACAATAACTTTGAAATTGAAAACCAGTACGAAACCGCAGGGAATCTTGTTAATAAGCTCGAGGAATTAGCAACCAGCTCTGAAAAAACGGCGGCAAGCCAGGAGCAAATGAAGCAGATAGTATCTACTCTTAACGGAATGTATCCTGAGCTTGGCTTAAACGTTGAAAGCGTAACTGACAATATAGACGCTTTGGGCGATAAGATAATGGAAACGGCCGAAAAGACCTATAAAAAGCGAAAGGTTGAAAACGCTCAAAATAGTATAGCTGATCTTATGGGTCAAGAGGAAACGCTACGAAGGGATATTGAAATTGCAGAAGCCAATATGCTTGCTGCGGGTAAGAAATATTCTCAGCAGAATATATTTGAAGGAGCTGCCACTACATTGCTCAACTCGGGAGCGACCAAAGAATATAATGACGCTAAAGCAAAATGGGAAGCTCTTCACGATCAGCTTACTGCAAATATACAGGCTCAGGAAGATGCAAAGCAGGCTATCGAAGACTATGCAAAAGAGGCAGAGGAAGCCGCAAACGCTACATTAAGCTACGGAGAAGCTTGCGAGCGTGCTGTTGACGGTAGTAAGGATGCGATACAGGAACTATGCGATAAATACGACGAAGCATATGACGCAGCAAGAAAAAGCATTGACAGTCAGATAGGGCTTTTTGACACAATGGCTACGGAGTCAAAAATAAAAGTTGAAGATATGTTTGACGCTTTTACGAGCCAGTATGAGTATCTTACAACATACTCCGAAAACTTAAAGAAAGCGGCTTCACTTGGGCTTGACGATGACCTCATAGCAAAACTTTCGGATGGCAGTGCGGAAAGTGCCGGCTATCTGAATGAAATTGTAACGCAGGCCGAAAACCTTGACAGCGACGGCGCAAAGAAATTTGTAAGCGAATTTAATGACGCTTTCAAGAAGACAGAACAGGCAAAAGACACGTTCTCGCATACTGTAGCAGGCATGCAGACCGACTTTGATAAAGAAGTAGACAAGGTTAAAGAAAGCCTTGAAAATGCCGTAAATGACATGAATATGAGCGATAAATCGAGAAAAGCGGCACTAGAAACAATGGACGCTTATATCGAAGCAATAAAGAGCAAACAGGCTGAAGCTGTTTCGGCTTCTGAAGCCGTTGCCTATGCTACGGCAAATATCCTTAACGGCAAATCTCAGTATGCGACAGGCTACGTCCCCGGAATGCCGTCAGATGTCTATGAGAAAATTCAGCATAATGCGAACGGTACCGATAATGCCGCAAATGCGTTTATAGCAGGCGAGGAAGGACCGGAGCTTGTTGTCGGTGCAGGCGGTTCTAAGGTATTTACAGCTGATGAAACACAGTCGATATTCAGAAATGCGGCGGCAGCTTTAGGTGCTGCACAGTCTTCAGCTCTTCCGTATGCTTCGCAGGAGCGTAAAATCGTTATTGATTTTGGCGGTAAAGGCTCGATTAAGGTTGACGGAAACGCAAATGTCGATGATATTGTAGCAGTGATGTACGAATACGCAAAACCTATACTTGTTTCTCTGCTGGAAGAAGAAATGGTAGAGGAAGGAGAAGAAAGCCATGAGTTCTAAGTATTCAATGCACTTGTCATTCAATGGCTCTAAGGAAAAAATTACGTTGCCGGTCCTGCCGTCTGAGTTTTCAGTGAAATATTCAAGCAAGCTTCAGACTATGGACATTGTTCAGCTTGGCGAGGTCGTAACCTCGTCAACTGAAAGTGCGGCAACGATAAGTTTTTCTTCTTTCTTTCCTGTTACAGCCTTTCCGGGCATAAAAGTAAAGAATACTCCTCGCTCTCTTGTCAATAAAATACGCAAGTGGAAAGCGAGCAATAAACCTGTCAGACTGGTGGTGTCCGGCTGTGGAATAAATATGTACTGCATGATTGACTCCTTTACCGTAACGGAAAAAGGCGGAGATGTCGGTACAATATATTACTCCTTAGCACTGAAAGAATACAAGGAAATCAAAGTGCGTAAGCTGAAAACCAAAATCACAATAAACGCACAGACTGTCGCTGTAGGCACGAAAACTAATCGTGTTGATAACACTGTCGGCAGTGCGACTTATGTGGTAAAGGACAATGATAGCCTTTACAGTATCGCATACTATCAGCTTGGAGACGGACAGCGATATAAAGAGCTGTACGAGTACAACAAGTCAACGATAGATGCCGCAAACAAAAACGAAAAGGGCTCTAAATATACCATACACACAGGGCAGGTATTAGCAATACCATAAGGAGAAGCGCACATGAAACTATATTTCGTGAACCACGACAGCGAAGTCTTTGACGCTACAGAAGCTACCTCGAGCGTTAAGTGGTCGGGAAAAAACGAAAGTGCGAGCCGATCTGTTACAGTTACAATGCTGAATGATCGTACAAGAAATGCCAATTTTAAGCTGTTGCCTGAAGAAGGTTGGCATTGCATACTGTACGACGAAAAAGAAATTTTCCAGGGTATCATAACGAAAATATCAGAAAGCCGTGGCAACTCTATGACCGTCACGGCTTATGATTTGGGTATTTACCTGTCAAACAATAAAGATACGTTTGTTTATGAGGGATATACTCTGTCGGAAATTTTTATCGATGTATGCAGTCGCTACGGTGTTCCGTATGATAGCGTATGCTCCTCATCGGCGTGCATAGAGTCTATCGTCAAGAAGAACTCTACGGCTTACGACGTGCTTACAACGGCAATGGAAGAAGAGTATAAGGCTACCGGCATTAAGCACTCCATTGTAGCAAGTAAGGGCAAATTAAGCCTTATTGAGCGCAAGGAGCATCTTGTCGAGTGGATGATAGAAAGCGGTCGCAACATATCTGCGTATACATATACTCGCAGTATTGAGAAGATAAAGACACGAGTTAAGCTGTACTCTAAGGATAATGTGGCAGTGGCAGAGGAAGCAAATACCGCACTTGAGGCAAAAATAGGCGTGTTCCAGGACAGCCAAAGTACAAACGACGATGCAAGCGAAGGCGAAATATACGAGTTGGCTAAGTCATTGCTTGACGAACAGGGAAAACCGTCTGTCAGCTTGTCGGTCACTGCTGACGGCAAATCCGAGCTTATCTCGGGACGGTGCGTATATTGTGTGCTGAAGCCGCTTGATATTGCCGCATCATACTATATCGACAGCGACACACACACTTTCAGCGGTGGCAGACATCAAATGTCTTTGACACTGACACTTGTGCAGGGCAATGTGCTGTCAGCTGGCAGTAACAGCGGTAGCACAGTCAATGCGCAGATTGGTGATATAGTGTGGTTTAACGGAGGACGGCATTATTACACAGCTAATAGCGACGAGCCTACAGGTCCGTTACTTACTGCCGGTCCTGCGAAAGTACAGAATATTTGTGCAGGGGCAAAACACCCGTATGCGCTTGTTCACACGGACAATCAAAGCATGGTTTACGGCTGGGTTGATATAGGAACGTTTGAGAAGAAAGGATAAAAAGTGAGTTCTTTGAAAGGCTTGATTCAAGCGATGAACAGCAACGGAAAAACCGAGATCCTTGTTGCAGATGTCTTGAAAATGTCACCCATTACTTTTCAGGCACGGTCAGATAAACAGTTGCTGATAACCGAGCGTAGCGTAATTGTGCCGGAGCGTGTAAAAAAAGAACTGTCGGTAGGTAATAGTGTTTATCTGCTTATAGCAGGCAATGTAATCTATTGCCTTGACAAGAAAGCGAGTGACAAGTAATGCTGAATGTACCGATAAACGTCACTGTCGATACGGAAGTCAACGAACCGAGCAAGACGTATGCGCTTGACTATGACACATATTCGGTTGGTAGTGACAAAATAGACGGCATAGAAGCCGTAAAACAGGCGATAAGCAAGGCACTGTCAACACCACGCTTTAAGTGTCGTGTCTATGATAATCAGTACGGCTCGGAAATACGAGAAGCTATAACAGAAGAAGACGCTTCGGACGAGTATATTGCCGATAATATGGCGTTTCTGATAGAGGATACCCTGAAGGTTGACGACAGAGTGTTGAGTGTTTCCGATGTATCTGTAGAGCACGTTGATGACATGCTGTATGTATCATTTTCTGTGAGTACAATATTCGGAGATACCACAATTGAGGAGGAGATATAAATGTTCAGCGACAAGACGTATGACAAGCTACTTGACGAGGCGTTATCAAACGCCCCCGATGATGTAGACACACGGCAAGGAAGCATATACTATGATGCAATTGCAGGACAGTGCCAGATAATAGCCCGTATGTATGAGGAAATGTCAGCACTGAGCGAGTATCTTTCACTTGATAAGTGCTACGGTGAAGTGCTCGACAGCAAAGCGTACGAGCACGGAATATCAAGAATAGGAGCAACAAAGAGCGAATATTTGCTTGAATACACTGGAACGGCACCTGCTGTAGGCAGTCGTTTTTTTGATAACAGCGTTTTCTTTGAGGTCGTCAAAAGCGGCGACAACCTTGTGCTTCGTGCGGAAGAAGCTGGAAGCTTAGATGATAGAGTTAACGTTGGTGATATTGTCGTGCCTGTAAACACGATAGTCGGTCTGTCAAGTGCAACCATCGGCGATGTGGTAACCGACGGCGTTGACGAAGAAAGCGATGATAATTTGCGTCAGCGACTTGTAGAAAAAATCACAACGCCGTCGCAGAACGGCAATAAGAGGCAGTTTAAGACGTGGTGTGAAGCAATTTCGGGCGTAGGCCATGCCCGAATATTGCCACTTGAGAACGGTCCGAATACCGTTGTAGCTGTGCTGATTGGCGCAGACGGTCGAGGTGCTGAACAGAGTACGGTTGACGAAGTGCAAAAGCAGATAGACCCGCTGGACAAGCAGGGACTTGGTGAAGGCCTTGCGAACATAGGCTGTGTATTTACGGCAAAAGCCGCAACAGAAAAATCTATCGCTGTAAATGTTTCTGTGGCTCTTGCAAAAGAAAAGTCTATGCAGGTAGCAAAGACCGAAATTGAAGAAAAGCTTATCGCATATTTCAAGGATCTTGCACTTGACAACAAAAGCGACACCGCTATTGTTAGGCTGACGAGCATAGGAAATATTCTGCTTAACTGCGATTCAATAATAGACTACAGCAATCTTACTCTCGATGGCGGATCGTCGAACGTCACAATTTCCGTAAATAGCATCCCGATACTTGGTACGCTTACAGTGTCGGCAATGGAATAAGGAGGGCTTAAATGAGTGTTATTTTTCCTAAGCCGCTTGACACTTGCTACGAAGAACTACGCCGTATGTACCCTGTTTTTATGCTCAAATTCAAGGAAATTGATGCACTGTTAAAAACCGAGGGAAAGCAGTTGGACGAGATCGACGCAGCTATAAGCAAGATTGTTGATAATCAGCACATAGCTACAGCCGATAGCAATGCGCTGACGGAACTTGAAAAGCTTTTGCTAGGCTACACAAATGAAACGCTTGAAATGAACGAGCGCAGAACCGTATTAACTGCACTGATTATCGGAGATGCTAAATGCTCGGCTTCAACGCTTGAGCAATATATCATGAAAGTTTTTGGTACTTCGGCAGAAATACGATTGCGGCAGGCAGAGGGGTATAAGTATCTCGAGTGTAAGATCGACATGGATCAAAACGCACGACTTGCAAAGCTACTGGATGTACGGCAGATTATCTCTGACAAGCTTCCGGCACATCTAAGTCTACAGCTGTTGTATGTGTCGAGCGTAACGTATGATCTTTATACAGGCATAAAACCGCTGTACAGTCATCATAAAACGGAGGTAAGTATTAGTGGAATGGAATAATTACTGCGTCACAAATGCAGGCGTAGAGGTGCTAAAAAAAGCTATAGGCGGCAAAAAGGTTACGATTACCGCCGCAAAAAGCGGCACTGACACGGTACCCGAAAGCGAGTTGAAGGAGCAGAGTGTGCTTTCGGGTACCGTGCGAAATGCGACTATAGCAAATGCAACAAATCAACCTGAAGGCTACAGAGTGACTTTGAGAGTTACAAACACAGGTGTCAAATCGTCATATATCTTTAAACAGTTGGGATTATTTGCAACGGCAGAAGACGAGTCAGAAGTCCTTTTTGCAATTTTGCAGTCGGAGAACGGCGAAACAGTTCCCGACGAAAGCGAGCTGTACACATATGATGTGTCATTGATTATCGCTATCAGCGACACATCGAATATCACTGTAAATGTTGATAAAACAAGCTACGTTACCGAAGAAGAACTTGACGGACACAAGAAAGACAAAACAAATCCTCACGGCGTAACAAAAGCACAGGTGGGGCTTGGCAACGTTCCGAACGTTAACACAAACGACCAGACACCGACATATACAGTTCCTGCATCAAATGCAGGACTTGTAAGTGGTGAAAAGATTGGAACGGCGTTCGGAAAAATCGCAAGGGCTGTAGCTTCGCTTATTGCACATATTGCCAACAAATCAAACCCTCACAGTGTAACAAAAGCGCAGGTGGGGCTTGGTAATGCGGATAATACATCAGACGTGAATAAGCCTATATCTTCGGCAACACAGACTGCGCTTAACGGAAAATCAGACAAGGCACATAAGCATAAGACAGCTGATATATCAGATATGCCTACAGCACTACCGGCTGATGGTGGTAATGCCGACACTGTGGACGGTAAACACGCAAACGAATTTTACCCCGCACAAAAAGGGGTTGTTTTTGGTGGAGATTATAACTCGTTGATGACAAACGGTATTTATGAGTTACTCGGAACTAGCGATCAACCGACGCAAAACGCACCTAACGGAAACAACTCTAATAATGATTGCTATGTTCAAGTGTTTGCACATAGTGCAAATTATATAACACAGATAGCAACATCGGGCAGACGTGACAAGACACAGTACATCAGGTCGCTGAGTAACGGAGTGTGGGACAGCTGGGAACAAATAAAGTCCGGTGATGCAGATACGGTAGACGGCAAGCACGCAAGCGATTTTGCTGCGAGCAATCACACGCATACGGCGGCAGATATAGGGGCGGCGGCAAGTGGCCACACGCATACAAGGTCGCAGATAACCGATTTTCCTGCAAGTCTGCCTGCAAACGGTGGTAACTCTGCTACTGTAAACGGCCATACTGTAGCATCTGATGTTCCGGCAAATGCAAAATTTACGGATACGCAGTATTCGCCGTTTGCAAAATCAGGAACAGGGGCAAAGGCAGGACTTGTTCCTTCGCCGTCCACGACAGCAGGAACATCAAAGTATCTTTGTGAAAACGGCACATGGGCGGTACCACCTGACACTAAGTATAGTGTTGCAACAACTACATCAGCCGGATTGCTCTCCGCTTCTGACAAATCAAAGCTTGACGGCATAGAAGCCGGAGCTGATAAATACAAGCTTCCCGTTGCAAGTGAAACCCTCGGTGGCGTAAAAACAGGTCCGTCTGTAATAGTAAACAGCGATGGCACAATGTCAATCGTAAAGGACTCCCATTACCACTCTGCGCTTGAAGCGATTGACATTACGGGAAAAACGATTGACCTTAACACACTGAATTTAAGCGATGCACCCGGACAGATCAAGCACTACGTTGAAAAGACGTCAGGCGGATCGGCGAACATTACAAATGCACCGCAGGCAGGAATGTTCCTTATGATAGCAAAAAACATAAGATGGGCTTCAAGTGCGGACTTTATTACCGAGCAGGTCTTTGTTTCAGTCACAACGAAAAAAGAGTATAGCAGATGGTGCACAAGCGGGACATGGAGTGCGTGGGTAGAACGCAACTACACTAACACATGGCGAGGAATACAGAACAACCTGACATCTGACAGTGCAACAGATAGCTTATCAGCTGCACAGGGCAAAGCGCTTAAAGCACTTGTGGACAGTAAAGCTTCAAGTGGACATACTCACAGTTATGCTGGCAGTTCATCAGTAGGCGGTGCGGCGACGAGTGCTGACAAAATCAATACCGATGCAGGAAGTGCTACACAGCCGGTATATATCAAGGATGGTGTCCCCAAGGCGACCACATACACTCTCGGAAAGTCTGTACCTGCATCGGCCGTGTTTACTGATACATGGAAAGCGTTAGTTGGTTCATCAACAAGTGCCGCAGGAACAGCGGGGTACGCTCCTGCACCTGCAAAAGGTGCGTCAAATCGCTATTTACGATGTGACGGAGCGTGGGTTGTACCGCCGAACACGGTAAATACTGTAGTGATTAAACAGGGGTCTGCTTTACAAACTGCAATAGATATTTCATCCAGAAAACAGGCATATATCGAGTTTTATAAGGTATCGAATACAACTGGCGGTGCTTCCGAAAGTTTTTCTTACCCATTTGTGATAACTGACACTACTCCGGCAACGGCAGTTGCTCATAAAGCGATATATGGTTCAACAGACATTGCTATCGTATATTCATTAACAACAGACGGAAAAATCACATTCGCAGGAAATGGCGGTTGGGGATACAAAATACTGCTATTTGATTGATAATAGGAGGCAAACATGATTATTTTTGAAGACGGAAGCTGGCTTTGCGGGGAAGATGAAACAACAATCCCTGACGGAGCTATGATTATAGGTGATGATACTCGACTTGCGGATGAAATAAAGCAGTATCCAAAGGTCAGACTGATGTCGCCGACTGACGACTTTGACGATATTGACAACATACAGGTAGTGCCGATAGAGGACAGGCACAGAGTAATACTTGCCGAGCTTGACCACCTGGATTTACAGGCGGTGCGTCCGCTTAGAGCAATCGCCGCAGGCACAGCAACAGAAGCAGACAGGCAGAAGCTTATCGATTTAGAAGAACAGGCAACACAGCTCCGTGAGGAGCTTGCAAATATAACAGCTGAGTGATCAGCGGAAAGGAAAAGCAATGGAAAAGATAAATGCTATTTTTGGCGGAGTTGTAGCCACGATTGGCGGAGTGATAGGCTGGATATGGGGCGATTTTACTCCACTGCTTGCCGCTTTAATTGTGTGCATGGTGCTTGACTACATATCAGGTGTTGCGTGTGCAGTCATCAGAAAAGATGTGTCAAGCGAAATCGGGTTCAAGGGTATCGTCAAAAAAATCCTGATTTTAATGCTCGTCGGCGTTGCACACGTTTTAGACGCTTATGTGCTTAACAGTACACCCGTGTTACAGTCAGCGGTGATGATGTTTTTTGTGGCAAACGAGGGCATATCGCTCGTGGAGAACGCCGCAGGGTTAGGCATACCAATACCAAAGAAAATGCTGGAAGTGTTAAAACAGCTGAAGCTCAAGGGTGACAGCACTGAAAAAGACGAAAGTGAGGACGAATAATATGAGCAACAGCAAACTGATAAGTTACACGAGGATAAGCCCTCACAGAAATAGCCCCAGAAACCACAAGATAGATACTATAACAATTCATTGTGTTGTAGGTCAGTGTGCGGTCGAACCGCTTGGAGAACTCTTTCAGACGAAAGAGGCTTCGTCAAATTACGGTATCGGATATGATGGCAAAATTGCAATGTACGTTGAGGAAAAAGACCGTTCCTGGTGTTCCTCAAGTGCAAGCAATGACAACAGAGCTATCACGATAGAGTGCGCAAGTGACAGTTACGAGCCTTATGCTATCAATGACAAGGTGTACAAGTCACTGATTAAGCTCTGTGTGGATATATGCAAGAGAAACGGCATTAAAAAGCTAATGTGGAAAGCTGATAAATCGCTCATCGGACAGGTCGACAAGCAGAATATGACCGTACACAGATGGTTTAACTCCGGCAAATCCTGCCCGGGCGAGTACATATACAGCAGACTCGGTAAAATCGCCAACGAAGTCAATGCTCAGCTCGGTGTAAAGACCGCTACTTCAAAGAAATCAAATACTGAGATAGCTAAAGAAGTAATAAGGGGATCGTGGGGTAACGGCGTGGAACGCAAGCGGAGATTGACTGCTGCCGGCTATAATTACACGGCTGTGCAGGCAGAAGTTGACAGAATGCTTGGCAAGAAAAGATCGACAGTTCCCACACACGCTAAAATCAGCAAGGGCGACCGTGTGCAGATAAAGCAGGGAGCAACCTGGTACGGCGGCACAAAAGTCCTTACAGGCTGGCTGCTTGAAAAAACGTGGATTGTCGATGAAGTTGTCGGTAATCGTGCGGTACTCGGTAAGGATACTACAGGCGTCTTTGATATACAGTCGCCGATAGATGTTAAGTACCTGAAAAAGTAAAAAGTAATTTGATAAGCCTCGATGGAGATATATTTTTATCTCCATCGGGGCTTTTTTCTTTTTATATAAAAATTATAAAATTTTTCAAAAAATGCTTGACATAGGCGTACCGAATAAGGCGGGATATATAAAGCAGCTTATTCGTGCGGATATAGCGAAAGGTAAATAGAAAAATATAAAAAATCCTTCGATGAGAACAATTTATTCATCGGAGGATTTTTTGTTATATTAGAAACTTTGTACAAATTAGTTTTGATTTTTTGTGCATGTCTACAAACTTTTGTAATTTTTTAAGATATTAAATATCGAGTAACGTTATTATCTATCTGATGTAGTTCACTGACCTATAAATTATGTAGAATTATAGAAAGGAGGAACTACATATGATAAGATTTTTACTGTCTACGAAGCTCGGCGAGGCTAAGTGGACACAGGCGGATCTTGCAAGGGCTACCGGTATCAGACCGAATACTATCAACGAGTATTATCATGGCATTGCCGAGCGCATCAGCCTTGAGCATCTTGACTTGATATGCGAGGCGTTACATTGCCAACCGTCTGAAATTATAGAGTGGGTGCCGAATGACCCGCCACGCACAAAGAGCAGAACAACCGGCAAATAACTTTAAAGCACACCTGGAATTCTTCAGGTGTGCTTCCTTTTTTGTTTATTTATCATTGACATCATGGCGGCACCGATTCTTCTGTACCTGCATTGTTCCCGGAATGATCCCTTGCGACCTCACTGTATTTCCCGTGATGACACGGTAGCTGTCCCCTCTGCCTGTTGCGGTAAAGCAGGTCGTAAAGCCATTTTCTATACCCTTAAGATACACTGTAAGAGTGCCGTGGATATAATCGGCTCTTATGACCAAGAGCCATAACGGATCGCTTGTGAAATCAAGAAACCTTTCTGCGTTTTTTCTGATTTTATCCGTTTCGAAAACGGATCTGTCGCTTGAAATTTCCTGCGACAGCTTTTCTATAATACTGTCATAGTACGATTTCTGCTCGATAAGCTCCTGCTGTGTTATCAATCCGTCCAGCATAAGATCAACCGCACGGCGTTTTTTGGCGTTGAGCGTTTCGATTTTTCTGCGCAGTGCAGGAATGTCTGGCTTGTCTGTTCGGGATAAGCCCTTTATTACTGCGTTTATGACGGCTGTTTTGTCGATGGGCATATCTGTGAAAATACGCTTAACGCAGGCTTTTAGGGCGGTCACGTTAAGCGTTTCGTTGTTGCAGGATTTTCCGCCGATTCTCCCCGAGCAACGCAGGGCGTGGTATATCTTGCCGTTTTTCAGCGTTTTTACACGGGATACCATCACACTGCCGCACACACCGCAATATACCTTTCCGCTGAAGACGTATCGGTCGCTGTGGCGGCTTGTGTCCGTAGGCTTTCTCCGGCTTATCTCGGCTTGGGTCTGCTCCCACAGCTCACGGCTTATTATCGGTTCGTGATGATTTCTTATATAGATATGCTCCGATCTGTTGAGCCTTTTCTTATGCGTGAGAAAATCCGGAGTGCAGGTCTTTTTCTGCTCAAGGTCGCCGACATATTTTACATTCCGCAGTACCTTGCGGATAAACGCACCGCTCCACCTTCCGCCGTTGACGGTTCTTATCTGCTCGGCATTCAATCCGTCCGCTATGCTTTCTGCACCCTTTAAAAGCACGGTGTACTCTGTGAAAATACGCTTTACTATTTCTGCCGAATCCGCATTGATAGTGATTTTGCCGTCTTTTACGTCATATCCGAGACAGCTTCTGCCGAACACTACGCCCTGTTCCATTTTCCTTTGCTGTCCCCATTTTACACGCTCGGAGATTTTGCGGCTCTCCTCCTGCGCTATCGTTGCCATTATAGAAAGTCTAAGCTCGCCGTCGCTGTCACGGGTGTCTATATTATCGTTTATAAAGATAATACCTACGCCCTTCGCCCTAAGCATACGGGTGATGTTAAGGGTGTCTACAGTGTTTCTGGCAAAGCGGCTGACCTCTTTTGTAAGGATAATATCTATACCGCCGGACACGGCAAGGGAGATCATTTTGTTGAAGCCGTAACGGTTGAGCGTTGTCGTGCCGCTTGTACCCTCGTCATAGAACACTCCGACCAAAGTCATGGAGTCCGAATTTCTGATATAATCATCAAAGAACGACCGCTGTGAAGCAAGTGAGCCGGATTGCTCGGCACGGTCGGTTGAAACACGGCAATAGGCTGCGGCTCTGAGCTTATTCATCGTCTGCGTCCTCAGGACCGACAGCTGATGCGTCACGTTGATGATTTATGATGATTTTAACAATCTGCCTTGTAATGATTTCTATCTCTGCTTCGGTTATTTCCATAATATCACCTCGCAACAAAATATTCTTACATTGTTTGTACATATTCCTGTTGCTTTTTGATAAATGCAGTGTTATAATTAAATAGGTAATATTTGGCGGGAGGTGTTGACTTGCAGAAAAAGGCTGTAAAGGATAATGCTAAAAAAAGCAAAATACTCAGTGCGGCGGCAAACTGTTTTATGGCAGACGGATTCGAGGGCACTTCAATAAGGCAAATAATGAATGAGGCAGGCGCTGAGGTCGGTCTGTTCTATTACTATTTTAAGTCAAAGGATGATATATACAGTGCGTTTATAGAATCACTGTTCATAGATTATAAAATCAAGATAATCGGAATGACGGAAAAAGCCGTAAGGTCGCCGTATACTTCATTTATTGATATATTCGGATTGTTTGCGGATGAAGCAGAACGCTTCCGCAATGAATTTGTAGGGAAAATGCACGAAAGCACGCTGAGAGATATTCGTGACCGCTCGCTTGAAATATCCGTCCCGTACATAAAGCAGATTATTGAAGTGCTGATAGGATACGGTGCAAAGCCACTGATAAGCACGGAAGAGCTGGCTATAATAATGACATACGGGATAGGCAATCTTTTTTTGCGTGATAAGGAATCACGGCTTGCCGGAACAGATACGGAAAGTATGAAAACGACCGCACTTCTGTTCGGGCTTGACCTTGATTATGTTTCACTTACCCTGCCACGCACTCCTACTGCTGAGGAAGCGGAGAAAATAACGGCTCTGGCTGAGCTTTGCAGTGAGAATTTTGCTGACTACAATGCCGAAAGAATGGCAAGGCTTATAAAGAAAAGAATGTCAAGCGGCGAGATATTTGTTATAGCGCACAAAAACAATATCGCAGGCTTTATTATGTTTTCGAAGAAGAACAAAATGATAGATCATATCGCCGTGTCGCCTGACTACAGGCGTATTGGTATAGCGTCAAGACTTATGGTTACGGCTATGGCGCAGTTTGAGGTCGGGGAGGAACTGTCAGCCGTAACTTTCAGACAGGAGCGTCTGATGTCGGACGGGGTAAGCCGTATGTATAAGAAATTCGGCTTCGACAATGAAAAGAATATCGTTGTCCGTGGCAAGCCTCTTGTAAGGAGAACCGCTGTTGTACCGGAAAAGGCGATAATAACCGAATAAAGCGAAAGGGGCATAAAAGATGCTCCTTTTTATTTAATTACAGGCTCTGCGATGATGAAAAAAGCCCGAAATACCGCCGATAATGAAATAAGTCTTGAAATTTGCGGCGATTTAGTATACAATATAATAAGTAACGCTGTAAATCAAACGTATGTGCCTTGCACAGCGGAAAGGAAAATAAATGGAAAAAGTAATCAGCTTTTTAACAAATAAATGGTTCAAATTCGGCGTATCGTTCCTGTCGATAGCCTATCCCGTGTTTCTGGGCTTCGTGGCATGGCTTTTTATGGGGTATTATCTTGAGCCGACGCACCAGGGCGCACTTGTTACGCTTTATATCTTTATCAATCTTATCTTCTTCGGTATTATGCTTTTCACAAGAAAGCAGATAATCACGAGAATTGTTGCGATAATTTCGCCTTTTTTGGCGTTCACTATACTTCTGTTCGGCTTCGGTAACTGGTTTGCCGCAGTGCCTCCGATAGTCGTAAGCGTACTTATATTCCTGCTTAGCGGCACAGGGGAGACCACAAAGATCATTATCGGCACTATATATCTGCTGATGTATGTAGTAGGAGTGCTTGTTTATCTGACTTTCAAGATGCTGTTCGGAAACATTACTCTTATGGATGTCGATCTGTCCGCAAGAAGCACAAGCTACCGCTATTCACCCGACAAGCAGTACAGAATAGTTCTTTACGTTGATCCTGAGGGCGATGCCAGCCGTTCGGTATCCTTCTATCTTGAAGAAACAGACGGAGATATAAGCCTGCCGTTCCTTGAATGCCGTAACGCATTGGGCGGTATCCATATAATAACCTCCGACTATAACAAGCCTGCCGATGTAAAGTGGAAAGACAAGCATACGCTTTATGTTGACGGCAGAAAGCGTGAATTCAACTTCGACGCAGTATCGACAGATGACACGTCGGAAGACTATTAAAGGACCTGCGGAAAGGAAAAGCGGATATGAGTATAAAAAGAACAGTCAGCTTAACCGGTATAAATTCAAGTGAGATATATTCTCTTTCATATCCGCAGTCTGTCCTTAAATTTGCCGAATATGACTTTTCCGGCTTTATCAGACGCTGTACCGATTACTGCAAAAGATGTGCGGAAAGCGGAGAGTACAGACTTGAGGATATTGTTGCGCTCCGTAATTCACTCGGTGCTTGTCACAAATATGTTGAGGCGAATATCCACGGCATTTATGAAAAAGCGGTGCAGGATCTGTTTATAGAATATCTTTGCAGAGAAAAGGGGCTTGGCATATCTTCCTTATGGAACGAGCTTATAAATGCCAAAACTCCGTTTGAAAAGCTCATATTCACAAGGCTTACCGAATATCGTCACAATAAGGCGGTAAACCGCTGGGTGAGCCTTCTTCAGCTTCAGGAATACGCAAAACGCAAGATAGACTTTGTGTTTGGTGAAAAGGTCACTGCAGAGCAGGCATTTGCAAAGCGTGATTATTTCGATCTGACATTCAGCGTAGCCGCAAATGAGATGGGCTATCCGTCAGAATGCTTTACCGCCGCAAAGGTGTACACTGTCGGCAGGCTGCCGTCTGCTCCGTTCATAACGAGCAATATTTCAAAGGCGATAGCGGCTTCTGCGCTTCCTGAGATTGAATATGAGGGCGAGCACAGACCGTTTGCCGCTCTGCATTCGGACAGCGAGGCGATGGACGTCTTTGCTAAGATAAAGAATTATGTTCCCGAAAAACCTGATTCGGTGCTGAACACGATAATAACAACGATGCGTTCTCTGCCGAAGAAGGTATACGTTTCGGACAGCCTCAAGGCGATAATAGATCTGGAAATAGATCTTTTGCTTGAAAGCGGGGGAGTTCTTCAGCACTGCGAACGCTGCGGAGAGTATTTTATTCGTGACAAGGATTACGACTATGACTATTGCAGTAAGACTCAGCCGGGCGGCCGCACCTGCCTTGAGATGAGCACGGCGGTACCTCCGAGAACGGCGGATGAAATAAGACGGCTTGAGGATATGACCAAAGAACTGTACACATATATGTCGAAGCGTATAAACGTCGATCTTACACAGCGTGATTTTGCGGAGTGGTATCAGAGCTTTATGGCGATAAAGGAAAGTATCCTCCATAACGCTTTAAGCATTTCGGAATTCCGTGAATTTGAAAAATACTCGCATGACCTGCATTTTGCACCCGTAAAGCAGACACCGCTACAGGAAAAACCATCTGTGGCAAATGTTTCAGAAAGCACCGACACTGCTAAAAAGCAACCTGAGGTCAAACCTTTTGTTTTTGAACGGGTAGACCGCAGTGTTCTTTATGAGCAGGAAAACCGCCGCAGAAAGCAGGAGCAGGAACGTGAACTTTATGATATGATGCAGGAAAGCGCCGCACCCGTACAACAGGAAGCGGTCGCACCGCAAAACGAAACGCCTAAGGCACCTGTTCACGTTGTAAAGGCCGGTGAAACGGATAAGCTGGATGTCAGCCTGTTTGAAAATCCGTTCGACAATGCTTTTGAAAGCGAAATCTCCGAACTTGAAAAGGTCAGCGGTTATGATTTCAAGCCGCTTGACGATATTTTCAGTTTTGGCGGAGCAGATGACAAATTACAGCAGACACCCGGCGGATATACCGATGAAGGCACTGCAGACGAAGACAGTTCCGATAAAGACAATAACGCATATACAGAGCCTGCTGTTGATACGGGCTTTGCAGGCGAATTTGCAAAAGCCGACTACAGCATAAAGCACTCTGTAACGCCTAAGAGCAACTATGCGGCAAATATGTACAGGCATACCGTTGAAACAACACAGACACCGGCAGAAGATTTCCCTGATGTACAGCAAAGCGGAGAGCATCTGACGCAGGATGATTTTGATATTCTGCCATCCTCGCCGTCACTTACTGTACCGGTCGGAGAAAAAGCGTCCGTAAAAGCAAAGCCCGAGGAAAAGCCGGTTGTGAGCGAAAAGCACGCTCCCCCTGTTATAAAGCTGGACGCTCCTTCCGTAGACAGCCTTACCGATGCCGATGATATTCCGGGAGCGGACAGACGCAGACGTGACAACGGCGGCACAATGAACAGGAATACAGCAAAACGGCTGCTTGACGGCATAATAAAGCCGACAAAGATACGCAATCCGTTTATAGATGAAAATGATGATGAATAAATACGAGCTGAAGCGTATACTGCTTGATTGGTTCTTTCCGAACCGCTGTCCCTTGTGCAGTAAGGTCATAGGAAGAATGGATTATATCTGCGATAAATGCGCCTGCGAATTTGAGTATAACGAGAAAGAGGAAAGCCTTTGCGGCGGCAGGCTGTTAAGCGTATGCCGTTATAACAAAAAGACTTCGCCTGTAGTTATAGGCGCAAAGAAGCACCGTGACGGCAGTAAAATCAGTTTTATGGCATATACGCTTGTACAGAAGATTACAGGGTACTATGAAACTCTGCCGGATGTCATCGTACCTGTTCCTATTTATTATACGGATAAAATCAGAAAAGGCTACAGCCATACCGAGAAGATATGCCGTGAGATTTCCGAAATAACCGGCATACCGACAGTTAACGCCGTTGCCAAAACAAGAAAGACCGCACAGCAGAAAACGCTCGGTAAGAAAGAGCGTGAAAGCAATCTCGACAATTGCTTTACTGTGACAGAGCCGACAAAGCTCAACGGAAAGCATATTCTCATAATTGACGATGTAACGACTACCGGAGCAACGCTGACCGAAATGTATAAAACCATAAACAATTGTGAAGGCTGTTTATGTGCCGCTATAGATTTTGCGGTATTTGCAAGAACGTAGAAAAATATAATAACAGCAACCCCTATATCTGTCGTCTGACAGGTGTAGGGGTTGCTGCTGTTATTGAAGCTATGAAAGCAAAGCTGTACGTTCAGCGCTACGACTTTTTTCTTTCTGCCGATTCGCTGACTCTTTCTATCTGAATATAGCAGTTGCAGGCACGGTTCAGAAATTCATAATCATGCGTGACGACAAACAGAATATAACCGTGCTGTGCCAATTGCTTCAGCCATTCAGTCACCCGGCACATATGACGGAAGTCTAATCCGCTTGTCGGCTCGTCAAAAATCAAAAACTTCTTTTTGCCCATAATTGCCTGACAGATGGCAAGCCGCTGCCGCTGTCCGCCCGAAAGGGTAAGCGGATGACGGTCGATGCAGTCAAGCAGGTCAAAGCTGTTCAGCAACTCCTCAATCTCCTGATTGGTGGCATCCGGATTGGCTGACAGACACTCGTTTTTTACGCTGTCCGAAAAAAGCTGATGGTTGACATCCTGCATCACCACACCGAACTGCCTGTTCCTTGCTCTGCGTGAGAGCTTTCTGCCACGGTAAATCACTTCTCCGTTAACTGTAGGTAAAAGACCGCAGAGGCTGCTGCATAAGGTGGATTTTCCGCTTCCGTTTTTGCCTACGATCCCGATGATGTCTCCGACATTGGCAGAAAGAGAGAAATCGTGGATAACAGCCTGTTTTTTTCGTTTTACGGAGAGATGTTGTACAGCAAGGGAAGAATCGGGCTGCATAATTACACGCTCGGGGATGTCAATCTCCTCGGAACATATGCTTCTCAGTCCCATAGCAATCCGTTCGCTTTCGGTAATACCGGCAAATGCCGCCGCTGTGAAATCTTTTTCGATACACCCGTCTTTGAGGTAAACTATCCGATCGGCAAGCCCATACAGATAGGATATTCTGTGTTCGGCAATCAGCACGGTATGGCCACTCTTTTTGACGGTTTCGAGAATCTTACGCAGCTTTTCTATTGCCTCGTGATCCAGATTTGCAGACGGTTCATCGAGGACGTAAATCTGCGGATTCATAGCGTATACCGAGGCGAAAGCAAGCAACTGCTTCTCTCCGCCTGACATGGAGAAAACGTTTCTGTCCGCCAGGTTTTCGATTTTCAGATCGGATATGGTCTGCGCCACTCTTTTGTGCATATAATCCCGGTCTGCACCTATATTCTCCAGACCAAAGGCAATCTCGGCGGAGGAATCAGTGTTGAAAAACTGTGTTTTCGGGTTCTGAAAGACCGAACCTACCGATTCGGCAATTTTGTACATAGGCGACTCGGCAATGTCAAGATCATTGACCGTAACAGTGCCATCGACCTTAACATCCTTGATAAAGTGAGGAATCATCCCGTTTACAAGGCGTGTCAGCGTTGTTTTGCCACATCCGCTCTCTCCGCATAGGAGAACAAACTCCCCGTCATTTACCGTCAGATTGATATTGTTCAGAATCCTTTTGCCTTTTATTTCAACACTTACATTTTGAAATTTGATCATATCCGATACCCCATCCACACTGTAGCGGTTGTGTATACCGTTGCAAGCACCATTATGAGCCAATCAAAAGCGGTGATACGCAGCCGTATATAGCTTGTCTTTTTGCATGGGTTTTCAATGCCTCTTACTACCGCTGCGGCGGCAATTTCGTCCGAAGTGTTGACCGCCGACATCATAATCGGCACGATTGTGGATTCCAGCCTTTCGGACAGGGGGATGTTTTGCAGCTTTGCCGCCGCCCTGATATGCCCGAACTCATCCTTGACCGCCGGGAAATATCGGAGTGTGGTGGAGATAGCGGTGATAAAGCCCTGTGGCAGATGCAAAGCCCGCATAACAGCAATCATTTTTTGCATAGAAGCGTTTCGCACCAGCAGAATTCCGGCTAAAATGCAGGGCATCATACGCAGTGTGTAGTTAATCAGCACAGGAAAGACCATATTGATAATATGGGGGCATAACGGGAATACAAATTTTAGCAGCAGGCGAAAAACAACAATCATCAATGCACCCTTCCATACTGCCGAATACTGCCGATATAGCAGAAGAAACAATAAAAACATGACGGATAATGCGGTGTTCTGCCATGCGTATTTTTCGCAGAACATACCGATATTTGCGAGGAGCAGCAGCCAGATTCCTGCTCTCGGATCAAGGGCGCTGATTCGTCTTGTCATACAATGCCTGCCTTGCGGAAGTGTTTGCTAAACAGCCCCTTTGCAATCAGGGCGCCGATCGTGCCTCCGACGATCGGGGAAACGCACAGGGCAATCAGCATCGGTGCGGATATCAGCCCTGAAAGCGACTCGACATATTCGGCGGACATTCCGTTAAGCTGGATCTGTGTTAAAAAGCTGTCCTTGTATACCCAGATGGCAAGAGGAGAGCCGAGCATGCCGTAGCAAAAGAGGACAAACGAAATCGCCATATGAATGAAACGGTTATCGTATTTCGTGATTGCCCGATATGCCTCTGACAGAATGCAGGCGACGGCAAAGGTGATGAGCAGCAGCACGGTAAACTGCCCTGTCACAAAGTAGAGAACGGCAGTGATCAGACCCATAATGAGAATGGCTCCGGGCTTTTGCACCTTTGATTCCATCAGCATAAACGGAATGCCGGTGAGAACTCCGGCAACGCCCGGAAGCAGCAGCCATAGCACCGGCACAAATCCGGTGAACATTGCCACAAGGTTCAGTATAAAATAAAGTGCGGAAAAAATTCCGATGGTAATCAGATCTCTGCCTTTGAGTTTTTTTGTTTCATTCATAATGCTGTCTCCTTTATTCTGCAATCTTCCAGCCTTCCGCTTTCTCTCGGATGTCGATGAATTCTTTATATTTTCCGGGAACAGCCATAAGTTCATCGTGGGTACCCTGCTGAACTATCTCGCCGTGATCGACTACGAAAATACAATCGGCATTACGCACTGTTTTCAGCCTGTGGGCAATCATTATGACGGTCTTGTCGTGGGTCAGCTCGGAAATCGCCTCCATAAGCTCCTTCTCGTTCTCGGGATCGACATTGGCGGTCGCCTCGTCAAGAATGATTATCGGTGCATCCTTCATAATCGCACGGGCAATGGAAATTCGTTGCCGTTCTCCGCCCGAAAGCGTTGCACCGCCCTCACCGATGACCGTGTCAAATCCATCGGGCTTTGACATAATGAAATCGTAGCAACGGGCTTTTTCAGCGGCGGCTTTCACTTCTTCAAGAGTGGCATCCGGTTTGCCGAAGCGGATGTTGTTGGCAATGGTGTCCGAGAACAGATATGTCCGCTGGAACACGAAGGAGAAATTGCGTATCAGGCTGTCATAGCTGTATTCCCGTACATCTTTTCCTCCGAGGCTGACACTGCCGCCCTGCACATCCCAGAACCTTGCCATAAGATTGCACAGCGTGGATTTTCCGCTTCCGGACGGGCCTACGATGGCAACAGTGGTTTTTTCGGGAACGGTCAGCGACACATCACGAAGAATAGGCTTGCTGTCATATGAGAAGCTGACGTGGGAAAGGGTAATATCCTCGCACCGAGGCGACAGATCCTCGCCGTCAATATCCATAGGCTCGACATTCAGTATGGAATTTGCCTTGTCTACGCCTATGTCGATCGAGCGGAACAGTGATGAAAAGCTGCCTGCGCTGTCGAGTTGTTCAAACAGAATGAACGAGCATATAAGCATCAGAAGGCAGTTTGAAAGTTCCATTGTGCCGCAAAGACTGAATATTATTGCGGCGGTGCAGACTGCAACACCGGTGAGCTTGTTTATAACAAGCTGTGCCAGCATATAAAGAACCGACGGTATCTCCATAGCAAAGGAAGCCTTGCGGGATTCTTCAACAGCGGCGTGTACCTGAGTTGAGGAATCGTTGGTAAGGTCGAAATTCTTGACCTCAGCGATACCCTGAACATACTCAAGCACCTTAGAAACGAGCCGTTCATCAGCGTCAAATTTACGTTTGCTGAGTGTTTGCTCCGCCCGTTGCATAGCGGCGTTTACAGCAAAAAACAGCACCAGACCGGCAAGTGTGATAAGCCCCATTCTCCAATCGAAGAAAAGCATCATAATCGCAATGATGCCGGAGGTCAGAAATCCCTTTGTCGTGACCATAACCACACGGGTCGCAATGTTGGCCATGTTTTCCATAGTGTTGGTAGTGACGCTTGTTACCTCACCAAGACTGTTGTCATTGAACCAGCCCATAGGCAGATAGCGCAGATGCTCGGCAATTTCAATACGCTTGTCGGCGCAGGCACGGTAGCCTGCTTTTGTCTGCAGCATAGTGGATTTCATATTTATCGCAATAGTCACAATCAAAGAAACGACTATTATACCAAGACTTGTCCATAGCGTTGACATAGTGACGTTATTGTCAAGAAGTGCCTTAATGACAACGGCGGCGGCAGGAATACGCATAGCAGAGCAGATTGCACTGACTATTCCGAGCCGGATGGATATGATAAATAATTTGCGGTTTTCTTTTCCGCAGAAGTCAAAGAACTTTTTCAGAGTTTTAAGCATTATACTGCCTCCCCGTTATCTTTTACGCTGATGTGGGCGTCCCACATTGTCTTATACAGCGGACAGGACTTCAGAAGCTCCTCTTGCGTGCCGGCGGCTTCGATATGACCCTGATTTACGACGATTATCTGATCTGCATCGGCAATGGTTGACAGACGGTGGGCAATGACAATTACAGTCTTGCCCTTTACGAGCTTTGCCAGTGCGGATTGAATGACCGCCTCGTTTTCGGGGTCGGTGTATGAGGTCGCTTCATCAAGGATGACGATAGGTGCGTCCTTCAGCATAGCACGGGTAATGGAGATACGCTGTCGTTCGCCACCGGAGAGATGTCCGCCTGATGCACCGCACACGGTCTGATAGCCGTTTTCAAGGCTCATAATGAATTCGTGACAGCCGCATTTTTTCGCCGCATCTATGACTTCTTCATCGGTTGCACCTTTTCTGCCCATACGGATATTATCCATTACCGACAGATCGAACAGGTAGTTATCCTGAGAAACACTTGCAATGCGTTTTGTGCATTCGGCAAGCGGCAGGGTACGGATATCCACGCCGCCAAGTTCGATTACACCGTCATTTACATCCCAGAGAGATGCGATAAGACGGGCGATAGTGGATTTTCCGCTTCCCGACGGGCCGACAAGAGCGTTGACCGTACCTTGTTCTATATGCAGATCAATGCCGTGAAGCACCTCTTTATCGTGATAGGCAAAGCGGACGTTTTTCAGCTCGATTGAGTTATCGCAAGGCAGTTTTGCGGCTTTCTCAGGTCGCCGCATATCCTCGCAGGAAAGCACCTCGGATACTTCGCCGACAATGGTGCGTACCTGCGCTATATCATCGGTATAGGAGAAAGCGGTCATAAGCGGCTGCATTACGCCGAATGACAGCACGATAACAGTCAGGAAGGTATCGGCTGTAAGCGTACCCTGCATATATAGCAGGCATCCTACAGGCAGAACTCCGAGCAGAGTCGAAGGAAAAATCGCCATTCCTGCGGACTGTCCGAACAGACTGCTTTTCATCCAGTCGATAAAGCAATCTGCGCCTTCTTTTGCGGCTGAGACGAACTTTGCATAACCGGTTTTTGATTGTCCGAATGCCTTGATGACCTCAATGCCGCCGATATATTCAACTGCGGTATCGTTGAGCGCTTTTGTTGAGGTGACGGTACGCTGAAACTTCTCGTTATAGCCTCTGAACATCGACATAAAGCAGAGCGTACCCAGCGGCAAAACAATGAGCATAGAAAGCCCCATACGCCAGTCATTTGCGAATATCAGTGCAAGTACAGCCAGTGCGCCGACAATGTTGGCGGTCATTTCGGGCAGAAGATGTGCAAGCGTGGTTTCAATAGAATCCACACGTTCCACGATGATGTTCTTGTATGAGCCTGAGGAACGGTCAAGCACAGTGCCGAGCGGCAGTGTCGCCAGCTTGTCCAACAGCATTATCCTCACTTTAGCAAGCACATGGAAGGTTGCGTGGTGGGAAAGGGTAGTTGATACGCTGTGCAATATATAGCGTAAAATCCATAAGCCTGCCATCCATACGCAGAGCGTCAGGTAATAGGAAAGTTCTGCTGTACCGTTTACAAGTGCGGTAATGATTTTTATTATGATAAAATACGGGATAAGCGAGCAGGCAACACCGAAAAGCGCAGTAATAACGCTAAGTAAATATTCGCCCCGTCTGCCTTTTGCAAACTCCGACAGCCACGAGAAAACGGAGCGGTTTGTTTTATTGGTTTTGTTCATCTGAAGTTCCTTAGTCTGCGTTATACCGTCAGATGTTTCTTTACGATCCGCTTGCCGATCAGCGCACCGATAAAGGCGGTAACAATTACGACGATTACAAGCACAACGGATACCCACGACTGTAACAGCTTTGACGCATCAAGGATAGTATCCTGACGACCGTCTGTTACTGCCTGATCTGCCATAGCGCTTGCGGCGATAGCGTAGGGTATTATTGTGCTTCCGAATGCGGCAAGCACCTGATTGATGATATAGCCTATAGTCAGCGCTTTTGCACTGCCGTAGCCTATCTTCCACAGCAGCAGTTCGGTAATGGCACCGGAGAGAATGAAAAGTATGATGTACGGCAGATATCCGCCCAGAATGGCACGGACGATACTGTAAATGAGGATAGCACCCGGCTTTTTCACCTTTGTGCCGATGATGAAGTAGACAATGCCTTCAAGCAGGGCAAAAAATACCGGCATAAGAATTATGGTTATCGGCGTTGCGTATAAAAGTGAGCTTGCAAAGAACAGCACCACATTTATAAGCGCCAGCAGGACAACGGTAATGATGTCCTTGATTTTAAGCTTGTTACGGTTTACGGTTTCCATAGTTATAAACTCCTTTGGTTTTATATGTATTTTTTTATTTGAAAGCCACTCAGGGCAGCTGTCACAAAATAAGACCGACAACGACAGACACCGTCAGCACAACGAAGAACAAAATATCCCACGCCGAGAACCGAAGTGACAGGAAATTACTTTTGCGGCGTTTAAGGTCGATGCCCCGTGTTTCTGCGGAAGCAGACAGCGTTTCGGCAATGCGTATTACCCGCAGTGCCATAGGTACTGTCAGAATTTCGATATAGGATGGTAGCGCACGCAGCTTCTGCCACAGCGTCACAAACGCTCCTCGTGTCCGGATCGACTGCCGCAGCAGCTTCATATCTCCCGAAAGCACCGGGAAAAAGCGGAAGATAACCGCCACAATCATAATAAACCGCTCAGGCAGGTGCATATTTCGCAGTGCGGCAAGGGTGCGGCTTGCTTCATTTCGTCCGATAAGTGTCATCATAGAAATTCCTATGGCAATTATTCGTGGGAACAGCACCAGTATAAACGAGAACAGTGTGTCAGGCAGAAGAACGTTTGCCGCCCACAGTAATCCAAAGCTCGCACTGCCGATAAGCGCCGCTGTGAGCCTGCCGTCAGCGGCAGTCAGAAGCATCAGCGCCGCATAAGCGGCATATACAAGGTGATTGTCCGATGTGGATATAACGATAGTCAAGACTAACCAGTAAAGCAGCTTTGTCGCAGGATGAAACCGCTCATTGTACTGCTTAGGCGGTGAAACCTTTGTCGGATGGAAGCGCTCTATATATCGCCGCACCGCCTGCAGATCCTGCTGTGACCGAATGAAAAAATCCGTTTCGGCTTGACCGCCGCTCAGCCCGATACAGCGGTCGCAGGCATCTGCTATCAGTTCAAGATCGTGTGTAATGATAAGAACGGTCTTTTCTTTTCCCATCTCACGAATCAATTCTGCACACCGTTTCAGGCTCTCGGCATCCTGCCCGGCGGTTGGTTCATCCAGTATGATAATCGGTTTATCGGAAAGATATGCCATCATCAGCGTAAGTCGCTGCATCTGCCCGCCTGAGAGGGAAAACGGGTGGCGGTCACGGCATTCCCACATATCCATACTTTTAAGAAGCGTTTCTGTTTTCTTTTCAAATTCATCCGTTATCTTATGTCCGTATTGAAGCTCGTGCAGGACGGAGTTTGTGAAGAACTGAAACTCAGCCTCCTGCATTATGAAAAGTACCTGTTTTTGCAGCTGCTTCGGCTTCTGAGCCTTGCCGAACAGGGAAATCTCGCCGCCTGTGGAGCGGTAAAGTCCTGCAATCAGCTTGCCGAGAGTGGTTTTGCCGCAACCGTTAGCGCCCACCAGACCGACGATTTCATGCTCACAAACGGAAAAATTTACGTCTGAAAGTATTGCTCTGTTTTTCCTTCCGTATTTATACCGAAGGTTTGAAACAGAGAGTGCCTGTGGCATATTTTCGGGTTGCGGCGGTCTTTCCGACACGGTGATTTTTTCAAGGTCAAGTGTACGCAGGCAAAGCGTGTGCAATTGCCCGAGCGAAAGTGCTTTTGTCTTCCCGGCAGTGTATTTATGCTTTATCTCGCCGTTTGCCATAATCCAATATTCGTCAGCAATATCCGCAAGATAATATAAGCGGTGTTCGCTGAGAAGCAGGGTCTTTCCCTGCTTTTTAAGCTTAAGCAGAATATTTTTTAACTGTTGTGTCGCCGCAAAGTCAAGGTTTGCCGTAGGCTCGTCAAGAAGAAAAATATCCGTATCCATCGCCCACGCAGAGAGTATGGAGATTAATTGTCGCTCACCGCTTGACAGCTCATAGACGTTGCGGTTTTTCAGATGCTCAAGGTGAAATGTCCGAAAGGCCTCATCGACCCTATTCCGTATCTTTTCCTGAGGCAAGCCGTGATTTTCAAGTCCGAATGCGACCTCGTTGGAGCTGTTTACAGTGAAAAACTGACAGCGTGGATCCTGAAAGACCGATGCCGCAAGCTCTCCGATTTCACCGATACTAAGGTCTGCTGTGCCATGCCCGTCTAGGCGACAGAAGCCTGTCAACTCTCCCTCGTAAAACTGCGGTATCAGACCGTTGAGGCATCGCAGTAGTGTGGACTTGCCGCAGCCGCTTCCGCCGCAAAGCACCACACATCGCCCCGCAGGAATATTTCCGCTGACTTTTCGGAGCGTAGGTGTACTTTCTTGCGAATATTGAAATTCGAATTCAAAATCTATCATAGGTATCTCTTTTCCGCAGGTTAGGATAGTCTAACCATATGCTGTAAGAAACGGGCGGCATCACCGCCCCTGAATTAAAAGCTGTTATTTCAAAGTAAGGCACAGTTGTCGCCAACCGGCATTGGTGAAATCCAAAATCGAGCGCAAGCAGGCGAACATCCTGTCTTCATCCGGGCGCTTATCCAGCAGCTGACGGAAATTCCAGAACTGCGACCCCATAATAAGACGGATAGCATCGGCGTTTGGCTTTTTCCCGTAAACACGGAAAAAGAAATCGACCGTTTGCTGTGTTTTCTGTTCCATAAGATCGTTCAGCATTGTTTCGACAGAGCTTCCGTCACTGCGGCTGAAGAATAAGGTACAGTCGTCATAGTGCGAAGCAAGCAACTCAAAGTATATTTTTTCCTCAGAGTTTATGGCACTGAGAATATCTTCCGTCTTTGCACTGAACATTGCCTTTTCGTATTCCTTTGCGACAGGTGCGAACATAACCTTCATCGCTTCAAAAAAATCCTGCAGCAGAGCAACAAACAGTGCGTCTTTATTTTTGTATCTTGTGTAGATTGCTCCGGTGGTGACTCCGGCTTTTTCGGAAATCTTGTGGAGCGAGGCTTTACAAAAGCCGTAAGCAAGAAACTCAGAATATGCCGCCTTAATGATTTTGTCATCAAGCGAATGATCCTTATTTGCCAAAACTCCACCTCCACAAAATCAATAACGCCGTTATCAATAACGGAGTTATTATAGCACGGCAGGCGGTAAATGTCAAGAGGTATGTAAGCTGTTTTCGTGGCTTTTTTGCGCCTTGATATACGGTGGGGAATGTGTCACGCTGAAAAATATACTTGTCCTACAGATTTACTTTGGCTGTAATCTTTTGCTTGGGGGCAGGGAGGAAAACTCAACTCGGTTACGTGAAAAGTTTACAATAAGAATTGGCTTATTGATGGGATTTACAGCGATATGACAATTTGATAGGAATTCTGCGTGGAATTTGACGGTGGAAAATATATTTGTTGTGTGATAATATGAAAAATAATAAACGGAATGTGCAAATTTTATATCGGTTATATCAAAATACACGTTTCGTATGCAGTAAAGCCGCAAGGCTGTCAATATTCAAACGGAGGAAATCAGATGCAAGCGAGAGATTTAAAAAGTATTATCGAAAGTGAAAATCATGAACTGAAAACTCAGTTCTGCAATGTTCCGTTTACAATTACTCCCGACAGGAACATTTATAACATTATCAGAAACAAGTACAAGGAACTGGCTATTGAAGCGCAGACAAAATTTGCAGAGATAAACGAGCAGTTTGAGGATCTTGACGATCTTATAAACAATGCTCCGAGCGCTTTTGTATACTGCATTGAAAAGGCTCTGCTCGAGCTGATACAGGATATAATCAGCGTGGATATTTATACAATAGACAAAGATGCTGTTGTGAATATGGCTTTTGACGGTGTGTATTTTGACGAATTCACAGAAGCGTTCAAGGTCATTGACAAAAAGTATGAAAAGATACTTACCGATCTTAACGATGCCGAATATGCAAGAGAACTGAGAAAAGAGAGCAGACCTCGCTGGCAGTCGGCTACATTCGGCGGAAATGCCATAAACGCCTGGTCAAATCAGCTTGACGCAACGGCAATGAATATCACCGAGGGTATAGCATACAGCCTTGTTAATGCGGTCGGAAATATGATGAGCCGCAGCTATGCACGTTCACAGATAAAGGAACTTTTTAACACAATGAGCCTTCGTCAGGATATGGTGAACAGTGTTTATGATTCCTGCTTCAATCTGCATTTATTACTGCTTGATATAGTAGAGAAGAACACCGCAATAAAGTTTGACGGTACTGTGAGTGCGGCTGATACGCAGAAAGCACAGGCTATGTTCAACAATATGATGTCTATAAGTCTTTCCCCCGAAAAGAGAGATGCTTTTATAGTACAGATATTCGAGCTTGATCCTTACGAGGACAGTTTCTATTCAAAGCTGATTGATACAATGGGCGATGAGGATGACTCCATAGGAAAATTCTCCGAATTTTTCGGCGTGAATATATTCGACATCAAGAACGATATTCTTGCTCGCTTTGTAAACGATAATATCGGTGAAACCGAAGAAGATGCCGTGAAGTGCAAGGGACTTATGGAGGAGTACGCCGCAAAGATAGGGCTCAGTACTGTACAGATCGTACAGGCAAGGAATATAGTGGAAGAACGTCTTAAATATTTCAACGACCTTTATTGCACCGTAGACGGCGTTCTTATGGACTCAAGAGCGGAAGCAGACCTTGCAAGAGAAGAACTTCCGCAGATTACGGCGATATTTGAAACGGTTACAAAGCCGACCGACAAGTCTGACCTTGATTATGAAAACGACCTTATCGAAAAGAGAAAGCAGATAGATTCGTTCAAAACAAAAGTTAAGGACAAATATCTTGAAAATATAGACGCATTGCTTTCCGATTTCGACAGGCTTTTCAGGAAAGAGGGAAAATTCGACCGTAGTCTGACGAGAGAAGAAGCTGGGGCAATAAGAGCCTTTGAATATGTAAAGGGCATGAGAATAACATCTTTTGAAGAGCGTGACAACGCTGTTAAGATGCTGACCGAGCGTTTGTCGCATCTCGGTATAACCGAGGCACAGGCGGAAAACGCTTACGCTTATCTGGACGAGGTCGAAAAGAACCTTTGCGTAATTGACGGAATACAGTTTGCAAACAGGGAAGAGGCTTTAAAGGCTACCGCAGAGCTTAACGAGATAACGGCAATAGTAAATGCCGTGCCGAAGCCTGACAAGAACAGCGTTCTTCCTTATGAGAAAATGCTTGATGAAACAAAGGCAAAGCTGGAATCTTATGAAACAGACGTAAAAAACAAGTATATCGGAATTATCGAGCAATACAAGGCGAAGTTCGACACAACATTCCGTACGGTAGGATTTACGGTGTATGAAACAAGAAAAGAAGCGGCGGCACAAAGAGCGCTGAATTTTGCAAAGAGCGTAATACCCAAGGGCTACACCGAGCAGGATCTGATTGATGCAAGGCAGAAGGTCGATGAATTTCTGTTAACGGTCGGAATAACCTTTGAGGAAGCAGAGCAGGTTAGTGAGCTATTCAGACAATGCTATCTCAATGTCAATACCGTTGACGGAATTGCTTTCAACAGTAAGGAAGAAGCGGAAGCGGCAAGAGCCGAGCTTGCGGAGATTACCGCTATAATGAGCGATGTACCGAAACCGAATCCCGATCTTCTTCTCGATTATGAGCAGAAGCTGTTTGATGTAAAGGCAAAGCTTGAAAGTTACAAGACGCCCGTAAAGGATAAGTATATTGCGATTATTGACGATTATATAGCAAAGTTTGATACGACCTTCAAGACGACAGGAACGTTTTCAAAGGCTGAAACACGTCAGCAGGCGGCGCAGATAAGAGCATTGAAGCTGGTAAAATCCATAGCCCCGACCGGTTGCACCTACGATGACGTTGACAAGGCGATAAAGGCGCTTGATGACACGTTGCCGAAGCTTGGTATAGACAAGACGCTCGCAACCGATGCGACAGATTACATAAAGGCACAGGAGGACAAGCTGAATACGGTTGACGGAGTAGTTCTGCCTGACAGGGAGAATGCCGCCCTTGCCAAAAAGGAGCTTGAGGAGATACAGAATATAATGTTCAAGGTCGCACCTCCGCAAAATGAGCCTTTACTGAGCTATGAAAGAAACTTGCTTGAAATCGAGGATAAGCTGTCACAGCTCAGAACTCCCGTAAAGGATAAGTATATAGGTATTATCAAAAAGCATCTGGTGGATTTTGACGAAAAGTTCAGAAAGGTATCACTTATCAAAACCGCCGCAACAAGAGAAGAAGCGGCAAAGGAAAGGGCTCTTAAATTCGTGAAGAGCAAGACTTACAACACAGTAACCGATGTCAATAATGCAAGGAACGAGCTTGCAGAGCTTCTTCCCGAACTCGGCATAACATCAGAGCAGGCGACCGAAGCAAATGAATATCTCACAAATACCGAAAACAAGCTGAACGGAACTGCACCGCAATCAAAGCTGAAAGGCGTTTTCGGTATGTTCAAAAAGTAATATCGGTATAAAAGTAAACCGACATATAAAATTATCCCGCACCTCAGAGGTGCGGGATAATTTTTATGCGTTTTCAGTCATTTCTTGAGCATTTTTCCGCATCGATGGCAAGAACAAGCATCAATACATACAATGCGTCCTGTGGGTCTTGCACATCAAGCACATAGGTGTCTGTCCAGTTCCAGATTTCTTTGGATACGCAAGCTATGTAACGACCGGTACAGTCACGGATGTTATAATCCCACTCAAGCCAGTCGCCGTCAATATTCCAGCCGTTATAATCAATGTTGAATCTTGGTCTTATGAATGTAAACTCTTTGCTGATGCAGCCGACATAACGAGAGTCGACATACATCTCAAACTTCGGAAGCCAGGTAAACACCTTTTCCTTAATGTATCCGACCTCTTTTCCGCAGGAGTTATAAATACGGAGCAGGTGTCCCCACGCAAGTTCACCTTTTACAACGAACACAGTATTTCCGGCTTCATCATAAATGTCGTAGCTGTCAAACCACGAGAATAATCTTTGCTTGAATAAAAGTTTCATTTATTATTTTCTCCTTGATGCGTGAAAATACATATTATCTGCCATTAAATCTTTAGCCGGAATAATTCCGGTTTTCAAAACCAGTATAGCATATCGGGCTTTAAAAGTCAAAGGTGATTATATTATAATTATGACGGTGTCAGGGCAGTGCTGTCAGGTACGGAAAATGTGGGATAATTTTTACAGACTGTCGATAAACCTATATAATTTTTGAAAATGGGGTTTGGGGCGTAGCCCCAAGCGGGGTGAGGGCGGCAGGGTAGATTGTCAAGTCAAGTGCAACACTTTTTAGACAAAAATTCGAGAGGGGAAAGATAGCCAAGACATTTGCGAGGACGACTATTAATTAAATGAATAACTTTTTGGAATTCTTCTTCGGAAACACTTAAAAAATCAGTGCCTTTAGGGTAGAAGAAACGTAAAAGATCATTTGTATTTTCGTTTAAACCTCGTTGCCAAGGAGAGTGCAAATCAGCAAAATAGATTGTTGTACCTAAATCTTTTTCGATATTAAGAAAATCAGCAAATTCAGAACCGTTATCCAACGTGATTGTTTCAATCGGCATAGGAGCTTCCATAAGTTCAAAAGCTCTGGAGATAGCTTTTCTGATTGTATTTCTTTCTCGACTGATTGCTATTGAGCCAACAAGTAACTTGCTTTTTCGGTCAACAAAAGTAACAGCGCAACCTTTACCGATACCGCCATAAACCGTATCGCCTTCAAAATCGCCTATACGGGATTTTGTTTCTACAATTTCCGGTCTGTCGTGAATAGTGTGAACCGGGTGAATTGTATTACATTTCTTGCGATTGCAGATATACTTTTTTCCATGACGTCGCAGAGCAGTTTTCCTTGACAAACCTTGAAGCCTGTTTTCCTTTAATGCCTGGTATATAGATGCACAACATACGCTGAAACCTTGTTGTTTGCACTTATGCGCTATAATTTCAGGCGACCAAAAGCGTTTGAAACATTCAAGAATGTAAATATAAAGTTTGGTGTCCGGTCGGATGACGTGTTTCCTTACACACTTCTTTCTTCTGTATATGTAAAGTGACGTTGCCCACCACGCATTGTACCTCTTTTTATCTTTACAGTTTCTTTTTATTTCTCTGCTTATTGATGAAGCGCTTCTGCCCATCAACCTTCCTATTTCTCGTACTCCTTTTCCTTCTGACAAAAATTGTTGTAGACAATTTCGTTCAGATAGTGTAAAATGTGTATAGGACTTCATACTCTACCTCCGTGTCTTTTGTTTTGTGGTAATTACATTTTACACGAAAGTGAGTATGATGTCCATATTTTTTGTGTTGCACTTGATATTATAATCTACCCAGCCCCACACTCAGCCCCTTTCCAGGGGAAAGGGGTTTGGGGATAGGGATAATAAATCAGAAGTTTATTTCATAAACAGACTTTTTCTACAAGCTGAATTTTTATGCGTTTTGTACTACCGTACACAAAAAATTCCACACCCCTATATATGAGCGTGGAAAAAATGGTGGAGCCGAGGAGAATCGAACTCCTGTCCGAAAACCGATCCGCCAACCTTTCTACACGCTTAGTGAAGTCTTTTGAAATTCCCTTTCTCCTCTCCGGCTCACAGGATAGAAGTCCGGTAGTCCTTTGATGTGTTGACGGTTACAGGACTCTCACCGAAAACATTGGCTGTTAGTCGACGCCCTTTATAGAGCCACAGCGCTCTCTACAAGGACGGTAGCGCACTTAGGCAGCTACTAATTCAGATCTATTGTCTGCGTTTAATTTTAAAAATGCCCCGTTTAAAGAGATAAGGCGATCTCTGCGTGCTTAGCCGGGTTCACAATCCCCGTCGAAACCTTTACGGCCCCGTTTGTTTGGATAATTATTGTAGCACAAAGGAAAAGGTTTGTCAAGGAGAAATTTGCACTTTTATGAGGTGTGCGGACGTTTTTTCGTGATGTCCGATTTTTCTTGCGAAATTTTTACCGCATCGGATGCGTACAATATATTAAATTTTTGGATAAATCTGTCGATATAAATATAAAGGGCTTGTTGCAAAAATACATTTTGTATCATTCAAGGAGGGAAAATTATGGATAACACCGCTAATTATCAGAATAATACACAGAATTTCAAGTTTTGCAGAAAATGCGGAAGAAAACTGCTTGTCGATGCGGAATTCTGCGACAGCTGCGGCACAAAGCAGATAAGTACCGAAACGGCAGATATTGCTGAAACTGTTTCAGAGCCTGATGTGCAGTATAGTAACCCACAGCCGGTAACACCGTCGCCCGTATACAACGGAAATAACACGACAGCCGGTAATGCGGGAGTGCAGTATCCTCAGAAAAAAAGCAAGGCACCGCTGATAATCGGAATATGCGTCGGGGTGCTTCTTGTTATCGTTTCTATTATAGTCACAGTGTTGGTTGTTTCATCATTTGGCGGGAAGGATTCACAGAGCTTCGGAGAAGTATCGGCACCGGCTACATCGTACAATAACGGCAATTCTCAGAATACATTGCCTGAAACAAGTGCGCCCGATAATAATAGCAGTGCGCCTGTGACGGATCTTAAGCCGGGTACTGCTGAAATCAACCGTAGCGGAAGCAGTGAAACAAGCGGAAACTCGTTCTTGGCTCATGACGACGGTGTATATCTGCTTGGCATATCAAATGTGAACGATTCTGTAACCGATGGATATGCGATTTCGGCAATGATTCCCGACTCATATTTTGTTGAGGGAAAACAGTTCGATAAGACCGCTTTATCGTTATCGAATTGCTATGGCGAGTATTATGTTATGGAAGACGGAGTGAACAACGTATATACCACTAAGGATAATCCCGAAATGTTTGTATATATGACGGTTACACTTCTGAAAATAAGTGGTAATTCGGCTGAGTTTAAAATAGAAGCGGCAATATCATACGAGCAGGAAGAATTCACTTTTGAGGGCAGAGGATATTCGGTCGACAGCTCAAACAGCGGAGGTCAGACTGTAGCACCCGATTCGAATTATACTCCGTCGGTAAAGCCGACTATACCGACGATAAATAACTGCAGTGTTTGTCACGGAAGCGGATTGTGTCAGGTTTGCCATGGCAGAGGCGGTATGTCGTACAATACATACGGACAGGGCGGCGATGGCTGGGTAGTATGCCAGGGCTGTAAGGGAAACAGAAGATGTAAGTATTGCAACGGAACGGGAAAAAATTAAATATAAGCAGAGCCGCAGTAATAATTGCGGCTCCGTTTTTTGTTTCCGGCAATAACAGTCAACAAACGTTCCTATGTTAAAATTTTGTCAGCTTGCATATTTAATATCACCTGTCCGTCACAGCTAAAAGATAAAATATTGACGACTTCCTGAAATATCTTGGAAACTGATTTTTGACAATACCCCTTGCCTCTCAAGACAGGCAAGGGGCAAACTATATAAAACTATATAAAAATAAACCCGTAAGAAAATCTTACGGGTTTGGTGGGAGCGGGTGGATTCGGACCACCGAAGCGAAACGCAACAGATTTACAGTCTGCCCCCTTTGGCCACTCGGGAACACTCCCATATTAAGTTAAAGAAAAAATTGGAGCTGGTGGACGGACTCGAACCCCCGACCTGCTGATTACAAATCAGCTGCTCTACCAACTGAGCTACACCAGCTTGTTAATTTGTTTCTTGTCAACCGACGTGTTATATTATATCATATTGAAAACCGCTTGTCAAGAGTTTTTTAAAATTTTTTTTAATTTTTTTACTCTCGGCTTCACTGGCTTTTGCTGTGCCGTGACAACAGATAATATTTTATCACAAAGTCAGACGTTTGTCAACCCTTTTTCGACAAATTTTTGATTTTTTTGAACGGAAATTGCAAAACCGCTTTGCAATGCGGCAAAGCGGTAAAAAGCAATATCGGATATTATCATAGCTTGCGGTAGTCGCACAGTACCGTATTAGTCATAAGCCAGCTAAGACAATCCTCAAACAGCACGCCGAGTCTTGGCTCGGTACCGTAGCTGTAGGTGGTTTTAACGGCAATTTCCGTGAACGTGGTTGCACGGTTAAGGGCAATAGGCAGGCTTTCGCCCTTCAGCAATGATGCGGTAAGCACTGAAGTGAAGATGTCGCCTGTGCCGGGGTAATGTACGGGAATATGATCCCAGTCGATACGCCAGAAGCTGCCGCTTTCCTTGTCGAAGCCTACGTTAGAGAGCTTCTGACCGTCATCGTCTATCAAAGGTACTCCCTTTATTACTACTATTCCGGGCTTGTCGCTGAGGCGGGCAAGCCACGAGCGTGCCTGTGCCACCGACATTACGGGAGGGCATTCCTCTCCGAGAAGCATACACGTTTCGGTGAGGTTAGGTGTTATAACATCTGCGGCATCAACAAGCTCCTTCATCCTGCGGATAAGTTCAGGGGTATAAGTGCTGTAGGGCTTTCCGTTGTCGCCCATTACCGGATCCACTACTTTAAGTGAGTCGGGGTTTCCGTGAAGGAATTCAAGGCAGCAATCCACCTGTTTCGGAGATGAGAGAAAACCACTGTAGATCGCATCAAACTTCAGATGCAGTTTTTCGTAGTGGTTATAGCAGGCTGAAATATGATCTGTGAGATCCTCCATAGCGATATCGGTAAAGCCGCCGGTGTGAGTTGACATAACAGCGGTCGGCACCGGACAGACCTGTATCCCCATAGCAGAGATAACGGGCAATATAACGGAAAGCGAACATCTTCCATAGCCGGAGAGGTCATGGATAGCCGCTATTATTTTATGCTGTGACATTAAAAAACGACCTTTCTTTTTTACACATACATTTATTTTAGCACAAAATTATCATATTGTCGAGATGTAAATTTTATATAGCTCACTTTATTTCTGATGCACAAAGAGGATAATAAGGCAAATTCTGATGTCAGATTTATCAAGCTATAATTTTTTAACGGCGGCACATTATATTATCAAGCCGAAAAAGGCGGTTATGAAAGGAAACGGAAAAATGAGCAAGAAAACTTCCAATAATATGATATGTGCCGCTACCGCAATGGTGGCAGGCGGCATTGCTTTTGCCGCAACAAAGGCTATGACCTCGAACAAGACGCAGAATGTCAAGAAGGCAACCGGCAAAGCGATAAAAGCTGTAGGGGCGGTAATAGAATCGCTCCAGATGTAACGGGCTTACAGCAAAAGAGCCGTTCACGAGCCGTTTTTGGTAAGTGGACGGCTTTTATCTGTCGGGACTATTATAATCGCCACTTTTAAAAACAAATATATCCGGCATCAAGCAAATAAGGCGAGGGTAGGTTTGACTTTGCGGCGGTATGGTGATATAATTTATTGTACTATCAAGAGATAAAGGCAAGGTGCATTTATGATAACAGGATTGAGAACGAGAGAGCCGCTCGGATTTACTAAATTCATTGAGATGATTCAGCAGGCAGCCGCAAAAAAGGGAAGCGTGTTTTTCCTTGATTGCAAAGAGGGTCACGAGCAGGTGAAGAACGGGCTGATTGCAAGTGATTGCAGCGGCTGGCTTGTGCCGGCGGAAGAAGCGGAGGAGTTCAATGCGGAATATATGGATTTCAGCGAGTGCGATTGCTGGGATAAGTATTTTGCGTGGGAAACCTGGTACGAGGACGAAAACGGCGAGCTGAAGATAGATGTTTCGGTAGTGTAACATTGATTGAAACAGTTACCGCAGGTAAATAAAACGCCACAAAAGCGACAGCGTAAAATAAAAAAAGCGAAAATGTAAATTTTTGTGCTTGACAAATGCAAAATTATCTGATATAATAAACAAGCTGATTTGCGGGGATGCTGGAATCGGCAGACAGGCAAGCTTGAGGTGCTTGTGTCAGTATTGGCGTGTGGGTTCAAGTCCCATTTCCCGCACCAGTGTAAAGGACATTCGATTTTCGAGTGTCCTTTATTTTTATTCATAGAAGATTCGAAAATCAATAGCATTAAAGACAGTGATAATAGAATCAGAGTTTTCCGATAATGCAGAAGGTGAAGAAATTTTCAAAAAACACTTGACTTTGAAGTTCCGCTATGATATAATATCAACGTTGACTATTTGGCAACGCATTAAATATGCAGGTGTGGCGGAATTGCACCAAATCTCCGATTTGGTGGTAGCGGAACTTGTTCCGCAGCACGAAACCTTCGATTTTGTGGAAGCGGAACTTGTTCCGCAGGCAGACAGCGCCCAATCTAAAGTTGTCAACATATTAAATACGCAGGTGTGGCGGAATTGGCAGACGCGCTAGCTTCAGGTGCTAGTGATCGCAAGGTCGTGTGGGTTCAAGTCCCGTCACCTGCACCAAGACAAGTCGTAGAAATACGGCTTGTTTTTTATTGCTGATACATTTTAAAACAGCAGTGGCGGAATTGCACCAAATCTTTGATTTGGTGGAAGCGGAAATGCTTGGCGTTTCCGCAGACAGAGAGCGCTAGCTTCAGGTGCTAGTGACGCATAAGTCGTGTGGGTTCAAGTCCCGTCACCTGCACCATAACAGGACACCAATTTTGATACAAAGCGTATCGGGATTGGTGTCCGTTTTCTTTATCCGAAAGTCTTTATTTAATGGGATTTATCGATACAATTTAACGAAAGAAGGCTCTGCGGTGACAGAAAAACTGTCACCGCAGAGCCTTTTCTATTTTTTACCTTTATACTATTTAACGAAAGGTCGTGAGGGTGTGCATTTTCGGCAAAGGGGTGTGCATATTTTAATTATTCCTAAAATTAACAAAAAGCCGCAGAAAGCCGACCTTTGACCTGTAATAAGCAAACCACTATACCGTCCCGGTTGCAATCTGCTCGAAAATATGATATAATAACCTCAGACATAAAATCCGCCGAAAGCGGATTTTGCCGTGCTTTGCACGGCTTGCGGAGCACCGCAAGTCTGAGAACATTTTTCCGTCAAATCCTTTTGTCTGTTGACAAAAGCACGGCGTTCCGCCGTGTCGGCTGACGCCGATTTGATTTGTGGTATAATAACATATAATAATTCCGAATTTGCAGGTGAGAAGATGGACGCATACCGTATCGCAATTTGCGATGACGATGATATAATACGAGAAAATTTATGTTCTCTTTGTAGTGATATTTTAACTGATGACAGTGTTGAATATGAGCTTGAGCCTTTTTGTTCGGCTCAAGAGCTTGAAAAACGGCTTAACAGCGAAAACTGCCCCTTTGACCTGCTGATATTGGATATTCAGATGGACGGCATGACGGGTATGGAACTTGCCCGTTCTTTAAGAGAAAAAGGTAATCGGGTGTCAATCATTTTTGTGACAGCGTGTGAGGATTATCTTAGCGAAGGATACGGCGTTCAACCTATTCATTTTCTCTTAAAGCCTGTACGGCGGGAAGCACTGGCAAGTGCGATCCACACTGATCTGAAGCTGAATTACATACCGAAAACCGTTGTGGTTCACATCGGAAATAAACTGGTGCATTTATCTTTTTCGGACATACGATATGTCGAGAGCTATAATCACAGCATAGTAATCCACCAAAGTACAGGTAACAGCACCTATTATTTTTCGCTTTCGGATTTTGAAAAACAACTTCCTGCGGGGCAATTTGCCCGCTGTCATAACAGCTATCTTGTGAATTTGAATGAGGTGCGTGAGATCGGTAGAACGGAGCTTTCTCTGCAAAGCGGCGAAACGCTCCCGGTGGGAAGAGCCTATTACAAAGCCTTTCAAAGCGCATTTGTGCGATATATAAATCAATAACAAAGAGGTCACCGCTTATATTCGGCGGTGACCTCTTAATATTTATTTTTTAGGCAGCTTAAGCGCTGTCTGCACGGTGAAGATCCGATCCTCCGAAGTGAAAATATCCAGTATGCTGTGGTAACGCACGGCGACGGTGTTCATCAGCTTTAAGCCGAAGCCGTGGGTTTCGGCGTCATTTTTGGTTGTGAGATAGTTGCCGTCCGCGTCCTGTCTGTGCTTGCCGGAATATGAATTCTCACACTTTACAGCAAGAAAGCCGTTCTTTGTTTCAATTTGAAAGCGGACAAACCGTTTTCCGTCGGTAACCTCCGCGGTGGCTTCCAACGCATTATCAAGCATATTCATCAAAAGCTCGCATAAATCGCTTTCGGCAACAGTCAGCTGCGGCGGAACAGAAACGAGCACATCAAATCTGATGTCGGACTGTGCCGCACGGTAAGCGGCGTCCTGCAAAATCGTATTGACCGTGAAATTTTCGGTAAACTGCGTTTGTGCCAAATGATCGTTTTGCTGTTTTATATCTCCAATCAGCTGTCCCAGCGTCTTATAATCGCCCTTCTGATACAGTGCGTCAAGGGCGATTATTTTATGCTTCATTTCATGGCGAATGGCGGCGCTGTCGGTCACCTTGCTTTCTATCGCATGATAGCTGTTCATGATAAGCTCGTTGCGCAGACGGAGCGTTTTGGCTTCCATCTGCTGCGAAATGATCGAACGTGTTACGGCATAGGCGGAGATGACCGCACATACGGCGACTGTCCAGACGGTGATCCAATACAGAAGCCCTGAATAATCATAAAACTCCGTGACATCTGAGATCAGCCTGCCGATATATTTTGAAAGGCGGCTGTTTGTGAAAAACGATACCATGTATGCGACAGCCAATGTAACGGCACTTACGGCGGCGGAAACCCCAAAGTATTTCCAGAATTTACGTTGTCTGTTCATCACAAGATATACTATCAAAAGCACAAGCAACAGAATGCCTATTTCCTGCCGATTAAGGAAATCGACCAATCCGTCATCGAGAAAATGATGTCCCATTCCTTTGGTGATCCATTGCATAGTAAGCCCCACAGAGGCGAGGAAAAGCGGTATCAGACTCCAATCAGCATTTTTGCGCGCAATTCCCAAAAGAAACAGACCTGCGATCATCAGCGATATGAAAGCGGTCGCACCTGCTGGAATGCTGTAATAATTCGCATAGGCGTAGCTTTCGATTTCTTCCGCATCTACAGGCACAAAGCGTGGAAAAGGCGGGAAAATAATGCTTGTCGTGTCGGTCACCGTGCCGATAACGGTAAGCTTACATTCGGTATTAAGCGGCAGCGGAATAATCGCCTGGGCCTGCCCTGCCGCCCCCTCGGGTACAAGTGTCTCGGACTGCCACACCGCTTTTTCGTCTATGCTGACCGTCAGATCCATTCCTGCCGTTTCAAATACCAGATTACCGTATTTGCTGTTTGCGGGAATGACTGTTTCAAGCCGAAACCTGTCGCCTGTTTCAGGTGGTACGGAATAGTCAAGCTCGGTGAGCGAATCATCTTGTCCGATTTTGACGGCAGTTTGCCAGTCTATATATTGTATAGATGTATCAAGCTTAGTGAAATTCTGCAAAAACCATATCATTCCGATGCAAAGGATCGGAAACAGTGCCGTGCATATCCACCGTAAAGATTTTTGTATATTGTTCTCCATTATGACGAGAAACCTCCCGTTTACAGTAAAATTCATTGTGCCGATTGTCCGTATACTATTTTACATTAAAATCCGTCGTTTGACAAGCGATATTTTATCTGTGTAATTCTCTGCGACGTAAACGACAACAATACAGCGTAAACGACACGCCCGAAATCTCCGCATTATGATATAATATTTAATAAGAGCTATATGACTCATTTTTTTATTTTCTATTCTGCCGCTGTATGCGGTAAACCCGATTTTGAAGGAGTATGAACTATGAACAAGAAATTCATTTTTCGACGAGCGATAAGTGCGGTGCTGGCTGTTGCGATGATAGCCGCAAGTCTGCCGTTTTCGTCATTTGCCGAGGACGGCTCGGACAGTCCGACCTTTTCATCGGATGCGGCAAATTCGCTGATGAAAAACACCGTCCCTGCCGGGTACGACAAGACGACTAACCCCTACGGCTACGATGTTGACCACCCGTTTGCGATGGTGGAGCAAAACGAGCTTTTTTATTTGCAAACCACCGCATCATCGGTCAACGGAAAAATTGCCGATGTGGGAACGGCGGAAAGCCTGCTAAGCTTTATATCAAATAACAACACCGCATCGGACGGCTCTCTGCCGGACTTGAGCTTGTCCAGTAGTATTCAACAGCTTTCGTTTATACAGTCGGTAGCATTTGACCCTACAGGTTCTGGAAGAAAAGACTATGTTGTCTATGTCGGGGTTCACAGAACACGCAAACAAGTTTATGCCATTTTGTCCAATACTGTAACGGGTAAGCAGTGCGGCACCTATATTATTAATTTTCCCCTCGACTGGATCGCAGATTCCGACGGAGACTTTCAGGTCAACGGCTATGAGACAAACGCACTTCTTGATGTCGTCGCCGGCGACTTCGATAATGATGGCAAGGAAACCGTTATTGTCTATGTACCCGGCACAAAAAAGTCGGCAACATGGGTTACTACCGACCTTTACCAAGATATAAATAATGTCGGTAGTCTCCTCTGGGAATTGCGTTACGATGCTGACGGCAATAAGTTGACTAGTAATCACAATAATACAACCACAGGTGATGGCAGATCTTTGGGCTATGACCTGCTTCACGACCTCTATATTGAGACATACCAAAGCGGAAAATCGGTAAAAGGTGCAAGAAACGACAGCATCGGCGGCTCAAAACAAGATACATTGTATAACGCCATGCACAAGCTGAGCGTAAAAATGGTGGTCGGTGATTTCAACGGCGACAATATAGATGACCTTGCCGTGCTTTCGTATTTCCATGTAAACTGCATAACGAGCGACAACAAAAATGTATACCGCCCGCAGGTAAAAATTAAATACGGCGGCACTATGCCGAAGGAAGGCTCTTTTATCGATCAGAAAGCAGATGAATCTTTCTATGTCTGCCCCGAGGGCAAGCTCTCCGATGGAGAAGTACAGTCGTCAAGTAGTATGAACGCCTGCAATATAACGGCAGGTGACATCAACAATGACGGTTACGACGACCTTGTTGTTGCAGGTATTAAGGCTGAAATCGAAGGTTACGGTGAAACAGATGAAAGCTATCTTGCCTATACAACGCTTCTGAACAACAAAAACAATGGCTTTATTCAATCTGATTACAAAACCATGTCAACAAACGAGTGGACATATAAAAGCACCGATGGCGAAGACATTGTTTCTCCTTTAGCGGTGGAGGCGGTTGCTTATAACGGAGCCAGTGCCGCAGATTTTATCTTTATCAACGGCACGCTGTATACATACAACACCGCTACCGGCGAATTAAACACGGTTGCCTCCCAGGGCTATAAAATGAGCGGCTTTCAATTTGACGGTGCGCTCGGCGGGCACGAAGAATTCATCCGCTCGGTTGCTGTAGGTAATTTTGACGGCAACAATGCCGGCAGAGAGCAAATCGTATTTGTGACTTCCTGCCGGGACGGAGACGATACTTATTCTTTCAAAAAAGGTTTGATTTCCGCCACTTATAACGATACTGCCGCCGATTACGGCGCGGCTACCGGCTTTAAAACAACACTCTCCGATTGGGGTCCGAACAAAGCAGACGGCGGTTATAAGGGCGGCGGTGCACAGGTACTGCTGACTGCCTGCGACCGTGACCAGGACGGCGTTATCGCACGATATAAGGGCGTGAGCTACGCCTACAGCGACCCCGAGGTCAAGGCAGTTATGCAGGCGGCGCCCTACTTTGCGGCACTGGGCGATTCGGCAAATAACGAGACCGACTATACCATAACCGAAAGCTACGAGCTGGAGCAGTCCTCTTCAAAAAATGTTTCCTACAGCGTGGGTATGTCCTACAGCTACGGCGGACTGTTTGCGCCTTTTGAGTTGGAGATCTCTGCCGGCTATTCTCTTGAATGGAGCAAGAGCTTTTCCGAAGCACTGGAAACCGAATACGCCATGACCGTCAAGGCGCAGGCGTATAATACGGCACTCGTTGCAAGAACGCCGGTATTCATTTACTGCTATGAGGTGCTGGATGAAAACGGCAAGTGGTCGGACGAAACGGCAATAAGCCTGTCTATCCCACAGCAACCGGTGTATCAGCAGATGAGCATTGACGACTACAACAGCTTTGCTGAAGAATACAACTCCTATATGGAGAAAAAGGGCAATCGCGCCATCACTAAGGAGTCGGATAAGACCTCAAAAGACGAAGCCTGCTATTATCCCCTTGAGCAGATCAACGAAGAGGAAAACTGGCTGAACGGCAACGAGGGCAACCCTTATATGTACAATCAGCTGGGCTGGGGCGCATACAGTGCACTCGGCGCTCAGCAGCTCAGCCAGAACACTATCCGTCTGGGCTATGCGGGAGGTCTGAATGAGGTTTCCTATTCAAAGAGCAATATCAAATCGGTTTCTGAGGAGATTTCTCACGGATTTTACTTCAACTTCTCCATCAGCTTCGGTGTATTCGGCGATGGTATACTATTCTCGCATGATGTTGGTTTTGAAACCAGTCTGAGCTACAGCAACGGTTCGGGCGTTTCGACCACGAAAACCTCCTCGCAGGGGTGCATCGGTGCAGTCAATGATATTGACGGTCCTGCTCTTGCCGAGGAGGGAATCCCCGCAAGCATTTACACGCAGTACACATTCGACTGGACGCTGGGACAGTGGTTCCGTCACCTCTACGGTGAGGAAGGCAACAAGACTGTCTTTATCGGCTACAGCCTGTCAAATGTCAGCACACCCGCTCCTGCGGTAGATGATCTGGAAGCTGAACTGTTCGCAGATGATGCAGTGCGCCTTACATGGTCTCAGCCCGACAAGACTCCCGGTTGGCCGGAGGTAGAGGGCTACTATGTGTACAGCATTGAAAACGGCGAGTATACGAAAATTTCCGATCTGCTCTCCGCCGACACGACCTCCTATGACATTGAAAACATGAAAACCAACACCGACTTTAGCTTTGTTGTTACCTCCGTTTGCAAGGTGGACGGTAAAGAAAAGGAAAGCACATGGTCGAATATCGCCGAGGTTACAACGGCAAAGAAAGACTATAATGTCAACTACTCTGTCGATAACGAAGATGCCGCCGACATTAAGGTGCGCCATCTCGGTAATGTTGAGATCAAGTCGGGAGATGAGATAAGCGAGAGCGAGATCATCAAGGTAAAGGTCACCCCAAAGAGCAAACTGTATGAGCTTGTATCCATGACGCTTGACAACGGCGGAGAAACAATGGTATTCACGCCGGAAGCAGACGGAACTATCGAATGTGCCTTTACCCTGAACGGTGAAGCAAATATTCAGGTTTCGACCAAGCGTGCGGTAACTTCCGCTCAGGTCACATTTACCGGTACATATACGGCGGACGGCGCGGTAATAGGTACGGTCAGTGCGACAGTGGGAGATGCTCCGCTGAGCGCTCCCGGCGGCACAGTCACCGATGATGTAACATTTGCCGCAGTACCGGAAAGCGGCTACGGACTTAAATCGTGGAAGATCACCGATGCGGATAACAATACCGTAACCATAGATGCCGCAGGCTCAGACGCCTATACTCTGAGATTGGCATCGGAAGAATACACTGTTGAAGCAGAATTTGCTTCTCTTTCCGAGATCGGCAAGCAGGTAAAGGTAAATATCCCCGCAGAGGGCGGTACAATAGAGATCACCGATGCAAACGGCAATATTATAGAACTGAATGACAACAACAGCGTGTATGTTCCTGTTGATTGTGAACTGACATTCACTGTCAAAGCTGACGCAGACTGCAAGTTCCGTGCATGGACAGGCGACGCCGAGAGTCAAAGCGGCGAAAGCTTCACTATGACTATTACAAAGGACACTGAGATCGGTGCAGAATTTGATGTTCCTGTTCGTTTAAAGCTGACCTATTCTGCCGCAAGCGGCGAACAGACAGGCGCAGTGGCAACTAAGCAGGGTTATCAGTCGGGTACGGGTGTTATTGTCGGCACAAAAATTGTTCTTACCGCACAGGCGGCAGAAAATTACAGAGTGCAGAAGCTCGTCATTACCCGTGACGACAAGGTCGACACCGTAACGACAGATGATAAGCTGTACAGTCAGTACGACTATGAAATCGTTATGGATACCAAAACCGACATTCAGGTGTATTTCACCGAAATCGAGCAATATACTGTTACAATAGACAGTATCCAAAATGCCGATATGACTGTTAAAAACGGAAACGAAGATTTTGTAAGCGGTAATACCGTTCGCTACGGAGATGAGATCACCGTTACAGTAAAGCCGAATGAAAACTACCGCCTTGCAGACACGGCTTCGTGGATCGACAACAACGACGGCAGTTATACCTATAAGACAGGCGCTGTCAAAGCGAATACAAACATCTCGGTAAAAATCGAGAAGATACCGGAATATACGGTTACATTCCCCACAACTATTGAGGGCTGTATCCTTTCGGTTAAAAACGGTAAAGAAAAGATCTCAAGCGGCGACAAGTTCCTTGATGGAACACAGCTTACCGCTACCGTGACACTTGACCCGACCTTTATTCTCAAGGGCTGGTACATCGGCGGCGAACTGCTTTCCGAAACAAACAAAAACGAAATAACATTTACTGTAGACAGCGATATACTCCTTACTGTCATAGTGACAGATGTAAAGGGCGATACAGGTGACACCGGAGTCGGTGTAAAATCCGTTGTCATTGACAAAGACGGAAAACTGATCATTACTCTGACCGATGATTCTGTACTTGATCTCGGAAAAGTAACAGGAGATAAAGGCGATCAAGGCGATAAGGGTGACAAGGGTGACACCGGCGCTACAGGTGTAGGCGTTAAGTCGGCAACGATTGACGAGGACGGAAATCTTATTATCACACTGACCGATGACACCGTGCATAATGCAGGCAAGGTCATCGGAGATAAAGGTGAACAGGGCGATACCGGCGCTACAGGCGTAGGCGTTAAGTCGGTAACTATCGACGAGGACGGAAATCTTATTATCACCCTGACCGACGACACTGTGCATAATGCAGGCAAGGTAAACGCAAGCAACGGTGAAAACGGTAGAAACGGTGCTGACGGAGTCGGCATTGAGAATGCTGTTGTTGACGAAAACGGCAACCTTATCATTACACTGTCAGACGGTACTGTACACAACCTCGGCAAAGTCACCGGAGAAAAAGGTGACGCAGGAAAGGACGGTCAAGACGGTTCAAACGGCAACGGAATACAATCGGCTGAAATTGATGCCGACGGCAATCTGATTATCACGTTTACCGATGGCGTTGTTACCAATCTCGGTAAAATCGTCGGCACTGACGGCAAGAACGGTACGGACGGAAAAGACGGTAAGGACGGCGTTGACGGAAAGAACGGTATCGGAATCAAGGGCTGCCGCATTGATGACAACGGCAACCTGATTCTGACACTGACTGACAATACGACGTTGGACGCGGGCAATATTTCCGCTATCAGCGACAACGTTAATGTTTCCAAGCCGCTTGCAACCGCGGCAGTATCCGTTGCAGGCACTTCTCTGCTCTGGAATGTCGTGAGCGTTGCAATCAGTATCATAAGAAAGAAAAAATTGGTCTGAGCGTAATTGAGGCTTCCGGTGAAGCAGTGCATCGTGTACGATAAGAAAATATGAAGGAACACCGCCGCACAGAGAGTAGCTTCTCTATGCGGCGGTGTTTACTGTTTGATTTTATTGAGATGGCATTGATTTTTAGTAGAGCGATCGTTTTATTGCCTCACTTTAACCTTAGTACCATTGTAGAATACAAAGGTTATCTCGCTGTTCCTGTGGACTATTGCTTTCTCTACCATCACAGTCCATAAAGTGTCGTTCCACTCGCTCAATACGGTCGGCTGTTTTTTCAGAGTTCTTATGTAAAGCGCTACAGCCTTATCTTTTTGACTGCGGAGGGTACGGAGGTTTTGCAGGCGTGCCAGTTCTGCAGCCGCTGTTTCGTACCTTTTGGTAAGTGATTCATACTTTTTCAAGTACGCTTCCTGCGATTGTGCGGTGACTGCATTATCCTTAACTGCAGCCTTGACAAGTTCGGCAACAATCTGCGTTTCCTCAAGGTGACGCTCAATATCGGCGTCTAGTGACTTGAAATCGGTCAGCTTTTTGCGCATCAGTTCGCAGTCCTCAATGATTTGCTTTCTATTTCCCATCATCTGGTTATAGGCTTTTATGAAGAGCTGCTGTACGGTTTCCGTATCCACAGTTGGCGTCAGACAACGTTCACCGCCTTTGAATTTATTGTTGCACTGCCAAACAGTGCGACGGTAGCGGTCGGTGGAATGCCAGACCTTTGAGCCGAAGAACCCGCCGCAGTCCTCGCAAACCAGCTTTGCAGAGAGTACGCTTTTTCCGCTGTATGCGTTGCCGAGTGCTTTTCGTCTGGCAAATTCAGCTTGGACGTGATTCCATTCATCAGGTTCAATAATGGCGGGGTGGCTGCCCTCAACATAATACTGCGGCACCTCGCCTTCATTTAGCTTTGTTTTCTTTTGCAGAAAATCTACTGTAAAAGACTTTTGGAGAAGTGCGTCACCCTTGTATTTTTCATTTGTCAGAATACTGGTAACTGTGGTTTTGCTCCACTTTGCCTTACCGCTTGGTGACGGTATTTCCAAGTCCTCAAGATACCTGCAAATTCCTGCTTGGGTTTTGCCGTCAAGAAATAATCTGTAAATCAGCCGAACAACGACGGCTTCTTCCTCGACAATGGCAGGCCGTCCGTCCTCGCCCTTTTTATAACCGAGGAAATGCTTATATGCCAAATGAATCTTGCCGTCAGCGAAGCTCTTGCGCTGACCCCACGTAATGTTTTCGGAAATACTGCGGCTTTCTTCCTGCGCCAGTGAGGACATTATGGTTATGAGCAGTTCGCCCTTGCCGTCGAAGGTGTAAATACCCTCCTTTTCAAAACAACACTCAACGCCGTTTTCTTTCAGCTTTCGGATAGTTACAAGGCTGTCAACCGTGTTTCGAGCAAATCTGCTGACCGACTTTGTAACAATAAGGTCGATTTTACCCGCCAATGCGTCCGCTATCATCTCCTTGAAACCTTCGCGGCGCTTGGTATTTGTGCCGGAAATTCCTTCATCGGTATAGACCCTTACGAAATCCCACTCCGGCTTTGACTGAATGTATCGGGTGTAGTAGTCCACCTGCGCTTCATAGCTTGTGAACTGCTCATCACTGTCAGTTGAAACTCGGGCATATCCGGCAACACGCCTTTTCTGCACGGATGCCTTTGGCAGATGCGTCAAGGAATTTACAGTCGCCGGTATCATCGTAACTTTAGGCATTATGCTTGCTCCTTTCTAATGTTTTCTGACGGGCGGCTTCTTTCATCTCGTCCGTCCAACTTTGACTGCGTGAGCGGTCTTTCCAAATTCGAGTAATTTCCGAACCGTCCTTGAAATAGAAAATCAGGGTATTATCATTGCAGACGCGAATATGCTGAATTCGGTGGCAAAGCCACTCGTGAGTAAAATCATTCTGACCCAGGACATCAGCAGTGACTTGCTGTAGAGTAGACTCCGGTATCTGCTTAGACGCACAAGCTGCTTTACCAAGTGAATTGTATGTTCCGCACACCCAGACCGCTCCCGTTTTTGTGATCTTTCGGCGATAGTTTTTGCCGCAGTTATCGCACACCATAAGGCTTGAAAAGGGATATGTTTTCTTTGGCACAGACTTCTTGTTAAACCGAGCCGCCCGCCTTGACTTTTCCTCTTGAACAGCTTGAAAAGTTTTTTCGTCAACAATGGCTTCGTGGCTTTCTTCAGCAAGATACTTCGGAAGTTCGCCGTTATTGAAGATTTTCCGTTTAGTGATATGGTTTTCACGGAATGTCTTTTGCAGCAAAAGATTACCCGTATAGGTGTGATTGCTGAGTATTCGTGAAACTGCGGACTGATTCCATTTACCGCCAAACCGTGACGGAACACCCTCCTCATTCAAGCGTTTTGCAATAAGCTGGTAGCCGCTGCCCGAAAGGTATTCATTATAAATACGGCGGACGATTTCGGCTTCCCTCGGAACAATAACATAATGCTCGTTTTCCATACGATACCCCATTAAAGTCCTATCCCAGGGAATACCGGATTCAAAACTACGCTTGATTCGCCACTTCTGATTTTCGCTTGCCGAGCGGCTTTCTTCCTGTGCGTATGAAGCAAGAATCGTCATCATCAATTCTCCGTCACCGCTAATTGTGTGAATATTCTGCTCCTCAAAATAAATATCCACCCCCAGAGCTTTGAACTCACGAACTGTCTGTAGCAAAGTGACTGTGTTTCGTGCAAAGCGGGAGATGGATTTTGTAATCACCATATCAATTTTACCGGCACGGCAGTCTGCGACCAAATTCTGAAAACCTGCTCTTGAATCCTTGGTGCCTGTCTTGGCTTCGTCGGAATATACACCCGTATAGAGCCAGTCACCGTGGTTTTGAATGAGGTCGCTGTAATAGCTGACCTGTGCTGAGAGCGAATGGAGCATAGCGTCCTTACCGCTCGACACACGAGCATAGGCGGCTACTCTCTTTTTTCTTTCCAGCTTTGGCGGTTTTGATACGATGGTTATTTTTCCTGACATAACGTCACCTCCTTATAGTGTGACATATTACCTCTAAAGCCATCATATATCAAGTCCATTCCGCAATATAAACTACACGAAGATATACCGTATTTTTCGTTCATAATTGTATCAATATCGGCGTAATCTTCCGGGGTTATAATCCCCATCGACAGCATTCGTTTTGCCTGGAGCATGGAAGCAAGGTAGCTTTCCAACCGATTTCTGTAATTGTCACTCATCAGAAGTATGCCCCTTTCTGAAACGGTCTGTTATGTAGCAGGCATGAGAACAGTATTTTCTGTGATTGTTTCCGTAAGCTGTGAAATGACGTCCGCAGCAGGCACAGGTATATTCATAATTTGCTTTTCGGTTGACGCAATCCCTGTGTTCATTCCACCATGTATTTCGACAGGAATCGGAGCAGAACTTTTTCGGTTTCTGCTTAGCAATGTTTTTTATCAGCTTTCCGCACTGTTTACAGGCCACGGCATTCTTTGATTTGTCACCCAGACCGTTGCGGCGGCAGAATGAGCGCACCGTATTATCTGATATGTCGAGTGCTTTTCCTATTTTAATATAACCGACGCCTTGTAAGCGCATTGTTCGTATTTGTTCTTTTTGCTGATTTGTCATTGAGCTTTCCTCCAATCCTAGGGATTACCTCAATATCTACTGGAGAAAAAATAGTCATCCGGTCCGAAAAAAATAATGCCCACCAAGGAAATCAATCCAAGGTGGGCATTATCACTGTAGTTGTTAAGTTTTATCTGAGCATTTCATTTACACGTTTCTGCACCTCCGAATAATCATACCCGGCTTCAGTCAATTTTTCCTTTCTCTCCGAACCGTTTCCCCACAGCCCCGCAACAACTTCAACGGCAATCTCGTCAACGGTTTTCTTATAGAGCTTTTCGTTCACCCTTTTCTGAACAGCATTGTAGTCATATCCGGCGGCGGTGAGCAGCCTTTCACGCTCTGCGCCGTTATCCCATTTGCCGGCAAGCACCTCGTCAGCAAGCTGATCTATGTTTTTTTCGACAGGCTTTTTCTTACTGTAATCGGTAAAGCAGATATCGCCGTCTACATCATAACTGCCTATCCTGTCAAGTCCCCGCTGCCACATTGTCTGACCGTAGTTGTATCTTGAGGGACGGTCGGGGCTGTTAGTCCAGTGGGCAAACCAGATGTCGTACCTGCCGACGATCCTGCTCTTGTCGTAATAATGCTCCATAAAAGACGGATTTGCATAAACTCCGGGCTTGAATCCCGCCTGCCTTATTTTTTCGCAGAAAGCAATTGCCATCTTTGTGCGTGTGTCCGTATTCAGACCGCTGATCTGCTTTTTCTCCTCCATGTCGAAGAATACGGGATATGTCGGAGATAAGGTCTTGATTACCTCAATGCACTTTTCAGCCTCTGTCAGTGCCTGCTCAACGCTCATTGCATAGCTGTACCAGTAAAATCCGTAGTCAATGCCATATTTCTTGCAGTCCGCCACGAACTTATCCATAGTAACATCTTTCTTGGTGGAAAAACCCGCACGGATAATCGCAAATCTCACACCCGCCTGTTTCAGCGCAGGAAAGCTGATGCCCTCCTGACAGTAGCTTAAATCAACACCTTTAATCTTCATCTTCGTCCTCCTTTTCGCTTCTCTTATGCAGCTGCTCCAGTACATCTTTCAGCTTCTTCGGAACGGGCAGACCAAGGTGCGCAGCGTTCTCAAGCAGTGAAATACCCTCGTTCGACAGATAGAAGAATATCACCGCAGTGCGCAGAACAGAGCCTGCGCCAATAACACGAGTGTCAAGGATATGCCCGCCGCCGACCAGAGCGAAGATAAGCACCTTTCTGCATATTCCCTTGAACCCGACTGCGCTGGACAGTTTCTTGTCCGAAATAGCGCACATCACTCCGGTTATGTAGTCGATTACCACAAAGGCAATAAGCGCAAAAAGCAAGCCGTCACTCCCTCCGAGAAACCAGCCGAGCCACCCGCCGACCGCAGTAAAAATAAGCTGAATTGTGTTCCAGAATTCTCTCATAATGACCCCTCCAATCATTCGTCAACGATGTCGTATGTAATTTTCATGACCTGCCCGTCAAGCTTTCGCACCGGCTCGGACAGGTTATTTATTGTGGTAAGGCACAGCTTGCATATTCCAAGCGCAAAGCCGAAGAAATGCTGACTGCCGCTTGAATACGGATAGTACGGCAGAACATACAGCGGCAGACTAAGTCCATCGACTTTAAGTATATTTGCGTAAGAATAGAGGTAGCTGCTTGAATAGGTGGGCGCAGAAAACCGCATTCTGTATCTGCCGTAATCTTCGCCGCTTTTGATTATCTCAAGGGCAAGCAGTGAATAGGAAATATTGCAGCTGTCGCAAATCACAAGCGGAGTGTTCGTCTTTTCGTCAACATAAAATCCCCAGAAGCTCGCCGCCGTCATATTAGAGAGCGTTCCGTCAGCGACATACTGCCATGTCTTGCCCGTGGATTTGCCGTCCTTTGTGAATACTCTAAGCTGACCGAAATTGTTGGTCGTGGTGACTTCGCTACCATTTATCAGCGGATTTTTTGTAATGACGAAATACTTATCATCCCACTCAAATGCGCTCAGCGCATTGCAGTAATCGCCGTTCACACCCGCGCCGTAAAACCATCTGTACTGCGATGAAGAATTGCTGATTCTCTCATACTTAAATCCCACGCCATACATCTGGAGCAGAGTGTCTGTTTCGATGGTTTTCTTCGAAACCTGCGAGTAGTCGGACAGCCTGAAAATATAGTGATGGATATGACAGCGTGAGGTCGCAACAATATGTATCTTATCGCCGATAACATACGGAAAATACGCAAGCCATTGAGGGTCGTCCTCCCAGTCCTGACGCAGCTTTTCCTTTTCCTCCTGCGGTACATAGTCCGCATTTGTAGTGTTACAGTCATAAAAATAACTTCCGTGATGATAGCTGTTATCGTACATAGAATCCGGAATACGCTCTGCAGCCGGAAACAGCTCTATGACTTTCTTCACGCTTATAATGCCGCAGAACGGTTTTTCCGCGCTTACGCTTATCGACATGGGGTCGAACATAACGACCTCATAAATGCACCCGTCATGGATATGCTTTCCGAGGAGCCGCACATTTCCATTCGTCAGCCTGCCCATGTAAAACCACTTGAAAACTCCGCAGTTGAACTGCGAATCCGGAATATACCGTCCTACAATAGTGTGATACGCCTGCCTGAACGAATCCAGAGAGCTGCTGTTAAGGTCAGTTCCTCCGCAGGACAGATTCCAGTATGAATGGTGCATTCCGTTTGTGCCGCCGTCCTTGGTGGTAAGGCAGATACAGCTGATCTCGCCGTTCGCCTTATCCGAAGCGAAATCCCACACATGGCGGTAGCCCTTGCCGTTCTCAATGCGGTCGCTTTCGTTGGCATTGTAAGTGCCGATGCTTGTGTCCGTGTTCGTGTTGGCGATTCCTGCGTGACCTATCTCCTCGTTCGTCCAAGGTAGCATCATATTGTTGCCGTCCTCGGGTATCTTGTCGCGACAGACAATAACCCCACGGAAAGCAGTATCGGCAATGTTTCCCGCAAAATCACGCAGCAAATTAAAGCTGCGGTCGTTGTCGGAATCCATGCCGATTTCGATGTAATCGGGTGGGTTGAGAATCGTGTCAACGGCATTCGTAATCATATTTTCTTCATGAAGTTCCTTAACCACTTCTCCGGATTTCTCATCAAAAAGCTGAATGGTCGCTTTACCTTTAATCATTCCTGTTCCTCCTTATACGGTGTGTAAATAAACGATGTCTGGAAGCTGCCGCACGGCGCATTGTTCAGAACATCAGTCAGATTTCCGACATCTCCGTCATACAGCAGCGTAATGCTCTGAACGCTGTCTTTCATCACGGAACTTCCGAACGCAAGCCAAATCGTACTGCCGAAATCACCGGTGCCGAAATCTGCGGAAATCGGCTGTAAACGCACCGTTTCGTGTTCGGTAGTGACTATCATTGTGAATGCCGTTGTTTCAATGCGCTCTGCCTTGACGGGATTTCGCAGTTCAAGATACAGCTTTCTGTTCGATACGTTCACTACGGTTATTGGCGGCGGTGTGATTATTTTCGGACTCCATGCGTCAGGGAATACCGCTCTGATGGTGGGTTCAAGCGTTTTTCTGTTTCTTTCACGCTTAACAAAAGCGGGCATAGTTTCGCTGAACTTGAATTTGTGCGACTTGAGTATCTCAAACAGCAGAGTATCCGATGTACGAACAAGCGACTTTCTGACGGTTCTACGCATAGTAAAATGAAACTCGTCCTCGCGGGTTTCGATGTAGCCGTCCCACGGAGTATCTCCGGCGAGATAAGCGCCCATTACATAGCCCCAGGTCTGCATTTTCGGGAATTTACCCTCTGCGCCGTCAGCCGAAACCACGCTCAACGACATGGTGTTCTGTCCAACTTCAGATGTGAATGGGTAGGTGTAGGTCTTTGTGTGTGCTCCCTCGCTGAAATACTCCTCATACCGCATGACCTCGTTTTCGTTCTTTTTCAGAATAAATGCAAGCGTTCCTGCGGCTGAAATCACGAATTTCACGGTCGAACAGAACGCCGCGTATGTCACTTGAATCGCATTGTAAGTAATGCGGAACAGCCTTTGTGACTTCTCCGTAATCGAAATATCCGCGCTGTTTGTCGCGGTTTTGAGTTCCGCTGTGGATTCTCCCACGTCCTTGCGTATCTCGTTAGTTTTCTGCTCCATCTGATAGAGATTGTCCGAAATGCTCGGGCGATAATCTCCGACTTCGATAGAGATTTCACGGCGGTTGTACGGGTTGAAACTCATGGCGATTATGCGGGTATTCACATTGAGATTGAACGGGTGGAACACTATCTGCACGTTGTCGCCGACCGAGAAATTGACATTCTTGTACAGCGTCAAACCGTAGTTTGTAGTACCTGAACGGCTGTCGGTTTCCATCGTGAGGTCGGACACGTTTCTTCCATCCATAATGCCGATGTAGTCCTGTGAACCTCGATGAGAACGGATATTTATCTCGTTCCCGTTGTATTCAATCTCACCTCCGCAAAGTGCAATTAGCTGCATTAAGGCGGCTCTGCGGGTATATTCTCGATTGATTTTCAGCTTTATCGGAACGGTCGGGTCGCAAATTCCGGCGGTTAGTGATGTGCCTTGCAGCAAAGAAATAAGGCACTCACCCGGAGCGCCCTCAAAGTCAAATTCAGTCAGTTTGTATTCGTCATTGTTAAGTTCATAGGACTTGTGTTCGCACTCCACGGTGCAAATCGCAATGCCATTTGAAAGGGATTTCGACACCTTCACTACATTGAAAAGGTAGTTCAGAGTGTCGCTTTTCAGCTGTACCTCAAGCCCCGTGAATATCTCCGAAGCCATCGAGGACATTACGGAAAATTGAAATGTGCATTCTCCGTTCAAGCTGTCGGTAAGCGATGCTGAAATCACCCGTGTAAACACACCACGAACATTTCCGTTTTCAGTTACGATTATCTCAACCATCACACCGCCCCTGCATTCCTTACCGTCACCTTGTTCTGGTTCCACTGTATTCGGGATATTACCTTTGTGAGAGGTACACCGTCAATGCTAAGCGGAATTGTTACATCAAACGCCTGCGTCTGTACTCCGTTTAAGCCCGAAACCGTGCCGTTCATATCGAGGTCAAAATCTGACGGGATAGCGTTCTGCATACTCTTTGAAACGTCTTTCATCTCATCGCTGAAGCCCTCGCCAAGTCCCTCTGCCATAAAGCCGCCGAGGTTCGCGAACAGTTTTGACGGAGAATGTATTCCGAAGAAGTCCTTGATTCCGTCCACAATGCCGCCGAAAAATCCGCTTATCTGATTCCAAAGCCACGCGCCCGCATCAGAAATACCCTGCCACAGGCCTTTCAGCAGGTTGCCGCCGACCTCCGCCATCTTGCCAAAGTAGCTTCCGAATGCGTCTATAATGCCGCTTATGATTTGCGGAATCGCCTTGACTATCTCCACGATTATGGTCGGGAGGTTTTCAATCAGCGCAATAAACAGCTGAACGCCCGCCGCAACAAGCTGCGGAATTGCACCGATTACTGCATTAACAACACTTGAAATAATCAGCGGTATTGCTGCAACAATGGTCGTGATGATTGTCGGCAGGTTCTGCACAAGCGCGACAAGCAGCTTTATTCCTGCTTCGATGATAAGCGGAATTGCAGAAATCACCGCCTTGATTATTCCGTCAATTATCTGCGGAATTACCTCCACGATTGCCGCAATTATATCCGGCAGAGCGGTAACAAGCGAGGTTAGAAGCTGTATTCCCGCTTCGATTATCTGCGGTATCGCACCGATGAGGAAGTCCACGATTCCCGTGATTATCTGCGGCAGCGCTTCAATGAGTGCAGGCAGAGCGTCAAGAATACCCTGTGCAAGTCCCATTATAAGCTGTAAAGCTGCGTCCAAAATAAGCGGCAGATTGTCCACAAGCGTTTTCACTATCTCCACGACAACAGCGACTATCTGCGGAACAAGCTGCGGAATCGTGTCCGCAATGCCCTTGATAAGCGACAGCAGAATATCCGCTCCCGCCGAAACTATCTGCGGCAGCAGTCCCACCAGAGCCGAAGTAATCTCGGTCACAATTCTGGCGATGGTCGGAGTAAGTTCGGAGATAGCCGACAGAAGTCCGTCCGCAAGCGCCTTGATGATACCGGGAGCACTTTCGAGGACCGCTCCCGCAATCGAAGTTGTGAGTTCCGCAAACTGCGGAATCAGCGTTCGGATAGTGTCGATAACTGATGTAACGCCGCTTTTCAGTTCGTCCGCCGCTTGCTCGTTGCCTGCGAGGAGGTCGGCAAGTCCGTCTGTGATCTGCGTTATTCCCGGCAGGAGTTCTCCCACCATGCGGTTCTTCAGACCGCCTGCGGTGTGCGACAGCTTGGTAAGGCTGTCCTCAAAAGCAGCAGACGCAGCTACCGCTTCGTTGCTCATAACCATGCCGTAATCCTCGGCTTCCTGCTTCAGACGCTCGGTTTCCTCTACGCTTGTGTTCAGGACAGCCGCCATGTCCACAGCGGATTTTCCGAGAAGGTCGTTTGCGGCGGCGGTGCGCTCTGCGCCTGCTTCCATGCCTTGCAGAGCTGTGATTACCATGCTCAGCTGTTCGTCCTGGGATTTACCGTTCAGTTCCTCGATGGAAAGCCCGACAGCGGACAGCTTTTCGGCTGCGGAATCCGAGCCGCCCACCGCGTCCGTAATGACGGTGGACAGCTTTTTCATTCCCGTCTGGAGGTTGTTTACGTCAGCGCCGCAGCGCTCGAACACATATCCCCACTTCTGATAGCTTTCTGCGCTTATGCCGATTTTCTGCGAGGTCTTGTCGATTTGGTCACCCGCCGAGCCGACATCGTTCGCCATGTCCCACAGCTTTTTTCCTGCGGCAACGCAGGCAGTCCCGACTGCTGCCGCAGCAGCCCCGAGAGCCGCACCGATTTTCTTTGCGGTATCTCCGAGTTTGCTCAGTTTTCCGTCAGCGTCCTCGCTGGTGTCGGCGGCTTTCTTGACGGAGTTGGAGAAGTCCTTTGATTCATCTCCGGCTTCGGCAAAGCCCTTGCCAGCTTTTCCAAGGGCGGTGTTGTTGGAATTCAGTTCACGCTCCATGCTGTTCAAAGCCGCCTGCGCGTTGTTCAGCTGTATCTGCCAGCTTTGAGTGCGGCGGTCGTTCTCGCCGAATGACTCGGCGGCATTTGCAAGGGCTGAACGGAGCGTTTCGATTTTCTGTTTCTGGCTGTCGATTTCCTTGTTCAGAACCTCACTGCGGGCGGTGAGGGCTTCTGTGGATTTGTCGTTCTTGTCGAACTGGGAATCCACCAGTTTCATTTCAGAACCTAATACCTTGAAAGAGTTGTTTATCTCTGCGAGGGATTTCTTGAACTCCTTTTCGCCCTCAATACCTATTTTCAAGCCGAAATTTTCGGACACTCTGCGTCACCTCCTTGAAAATGGGCATAAAAAAAGAGCCTTGCGGCTCGGTGGGAATATGAAAAAGAAGCAACCGTGCATGGTTGCTCCTTTATTGCGTTTAACTACTCGATAAATTGGAATTTGACGTTATCTTTCATCGGTTATTATATGCTCTATTCCGGAATGCTCTTTGCTGAGATAATCTTTCAAAAAACTTGGAAAAGCCCTATATTTATCTAAATCTTCTATGGGTATCCAATGCATTTCTTCTTTTACCCCATTCGTTGTGCTATTGCTGTTAAGCTCTTGTGTTCCTCTTGGTTTCATCAAGAAATAAAGAGAAATTTCGTGGCAATCTAATCCTTTCAATGTCCCGCTATTCTCACTGAAAAAGTTCTCGTGGATAACTACCAACCTTTCTATTTCATAATGTATTCCCGTTTCTTCAAACACTTCTCGCACTACTGCTTCCTCAGCCGTTTCTCCCATATGAACTCCACCACCTATGGAATACAGGTAGTTTTCATTCTCATTACCCGCAAACAATACACAGCCATTTTCTATTATAATTGCTCCGGCACGATATCGAAACCAACTATTCTCTTTTGTAAAACCGCAATCGTACATCTTCGTATACCTCCGCAAATTCCGATTTTCTCAACAGATAAACAACCCTACAAATGGGCATTTAAAAAATGCCTTTATTATATTTCTTTTGCACTGCAACAATACAGCCAATACCAATACCTATGCCAATAACAAGAATTGCAACAGCGACAATTGCAATCATATCAGAATCATCCAATAAAGCAACGATACCACTAAGCAATGTCGTTGCTGAAAGCACAAACACGGACTTGCCGAAAGCCTTGCCGTATTCCTTCTTATCGGTTACTTTTGTTTGGTGGTAAGAGTGTATCAGCTTTGTATTGCCACTATAAATAATTGCACCGAATACTGCCAAAAGTACTGTTGCTGAAAAAACAATAATAGAATATGTCAACATATATACCTTCATAAATTCCGATTTATCGGGCAGATTATCTGCCTTTATAAACCCATTATACCACGCACCTCCACTTTTTTCAACCACTTTTCCAATCAAATCCCCATCGGCACAACCTCATCAATATCCGCTTCACGCTTAGGTTTGGAGATCCCCATAAACTGCTTATGGCACTCCCACAAATCCAGCAGAAACCCGAACGGCATAAGCCACACCTCTTCCGAAGAAAGGTGCAGCTGCGCCGTTCCGTAATAGAACAGCCGGGTGAACAGTTCTGCGTCATTCACTCGGCTGTTACTGCGTTTTTTGAGCTGTCCTCACTCTGCACATTCCGCTTCGTGCCTTTCAGCATAGCTTCGGTGATAGCGTCCTTGTACTCGGCAAGCTCGCCGGGAGAGGTGAGGAGTTCCACAGTGTCCTCGGTGAGAAACGGCTTTTTATCGCTGTTTTTGAGATTGTATATCTCAATGCTCTGATTGCAAAGCAGAGTTATCAGCCAGATTATCTCGTCCAGAGCCATCTCCATATTCTCGGACTTCATTAGCTTGTCGCCGAGGTTATCAAGTCCGCCGTAACGGTTGGAAATAGCCTTTGTCGCTCTTGTGGTGAGAATCATTTCATACTGTTCACCGCCGATTGTTATTAAAGAACTGCGTTCATTCGTCATTGCTCATACCTCCGTTACTTGCCTGTTTCAGCAGGCTTTGCCGTGAATGTGGGTTCATACACAGACTTGTACCAACCCGTGATTACGCTGTCCGGAACGTTCTTCTCGCCCTCGGTCGCTTCCGCTTTCCAAGGGTGCTTTCCACTGCCGTCCGGCTTATTTCTGCGGAGAACCGTTCCCTCGATTGTAGGTGTGGAAAACGTAATGCTGTCGCCCTTTGTTGCAAGCGAGGTTGACGGAATACCGAACTTGACCCTATAAAGCCAGAAATAACGGTACTTGCCGTTAGACTTCTTCGCTCTGAAACCGACAGCCACGGGCTTACCGCCGTCCTCGCTGGTGGAAATGACCACGTTGTTGCTGTCAATGGTAGCGCCCGTCAGAACCGAAGCCGCGTCATTGCCTATATCGTCAATGCCAAGTGAAAGCGTACCGCTTTTGAACTCCTTGACGATTTCAGAAGCGCCGTCATCAGCGTAAAGGGTAGCCTCCGCAAGCTCCACGGAAAGGTCAGCCGAAATTGCCTTTGCAAGCGAAGCGGGATCTCCGTAGGTTTCGCTGCCGTCACTGTCCTCGGTTATTTCAGCGTAGAACAGCTTGTCAAGACCTATTGTTGCCATTTATATCTCCTCCATTTCATAGTTTTTCGCCGTATCAACGGCATAATGATGATAGCCCGTGTCGTCCTCGTGACCGACATATTTTCGGGCGGTTACGGTAATATCCGCGCTGAGCAGAGCCTTTACAATCCTGCTCACAGTACGGGTGTAGTTTCCTTTGCTGAAAAGGGAAATCCGCACTTCCTGTACATCGGAAGTCGGCGCATTGTCAGCATGAAGTTCAAAGCTGTCGTACAGCGGAGTGAACACCAAGTATTCATCGGGCGCCTTTCCCGAATACACAGAGGTTTGCGCCGGGATTTTCAGCTTTTTGGCTATTGCAGAGAGTTCCGAAAGCAGGCTCACAGCCCCTTGACCTCCTTTTCAAATGCGGATTTCATGGCTTCCACGCACTGCTTTTTCACAGCGGATTTCGCAGGTTTCAGAAACGGTTTAGCGGACTGACTGCTTGTCCCGTATTCGAGAATATTTGCGATTTTAGCGTTGCTGCCGCCGTCTGTTCTCGGCTCGGAAAATCCGACCTTGATGTCATGATTTCCGTTTTTATCGACCATAACCGGAGATAAGCCGAGCGACCGTTCAAGTTCACCTGTGGAGCGGGATTTGCTTTTCGTTCCCGAACCTACAACGGATTTCAGATTGCTTTTGACCTTTGCGAGAGCAACCTCGCCGCCTGCCTGCAAAACCTTTTCAGCAATGCTGTCGGTCTGCGCTCCAAGCCGGGAAATCCTCGAAAGGAACTCATCGGGCATTTTAACATCTGCTTTAGCCACTCGGCTGCACCTCCTTTGCAAGCGCTTCAATATACATTCCTCTGCTTTTCATATCTTCGACAGAGGTTATTTCAAATACAGAGCCATCGCAGAACAGCCGCATATCCGTGGAGATTCTCACCCCCGGAATGGTGCGAAAACGGAACAGGTCGGTGGCTTCGGAAAAAGCGGCTCGGTTCGCCCATTTCTCGCTGCCGTGCCGTCCCTCACGATAGGCTCTGACTGTTGCTACAACAACATCGGATTCAGTCTGAAAGCCCTCGCTATCGAGCGTGACCTGTTTCTGCGTTATCTGTATTTGCGTGCTCATCTTACCGAAACTCATACTTTCCACCGCCTGTCCAGTCGCAGGAGCATATTCACGGTGTCCCACACCTGTTTCCCCGCCTGAACATTGTCCCCGAAAAAGCCGCCTGTACTGCCGTCCCTCGATTCGTAAAAATGTGAGGACAGCATTATTACCGCCTGTTCGGTAGTCGGCGGCATTGCGTTTACAGAATAGTAATTCTCGGGCAAATGCTGATAGCTTTCAGCGTAGGAAACAGCGGCAGTGATGAACCCGCTTATGAGTTCATCGTCCGCCGAGTGTTCCAGTATGAGATTTTGTTTAACCTTGGTTAGAAGTTCATTCATCACGAACCCGAGCCGGCTTTCATTTTAAGAATCTGCACAGCTTCGGGGAGAATCAACTTACCGTCAACGCGCTCCTTTGCCACAAAGCCCACCATGCCGTTTCCTGCGTACAGCTCCTTGAGTTCCGCAAAAGAACGAGTGCCACGGTCGCCGATGTTATAGTAGCTGAAGTCACCGAATGCGATTACAGGCTTTCCTGCGGCGATTATGGGGACATACGGAGATGTGTAAACCTCATAGCCGAACAGCCTGTCGACCTCGCCCGCCTGGAGTGACGGCTGCCAGAGATATGCGCCGTTGTTGTCTTTCAGCTTGCGGAGCGCCGCAATAGTCTGGTCGTTCATGATGAACTTTGCATTCTTGCGGTACGGGCGCTTGAGTGAGTACACAAGATTGATTATCTCATCGGCGGTTATTGCAGTTGCGCTTGCTGTGGTGATTGCCACCTCGCCGCCGCCCTTGTCGGAGAGAAGTCCGAGAGGCTTTCCGACACCATCGCCGTTGAGGAAAGCGTCCTCCTCCGCATTGGACAGCGCCTTGCCGAACTGCTCGATTATGTAGCTTTCAAGCCCGAAAGCGTTGTCATAAAGCAGTTCCTCGGTTACCTTAACCGCAACGTGCAGCTTGTGCGCGTCAAGGTTAATCTGCGCAAAAGTAGCGTCACCGAAAGACAGCGCGCCGCCCTCGTCAATCCATGCTGCGGCGGGCTTCGTTGCGGCAATGTTTATCTTGTGTTCACCGCTGGTAGTGATGGTGTGACCGAGCTTTCGCATGATATTTTCCTCGGTCAGAGTATCAATAAGGCGGCTGTCGTACTCCTCGGGAACGAGATATCCGCCGTTAGCGTCAACGCCCTCGGAAAGTACATCGGACACCTGTCTGAAATTCGTGCGGAGAGCGTTCAGTATCGCCGCCTTGTACTCATCGCTTGCTCTGCCGGACTTGGGCTTGTCACCGTTCAGCGGCTTTCCAGTAAGCGGGACTGACGTAGGCTTGGAAAGCTGCGCGTCCATAGCCGCCATCTGCTCCATACGCTCGATTTCAGAGCCGTAGTCCTTGATTTTCTGCTCCATTTCGGCATAAGAAGCCGCGTCCTCTGCGGACAGAAGTCCGTCCTTATCGCGCTTTGTTTCAACGAAAGCCTTTGCGGCTTCCCATGCCTTATTGCGCTTTTCACGCAGTTCAAGAATTGTCATTTTCGTTACCTCCAGTTCTTAATCAAATCAAGCCGAGAAAACAAATCCTCGGCTTTTGTTTTGTGTTCGGTTTTTGGCGCAATTTTGCATTTCTCTGCAATTCTGCCCATAAGTGAATTTACCACCTGCGCTTCGGAATACATCAGCGAATCTGCGGCAAGCGCTTCGTTCGGCTCGTCACTGGTAAGTATTTCGTCCGCAAAGCCGAGTTCAACCGCTTTGTTTGCATTCATCCATGTTTCAGCGTCCATGAGATGCGAGATTTTCGCACGGCTCATTCCGGTCTTGATTTCATAAGCGTTCATAATGCTTTCCTTGACCTCGGACAGCATTTCGATTGCTTTCTGCATTTCGGCTGTGTTGCCCATCGCAACTGTCATTGGATTGTGTATCATCAGCATTGAAACAGGGGACATCAAAACCTTGTTTCCTGCCATTGCAATAACCGAAGCGGCACTTGCGGCTATGCCGTCAATCTTCACCGTGACGTTGCCCTTATAGTCCATCAGCATATTGTAGATTTGCGCCGCTGCCACACAGTCACCGCCGGGCGAGTTAATCCATACGGTAATATCACCGCTCCCGGACATCAGTTCCTCTTTGAAAAGCTGCGGTGTGACATCATCATCGAACCAACTCTCATCTGCGATTGTGCCGTTTAGGAACAGCGTTCTCTCCGGGTTCTGCTCCTGCGTTTCCTCGTTCTTCACTATCTTGTTTGTCCATTTCCAGAACTTCTTCATTAGAATTATCCTCCTCTCTGTCAGCCGCCGCAAAGATACCCGCATCAGCCAGTTTTGTCATGTTGCCGTTTATGAGGTATAAATCGCCGCCGTCCTCGGCAGGAATGCGGTCGAGATTTTCAAGCTCCCGAATATCGTTCGCAGACATCCAGCCGTTTTGCCTTGCGGTAGCGTAACCACTCATTCGGCTTGCGTAGTCGCCGCGCAGCAGCCCGTCAACATTGAATTTGATGAAATATTCCTGTTTCTCGCTTGGAGTAAGTAGGGAGCGCATCATGCTTTGCTCCCAACGCACAAGCCATGGTTCAAGCGTGTATTTCACGAATTCAAGTGACTGCTGCTCAATATTGGAAAAGCTCGATTTTTCAAGGTCGCCAACCATGTGCGGCGGCACTCTAAAAATTCGGGCTATCTCGTTTATCTGAAATTTTCTTGTTTCAAGGAACTGCGCCTGCTCCGGAGAAATGCTGATGGGAGTGTATTTCATGCCCTCCTCAAGCACAGCGACCTTTCCGCTGTTGGAACTCCCGCCGAACTGCGACTGCCACGCTTCACGAACCTTAGTCGGGTCCTTTATTGTTCCCGGGTGCTCAAGCACGCCGCTTGGCGCTGCGCCGTTCGCAAAGAACTTAGCGCCGAATTCCTCGGTCGCAATTGCAAGTCCGATAGCGTTCTTCGCCATTGCAATCGGCGAGTAGCCGACAAGTCCGTCAAAACCAAGTCCGGGAATATGCAGGACATCGCCCGGCGAAAGAATGACTTCGTATTCCTTGCTGCGAATGGCTTTATCTGAGCCGCGGTAGTATTTGTAGTACAGCTTTCCGTTGGAATCACGGTCAACCGACATTCGGTTCGGCATAAGCGGGTACAGAGCAATGACCTCGCCCTTTCCGTTGCGGATAATCTGCGCGTATGCGTTGCCCCACAGGAGCAGGTGCGTCATAAGCGTTTCACGGAAAACAAACGAGGTCATTTCGGGATTTGGTTCATCGTGGAGCAGACGGTACAAGGAGTGGTTAATCGCTTTCTCCTTACCGCCTGTTTGCCTTTGTTGCGCGGCGTCCATGCCGCGCTTGGGGCAAACGGCAGCAACGTCCATGTTGTCGCCGTCCGAACGGTACTTATAGACGTGCAGCGGTAGTCCCGCCACAGCTTCCGACAGCACTCTAACACAGGAATACACGGCGGTAATCTGCATTGCGGAACGCTCGGTGACGTTCTTTCCGGCGGTAGAACCGCCCATGTAAAAGCGGTAGGCGCTGCCGGCAGTGCTGTTTTTAGGCTTGTCCCTGGAATGAAATAAACTGCTGAAAATCTTCATGTAGTCAGTCCTTTCGTAAAATGGGCATAAGAAAAGCACCTGCCATTGCTGACAGATGCTTAACAATTATTCTGTTATGTTATATAAACTTTTTCATCACGCGGGTATAATCTTGCTTTGCGTTGAAAACCGCATTAACGTATACCGTGTTTTCTTCCTTGACATAATAATAAAACATAAGGTAATTATCATGAATGAGAAAACGATATCCATTACTCACAAGAACCCTTTCCTTGGGTAGCGAGCCGCTTTCCGGCAGTATTTCGAGATTTTTGCATTTTTCTCTTAGCTTGTTTACAAAACGGATCGCAATATTCTTATCCTTTGACTGCTTTGCAATATAAAAGGCTATATCGCGAAGATCAGCTTCTGCCGTATCAGTGAATATTACTCTGCAATTCATACATCAAGGTTCTCTAGGTCGTTTAATAAATCGTTGAATACATCATCAGCGCTGTGGACTCTTCCAAGCCTTATATCATCCATGCTTTGCGCAAGATGAGCATACAGAGCAAGTTTTTCTTCAAGCTCGGAAATATAATGCATGGTCTGCTGATAATCCTCATGACTAAGAAGTACAGTATCCTCCTTGCCGTTAACCGTGATTGCTACCGGATTATCTCTTGTAAGTGCGGAAATCTGAGCGTAATTAGTGCGAATGTCCTTTGACGGTCTTATTGAAATAGAATTTGTCATAAAAAACACCTCCTATGTTGGTAGTCATATTATATCACAATTATGCTACTTTGTCAATAAGATTATACGCATCAGATAAAAAGTATTCCTCTGTCATCATACACACTAGCCCCGTGGTCGTTTCCGCAGCGGATAGCGCGGTCGAGAGCCATAATAGTAGCTACTGCTCCGTCAATCTTTTCTGTGGACTTTTCCTTATCAGCCTTGATGTTACCGGCGGGGTCGGTGCGAATGTAAATATTGTCCATGTTCCACCGCAGAACAGGGTGACCGCCGTGGGCTATTTTCTGTTCAAGCACCAGTTTCATCACCTCCTTTGTCGGCGGGGACATATCTTTAAACCCCTGTCCGAAAGGCACTACTGTGAAGCCCATGCCCTCGAGGTTCTGCACCATCTGAACCGCACCCCAACGGTCAAAGGCTATCTCACGGATATTGAAACGTTCGCCGAGTTTCTCGATGAATTTTTCAATAAAGCCGTAATGCACTACATTACCCTCGGTTGTCTGCAAATAACCTTGTCGTTCCCACACATCATAAGGAACATGGTCACGGTTAACACGCAGAGTCAGATTATCCTCGGGAATCCAGAAGTACGGCAGAATGATGTACTTATCCTCATCGTCCAAAGGAGGAAAAGCAAGTACGAACGCAGTAATATCCGTGGTTGACGAAAGGTCAAGCCCGCCGTAGCAGACACGACCTTCCAGTTCGTCCTCGTCAACGGCGAATGCACAATTGTCCCATTTCTCCATCGGCATCCAACGCACCGCCTGCTTTACCCACTGGTTCAGACGAAGCTGTCGGAAAGCGTTCTCCTCGCCGGGATTCTGCTTTGCCGATTCGCAGGCGGCTTTTACTTTATCGATACCGACCGTAATGTCAAGGCTCGGATTTGCTTTCTTCCACACTTTCGGGTCAGTCCAGTCATCGGATTCATCAGCGCCGTAAATCACGGGATAAAAAGTAGGGTCGATTTTCCGACCCTCAATTATATCCTTGGCTTTCTGATGAGTTTCGTAGCAAATGCTGTGAGTGTCCGTTCCGGCGGTGGTTATAAGGAAATACAGTGGCTGCATTCGGGCGTCGCCGGAGCCTTTCGTCATTACATCAAACAGCTTGCGGTTCGGATGAGTGTGCAGCTCGTCAAAAACAACGCCGTGGATATTGAAACCGTGCTTGCTGTACGCTTCTGCCGAAAGCACCTGGTAGAACGAATTGGTGGGTATGTATATTAGCCGCTTCTGTGACGCTAAAATCTTCACTCTCTTTGACAGCGCAGGACACATTCGCACCATATCTGCTGCGACATCAAACACGATAGCCGCCTGCTGTCTGTCGGCGGCGCAGCCGTAAACCTCGGCTCGTTCCTCACCGTCACCGCAGGTGAGAAGCAGCGCAACAGCGGCGGCAAGCTCGGATTTACCTTGCTTCTTCGGTATCTCAATGTACGCCGTGTTGAACTGCCGGTAACCGTTCGGCTTCAGCGTTCCGAACAAATCTCGGATTATCTGCTCCTGCCAGTCGATAAGCTCGAATGGCTTTCCCGCCCATGTGCCTTTGGTGTGACACAGATTTTCGATGAACATGACGGCATAATCGGCAGACGCCTTATTGTAATTGGAACCCTCTGCCATATAGAGGGTCGGTGTGTATTTTTTTAAATTGCGCATGATATGTTCCTTGATTGAATTAAGCATTACTTTATGGTATAATCTATCTTGAGGAGGTGATGCCGCTTGATAAATATATTCGAAGCAGTGTTTTTACCACCTCGCGTCCAACGATAGCAGACCTTGAGCGAGAGACGCGTTCTTGCTACGTGAATCAAGGTCCACAATTAATCCGGAATTATCCGGAGGGTACTGCCATAAACTAGGCTTGGCTGGGGCTATGACCGTTGGACAAAAAGCAAGAGAGACACCACTTGGCAGTACACAAGTGGTGTCTTTTTATTTACTTACTTGGAATTAGAGTGTACTTCCTATATGAGGAACGAAACCTCTCAGAGTTGGTACTTTATGCCGCTTTCAATTTTACTCTCGTCGTTGGCAGCAAAGGATATCAGAGATAATCTGTTCCTCGGATTATTTATCGAGGGCGTCGAGTGCCTTCCGTGTGCCGCAGTCACTGGCTGCCCTTTGGTGGCGTGGCGTCCATGCCACGCCTTTGTGGGGCAACCTTCCGACATCGTGTCAGGGCAGATTTGCGTGTTGGGATACTTTCTCGAAAGAGCGGGAACACCGCCGTACAGCGCCCCACAGTGAGAGCAGGTGCGAAGCATTGTTGCATTATCTGATTTCATGGACAGCCCTCCTGCTGTTGTTCAGTGCTGCGAGAAGAATACTCTCATCAAAACCGAAATTGCTGTAACCCTCAAGGCAAGTCCGAACATACGAACCGCTCGGCAAGCCCAGCGGTCGCTCCTCGTGCATGATGTACACGAAAGCCTTTCTGACCACGTTTTTGCCCGAGAAGTACCTCACGGACAGTTCAAGTTCGGTCTTGTAGTAAAAGGTCGGAAAACCCTCATAAACATCAAGCCTTTTCTCATCGGCAGGTTCAACCGACCAGACCGCGACATGGACTTCCGCTCCCGATTTCGGCTCAATCGTGAGGTAAGCGCCTGTCTTGCTGCCCTTAAAGAGCAGTTCGTAGTCCTTAATCACCGCAGTCCCCACGGGCTTTGCCGTATGGCAACGCAGCGCCATTTGTCGTAGGTTCAGATTACTGCCGTAGGCGAGGTAGTACTTTTTCATTTGAAATTCGTCCTTTCTGAAAGGCGGCTTGTATTTTCGGTAGCGTTCTTGCCACCGTTCAGAAATCACCTTTCTACCACCAAAAGCCCCACAGCGTGGGGAGTTGGGGGCAGGAAGCTGATTCCTGCTTGTTAGGGTCTGCCGTTTCTGAAAGCTGTATCGCCCTCGAGCCGCTTGGTGTAAAGTTCCCTTGCGGTCTTAAATTCATCGCCGATAAATCCGAGCCGTAAAAGCCATGTTCTCATTGCGTACTTGGGATTTTCAGTCTGCTGAGGATTTGCGCTTGCGGTCTTGACCTGCTTGGCAAGCTGGCTGAGCGCAAGGCAAAGCTGAATGTAGCTTTTCAGCTGACCTGCGTGAAGTCCGTTCTGCTTGCCGCCCGAGGGTGCGTCAAACTGGAAAAGTCTGAATTCAATCGTGCCCTTTGTAAAGGTTGCGTGGAGGTTCAGCATATGGTAGCGGCTCTCGTTGTAGTGCGCCGACCTGCCGTAATCCGCATTCTGACTGCCGTACCAGGTGTCCGCAAGTGCCGCCATGGTTTTGGGCTTCTTGCGGTTGAGTTCCACCAGGAAATCCTTGCTGACCGTGCGGCAGTAGCGGTTCATGCGGTTTCTGTCGAGGTTCAAGGCGCTTGCAAGCAGGGTTTCATGGCTTGCCATAATGTTTGCGAGGTTTCGCAAGGTCTGCGCCGTGTGGCCTTTTGCGCCAATGTGAATGTGAACTCCGCAGCTCCTTGTGGCATCGCTCTTTGCGCCTGCTCTCCTCAGTCTGCGAATAAGCTCCTGCAGGGTTTCCATGTCTGCGTAGGTAAGTATCGGGGTGACTAATTCGCACTTTTCGCTGTCTGGTCCGTGAATGCTGACGTCCTTCTGGAACTTCCACTCGCGTCCCTCGCTGTCCCATGCTGAGTAGGTGCAGTAACCGTTGCGGCCTGCGGTATTCTCATGGCGGCGAGTGCCGAAGAACTCGGCGGCAATCTGTGCGGCTTTCGTTCTTGTAATATTATTCATTTCAACCTCGACCCCTATGGTCTGGTTCATCATTTCTTCAATCTGCTTTGTGGTTTTTGCGTTCATTGTGGTGTCCTCCGTTGTTTTGTTTCCCTTTCTGAGTTGCCCCTCGGTTGGCGGCGTCCGTGCCGCCTTTTGGGGGCAACCTTGCAGCGTCCTTGCTGCGGTAGACACATATTAACTCTAAAACGAGTATATAGCAAGCGGTTTTACCACAATATATTGAACGAAATACACACGCAGAAATCGTGTATATCAGCCACGGATTTTGCGAACTACATCAACACCAAGAACAGCATTCAGCCCGGAGCCGTTATCCCAGCGGACGAGCAGATTTCCTGCGTCGTCAACGCCTTTAATCGTGCCGCGAGTACCTATCGGCGGCGCCTGGAAATCGTCCATTGAAACCAGTTCCACACGGCAGCTGGCAGGGTACTCTCGGCGGTACTGCTCAATCTGCTCCTTACTCGGAAACTTCATTTACAGCACCTCCATTTCTGAAAGCCGATGAACCTGTGAGGTTTCTCAGCAGTATCTTCCGCTCGGCTTTGTACTCCGAACCGATGAAACCTAACCGCAGGAGAAAGCAGCGGAATGCATACTTATCGTTGTCGGTTTCCTTTTCTTTCGCTGTAACTCGCTTTGCGTTTGCGGCAAGTTCGCAAAGAGCCGATATGAAATGCGTGTAAGCCTTACATTCGTCAGTGCTGCACTCTGCGAACCATGGAAACTTCACCGTGCTGTCCGTGACCTCAATCGGCAGCTTATCCACCGCTAATGCTTTGCGGATAAGTCTGCCTTTTGCTTTGAGCAGCTTGGTAAGATTCTCGACCGCCGTGCTTTCAAGCGGAACTTCCACCGTAAGCCCCACAGGTTCGCTGTGTTCGGCGCTGTCGGTGTCTGCGGGTATTTCCTCGGTATCCGTTTTCGGCGGTTCTGTGTCGGCAACCTCGGCGATGAATCCACGCCCTACAAGGAATTCAAGCAATCCTTCGATTTCCTCGCTGTCGGCTCTGTCATCGAATTCAAGGTTGCCCTCACGGGTCACCGTGAAATAATCGATTCGGTAAGCGTAGGTCGGTGTTCTCATGTAAACTGCTTTCGCTCCCGTGAACTCGCTGATGGCTTTCACAAGCGGTTTTCTGTCCTGTGCGTTGTAGTAAATTGTCATGGCATTTTGCCCTCCTTTGCGTACATATTAACTCTGAAAGGCATATATATCAAGCCGTATTACTACACAATATTTTTGGGTTCAGCTGTGTACAGTACACAATCCCCGAAAGGACAAAGTAAACACACGGCAGAGCAACACCGTTTCCCCACAGCTTGTACTCGGCAGAGTCGCTGTGGGGATTTTTCAGCCATGCGCGGATCTGCTTTTCGGACTTCGGCTTGACTGCGCTACCGATGATTTTTCTGTGTATTTCAAAGACCTCTTTCCAGAATGTCAATTCTTCATCTGTAGGCTCGTCCGTTCCGAGATCTGCGCACCACCAGTCGGGAAATCCCTGCAAACGGGCGCACTCCGTTGGAGTAAGCCTGCGGACTATGTATTCCGGAGAATTCACGGTCGGCGGGTCTTTGTAATCGCTTGCGACAAGCGTGTTTGCGAGATTCTCCTTGGCTTCGGTGTGGTAGGAATTCTTGCTTGTGCTGTAAACCAATGTTTCCGAACCCCCTCCGTACATTCCACCAGCTGCTCTCAATGCTCCGCATTTATCGTTTTCGCTGTACTTCGTGTAGCTGTCCTGCGAAAATGCTACTGCGTGGCGGTCGGTGGCATTCAACGTGAATGAAACATCCTCATTCACTCCGCTGCCTTGCGGACCGTTCTTATCGGCTCTGCCTATCATTGAACCCTGGACAGCTACGACTGCCACGCCGCCTTGATTTGAGTCAGGAGAATTACCACCCGTATCTATTGTTCGTGATGTATCTGTTTCATAGCAGTTTTGACGTGCGTTTTTTGTGCCGTCAGATGTGAAACGAACATCAAAACAGCGAGTATCTTCCACGACAAACGGCTGATTATTCCCGCCTGTCCCGTAAGTTGACGAAACCGTAGGAGCAATACCGTGCAACTCCGTATAGCGTGTATCCTGCGAGTGATTTTCATAGACAGTCGCAGGAACAGTCCCAGCACGGAGGGTAGGCGCAGTTTCAGCTTCGTAGCCAATACCTCCCGCTTTTGCCGAGTGTTCCGTGCAAAACCCTGCTGCGGACTCCATCACGCACGGTGGGTGATGAGCTTCGGCTCGGAGTGTGCAAGTTACTTCCTCCGTCACGTCCATTCTGTTGCCACCTTGGTCGTTCAAGCAGACTGCGCCTGTCGTTCCAGAGCCGCTTTCAGCAGCGGCGGCAGCTCTTTGCCACGCTTTGAAGCCCTCCGCAGAATACCCCGACAAGCCTTCGGACTCAAACAGTATTTTTCCGGCGCATTCGCTATCAAAATCTGCGACAAGGTAGATGCGTTTTCTTCTTTGGGGGACTCCCCAGTATTGCGCGTCAAGCACTCGCCAGGCGATTGAGAAACCGTCTGCCAGTATCTCTCCTGCGTTTGTCCATTTCTCACATCTAGGAACAGAAACGGTTTCGTCCCTGACCCTGCACAGGCTTTCGAGGACGCACCGGAAATCCTCGCCTTTGTTAGACGAGAACGCTCCAGGGACGTTTTCCCACACGCAGAACCTTGGATATTTGCCATTGGTAGCGCACCTCATTTCTTTTATAATTCTGACCGCCTCATAGAACAGACTCGACCGCGAACCGTCAAGACCGCTGCGTTTTCCGGCAATGCTCATGTCCTGGCACGGACTGCCGAACGTGATTATATCCACAGGCGGCAGGTCAGCGCCGTTTAGCGCAGACACATCTCCGTAGTGCTTCATCTGCGGTAGCCTTTTCGTTGTTACCCGAACGGCGAACGGTTCAATTTCCGAAGCCCACAGAGGAGTAATGCCAGCAAGCATTCCTCCGAGTGGAAAACCGCCGCTACCGTCAAAAAGGCTGCCGAGCGTGAGTTCATTCTTCATCGGTGACCTCCAGTTCGGAATAAGCAATCGTCTTTCCGTCACGAACCACAGAAACATTCTCCGCAGAGCCGACCTGCTCGATATACCTCTTCACGATTACATCGCAGAACTTCTCGTCAAGTTCGATTGTGTGGCAAATTCGGTTCGTCTGCTCACAGGCAATGAGCGTACTGCCCGAACCGCCGAACGGGTCGAGAACGATACAGTTGCTCATGCTTGAATTCTTTATCGGATACGCAATGAGCGGTATCGGCTTCATTGTGGGGTGGTCGCCGTTTTTCTTCGGCTTGTCGAACTCCCATATTGTCGTCTGCTTGCGGTCGGAGTACCACCGGTGCTTGCCGTTCTTCTTCCAGCCGAACAGGCACGGCTCATGCTGCCATTGATACGGCGAGCGCCCGAGAACAAGCGACTGCTTCTTCCAAATACACGTTCCGGAAAGGTAAAATCCCGCGTCAGCAAAAGCCTTGCGGAAGTTCAGACCCTCTGTATCTGCGTGGAAAACATAGATGCTTGCATCGTTCGCCATAGCTTTCTCCATGCAGGTGAAAGCGTCAAGCAGAAACTGATAGAATTTCTCATTTTCAAGATTGTCGTTCTTGATTTTACCCGCCGAACCCTCATAGTTGACATTGTACGGCGGGTCGGTAACCACAAGATTTGCCAACTTTCTATTCATGAGAACTTCATAGGTTTCCGGCTTGGTGCTATCGCCGCAGACAAGTCTGTGATTTCCGAGCAGCCAGAGGTCGCCAGGCTTTGTCATGCAAGGTTTTTCCATCTCTGCGTCCACATCGAAATCATCGTCCTTGGTATCGGAATCATCGTCAAAAAACGCAGCGAGTTCCTTTTCATCAAAGCCCGTCAGACCCAGGTCGAAATCGTCCGCCTGCAATGCTTCGATTTCAACTTTCAGCATTTCCTCGTCCCAGCCTGCATCGAGAGCCATTCGGTTGTCTGCGATTATGTACGCTTTCTTCTGGGCAGGTGTTAGATAATCCACGAATACACAGGGTACTTCAGAGATATTCTCGGCCTTTGCCGCAAGAATTCTTCCGTGACCTGCTATGACGTTGAAATCCCTGTCGATGATAACGGGATTGATAAAGCCGAACTCACGCAGCGAGGAACGGAGCTTGTTCAACTGTTCCGGCGAGTGCGTCCGAGCATTGTTGACGTACGGTATCAGCTTATCTATCGGAACAAGCTGCATTTCACTGGTCGTATTCATCTGACGTTCCTCCTTTTCAGAACCTTGTGCAGACCTTTTCGGGCGTCCATGACATTGCCCTTAATTGCCTGACCTTTAATCGTTCGGTATTGCTGTACCGTGATGTTAGGTCGGTTGTTTTTCAGTTCCTTGAAAAATTCGATGGTGTCCTTTGACATAGCGTTATCCTTTCCTTGAACGAAGCAGACGTTCCATAGCATCGTTCAGATCATCACCTACTGGCTCGGTGCAGTTCTCCTTGACTATTCCGTAAATTTCATACCAGATGAGATTTGCGTTTTTCTGAAACTGCTGCGACATCTGCACGAACGGCGAAGCAATAACGCCGCCCGTGGTCGGGTGCTTGCCGAGCAAGCCGTAAGTACTGATTGCTTCCTCGCATTGAATGTATCTTGCGTATGCCTGGGAGTAGGCTTCGATGAGCCGCTTGTTTACGAGGTTCTCGCAGTTCCTTTGTTTAAGCCACAGCCAGGTTTCTCGGTATATATCGTCAGCGCCGAGCGGGACTCCGTTCTTCTGCCGAGCCGACAGATAATCGCTTGGCTTCGGCATATCCGCGCCGTTAAGCACAGCGCCCTCCGGCAGGTTGACGGCTTCAAGTTCCGCTGTGTCGAGCGCAGGTATGTCGTTGCTTATGATTTTCACCGGAAGTCCTTTCTGCTTTTTCTCTGCGGCAGGAGCGGGTTTATCTCCGGCGCGTACCCGTCTGCCGCCTCTGTTTGTGCCGTCCTTAGCCATGTTTTTCACCTCCGCAGGACAAGAAAAAAGGACGGTTCGCGCCGTCCGAAAATGATTTGTGGTTTAATACCCCGTTTGAACCCCGATTTTTGCGCACGAAGCCCCGGGCCGCTGTCCGCAGTAAAGGTCACAGGGATTTCGACCGCCCCTACCGGTCGCCGAGGTCGTGATGTATTTTCGTATGACACGACTGGCACAGCGACATCAGATTGCTGAACTCGTTTGTGCCGCCGCGTGACACGGGAACGATGTGGTGCACCTCCTCAACAGGAGTGAGCCGACCCTCTTTCAGACACATCTCGCACAGCGGGTGAGCCGAAGCATACCGCTTTCGTATCTCTCGCCAAGCTCTGCCGTATTTCTTGTTGCTGTCGACAGGACGAGTGAACTTGTTGTAGCGGCGGTTCATCTGCTTTGAGTGTTCCTCGCAGTACTGTCCGTCACATCTGTTGGGACATCCGGGGTAGGAACAGGGGCGCTGTGGTCGTCTGGGCATGGGGGCATCTCCTTGGGTATAGGAAAAGCCCTGCGGGTTATAAAACCCACAAGGCTCTCTGTATATTTTTCTAAGTATATCATACCACAACAGGTTGACTGCGTCAACGGTGAACAGGGGTGAACTGCTGTGCACTAGGGTGTCCAGTTTTCAGAAAAATTCTGAATGGCTTTTTCATGCAGTTTAATTACCCACCTTTTTGAATAACCCATTTTTGTACTAATCTCTTTCCACGAAAGGAACATCAGATACTTGTACCGAAGAACAGTGCGCTCGTTTGTGTTCTCCAAATCATCAATTGCTTTGCCGATGGAGTACTTAAGTTCAGACAATCGGCATTTGTCGTTCTGGATTTCTTTTTCAAGTTCAAGCGCCTTGTCAGTGTACCTTACGAAAGGTGGGTCGGTATTTTTTGTTCCCGAAAGCCGCTCTCCGAAACCGCAGCCGGATATACCGCTTGCCAAATCACGCAGGCTTTTCAGTTCGATTTCCTTGTCGTGTATCTGACGGTTCATTTCAGATGCGCTTGTCAAAAATTCTTTTGCTGTCATTCCGAAACCTCCTCTTTGAGCTTTTTCAGAAGCAATTCTCCGTTCAAATCCGAAAGTATCGAAAACCAGTTTGAACGGAAGAATTTCTCTATGCTCCTCTTATCATGCTGTGCCGATTTATCGTCCGGTGTATATCTAAGGCGTTCCACGGCATCACGGTAATCCTTGACCGCCTGCACGATTATGGTGTTTGCAAGTTCCTTGTATGAATTCATTTATGTACCTCCAAATCTGCCTTAACAGCGGCAATCAAAGCCGCCTGCGTTGTGTCCTTTGTTTTCAGAGCCTTCATTATCTGCTCGTCGATAGTGCCTTTGGCGATTATGTGTTGAATGACCACGGTATCCGCAGTCTGACCCTGCCGCCAGAGCCTTGCGTTCGTCTGCTGATATAGTTCAAGTGACCATGTAAGCCCGAACCAAACCAGTGTTGAACCACCGTCCTGCAAGTTTAATCCTTGTCCCGCAGAAGCGGGGTGGATAAGAGCCACCGGGATTATTCCGCTGTTCCAATCGGAGATATCTTCGCTTGACTTAATCTCTCGGACATCAAACCGCTTTCGGATACGCTCCAAATCGTGCTTGAACCAGTAAGCAACAAGCAGTGGCTTGCCGTTCATGCTTTCGATTATATCCTCCAATGCGTCCAGCTTGCGGTCGTGTATTTGTATCACTGATTCGTCATCGGAATAAACCGCACCGTTCGCCATCTGCGACAGCTTGTTGGAAAGAGAAGCGGCGTTTGCCGCAGTTACTTCTTCGTTGTCCTCGGACAAAACAAGGTCTTTTTTCAGACTGTCGTATTTCTCACGCTCCTTTTCGGAAAGCTGAACTGTATATTCGGAAGATATGAGTTCGGGCATTTTAAGGTGGTCTGCGGCTTTCATGGAAATGGTGATATCCGAGATTTTGTCGTATATCTGCTGCTCAGCGTTGGGAAGCGGCCTGTAACTGTAAATCACCATTCCGTTGCGCTTGTCCGGCTGAAAGTATGTGTTTCGGTACAGCCCGATAAGCCTGCCGAGCCGCTCTCCCATATCCAGAAGCTTGAACTCTGCGAATAAGTCCATCAGACCGTTTCCGGCGGGAGTACCCGTAAGACCTACTATGCGTTTCAGCTTAGGTCGGACTTTCATGAAAGCCCTGAACCGCTTCGACTGATGGTTTTTAAATGAACTTAGTTCGTCAATTACCGCCATATCGAAATCAAAAGGAAGTCCGCTTTCCTCTACAAGCCACTGTATATTTTCGCGGTTGATGATGTAGATATCTGCGGGAATGCAAAGCGCCGAAATCCGCTCCTGCGCCGTTCCGACAACCACGCTGTACTGCAGATTTTTCAAATGCTCCCACTTTTCGATTTCAGCTGACCAGGTATCACGGGCCACACGCAGCGGCGCTACTACCAGAACTTTATGTATCTCAAAGCGGTCGAAAAGCAGGTCGTTTATCGCCGTCAGCGTAATTGAAGTCTTGCCAAGACCCATATCCAGCAGAAGCGCTGAAATGGGGTGGGTGATTATGAACTCGGCGGCATACCGCTGATAATCATGAGGATTGTATTTCATCAAGTATCGCTCCTATCTGCTCAGCGCTGTCAATGACATACACCCGAAATCCGAGGTTCGTCAATGCTTTGTGCCTTGCTAACTGCAGCGGTCGAGGTTTCTTGCCGGGTGCTTTCAGTTCAGCAAAGGCAATCTTACCGCCCGGAAGAAGTATCAGCCTGTCCGGCATTCCAACAAAATTTGGTGACACGAATTTCAGACACATACCACCGCTTTTTCTGACCGCCTGCACCAGCTTCTGTTCTATCTGTTTCTCACGCATTTTCTGCTCCTTTTTCTTCAATGGTGCAGGTCGGTGAACCTCATCTCATAAAGTCCTCTATAAGGTGTTTTTTGTCATTAAAACTGCCCTAAAGGGGGTTTTATACTAAGACCTTCACCGACCTGCACCTTTAAGGTTATCAATCTGCCATAAAGTCAGATTTCAAGCGGATTCCGTAGACCATAATGCCCGTTTTGGATTTTCGTTTTTCAAATCCTGCGGTATCAAGCCCGGTATAGAAATCCGTGGTGCTTCTCGTGTATTCTCCTGTCCTTGCACAGTATGCACGGTACTCCTGGTAAAGCTCGCCCGACTTCTGCGTATATGATGGGTCAACCTCGCAGCAGTCCTCAATGAACATGGAAAGCCAGTCGTTATTTTCCCGATAGTGAGATATTGCTTCACTCACGCACTGCGGAATTTTCAGCTTGAAATTGCATTCGATCACCTTTCTTGCTCCATCGATAATCCAAGAAAGCACAGCACCTCCTGCTTTTTCTGCAAGGTAATCCGCATAATTTTTGATGTCGGAGTTGCCCTCAATTTTGGCATTGAACGGTATGACGATAAGCCTGCGCCATGTACCCTCGTCATTTGCTCCGACTCTCGGGAGATGATTTGTGTACAGCACAAGCGTGTGCGTGGGAGTATATCTGAATGGATCGCGATACTTCTTTTCTGCTGAAACCTCGTCAGTAGAACACAGCTGCTTTACCACCGAGGTGTTAAGCCGCATACCCTCCTCAAGTTCTGCCGCAATAACAAGCCGTTTTCCCTTTAGTTCAGCCATCTCAGGCTTGACATTTCGCTTACAGCCAACCGTGAGGGCATCGGCGGATATACTGCCGCTGTATGAGCCAAGTACCCGTGCAATCGTGTTCCAGAACGTACTCTTACCGTTGCGACCCTCACCGTAGGAGATTATAAGAGCCTCCATATACACTTTGCCTATTGCCGCAAGACCGACTATCTGCTGAACATACTCGATAAGCTCCGCATCGCCACAGAAAAAGCTGTTCACTGTGTCAAGCCAGATATCCACATTCTCATCGGTGGGAGAAACGGCGGTCACTTTGGTTATAAGGTCATCTGCGGAGTGCTCCGAGCTTGTCCCAGTTCGCAAATCGTATGTAGCCGCCGGAGTATTCAGCAGAAATTCCTGCGAATCAAAATCCTTAATATCACGCAGTAACATAGGCTTTGCCGCCTGCAATGCGGAAGTGATGTACTTCATATCCCTGCGTTTCATTACAAACGATTTATACACAAGTGCTGTCATGTATTCAGCAAAGGCTTTCTCGCTTTTCTCATCTATCGCCTTTTCGAGAGCCTTGCCGCCCGAAAGCACAGTTTCCTTGTCTATTCCGGATTTCATAAGAGCCTGCTGTGCCTTTTCCAAAGCGGTTTTAGCTTCATCAAGCTGTTTGTCAAGAAAATCCTCGCAAGCGCCAACAGCAAGCTGTTTTGACTCTGCCCAGCGGATCCCATCATAACGCATATAATCCGTTGCGTCCGTGAATACAAGTTCGCCACTATATTCACGAGCTAGAACTTTAGCCTGTCCGATGTCGGAATAATCTTCGGGCTTGAGATTAAAGCCCGAATCATACTGCTCCGGCAGGATATATCCGTCCTGTTTTGCTACTTTTTTGCCGAACTTAACGGCGCTGTTCCAGATGGTCTGAAGCTCCGAATCGTCAAGCGGAGGACTGCACTTTTCCGCTTGCTTCAAGAACTGCCGATACGCTTCGTCCGTGTTCCCGAGCCGTTTTATAATGCACCCTGCGTAATGCGACATAGTGCTGTTGCGACTGCCCTCGGGTACACTAGCACTGTCATTGTCCCACTGTTCAAAATCCTCATTGTCGAGGAAATCTACGATAGACATATCGCCGTTGTATATTTCAACCTGCGGGTTCGGAACTCCGAAAAGCAGTCTTGCGCTGTCGAGAGCGTTCTTGTCGAAATACGAAAATTCCGCCGCAATGCGCTTTTTTATCGCAGTATATGCAGCAGCGTCTGTTATCAGCGGAATTGGGAAGTACACATGAAACCTCGGTCGAAGTGACTTTCCGTTTTTCGGTTTCATATTGCTGCGGCTATATACAACTACAAATTCCACACCCGGAAAAGCCATAGCCACTTCGAGCGGTGTAACCCAATCGTTCGCGTCATCCGAGTGGTCGTTGTCGCAGTCCATTGGGATATTATCGGAAGAAAGAAAATCCGTATTGCTGCGATGATTGTTTGTATATTCAGCTGCAACGTGGTCAAATGCCACAGCAGCTTTCATAGAATTTTCGTCTGTTATGACGCACTTGTGGGGGTATATGCTGTTAGGCAGACTGCCTACGCAGTCTGCCGTGTATAACGTGAATTTCATTATTATCCTCCATTCTTTAAATTCTAACAGCTGATAGAGCCGCCAATAATATATGGAAAATTATTATACAAATGGTCCACTATATTTCAGTCCTTTTTATAAAACATACATTCGTACCCATCGGCACAGAGCGGAAGCCCCTTTGCCCACGGTGGAGTTCTACCCATCATCTCGCAGATTTCAGATACATTTGTATCTATCGGGCATTCGATGATAAGTTCATCGTGCACGTGACCGCACATCCGATAATTCCGCAGCGTCCGCATAGCAGAGCAGAGAATATCCCGGCTGACCGCCTGAACGATGTTCTCCACGAACTTAGGCCCGTAGCTTTCAATGCGCTCCCACTTCTTCGTTGCACCAACGCCCTCGTAAGTGACGGATTCGCCGCCGAACTTATTCTCGCCGATACGGGGCTTGACGTAGGAAAGCCGTCTGCCGCTCGGCAGCGTGATAAACAGCATTCCGCTCTGATATTCAAACTGAATGCCATGTGTGTCTGTGCGAAGCCTTTGTCGTATTGTATCCTTCACGCAGCGGTCGACTTCCCACCAGAATCGAACAATATTCGGGTTGGAACTGCGCCACATATCCACAAGCGGCTGTAATTCATCTTCTGACAAACCCATCTCCAATGCACCCATAGCTTTCAGAGCGCCGACCGAACCGCCATAACCGAGCGCCAACTCTGCGATTTTACCTTTCTGCCGCAGATGTCCATTGACACCATGCTTTTCAACGGGGACACGGAACATCTGACTTGCAGACGCACAATAGATATCTCCACCGGACTTGAACGCGTCAAGTCTCCATTTCTCATCGGCAAGCCAGGACAGCACCCTTGCTTCAATAGCCGAAAAATCAGATACCACGAATTTCATTCCCGCTTTCGGCACAAATGCCGTGCGGATAAGCTGCGAAAGCGTGTCCGGAATATCATCGTACAGCAGTTCTATGGCTTCATAGTTGCCGCTTTTCACAAGCTCACGAGCCTGTTTAAGGTCGGGGATATGGTTCTGCGGGAGGTTCTGTAACTGTATCAGCCGACCCGCCCATCTGCCGGAACGGTTTGCACCGTAAAACTGAAACATTCCGTGTGCGCGTCCATCGGAGCAAACAGCGTTCCTCATAGCCTGGTACTTCTTCACCGAGGATTTTGCAAGCTGCTGGCGGAGTTCCAGAACCTCTGCAAGCTGCGGCGGTGCGGTTTTCAGCAATTCGGAAACAGCTTTCTTACCGAGAGTGTCTGTTTCAAGTCCGTTCTCCGAAAGCCAATGTTTCATCTGCTGTACAGAGTTCGGGTTTTCGAGCGAAGTAAGTTCCTGCATTTTCGTGGAAAGCAGCGCCTTTGACCGCTCGTCAAACCGTATTGCATTCTCAACAACAGCCATATCCAGAGCAATCCCACGGTCGTTTATCTGCTGGTCGAGAGCGTATTCCTCCCAAACAAAATCCGGCACGGAGAATTTGCGTAGCTTGTCCTGTATCGACATTTCGACCTCGACATCACGCTTGTTGTACGCTTTGAAAAGCGACCATTTCTCCGGAGCGTGTTCGGGAAGATTTCTTGTTCTGCCGCCATTTGTCTTGGTAGCTGCGCAGGGGACGCAGAAATACTTGATGAGGTCTTTGCCCTCTTTCAGCTTCTGTTCCGATAAGCCAAGAACTGCGCCCGCACCGGCAAGCGACAACGGAAGTCCCATATATGCCGACCACACCATCGAACACCTCCACGAAGTCGGGTCGAGATACTCTCCGGACGGCAAACCGAGATACATTGACAGACACACACGTTCGAAAGCAGCATTAAAAGCCCATTTAATAATGCTGTTGTCAGTCAGCGCAGCGAGGATTTCATTAGAAATCTTCTCGCCATGTGCAAGGTCGTACACCACAACATCGCCGCCGTTCACGGAAACTCCGAACAGCAGTATTTCAAATGCGGGTGATTCAACATACCTGTACACACCGCATTTTGCAAGGTCAACATCGCTGAATGTTTCAATGTCAATTGACAGTGTTTTGATTTTATCCATAGTTCACCTCAAAAAGGGCGGTAAAGTTTTTCTACCGCCCTATTAGTTCTCAGATGCACAGCAATCTGAATGTTTCCTTGCCCTTTGGAGTTATCATCGTCTGAGTATCTGTATATCCGGTCTTGTCGTTGACGAACTCCTTCATTTCAAACAAGCCGCTGTCAACGTATGTAGCGTAAGGTCTGAGTTTGCCTTTCTTCGAACGGTAGAGATAACCCTTGTCAAGCAGAAAACGCACAAAATCATTCTGCCTTACACCGAGTTCCTTTGCAGTGTCGCGAATACCTGTGAGCAGATTTCTGTCAACGAGCATATCGAAATAATCTGCTTTTGGCTGCATGATCTGATTGGAAACGGTAAGCTGTGCATTTTTCGCCTTTTCTGTTTTCAGTCTGGTAGCCAGTTCAATGAGAAAATCCGGAGAAGCAAGCGCCTGTTCCAGAACATCTTCCGTCATGTATGCGCCGTTCTTGCGAATAGATGGCAGGACCTCATCAAACACCCATTTCTCAAAGCGTTCTGCGCCAGGCAGCTTGCTATGAGCGATAAGGCGGTAAACGTTGCCTTCCGAAATGAAACCAAGTGACTGAATGCCGCCGTTCGTAGGGGTGTCGCATTTCACGACACCCTTGCAGTGCCTTGAAAGAGCGTCACGCGTGTTAGAGTATCCGAGCGCCTTTGCAATATCAGCGCCGCAAAACAGCACCTCGCCGTTCTCCTGAATAGTGCGAATTTCTCCGAATTCTTCGTTGTTAAAAGTTGAAATTTCCATATAAACCTCCGAAATTGACCTACCCGCCCACCCGGCAGTATCAGACTGCCAAAATTACTTGTGATTAGCCTTGCGGCGCTGCTTGATTGCCGCTGCCAGCGAACCGATAACGGTGATGAGATTGCCGATGACCGTACCTACCGAAATGCCAAAACAAGCGGCAAGCATTATGCTTTCAAACTCCGTCATATTACACCTCAAGAAAGAAAATCATCATCGTCGTCGGTTGCGAAATCGTCCTCAGCGCGGGTTCTTCCACCGAGCGGTTCGCCATCGCGAATCTTCTGCAAGTTGTTCAGACCGCAGGCGATACCCTTGTTGCCGTTGGAGTTAAAAGCATAAAAAGAAATAGACGCTCTGCCGTAAACACCGCTGTAAACCTCGCTACGCTCCAGAATAGGATTGCAGTTTGCGTCCACGATACCGGGAGCGGTTGCGGAGTTTGCGTTGATGAAGTAGCTGTTAGCGTACGCTTCATCATCGGGGCGTTCTGTATCGCCGTCACGGAGCGGATTCTTGATTGCGGAAAGCGCAGGAACGGAGCGCCCGTTGCCCTTGAGCTTGGACTCGCCCTCCTTATAAGCTGCTTCGATAGCCACCTTGATTTTCTCGACCGTCCTGGTATCGGACTTCGGAATGATAAGGCTCACACTGAACTTCGGTGCGCCGCCGTTGATGGACTTTGCTTCCCAGATGTTTGCGTAGCTCCATCTTGCATCGGGTCCTGTGATTACATTTGTGGGATTGATAAACTTTGGCATATTATTTTTCCTCCTTGAAATCTTCGTTTGCTGTATGAATTGCCGGACGCTTGTCCGAAATTGATACTAAAGTTGGCTTGCCCTGCGGCTTTTCGATAAGCCCGCCGAGCAATTCGTTGAACTTTTTCTTACCGAGCAGACTGGTCATTGCTGTGATACCGAGAACGCTGTGTTCATATGGGTCATATCCTGCGGATTTGACGGCCTCAACAACTTCATTTTCATCTGTGTATTTGCGGTTGGAACGCCCCTCGACCACCTTGAAGCCATCGTATGAAACACCGCTAAGCGCCTGCCGCAGAGCGTATTCTTTTACATCGGTCACCCAAGATACAAGCTCGTCCGCTTTTGCGAGAATAGCGGCGATTTCGATATTATCAAGGGTTGCAGGCGGTTCAAAATCGTAACGAGCGAGAGCAAGATTATATTCTGCTAGTTTTCGACAGGTCGCTCTGACCTTGCAGAAGCGACAATGTTTCCCTGCTTTAAAATCTCCATCGCCATTTGCGGCAAGCTGCGCTGTCGGGGTGAGGATCTCATTAGCCCAACGGAGCAGTTCTTCTTTGGAGATGGCATACTCGCTGATATTGTCACGCCTTGGCTGGAATATAATCATGTTCACTGCGGATATGTCGTATATTCCGTCAAATAATTCGAGAGCGCCGAGAGCGTAAAGCATCATCTGCGGATTATTCTCTGCGCGGACTTCCACACCTTTGCCGTACTTGAAATCTATAACGGAAAGTGTACCGTCAGCTACGATTACGCAGTCACCTGTGCCGAATCCCTCCGGAACCCACCGAGAGAAATCCAGTTTCTGTTCGATAAGGACTATGGGGTCATTGCAGGCTACTTTTGCTTTCTTGACCTGCTCATAAGCGTATGTAGCGTACTCGACAGCGCAGCGCTCCATCTCCTCGTTGTAGTAGGTGAGGTTTTCTGTTGGGTCGGTGGTTTCTCTGCCGAGCAAGGCTTTCAGCCTGTGTTCGCAGAGGGCATGAGCGTCCGTGCCCTCCTGCGCATACTCGCTTGATGTATCCGGCAGTTCGGCACAGAGTTTAGCAGACGGCGGACATTCGAGCCAGCGGTGGCTTGATGATGCCGAGAGAATTGCGTGGTTAGTCGGCATTGCCAAGCACCTCCACCTCTGCTAGGACTGCTGCATATTCCTCCGGCTTGATTACGGAAAGCTTGTCCGCACCGTGCTTTGTGATGATTGACTTTACCTCTGCTGTGAAGCCGGCGCGGGATTTCTCGGCGCAGACGGCTCTTACTTCTTCAAGGGTAAGTTGCTTCTGTGTCTCTGCTGAATCGGTATTATGCTCCTGTACCTTGTCGGCAGAGAAGAGCTCGTACAGCCAATTTGCGGTATCATTCAACAATGATGCAGCATCTCGCAACTCTCTGATTGCCTGTTCCACTTCGCGTATTTTGCTCATGATTTGTCGCTCCTTCCATAGATTTTTTCTGCTGTTCAAGCTGAATCAAATTTTTTGCCAGGCGCTTTGAAACAACACTGATTGCCGTAAGCACGCCGATAAGTTCCTCGTCAGCTGCAGATTCGTTGATTTTAGGCTTGTTCATTGGGAAATCTCCTTTCCGAGGTAATTTGTTTTTGTTGTCCTCAATATCCACTGGAGGGATTATGCCAAAGTGGTCCGCAGTCCGAAAAAATATTTTCTCCGGCTACAAAACTGCAACCGGAGAAGTAATTTAATTATTAGAGATAGTAATCCCTAAGCTTGTCCCGCAGCTCGTCACGTATCTTTGCCCAGTGCCGTTTGAAAGTTGAACGAGCCATACCCATAATTTCGGCGGACTCTCTCTCGGAATGGTACATCATCAATTCGCAAATACGCTTTCCTTCCGGATCAAGACGGTCGAGTTCTTCATACAAGGCTTCGAGCAGTTCCTTCTGAATAATAATTGATTCGATGGTCTGCGAATCGTCTTCTAGAGTGTCGCCAAGGGTGAGTTCATCGTTTTCACCACCGATAACGGTGTCAAGAGATACTTTTTTGCCAGCTGTGTAGAACGGGCAACCTGGGCATACGCCATCGCATTTCCACAGCTGAGCTTTGGTGCAACTACACTCGCCGTTCTTCCGGGCATGATAGCGGGTGTTCCATATGGGTCGGTAATACTCACGATACAGTTCCTCGCTTACCTCTACAAGTTCTCCGTTGACAGGGATAAAATACTTTTTGGCTTCTTTTGACATAAAGATTTCCTCCGTTGATTGTCTCGAAACGGAGGAAAACATAACAGATACCAGCAAAAGGGTATAGTGGTGCACTGCTTGAAAATTTATCTCCATTTCAAGTATGCAACCAGCACATTCCAGTGGCTAGCGTCACAAATATATTTGATTGTAATCGTAGTCACTGGAATGTCGTCGGTACCGAACATGACTACAATTGGGTACACAGCAGTCGAAAACGATAAAAATTATATTTGCGTTTGCAGAGATAATGTTGAAATCCTCGACAAAATGTGATATAATAAAAGGTAATATAAGGATAGCAATGTTGCTTTACATCTTGCGAGTCGTTTTCGTCTCCTTTGTACAATTTAATTATAGTTCAATGCGGAAAGAAAATCGGCCACATAAAGTAACCGTTAAGTTATAGTGAAGTTTCCATTTGGAGGTGTCACCAGTTGAAAGAACTAGTTTTTGCAACAGTCTTAACAGAATTGAAAACATCATGGGAAGATGCGATTGCTGTTCCAGATTTGATAAATCTACTTTATGATGCTATTGCTGAGCCGGTAGGATTGACAAATAAGAATGGCGATCCAATCACGGTTACTAAAGGTACTGCAAGTAAAATCATGAATCGACAGCCTGGAGGCAATCCACATCGTTCTATTCGCAGCAAGTCTGCAGATAACAGAGTCCATATATCAATTGAGGAGTATTTCAAAAAGAATATAGTAAAACGATTGCTCAAAGGCAGTGAAGATGATCTGATTGAGAGATTTAAGGCGGTTATTAATGACGATGACGGGATAGCACCGGCTAAGAAGCAAGAGCTTCTGACAAGCGCACAAAAAAATACGCTCGCCATGTTTTTGGCAAGCGTATATCTCTATTCTTTATCAAGAGATAACGTGTTAGATGGTAGCAGAAGCGCTAAGCCTGTTACTGCTACAACAGAGCTTGAAGTTATTCCACTGCCTACTGGTATTACTGGCGTAGAAGGAAGCTACACCGATGCGCTCCTTGCTGCATATGGACAGGTAGAGGGGATTAAGCATTTTACTATTGATATGCTAGATGCTTATCCTGCTCACAAAGAAAATTTTAGTAATCAGAGAAAATATTATTTTGCAGCAGAAGCTGTTCGTAGAGGAATTCGTGATTTGTACGGTACGAAGGAAAAGGATCAATTCGAAGTTTTGAAGGACGAAATGTACGAGGGTGTTACGGAAGTCTGGGAGGACGAGGCGAAAAATGGGCTTGCGCGAATGAGAAAAGTTATGGCGCAGGCAACAAAAACATCCTTGGATAAATGCCGTATTTGCAGAGAAACGGAGTGGATTGGCAACAGTCAACGAAAAGGTGTGTGCCATTTTCTTGTTGGGGAAAATCGTTTGAAAGGTTGGGTGCGAGAAGATGATGAACAAGCTATTTAATAGTGTATTTGAAAATTCACTCCGTATCCTGTTGTTATTGGCAGAGTTTGATTGTGGCCAAAGCCTGGACAAGATTTATGCTACGGATTTCATGGTTACATACGGGGCTACATTTGGTGTAAGTGAATCTGATTTAAACGGCGATAACCAGTACAAGTTCAGTGAATTTGCATCTCGTCGTGAAATTGTAAGGCTGGCATTAAAAGAGTTGGTTTTAGAAGGAATGGTATTGCCGGAAAATTCAGCTACTGGAATTCTCTATTCCATTACTAATGCTGGTCGTGATTATAGTGCTACTTTGACAAGCGAGTATGCCGAAGAATATCGTAGCACAGCAAGAAAGATTGTGGAGATTGTTTCGAATGCTGCAGAACGAACTATAATACATAAGATTAATAAAATGTCAGCTGAATCGCTGAGGAAAGGAGCCAGGGTATGAGCAGGTTTTATATTAAAAGCATAGGAGCCTCTGGTCCCAAAGTTGAATATTCACAGGTGACTTTTGATGAAGGAGTAAACATTTTACATGGACCATCAAATTCTGGTAAGTCCTATGTTATTAACTGCATCAATTTTATGTTCGGCGCTTCAGAAGTGCCTTTCACCAGAGAAAGCACTGGTTATAATACTATCCACATGACACTGGAGTCTCTGGATGCTAGAACTGTTCAGATGACTAGAAGGATAATTGATGATAAAAACGGCAAAAAGAGCGACATGGGGGATAACTTAGTTACAGTTGTAAGTAATTTTGATGAGGTCGGATCCTATGATTACAGCATATTGAAATTAGAGTACAGTGATATGCTGCTGAAATTGATGGGAATTGATGAGAGACATCAAATCATTTCTACGCAGGCGTTTGTTCAGCAAAACCTCACTAATAGAAGCTTTCTTCACTCGTATTTTATTGATGAAGATAACATCTACGAGAAAATTCCAGCATTTGATATTCCTAGACACTCCAAAATCACAGCATGCTTAACAGCACTGCATTTCCTTTTTACAGGAGAAGATTTGCATGAAATAGTGCCTGCTGAAAGTAAGAAAGACCGTGAATTGAAGGAAGCTAAGAAAAATGCTGTCATCATTTACATTAATGAAAAAATCCAGGATTTATCCAAGAAACGTGGGATTTTGGAAGAAGAACTTGCAAAAGTTGAAGACACCGATGTTGAATCTAAAATAGAAGCTACATTGGAAGAAATTGAATCTATTGAGCACCAAATTTATGAAGCTACTGAGCAAAGCCATAAATTGATGGAAGAGATTTTTACCGTCAACTCTAAATTGGAAGAAGCAACGTATCTTAATGAGCGTTACAAGGCACTTCGCACTCAGTATAATTCTGATGTGAAGAGACTTCGCTTTATAATTGACGGTGAAACAAAAGACTCTCAGCGCAAAAAGGTCGTGAAATGTCCGTTTTGTGATAGCTCAATGCAGAACAAGCCTGAGCAGCGCATTGCATATGCACAGGCTTCTCAGGTTGAACTGAATCGTATAACGATGCAGTTGGGTGACCTAAAAGAAGCGGAAAAGGATATTCAACAAGAAATTTGTGCGCTGGAGGCGCAGTTGCAGGAACTGAATAGGCAGAATAATGAAATCACTCAGATGATCAGTCGAGTATTGAAACCAAAATCCGCTCAGTTGCGTGTTATGATGGAATCATATAAACGCATTGTGCAGATTAAGCGAGAAATGTCTGCTGTGGATGCAATGTCTGTTGTCCTTAATGCAGACGCTTTTAATCGTGAGATGGAGAAAGAAGGTGAAAAAGTTGTATTTCATCCGATGGAGCATATTGATATGAACTGGTGGAAAAAATGGAGCGACACATTCGAAATGATTGTGAAAGAGTGCAATTACCCGAACTGTGTATCAGCAAGAATTTCCCCCGATACATACGATGCAATTGTAAATGGAAAACACAAATCAGACGAAGGTAAGGGTTATCGTGCATTTCTGAACAGTATTATTCTGTTTTCACTTATGAAAGCTCTGGAAGATGGAGGCATTTACCGTCCTGCGATGCTTATTTTGGACTCCCCAATTTTGACGCTTAAAGAAAAAGTACGGAAAAACGAACTGGCAGATCCCGGAATGCGCGCCTCGTTGTTTAAATACATGGTTGAAAATTGTGGCGATAACCAGATTATAATTGCTGAAAATGAAATACCTAACACAGTAGATTATAATACAGCTCATTTGATTGAATTTACGCAGGATGAAACTCAGGGCATCTATGGATTCCTTAAGAGTGTCCGCAACAGTGTAGATAGTTGATAATAGGAGAAAAACACATGGCTAAAACAATTTCTTATAAAAAATTATGGAAATTGCTCATTGATAAAAATATGAGCAAAAGTGAATTGAAAACCGTAAGCGGTGTTAGTACTGCTTCAATTGCAAAACTCGGCAAAAGCGAGAATATAACCACTGGGGTATTGGTTAAAATATGCGAAGGCTTACAATGTGATTTCGCAGACATTATGGAACTAGTAGATGAATAAATAGGATCTTGATTTTGTGACAAAGAAAGTATCGGTAAATACAAGTGAGCAATCCAAAAATTGTCGTAATTATGGCGTATGTTATGATGCCTGTATATGACGACGTTTACTATACTGTTACGGAAATTAACTCTTCTGCACAACTTTTACGTTTAAATACAAACTAGAAAAAGAAATGTTGCTTGAGGGCAGTAGATTTACAATGAATTGTCAATTCCTTTAAGATTTCAAACAAGGTTTTAAGGAAAATAGAAATTCTCACCGTAAAATTGGGTAAAACACCAAAGTATATACGCTAAAATATAATTGAACTATTTAACGATATATAAACCTTTTAACAAAAGGTCAGAGCCGTGTGCATTTGGTATCAAAATAGGTCTTTACTTTCAAGACAAGTCGTAGAAATACGGCTTGTTTTTTTATTGCTGATACATTTTAAAACAGCAGTGGCGGAATTGCACGAAATCTTCGATTTCGTGGAAGCGGAAATGCTTGGCATTTCCGCAGACAGAGAGCACTAGCTTCAGGTGCTAGTGATCGCATGAGTCGTGTGGGTTCAAGTCCCGTCACCTGCACCAAAACAAGTCGTAGAAATACGGCTTGTTTTTTTTATTGCTGATACATTTTAAAACAGCAGTGGCGGAATTGCACCAAATCTTTGATTTGGTGGAAGCGAAAATTGTTCCGCATACAGAGAGCGCTAGCTTCAGGTACTAGTGACGCATAAGTCGTGTGGGTTCAAGTCCCGTCACCTGCACCAACTTAATGTGACCAAATAGATATTATGCCCGCAAACGGCTTGACAAAGCCACTTGCGGGCATAAATCTTTTGAAAAACAGGATTCACGGTCCACAGATATTTTCGACACGAAAGCGGACTTGAACCATCCCCTACAAAATTTTTTCGGTTCAAATTGGGCATTTTCACCAAGTTGCCTGTGAATAATTTCTCGTTCACGAGAGATTATTCACGGGCGATTTTTTATTTTCAGAATCTTGACAAAAAAGATTTTGACGTGATTTGAACCCTTTTGGCAACAAAATTTTTGCAGTTGAAACTGTGTAAAATGCACATATTATAAGTACACAAGCGTTAGCGCCTGTAAGTTACTTCTCGTATAAAGCGAGAGGTGATTTATGGGCGCTTTTTTTCGTTTTCCGACGTAATTCGGAAATATAATCGGTCACCAAGCCTTGACGGGCTTGAAATATAAATATGGAGGAATCAATATGAGCAATGAAAATAAGTGCGTAAAACCCGACTGCCCGTTGATCGTGGAGAATGGAAACATCTATAATCTTGTCGGGATTGCATCAAGGACTCTGAAAAGAAATGGCTTATCAGACGAAGCTTCCGAAATGACGGAAAAGGTCTTCGGCAGCGGAAGTTATGAGGAAGCGCTTGGGATCATCGGCGAGTATGTCAATATAACCTCGGTCGATGACCCCGGCGAGGATATGGACATGAGAATGGGATAACGGAGGTATCAAAATGATCAAAGCAACAATTCAGAACATCCCATACTGCACGGAGATAGTCTTCCCGTGTACGGAAACGGAGCTGTCGAAAAAACTCGGCGAGCTTGGCATGAATCCGGAGCATCTCGCACCGATAGCAACAGTAATTGAGATTGAGCCTTCGGAGCTGACCGTGCTGACAGATTGTGATGTCAGTCTTGACGCGCTGAACTATCTCGGCAAGCGGCTTGACGGAATGGACGAAAGAGAATATAAGCAGTTCCTTGCGGCGCTGAGCTGCCCCAAAATCAGCGAGGTGTGGGGCTTGAAAAATATCATCAACCTTACCGACAACCTCGCACGTTTTACGCTGGTAGAGGACACGAACGATGTCGAGTGCGTCGGACGAATCCATATGCTCAATGTCCGCGGAGGGCTCTCCGAGTCTGAATATACCAATAGTGAGTGGCTCATCGCCGAGGGCACAAAACTGTTGGAATCCGGCAAGGGGATCGACACGGAATACGGAAAGCTATTCATTAACGAGGATATTCCGTTTGAGGAAAAATTCAACGGAACGACGCTCCCGCCGTATCTTTACAACGGCTCGCCCGTGACGGTGGATATCGGTTACATGGGATCGACCGAAATGGTCGAGCTGCCATGCGAGGATATATCGATCAAAAAAGCCGTGTGCAGACTCGGAGCGGACAGCGCCAGTGACTGTAAAATCGAGATTTCGACGTTTACCGACTTGCCGGACGATTTGCGCGATAAGGTCATGGCGATTGAAAAAAATAAGGATATTTTCGGGCTGAACGTTCTGCTGAAAACCGTTGATTTCAGCGTGAAACAAGAGAAGCCCAAAAGCATATTTTATCGGGAAATGTCAAAGTGGCTGAGAGAAAGTAAGTTTGAGTTTTTCGAAAAAGACGGCTGTATGATAGTTTCCGTTGATGACGGTGCGGAGGCGAAGATATATAACAACGGTACTATTGCGGCACTTACCGAAAACGTTGGTGATGAGTATCACGACATATTGCGGGCTGCAAGGTACATTTACGAATACTGCTCTGCTTACGAAAAAGCCGCGCCGCTGAAAGCGGAGGGCTTGTCGGGAAATTACCGCTGCCTTTCGGAATTTAACGGCACGGTCTTAGCCGCAAAGCACACCGAATACGGCTTTGAGTTCGTCACTTGGGACAGAACGTTTGACGGAAAAGCGGTTTGTCAGGGTAAATATTTTGAAGATTATGCTGCGGCAAAAGAGAACTTCGCGGTGCGGTCGGGGCTGGTGGATAAGGATAAAATGTTCAGCACGGAGGAACTTGAAAGCATCAGGAAATGCATCAATTTTACAGCAATGTATAACGATGATCTAAACTTTGACGACTGCGATTTTCTCAAAAAATAAGCGAAAAAATATCCGAAAATATTCCGGACCGACAGCAGAACGAAGCTCCGGAAATATCGATGTGAGGTATATGATGAAGATAAAATTTAAAAGTGCTTGGCACAGAAAAACGTTTACGGAGTTTATCACCGCAAATGTTAAAAACCCATATCTCAGCCGCAACGAATATATCGCGGCTGTTTTTTTATTGTCCGCAGATAAGTTTTTGTGGAAACGGGCGCGGAGAGCATTGACGGGATACTCGGTTAATTTCAGCAGTTTGAACCTGTCCGGAATTTCCACCGAGGGATATGCGTTATTTATGACGGCAAAGGCGATATACCGCGGCGACGTGGATATTTCATTACATGAATTATGCGACGCGAATCTGATCGATGACTCGACCGCTATGACGATTTTTGCGGGGGTTATGCTGTTCAGGGATAGCATTGGACTGCTGAATTGGAGGATTTGAAATGATAAGATTTGTTATTGAGAACGGAAACAATTGTCTGAAATTTGATATGCCCACCTGCGAGTTGGCGGAACATCTGGGCAGTATCGGAATTTGTAAGGATATTCCGATAGGCGGTACGGAGAATGTCTCTGTGGATTATTATCCGGCTGAGGACGATGACAAGATTGCGAAAATCGTCTGCGACAGGCTCTTACCCGAGGATAAGATTTCCGATGTGAATCAGCTTTGCGAGAAGCTCGACGGAATGTGGAGAATTACCGCCGAGGAGTTTGAAAGCACCCTCTCGGAAAATGATGTTCGCGGCGCTTTGAACATAAAAGCGGCTTATGAGAAGCTGCGCGAGGATTTGACGCAGATAAACGATTTAAGTATGTGACGGCGCGAGCCTTAGCATAAAAATTCGCACAGATTGGAGGTGTTACTATGGCGATGAGCAGAGGACGTATCGAGTTCTACAAAGAGCATTATCCGCGCGGAACTCGTGTGCAGCTTGACGGCATGGGCGATGATCCGTGTCCTGTTGAGCCGGGAGCGGTCGGCACCGTGATCGCAGTGGACGATATCGGCACCTTGCACGTAGAATTCGACAACGGGAGATCGCTCGGTATCTGCCCCGAAGTGGACGGTTTCCACAAGATCACGGAACAGATCGAGGCTCAGGAACCGAAAATGTCGATGTAAAAAATCGGTGCGAAAATTTGTAAAGGAGTGATTTTATAGCAATTAAATTTTTCGACTGCTTTTCGGGAATCGGCGGTTTTCGCAGCGGTCTCGAGCAAGCGGGCGGCTTTGAATGTATTGCGTACTGCGAAATAGACAAGTACGCTGCTGCCGCTTACAAAGCCATTTACGACACGGAGGGGGAGATTTATTATAGTGACGTTACAAGAATTGACACAGCAGGAATGCCCGACTTTGACTTGTTCGTCGGCGGGTTCCCTTGTCAAGCCTTTTCTTGCAGTGGCTTCGGACGGGGATTTGCCGACCCTCGAGGCGCTCTTTTCTTTGAACTTGCCCGAATTATCAAAGAAAAGCGACCTGCAGCTTTTCTGCTTGAAAATGTTCCCCGACTCATATCTCATGACAGCTTCAGGACGTTTCAGACCGTCCTCTGTACGCTTTCGGAACTGGGGTATTGTATTGAATGGATGGTGCTTAACAGCGCAGCCTTTGATCTTGCGCAGTCGAGGAACAGGGTGTACATTGTCGGACATCGCCGTCCCGAATGCGCCGGACAAATATTCCCTGTCGAATGCGGCGATTACCAAACTCCTATCCAACTCATCGGCGGTTCGCAATGCTCGAGAGTCTACTCCGCCGAGGGAACTGCCGTGACGCAGTGTGCCGGATCGGGCGGCGGAGGCGGCAAGACGGGTTTGTATTTTTTCGATATGAATCCGAATTTTGACTTTACCGAAAACGCGCGCTGTCTGCTTGCGCGATACGATTCGGGCGTGAGCAACCATAAGGGCGTGAATTCGGGAATATTCGTCGAGGGAGATTTCCCCGGCGCGGTAAGGTTTATCGACAAAAACGGAGTGCTGCGAATCGGCATTCTACGCAAACTTATGCCGATTGAGAGCTGGAGATTACAAGGCTTTGATGACGCTCAGTTCAATAAAGCGGCGGCGCTCGGACTGCGTGACGGGCAGCTCTACAAAATGGCGGGAAATGCGGTTTCCGTACCCGTTATCAAGGCGATAGGCGAAAAAATCCGCGATGTAATTTTTGACGGAGGGAGTGAGATAATTGCCGAACCATATTATGAACCGCCTGCGCTTGGAGGGGGATCAGAACAGAATTGACGAGCTGCTGAAAAGCGTTAAGGGCAAGGACAGCGTTCTGGATTTTAACAGGATTATTCCGATGCCGGAATCGCTGAATATCGAAGCGGGAAGCCGCACGGACAACGGGCTGAAAGCGTATAAGGATTTTGTGTACGTCTACACCTTTGCCGGAATCGAGAAGAAAGACCTGCTGAATATCCCGAAAGAAAAAGAGGAAATTTTCCTCCGAACGCGGCAGGATATCCGACGCGATGAATGGGAGCTCGGTAAGGCGGCGTTCCAAAACGAGCAGAAATACGGCGCGGCGACATGGTACGAGTGGGCGCGTGAGAATTGGGGAACAAAATGGTCGTCTTATAACGCGGAACTCGGCGAAGATAACACGATCATGTTCAACACGGCATGGTCGAGGGCAATGCCCGTGATCCAAAAGCTCGCGGAGAATTTTCCCGACCTTTATTTCGAATACTGCTGGGCTGACGAGGATTTGGGGGTGAACGTCGGAATGGCTGAATTTGAAAACGGAGAAGTCACCTTCGACGAATTCTACAACACCCATTCCTATGACGCATATGAGCTTGCCGCGGATCTGTGGGATATCGATCTTGCGGAAGAAGGCTTCGTTTTTAATGAGGAAACGCGGTCGTATGATTACTGTCCCGATGAACCTGACGAAAGCCCGAAAATGGAATGAGGTGAGTTTTTGAAACCTATAAACGCTAACGAGGCGGACTACGAGCGATTTGAAATTCTCGGTCATGATGCGCTTTTTACTTGCTTGCGGATTGATCGGAAATCGCTCCCCGAGGGGCTTTACGCATACGACTTGCGCGACTGCGATGATTGTTCCGGTGATCCTTGTCAGCTTAAAAGTCATGTCATGGTAAATCATTGGGGAACAGTCATTGTGAAAGAAAAAATTGACGGTGCAGACGAAGGTATCGACCTTGATAAAAATGATTACAATTACCTCGGTGAAAGCATGACGCTTGACGAATTCGCAAATCCCGCTCCGAAGATGGAGCAAACCATGTAACAAATAATTGTGTTCGCCTGTGAAATAGCAGGTGCAGCACAACTCCAAATTGAATAATGCTGATTGTTCACCTTGCTGTTTTGCAGCGCAACGCAAAAAGGAGGTGATGACGACGAATAGCTTTATGAGCTGGATTGGCGGCAAGAAAAGCAGCCGCGACATAATAATTCCGAGATTTCCATTGTACTATGAAAAGTATGTGGAGGTTTTCGGCGGAGGCGGTTGGATACTGTTCGCGAAGCCGCCCGGTAACGATCACGAAATATTCAACGACGCGAATTCAAATATATCTAATTTGTTTTATTGCGTTCGCGAACACAGCGAGGAACTAATCGAAAAGTTGCGGTTTGTGCTTAACTGCCGCGAGGACTTTGATCGCATAAAACACATAATTTCCGAAAAAGCGGAAATCGGCGATGTGCAGCGCGCGGCGCAGTTTTATCAATTGATAAGATATTCTTACGCAAGCGGGTGTGACAGTTTTGGCGGAAAACCGCACAGTATGTGGGGCAACTTTCCGCTTATTGAACAGGCTTCGCGGCGGCTTCAAAAGGTTGTAATTGAAAATAAGGATTTCGAGAAACTCATCTCTGCACAGGACAGCGAGGTGAGCTTTTTTTATTGCGATCCGCCGTATTTCTCGACCGAGGGCTATTACGAAAACGTAGGCTTTACGACCGCTGATCATGAGCGTTTGCGGGATTCGCTGAAAAATATTTCGGGCAAGTTTCTGGTGTCATATAACGACTGCCCCGAAATTCGCGAACTTTATGGAGGCTATGAGATGTATTCATATGAGCGCTTGAACAATATCCGTCAGCGGTTTGACGGCGGGAGTATGTTCGGCGAATTATTGATCGCGAATTACGATTTGAACGAAAGGCTGAATACCAATCAGCAGATTTCACTTTTTGAGATGGAGGATAATTATGGTGACATTTAACAGCAGAATTACGAAGAATGGGAACATTAAAATTTCTGGGCAGCTACGCGACATACTCGCGCTTGTGCCGAACGACCGCGTTACGGTGACAATTGACTGCGACGCTCCCGATGAACTGAAAATTCCGAGAGAATTTCTTGATGAGGCGGGGATTCCCGAGAATAGCGTTCTCGAGGTTTTCGCAGAAGATGGTCGCGTAATAGTGCAGGTGGCAACTGATGAAGAATAAAATTGTCATTTTCAAGCATGAGGAATTCGGCGAAATCAGAACGCTGAATATCGACGGCGAGCCGTGGTTTGTCGGAAAAGATATTGCGGTAGCGCTCGGTTACTCAGCACCACGCAATGCAATTCAAGCACACGTTGATAATGAGGATAAAACCACTGCACTGATTCAGTGCACAGGTTCCGAATATAAAAGTAATGCTGTTATTATCAACGAAAGCGGCTTATACAGCCTCATCCTTTCGAGCAAGCTGACGAGCGCGAAAAAGTTCAAGCGTTGGGTCACATCCGAAGTTCTCCCCTCCTTACGAAAGCACGGTGCATACTTCACCGCGGAAACCCTGCACAAGACCATGAGCGATCCGCGCGAGCTGGCAAAGCTGCTCACCACACTTGCGGACGAGCAGGAAAAGCGCAGAAAGCTCGAGGAAGAAAACGCTTTCCTTTCGGTAAAAGCGAATTATTATGACCGCATTTTGCAGAGCAAGAATTCCGTCCCCGTAACGCAGATCGCAAAGGACTATGGCATGACAGCGATTGCGTTCAACAGAATGCTGCATGATTACGGGATTCAGTATTCCATCAGAAATTCGTGGGTGCTTTACGCGGAGTACGCTAACCTCGGCTATACGCAAAGCAAGACATATCAGATCGGCGATGACAAGGCGATTATGCACACTTGTTGGACTCAGGCGGGGCGAATTTTCTTGTATAACTTCCTTGCCGAGCGCGGTATAACGCCTATGTGTGAACGGGAGGATTATGATGAAACCCTTGTATAAATATTCGGCTGAAACTGCAAGGCATAACGGCGAGCTTGACGCTTGGCGCGAAAGCAAAAAAGAGAATATCCGCTGTAGGGATTTCCTTGACGAACAGATCGCAAAGCGCTTTGACGGTATGACGCTCCCTTCGGACTGCGTAGAAAATACCGTCAAGGAATTCGGCTACGACCGTACTATGTGGGTAATCGCGAACACCATTCAGAACCGTAAGGGCGACGGCAGATTTCACAGCAGAAATACCGAGTGGGCAAAGCGCTTTAATATTCCCGACACCGGCAGAAACTACGAATTTGCACTGAACTCGCATAGCTGTCTGGTGGACGGCGCGGCGGACGATATCCGGAAAATGTATGCGGAATTAAATCTGTTTTCCGTAGAGCATATCGTCCGGTCAGACGAGCCGCAGGACTACACAAATAAGCTGCTAATTCTTCGTGATACATCCTTGAAAGAGGAATATCGGACGCCGGAAAATCAATTGTTTTTTGCGACAGGCGGCTTCGGCTGTTCCCCTACGGCAAGTGGTCGCAAGGTGTTCGGACATTTTCTGTCGGACGGCGAAAAAGCGGAATTCTGCCGCCAAGACTTCATCGGCATTGCCTCCGATGAGCATATTCCCGATTGGGCGAGCGAGAAGCTCGCGGCGATGTCCGAGGATAACGAGCCATCACAGGACAATTCGCCCGAAATGAAGATGTAAAAAGCCGCGGAGAAATTCGCGGCTTTTGCATAAATAAAAATTTTTTTTGGAGGACATTTTTATGAGAAACTTTTTTAAGAGTGCAAAGGCAAAGATCATTGGCGCGGTAACTTTTGTTAAGACAGCGGTATGCCGCAAAATTCAGAGAACCCGTGCGGCAGCGTACAGACTTGCGGTTCGCAGCAATACCATGCTTGCCGCCAACCGTGCGGAGAATTTCGTGGACAGCGGTATCAAGATTCTGATCGCGGTCGTTATCGGCGCGCTGCTGCTAGGCGGTTTGTATGCGCTGTTCGGCGATACGATCATACCGACAGTGACCGAAAAGGTCGAGGATATGTTCAACTTCAAGGGCTAATGGAAAAGTTCGTGATGTGGCTTCTGGTGCTTATTGCGGTCGTGTTTCTTGCACGACCGCAAGGCACTGAAGCAACAAATAATTCGGAAATTATTGCAAGCGCGGAATGTGCCGATGAGAAATCAGATGACGGGTCAATCATTTTAACGGTCGTTATAATCGTGATCATTATCGGCGCAGCCGCAACCGCTTGCGGATCGGAGGAAATTCATGAAAATTGACGTAAGGATCAACAGTTTAACGCCCAGAGAGGGCAATGTAAAGGCAATCGCGTCAGCAAACCTTGACGACTGCTTTGCGGTAAAAAATATCCGCGTGGTCGAGGGCAAGAACGGGCTGTTCGTTTCCATGCCCTCGTACATGGGGCAGGACGGCGAGTATCACGACCTGTGCTTCCCCACCACTCCCGAACTGAGAAAGCAGCTTAACAATGCGGTTTCAGAGGCTTACAAGCAGGCGATTATTCAGCTTCAGGAGCAGTCAAACGCAAATTTTCAGCAGTCGGAGCAGATGGGTGAGTCTGCTCCGACGATGTCAATGTAAACCAAACAAAAAATATATGGAGGATTTTTTATGAGAAACTTTTTTAAGAATATAAAGGCAAAGATAATTCGTGCGGCGGTGCTGATGCAGGAAAAGCGCGGCGAAAATTTTGTTGACAGCGGTATCAAGATTCTGATCGCAGTCGTTATCGGCGCACTGCTCCTCGGCGGTCTGTATGCGCTCTTCGGGGACACAATTATGCCGACCGTGACCGAAAAGGTCGAGGATATGTTCAATTTCAAGGGCTGATGATCGGCTCTGTGGTGCAGTTTGCCGCGATTTCACTTTTGCTTGGAATAGGCTCATACATGGACATAAAAACCCGTGAGATTCCGAATTGGATAAGCGTTATTATCGCTTTGACAGCGGTAATAAATTTCCGTTTGGATAATTTGTGGGGAATAATTGTCGCCGTTATATTTTTTTCCGTGGCGCTCGCTACGGGAAAAATCGGCGGAGGTGATGTTAAATTGATCGCGGCTTTGAGCGTGGTGTGTGGACTTTGGGGCAGCTTCGCGTTGCTCCTTTTCGCGCAGATTTCCATGCTTATTTTTTATGCGGGAAAATATATTCTCTGCAAAATTAACGGTAAGACGGCAAGTAAATCCTTGCCGTTTGTGCCGTTTATTTTTATCGGTTACTTGGTTACAAAAATATTTTTCTGAAAGGAAAGATTACAATGAAATTTTTAAAAAACAGAACGGTTCTCGGCGTGGTGTGTATAGTGCTGTCGCTAATTATCTGCTTCGCGATCACTCCGCTTTTTAACGCCTCGAAAAGCAGTACAATGAAGATCGTGCGCGTGAAAAGCAACTTGAAGATCGGGCAAGAGATCACCTCAAAAGATATCGAGGTTGTCGAGGTTGGCGCGTATAATATGCCGTCCGAGGTGATGAAAAATTCCGAGGACGTTATCGGGAAATATGCGTCAGCCGAGATGATAAAAGGCGAATACGTTCTCGCGGCGAAAATAAGCGATACTCCCGCTTCTGAAAATGCTTATTTATATAATTTGACGGGCAAAAAGCGCGCTATTTCCATAACGATCCCGTCCTTTGCGGGCGGTCTTTCGGGCAAACTTATTTCGGGGGATATCGTGTCCGTGATTGCGATTGACTATAAGGAAAAGGGCGAAACCGTTGTTCCCGAGGAATTGCAGTATGTAGAGGTAATCGCTGTGACCGACAAGAAAGGCAACGACGATGAAACCGTTACCGTAAAGCCCGACGGCGAGGAGGAAACCGAGCTGCCCGAAACCGTGACGCTGCTCGTCACTCCCGAACAGGCGAACATCCTCGCGGAACTCGAGGCGGAGGGTGAAATTCATGTCGCGCTCGTATACCGCGGAACGGCTGAAAACGCACAGAAATTCATTTCGGCACAGGAAAAACACTTGACAGAATTGGCGGCGGAAAATGAAAAAGAAAACGAAAATATCGGCAAGCCCGAAGTACCGGAGATACTCTCGCAGAGCCAGATTACCGAGGAAAACTCCGGCGAAAATAATTCCGAAATCGATAAAGTGATTATTAATCCCGAGAATAGTTCCGATACGAATTCCGAAAGTGTTTCGGAAAATACTTCGGATAATACGGAAACGGAGGTGACTTCAGATGCCGAATCTGTTTAAATCGCTTATCTCGCGCGGCGATGACGATGAAGAGCTTGACCTCGAATTTGACATAAACTCTCCCGAGAGCGCTTGTTTCGAGTTGCCGCCCGACAGACGGGATAATCAGGTGCTGACAGTCTGGGGATCGCCGTCCTCCGGCAAGACAATCATGAGCGTTAAGCTGGCTCGGTATATTGCTTCGCAGAAAAAGAATGTCATCCTTGTGCTTGCGGATATGTCTGCGCCGCCTCTGCCCTACGTCTGCCCGCCGTCCGACCTTGAAGCGGAAACCTCGCTCGGCAATATTCTCGGCGCGGCTCATGTTGACGGAAATCTTATCCGCCAAAACGCGATTTTGCACAAGAAAAACGAGTACCTCACAATGCTCGCAATGCTGAAGGGCGAGAATGCGTTTTCCTATGCTCCGTACACCGAAACGCAGGCGCGGGAGCTGCTCTCGGAACTGCGGAAAATGTGCGAATACATCATCATCGACTGCACCTCAAACATCACAAATGACACGCTTTCGGCGGTTTCGCTGATTGAGTCTGACGCGGTTCTCCGTTTGGTGTCATGCGACTTGAAATCAATCTCTTATTTGAACTCGCAGCTCCCCTTGCTCCTCGACAATAAGTTCAACGCAAATAAGCAGTATAAGGCGGCGAGCAATGTTTCGTCATTCCAAGCAGATGATGAGATAGAACAGATCGTAGGCGGCGTGAGCTTTAAAATTCCGCATTCCGATGAGGTTTACAAGCAGTTTCTCGCGGGGAATTTATTCGCGGGATTGACCGAAAAAGACAGCAAGGATTTCCGCAAGGCTATTTCAAAAATAGCAAACGAGGTGTTCGAGCTATGAATTTAACATCACAAAACAGTACGCAGAATTTGTTCTTTAAATCGGATAAGAAGCGCGAGTTTACCGACGTTCTGAACGAGGTGCAGTCGTACATTTCGAGCAAATATTCCGCGCTTGTGATTGACGGAATCAACAATGTCAACTCCGGCGATGACAATATAAAACAGCAGGTCAAGCGGTACATCGGGAAGTATTTGCTCGATTATCGTATCTCAGTCGAAGGGCTTTCCCAAACGGAATTGGTCGATAAGCTGTACACGGAAATGGCGGAATTTTCGTTTCTGACGAAATATATTTTCGGTACGGGAATCGAGGAAATAAATATCAATTCATGGGACGACATCGAGGTGCAATATTCCAACGGCACCAACGTCAAAATTGATGAGCATTTTGAGTCACCAGAACATGCTATAAATGTTGTCCGCCGAATGCTTCACGTTTCGGGAATGGTGCTGGATAACACTTCGCCTGCCATTCTCGGACATCTTTCAAAAAATATCCGTATCGCCGTGCTGAAAACCCCGCTTGTGGACGAAGATGTCGGAGTGGCGGCTTCTATCAGAATTGTCAACGCGCAGAAACTGAAAAAGGAGGATTTTCTCAAGTCGGGAACGGCGACCGATGAGATGATGGAGCTGCTCTCCGCGCTCGTTCGTTACGGCGTTTCCACGACCGTTGCGGGGGCGACGTCAAGCGGAAAAACGACACTTACGGGCTGGCTGCTGACAACTATTCCCTACGACAAGCGAATTCTTACGATAGAAAGCGGCTCCCGTGAGCTGGACTTGGTGGTGCGCGATGAGAACGATAAGATTTTGAACAAGGTCGTTCATACCATAACGCGCGAATCCGAGGATGATAAAAAATCCGTTTCACAGGACGATCTGTTGGATATGGCTCTTCGTTTCCACCCCGATTATATTGTGGTCGGCGAAATGAGAAGCAGCGAGGCAGATTCAGCGCAGGAAGCAGCGCGAACGGGTCACACGGTAATCACCACAATTCACTCCAACTCTTGCGAATCAACATGGCGCAGAATGGTGACACTCTGTAAGAGAAAATATCCGAATGTCGATGACAAAGTGATCCTCAACCTTGTAACAGAAGCGTTTCCCATTGTCGTGTACGCAAAGCAGCTTGAAAATAAGCAGCGCCGCATCATGGAAATTATGGAGTGCGAAATTTGTTCCGACGGAACGAGAAAATATCACTCGCTCTACCAATACAAAATTTTCGAGAACCGCATGGAGGACGGGAAATTTATAGTCAAGGGTACGCATGAAAAAGTCGAGGATATTTCCGAATCGCTCCAAAGACGGCTGCTTGAAAACGGTATGCCAAAAGCGGAACTTGACGTGCTTATGAAAGGGGGAAAATCAGCGTGAACGCTATATTAACGGCGGCTTGTATCGGCATGGTCGCCGGATTTTTTCTGATGTTCGGGATCTCGCCGATGGAGTTTACCGAGGGGATTTTTAATAGGCTCCTCGCCAAACCGAACAGCATAAAATCTCAGATCAACGAGGCGACCAAGCGCAAGAAACCGAATATTTTCAGGCGCGAGATATCGGAAGCGCAGGAGATATTGCGGCTCACCAACAGAACGAATATGTTCGGTATCCTTTGCGCTTGCTCGTTGGGATTGTCCGCAATCGGTATCTGCATTGCGGTCGCTATCGGGAACGCTTTTCTCGCTCCCGTTATGGCTGTGGGATTGATGTTTGTGCCGTTCTGGTATGTCAAAACAACGGCTACCAACTATAAAAAGGCAATATCTTCCGAGTTGGAAACGGCGCTGTCCATAATTACAACGGCTTATTTGCGTAACGAAGATATAATCACTTCCATTGAGGAAAACGTTCACTACCTTAACGCGCCTGTCAAGGCAGTTTTCGAGAATTTTATCAGCAGAATCAAGCTGTCAAATCCCGACATTACCGCCGCAATTTTGGATATGAAAACCAAAATCGACAGCGAGGTTTTTCACGAATGGTGCGACAGCTTGATCCTCTGTCAGACAGACCGCAGCTTGAAGTCGACGCTTACCCCGATTGTGAACAAGCTGTCGGATATGCGCGTGGTGAACGCCGACCTCGAATATATGATCACCGGACCGCGCAAGGAATTTATTTCAATGGCGTTCTTGGTTATAGGCAACATTCCGCTGTTATATATGCTTAACAAGGCATGGTTCAATTCGCTGATGAATACTGTTGTCGGGCAGATCGTGTTGGCGATTTCGGCGGTTGGAATTTTCATATCTACGGCTATCGTCATTAAGTTGACCAAGCCGATTGAATATAAGCGATAAGGGGGGATCTGAATGGAATTTTTAATGATCATATTCGGAATTACACTCGCTGTCGGGCTGTTTATGCTTCTCGCTAACGCACTGAAAATCCCTTATCTCAAGACCTCTCAAGCGGTTATGAATACGGGCAGAAACGACAAAAAGCTGTCGAAATCCATTGAGGCGATACTGCTCGGCATCGCGGCGAAGCTCGGAAAAATTATTCCGATGGATAAGTACAAAAAATCTCGTCTGGAAAGCACCTTGAAGTCGGCGGGAATTAAAATGATGCCCGAAACCTTTACGGCACTTGCGTTTCTGAAAGCCTTTTGTATCGCACTTTTGGCTGTTCCGTGCGCGTTCTTTATGCCGCTTTTAATTCCGTTTTTCATAATTCTCGCCGTTGCGATCTACTTCCGCGAGAACGGAAAAGCGGACGAGAAAATGCGTGAAAAACGTGACGCTATCGAGCAGGAACTCCCCCGTTTTGTGGCTACGGTCGAACAGGAACTGAAAACGAGCCGTGATGTTCTGTCGATCATGGAGAATTTCAAAAAGCACGCGGGAGTGCATTTTGCTTACGAGCTTGACGTGACCTGCGCGGATATGCGTAGTTCAAGCTATGAAGCGGCTTTGACGAGATTTGAGGCGCGTATCGGTTCGGCACAGTTATCCGATGTTGTTCGCGGTTTGGTATCGGTCATCAGAGGTGATGACAGCGCAGTATATTTCAAAATGCTGGCGCATGATTTCAAGCTGATCGAACTCCAAAGGCTCAAGGCGAAGGCGGCAAAGATTCCGCCGAAAATCCGTATTTTCAGCTTCGGAATGTTAATGCTTTTCCTGCTCACTTACCTTGTGGTTATGGGAATGCAGCTTCTCGACTCGCTCAGTTCTATGGCATGACGGAGGTGCGAATGAAAAAATTATTGAAAAGCAAACGCGGCGAGGGCTACTTTGACATCGTGATCGTCGTTCTCGTTGTGGTCATGGTAATTGCGCTTATTATGGCGGTAGCGCCCGTGGTCTCCGCGAAAATCCAGCTTGACAATTACGCTGACGAGCTTGTGAGAGAAGCTGAAATATCCGGTCGGATCGGATCGGAAACCACAGCAAGGGCGCAGGTACTTACGGAACGCACGGGGATCAAGCCGACAATACAGTGGTCACGGTCGGGCAAGGTACAATTAAATCAGGAGCTCACGGTCACTTGCACTTATAAAATTGATATAGGCTTTGGCGAGTTCGGGAGCTTTCCAGTGACGCTGACCGCGAAAGCAAGCGGAAGGAGTGAAGTTTATTGGAAATCGTGAGGAAAATCCAAAAATTACTTCGCTCTAAAAAAGCCTATTCCTCCGCGCCTTTAGCGGTGGTTATCGCGCTTGCGGGAATGATGTTTTTTGTTGTGCTGTGGCAGATAATTCGACTGATTACTATATCGGCGGGAGTTAAGGATGCGGTACAGTCGGCGGTGATCGCGACCTCGGTCGGAAATTACAGCAACGTCTATGACGGCGTTCGCGAGGGATATTCGGGCGGGTACAGATTTTCGGGAAATTCATGGCGCGCGGCGGTGTCTACGGGCGACGTTTACGGACGGCTGGATCAACTGCTCGGATTGCACAGCAGCGGCGGAAAGCACGTCAAGACTAACTCTGACGGAACGGAATATGCAGTCTACGGACTTTCCGTGAATGTGGATAACGCGCAGTTCGCGCCGACATCGGGAGATATCCCGCAGTTCTCGGCAACATCGTATATAACGCTGGAAGTACCGCTATCGTTCTGCGGAGATATTCTTCCGCCGATGAAGATCAGGCTCTGCGTGAAATCCAAATACACCCCGAAATTCTGATGAATATACACAGGAAAAAGAAAAAGTTTTGTTGTATCTGTAGAAAACATTTTTTTGACTGGATAAAATTCTCACGATATGGTAAAATGCAGATAACAGCAAAGCGCCGACATGAAAGGACAGGTGATTTTATGACAATGAAAACAAAAAGAGGTCTGGCGGTAGGCGGCGGGACGGTACTGTGCGCGGCACTCGCGATACTTATAGCAACAAGGTTCGCACCCGAACCCGAGGCAACGGCTCCCTACACTTCCGATACAAGCTCAACACCCCCGATAAGTGTGGAGATATCCACCGCAAAACGTGAGGAATCCAGGTCTATTGAGATAGAAAAGCCTGCGGAAAGCACAATCATACCCGACAATGGCGCAGCGGACAGCGCTCCCGAAGAAATCAATGCTGAATTTATTGAAAACGGCGGTATCGAAATTGAGCAGAATTTCCCCGAACCCGAGAAAACGGAGAGCGCTCCGCAGAACGAACCGCCCGCTCCCCCGCAGATCGAGGACGAGGAAATGCTCACCAACCCCGACAAAGAGCCGACTTACGAACCCGAGCAGACCGAGGTCAAGCCGCAGCCGGAAACTCCTTCGGATACTCCCAAACACGGTGACCGAAAAGACGGTATGATTTATATCAACGGCTTCGGTTGGGTAAAGGATGAGGGCGGTGGCGGAATCGGATACACAGATACCGAAATGTATCAGAACGGCAACAAAATAGGGTACTTCGGATAAACAATAAAAGCGCTGAGTGAATAACTTGGCGCTTATTTTCTTGGAGGTGTAAATGAAAAAATTCATAAGAATAATTGCCGCAGCTATGGCGGCATTTTTCTGTTTGCAGATTGTCGCATTCGCTGAGGGAGATCCCAATATTGACAACGGCGGCGGTGGTTTAAAGGACGGAAGCTCCGAAAATTTCTGGAATCCCGGTAACGACGGAGTTCGCGTTACCATTGTTGATGCCGAAACGGGTGCCGTGAAATCCGCGTCAATAGACTACACAAATACAAATGCGTCAGATATTGCTCTTCACTTCGGAAAGGTAAGTAAGGCAGAATATGTAGGCGGAACGGCGCTTTCCGCGACTACTTCCTCCTACACTTTTATCAATCCCACAGAGCCTCTACCTACAATTATCAGTGACGGTTCAGGAGCAAGCATTGAGGAAATTCGCAGCTATTTTACAGATGAACAGGTTGTAAAGCGTATAGCCGAGCATACGAGAATTGAGTTTGACGATCTGACAAACGGCGATTATAAATTGATGGTCGAGCCGATCATGTATATCACGTTCAACGGCATAAGAACTGCGATGACGGCTACCGAGGCGGCTTTGTACAATATGCAGACGGGCGGCGAGATGATCAATAAAATGGGTCCTCTCTCGCATAAAAATCTGCCGCTTGCGATGTTCCTCGAAAAGGACGATCTCGGCTATACCGCTTGGACGGGTTCGAAAAACTCCTATATGACCGACAGCGATATTATCCAATATCTTGGAGTCGGAATCGTTTCTTTCAAAGAGCCGGAGGAAGAAGTCGAAGTCGCGGCGAGTGATTATGAATATCGTGTTGATACCGATGTTTATACAAGCATCACCGTAACAGGCGGCGAACATACTCCCGACAATCCGGTGACCGTAAGATTTTATATCAAGAACAAGGTGTACACGGTCGGGAATATCGTATATCCAAAGGGCGCTTCGCAGTTGGTATGGTGCAAGTGGCACACCCCCAATACCGAGCAGACAGTCAACATTAAGGTCACGGTGACGGGCGGCGCGTCCGCGAGCAAAACCAATATTACGGCGAATATCGTCGATCTCAATAAGAACCCGCCTCCCGATCCGACCGCCGATGACCGCAACGACAGCTTCCGCGCGGTAAGTGTTCCGAATAGGGAACAAAGAACCTCGGCGGCTTGGAGCGTTTGGAGCGCGTATTGGCAGCCGAAATGGGTTTGGCAGTCAAGGTGGAGATGGACGGGAAAGCGATGGGTTGACCGAGGACGTTGGGTCGATAAGGGCGAGTGGAAATTCCGCAGTAATTCATATTCCGTTTCCATGAGCGCGAATATGCAAATAACCTGCGATGAAAAAAATCCGACAAATGTAGGCAGAACCATGAAATCCGGCTACGGAATTAACGAAACAGTGACCGCTTCAATTTCGGGAAATGGACAGCATACCGAGCTTCAGAACGCTGTTGCTTACTTCCCGGAATTTTATTACAAAACCTATTGGCGGCTGTTGGAGTATACAAACGGCGCACTTGAATTCCGAAAAAACAAGTACAGTACTTACAATAATCGGACACATTTTACTCCGCTCTGGTATCCCGACGGAAATTACAAGGTCTACACATGGGCGATTGATTGCTGGACTCCTGCGGGAATGCTTTCCGCAAATCTGACCGATAGTCTTACCATTAAGGGCAACGTATTCGACGATTGGCATATTGCTCCGTCACACTGAAAGGATGATTTTTTATGAAAAAGAAAATTGTTAGAGTTATAAGCGTGGCAATGATTATAATTGTTGCAATGACCGCTATGTCTGTCTTTGCTTTTGCGGACAGCGGCAACGTCGCGGGAGCGATTGAGGGTACATGGAAATCTGCTTCGGGGCAGATAAAGCAGGTTGTGAACAATGTTGTGTTCCCGATCATAGATGTGATTCTGGCGGTGTTTTTCTTTGCAAAACTCGGGCTTGCGTACTTTGACTATCGAAAGAGTGGGCATTTCGAATGGGCGGCTCCCGCGATTCTTTTCGCGTGTCTTGTTTTCACGCTAACCGCGCCGATGTATGTCTGGACAATCATAAATATCTGATTTTTATACTCCGCTGACAAGTAAACAAAGGCGGCGTTCGTTAAATCGGGCGCCGCTGTTTTGGAGGTGACGAAAATATTTTTATTGGACGTAGGCGCGGATTTTGTAACCAAAATATTTGATTACTTTTCCGACCTGATATATCAGAAAATAATCGCGCTGCTCGGCGACTTTTTCGGCGTTATGAACGCCACAGGATACGATTTATTCGGTATGCCGTGGGTGCAACAGATCGTGCAGCTTTTCTCAAACCTCGGCTGGGCGCTGTTTGTAGTTGGGATCGTGGTCGCGCTTTTTGAATTCGCCATAGAATCCCAAAACGGGCGCGGCGATCCGAAAGCACTTGCGCTGAATATAATCAAGGGATTTTTTGCGGTAAATTTATTCTGCAATGTTCCCGTTCAGTTGTACGGCTTGGCGGTATCGCTGCAAAGCAGTATGTCCGCCGATATGACGGGCTTGATCAGCCCCGAGGGGAGCGGAACGCTGCTGAACGCTTGCCTTGATGTGATCAACGGATTCTTATTCGGTCCGCTGCTTGGAATTCTGATCGCCGTGATGATGGGCTACAGCGTTATAAAGGTGTTCTTTGCCAGCATCAAGCGCGGCGGAATACTTTTAATTCAGATCGCAATCGGATCGCTATATATGTTCAGCGTACCGCGCGGATTTAACGACGGTTTCGTCATGTGGGTAAAGCAAGTTATAGCGACCTGTCTGACCGCTTTTTTGCAGTCGACCATGCTCGTTTGCGGATTGATCCTGTTCAAGGATTACTGGCTGCTCGGCTTGGGTATCATGCTTGCTGCGGGAGAAATCCCGAGGATCGCTGGAATGTTCGGTCTGGAAACATCGGTACGTCCGAATATAAACGGCGTTATCAATACGGCGCAGTCGGCGGTACACCTCAAACAGATGGTTACCGCCGTATCGAAAAAGTAAGGGGGAGGCAGAAACATTATGTACATTTATCCCGACAACCTCAAAGCCGCGCCGATGCTGTTCCTGTGGCGGCTGAAAGATCTCGCCATGATTGGGATCGGCGCACTGATCGCCGTGTTCGCTATGGCACAAACGGGGTTTACAATTCCGCTGATCGCAACCATTGTTTACGGCTTTCTGGCGATACGATTTGAGGACACCAGCATTCTCGATTTTATCAAATATGCCGTAAAATATTTTTTTGTGGAGCAGCAGGAATATAGGTGGAAAATTTAGCTGGACTTCTCAAAACGGCTGTGGTATAATCGTCGTGGAGGTGATAGACGTGCGCAGAATAATAAAGAACTGCATAAAGTGCAATTTATGCGGAGATATAATCGTTTCGGAGGATCGTCACGACTTCAAAAGCTGCAAGTGCGGCACGGTATCTACAGACGGCGGGAACGAATATTTGCGGTGCAGCTATAAGAACAGCCCCGATGATTATACCGAACTTTCAGAATATGAGGAAACCGAAGATAGGAGGTAATTTTGAAGAGCAAAAATCAACAGCAAAACAACCAAAGCACCCGACAGCTCCTCGGAATCGAGGACATAACCGAATATTCACTCAAGACCGCTTCGAATGAGGCGGTCTTTTTCAGTATCAAGCCGAGCAATATTTCGGTGATGTCGGAGGCGGGATTGTCGGCGAAAATATACTCGCTGATGAGCGTTCTCAAGGGCTTGACGGAAATAGAAATTCTCTGCGTGAACTCGCGCGAGAGCTTCGAGGGCAACAAAAATCACTTGAAAGCACTCGCCAAAAAAGAGGAAACTCCTGCGGTAAGAAAGCTGCTCGAACAGGACGCGCAGCACCTCGATCACATTCAGGCGATGACCGCAACGGCGCGGGAATTTCTGCTTATCGTGCGTATCCGCGGACTTAAAGATAAGGAGATTTTTTCCTACTTGAATCGCATAGAAAAAACACTCAATGAGAACGGATTTTCCGCTAGAAAATATGCCGGCGAGGATATAAAGACGCTCCTCGCGGTCTATTTCGAACAAAACGTGACAACGGAAAAATTTGAAAACGCGGACGGAGAAAGGTGGATTTTAAATGGCTGATAAACTTGTATTAAACGCAAATATGATCTGCAAGGCGGACAGATTCATCCCCAAGAAATGCGCTGTGGAAAAGGTTATCGAGGTGTCCGATTCGGAGTTCAGAACATTTATCGAGAACCCGATGAAACGCAATTATTATCTTCCGCAGTACAAAGATTTAATGGGATATTATGATGACTCGTACCACGGAGTCCTGTTCGTCAACATGGAAAACGGTGACGGACTGCTCGTCAATTCCGAGGGTTACGATTATGCGCGTTACTCGCAGTATATCCCGAACGCTCGCGGAATTATTAGAGATTTTGAACAGACAGCAGCGCTTGAAAATTTGAAAACTCGCATGGACTGTTGCATTGACAAATGGCTTAAACAGTACGAAAGCGAGAATAAATTCGGCATACCCCTGACAGACCTTATTGTCGACAGTAATCTCGCTGAATTTTTTGTGGATTATGTTTCGGAAAGGTTGATCGGCGATCCGAGGATCGAAACCTGTGAGCTGACGCATAACTCCATTGAAGTGACTAAGCACGAGCTTGTTGAAACAAGACTGTACTGCCCACTGAAAATTATGATCGAAGATGAGGACTGCTGCGATTTGATCGAGGTCGATTCGGCAAATTATATTGGCTACGATGATGAAATAAACGATTTTATCCGCAACAATCTGAACCGCGATGAGAACGCTGTGGAACGAGGTCTGGCGGCGTACTTACACGATGGAAATCTTGATAAAAAAGTCTATTCCATTATGCCGATGGTGGAAACCCTCAACGGAAATTTGTACGGTATGGCGGTAGTGCAGTCTTACGGTGAGCTTGACAAAGCGGAAACCGCCGACCTTATCGGGTATGTCACCTCACAATACGCGGACGGCTTTGGAGAGAGCTTGGAGCAGCACCCCGTAACGCTCGGCGGGGACGAGGTATATATTTCTCTTTGGAACAGCGATGATTATTATCTCAAACCCGAGTACGAATTATTTCACGATCAAAAACTTGATCAGACAATGGGAGGTTTATCTTGAAGAAGAAAATAAGCACAGTCGATAAAGAATTTACGACCAAACCGCAAAAGAACTTCTTGGATATGATAGCGCCGTCCGTGATAAAATTTTTCACGGACTATTTTATTTGCGGAAACACATTCCGCTGCGTATGGGCATTAAGGGAATATCCGACCTCAACAAGCGAACAGGCTATATTGCGTTACCTCGGCGAAAAAGACGGCGTTACCTTGCGAATTTATACGCGCCCCGTAACCGCCGCTGAGGAAAAGCGGATCATCGCGAACGCCGCAAACAAGAACCGTATGCAGCGCAATTCCACCAACGATTTGCAGCAGACGGTCGCCGCTGAAAGCAACCTGCAGGATGTGGCGCAGCTCGCCGCAGATATGCACCGAAACCGCGAACCGCTACTGCACACAGCGGTTTTCCTTGAAATGATTTCGGATAATCTGGATAATCTCCGCATTTTGCAGACCGAGGTGCAGACGGAATTGGTATGCTCCAAACTGAATGTGGACAGGCTGATGTTGCGCCAGCAGCACGGCTTTATGAGCGTAATGCCAAGCGGACGCAATATGTTCCGTGAGCAGTTTGAGCGAGTGCTGCCCGCATCCTCAGTCGCCAATCTTTATCCCTTTTCATTTTCTGGCAAGACGGACGAAAACGGTTTTTATCTCGGGCGGGATAAGTTCGGCAGCAACATTATTGTGGATTTCGATAAGCGCAGCGATGACAAGACCAACGCGAATACGCTTATACTCGGCAATTCCGGACAGGGAAAATCCTATCTGTTAAAGCTGATTCTGACCAATCTTCGCGAGAGCGGAAAGAATATAATCTGCCTCGATCCCGAAATGGAGTACGTCGACTTGACAAAAAATCTCGGCGGCTGTTTTATCGATCTGATGTCGGGAGAGTATATTATAAATGTACTCGAGCCGAAATCATGGGGCGATGAGCGGGGTGACCCCGCTGTCGATTCCGCGCTTCGCGCGGATGATGAAAATGTCCCGAAAGCGTTCAGATTTAAGACCAAGCTGTCGCAGCATATCAGCTTTCTGCGCGATTTCTTCCGCATCTATAAGGATTTTTCCGACCGCGAGATAGACACGATAGAATTACTTCTCATAAAGTTATACGAGAAATTCGGAATATCAGACGACACGGATTGGAATAAAATGCAGCCCACAGATTATCCGATACTTTCGGATTTTTATGAGTTGTTGGAGGCTGAATATAAGGCTTTTAATCCGAAAGAAAAAAGCCTCTACACCGTCGAAAACTTGCAGAATATATGCCTCGGGCTGCACTCGATATGCAAGGGTGCGGAGAGCAAATTTTTCAATGGTTATACAAATATAACCGACAGCAGATTTATAACTTTCGGCGTAAAAGGACTGCTCCAGGCAAGCAAAAATATCCGCAACGCTCTGCTGTTCAACGTCCTCGCGTATATGTCCGAGCAGCTTCTGAGCCGCGGAAATACCGTCGCAAGCATAGATGAGTTTTATTTGTTTTTGACAAATCTCACGGCAGTCGAGTACATCAGAAATTTCATGAAACGCGTCCGAAAAAAAGAGTCCGCCGTTATTTTGGCGAGTCAGAATATCGAGGACTTCCTCGTGGAAAACGTTCGCGAGCTGACAAAGCCGCTGTTCTCGATACCGACGCATATCTTCCTGTTCTATCCCGGAACTATCGAAAAGAAAACCTATATGGATACGCTTCAGGTTGAGGATTCCGAGTACGGGCTTATACAGTTTTCACAGCGCGGGGTGTGTCTTTACAAGTGCGGCAACGAACGGTATTGCTTATGCGTGATCGCGCCCGATCATAAGGCGGAGAAGTTCGGGGCGGCGGGAGGTAGATGATATGGCGGTATCTCCGGTTGTAATAAAGGCGATCGTCACGGCGGCTACGGATAAGCGCACATGGAAAGTTGTCGGCATAATTATAGCGGTGATACTATTACCGTTTATTCTGATGATAATGATGATTGCGGGAATGGTTTCGGGAGTGGAATCTGCGAATAACGAGCTGCTTGATTACAGTTTTGTCGGCACGGCAATGCCGAATAATTTCACCGATGAGCAGCGCGGAGTGATCGAGGATATGCGCAATTGGCTCGGCGAGCTGGACAAAATTATTTCTGAAAAAGAGAATAATGAGGACTGCAGCCTTGACAGGAACATGGTCAGGGCTGCGTTTTATTGTCTGAATTTCGGTGGGGAGCTTGCCGAAGAATTTGATTACGAAGCGTTCTGCGACTGCTTTGACGGGCTTTCTTTTGAACAGCTTAAAACGGCTCTTCAAAACGTTTCAGAGGAATTTCCGCAATATATAATCACAGAAAATATTGAATATTCTATCCCCAAAGTTTACGAATATCTGAATGGGAGGTAACATGACAGAGAAATTTAATGCAGAACCTAAATCGGCGCCATCGCAGAGGATTGCAAGGTGATACACCTTGCGCTCTCCGAGGGCAAAAAGCTGATGATAGACAGCAGCGGACGTGTTCGCGACGACACGGGACGGTGGATCGCGGACGGAAAGGAGCGTAACAATGCTTGAAATAGCAATAGAAGAACTCGGAGCTAATGGCGGCAAGGTCGCGTATGTGTTGCTTCCGGCAAATAGAAACGATGTTATTGATGCGCTGGACAGGGCGAAAATCTATGGGGAAACTTTTTTGAGGATCGAGGAATGCGACGAGGTTCCCGAGTTCATGGGATACGAATTCTCGGAAGAACCGACGCTTGAAGAACTGAATTTCCTCGCAAAACGGCTTGATGATTTTTTCGCGGACAAAGAGGATTTTACATCGATCATCGCCTACCGCGCGCTCTTGAAAAGAGGGTTTGGCACAATAGGCGAAGCGATAAACAGCACATATAATCTCCAGACTATACCCGTTTATCCGTGCAAAAATGTATACGCATACGGCGAGATCGTTTTGGAGAATGAAATGCTCGAAGGTCTCGAGGACGTTCCCGATGAATTGTACGATCTGCTTGACCCCGATAAGGTCGGACGCGCAATGATGGAACGCGAGGGCGGAGTTTTCATCGACGGTTATTACGCGATACCGGATTCCTACGAGCCTACCCTTGTATATGGTGAAGAACTTCCCGAGCGCATGGAGAACTGGATTTTCCGACTTGAAATTACGGGAAATCCCGCCGAGAATGAAGATGTTTCCGAAAAGGATTCTGAGGTTCTGACGCTCCCTGCTGATGAGGAATATATGCGGCAACTCGCGGAAAAGGTCGGTGAAAAACACATTGACGAATGCGTATATGTTGGCTTTGAATCGGCGATTCCGCGGATATCCGACGTTTGCTTTGAGAGCATGGAAAATATCTATGCGGTGAACGATATAGCGCGGAGATATTCCGAATTATCCCGCGAGGACGCGGCAAAGTTCAAGGCGGTTCTCGAGCATGAGCTGTGGCGCGATTGGGATAAGATCAACGCCATACTTAACGATCTTGACTGCTATGAGTTTGACGGGACGGTCAATCACGTTTCCGAATTTGGCGAGAAATATCTTTCGGAAATGCTCCCGCCCGATTTTGACAGATCGCTTTTGAAAGGCGCTTGCACAGCCGAATTCGCAGAAAAAATAATTGCCGCGAACGAGTGCGCTTTTACCGAATACGGTGTTGTCTCAAAGCGCGGAGGTCACTTGTTCTCGGTGGTGGAGGCTCCCGAGCAGGAGCAAACCTCGGATTTTGAAATGGGAGGTATTTCATGAAATATCAGATAAAATGTGCCGATCCAGAACAACATTCCATGTTTTATTCGAACTGCGAACCCGCTCTGCGTAACGCTTGCGTAGGGCATTTGCGAATGGATTTCGGGAGCGATAACGAGTTTTTTTCAACGTGGTGGGAGAACCGCGGAGATTTAAAAGATAATGCTTTTAAATCGGAATTAAACGATGTTGTGAATGAACTTCGCAAGGACGGATTGCTGAAGAACAGAAGTGGAATGAAGCATTACTGCGCCACTCATCAGAACCTTAACTTGAATGAGAGCTACGGCTTTTCCGTGGAAACCGATGACCACCTTTTTCTCCTTCGATGTCGCCCCGAGCGCGCCAACTACGACTGCTATATGTACTGCTACGATAAGCGCGAGCTGCAGCTTGCACAGTCGCAGGAGCAGCTCGAATCACATTCACCGGAGATGTCATTATGAGCAGAAAAAATCATGAAACCGACTACGCCGCGGCACTTGAAAATGACTACGCTCGATGGTATGAACTGTTCACCAAAGGCGGCTTTGATCCGTCTTGGGCGGACGGTTCCAATTTGAACTTGGTGAGAAATCATATTCTTTATGACAAGGAGCAGCTCGCAAAACAGGAAAATTCGCTGTTAGGATTGCCCGAGGTTTACTACAGAGAAACGCCTCCGGAGGTCGATCCAGGCTACATGGCTCGTCCCAATGTGATTCGCGAAAACGCTCGTAAAGCGATGGAGATTATTGACGCGGACGAGAACTTGAAATTCGTTCGGGAACAGTTCCCAAGCCTGTCCGAACAGCAAAGGAAGCGATGGTGCTTGTCTGCGATAATCAATTATGCGGAAACTTGCGGCAAGCAATAGCGGCGGACGATTTCTTAACTATGCGGTTGTACGAACACCTTGACAGATACCTTGAGAGCTTCGAGAGCGCGGCGATCAAGATACGAAATCTGGAAAGTACACGGCGGATAAATGATAATCTGACCGTCTGCGATCCCGAAGATGACGAGGAAATCGGTGAGGGTTTCGATGATGAATGTTCCGAAACAGAACAGGTAGAGGCCGAGCCGGAGGAAGATTTTCAGCTCAGATTATTTTAATTCGAAAGGAAAAAATGTACATGAAAGTTGTTATGGTTGAGCCGAATAAGCCCGCATATATAACAGAAATCGGTGACGATTATAAGTCGATCCATGATGCGGTCGGCGGTCTGATAGAGCCGATATATTTCCTCCATGAGCGCGGCGTAGTGATGGTCGGAAACGAGGAAGCGAAACTCCTCGGCATGGAGGGAAACAGAAGATTTGATGACGGAATCGTCGCCGGGCCATTCTTCATTTGCGGCGATAACGGCGAGGACTTCTGCTCTTTGACGGACGCGCAATGCGAGAAATATGTCCAGCAATTCGCCGAGCCGCACACGATAACTCAGCAGGAAGTTGAGGACGATATGAAGATCGAAATATCATTTTTTTAGGGGGTATGGCTATGAAAAACACGGTAACAATTACGCTTGACGATAAAAAGGTTCAGGCGCTGAAAATGTATCTGTCGGAGAAGAAAACCTCGCTTGACGAGCAGCTCTCCGCATACGCCGAGCAGCTTTACGGCAAGATCGTACCGCAGAACGTGCGCGATTTTATCGATATGACCGCAAAGCTGCAGAGTGCGGTAAAACCGAAAAACAATTCCGATAAGCCCTCAAAACTTCCGTGACCAATTTTGAGGCGGCTGTCGCGGCTTTTGTGAGGTCTTTCCGCAAAGGTCGGGTACGTTAACCAACGAGCCGTTCTCACGCCTATTTGGGGTGGTTTTCGCAGAGTTCGCGAAACGGCTCTGCGATTGGCTCGAAGGCGGTTCGGGGGTATGATTTTGATGCAAGTTAAAGGCTCGGCGTTGCCGAGCCGATTACAGCGACGGGCAAAGCCCGCCGCAATCACGATTGTTGGCATTTACGGAAAGGGGTTGTAAAATGGGAAAAACCAAAAATTCGGAGTTGCAAGGTCCGAAAAATAAGGCGGTTGAGGGAAATAGTGAGGGGTTCTCGAATAAAATTAAGTTCCCTTTGTGGCTTTATCCTAAGACAATGGAGGAAGTGAATTATCGTTTCGAGAGCGATAACTGCGGCTCTCGCAGCGAGTTTATTGAAAAGGCAACAAATTTTTATATCGGCTATCTCAAGCAGGAGAAGAACATTAATTATCTTTCGCCGAGAATTACTTCATCGGTGGAGGCTGTGATTAACGGAACGGAGCAGCGCATCAACCGAAATCTTTTTAAAATCGCAGTGGAGCTTGGGAAAATTGCTCACACGCTTGCTGCCGCAAATGAAGTTGACGAGGATACTCTCCGTGAACTGCACACTATGTGTGTTGATGAAGTGCGACACATCAACGGCGTTATCAATTTCGAGAGTGCGGTGAAGTTTCAGAATGAATAGCTGCCTTAGGTAATGTTTTTTGTCTGCATATGAATTTTAAATCCAAATGCGTACAAAGATTGAAGCGGCTAAATTATAATTTTGTTCCTTGGATGCTTGACTGAAAGAATTTCCTTTTGCTTTGCCATTGAAACATGAGTGTAAATTTGTGTTGTAGCTATAGAGCTATGCCCAAGAATTTTCTGTATATAGCGTATATCAACATCTTCTTCAAGCAAAAGCGTTGCGAATGAGTGTCGGAACATATGCGGAGTGATATGCTTGTTATATCCGATTGCCGCAGCTTGATTACTGATCATTACACGAACCGATTGTTCGGTAAGCCTTTGGTGCAATTTATTTACAAAGAAAAATCCCGATTCCAAAATATCACTGCGAAACGTTTCATAGTAACGATTTAAGGCTTCCAGGACATCGGGATTTTCTATTTGAATAATTCGCTCCCTTGAACCCTTGCCGAAAATTTTTATGGTATGGTTTGTGAGATCTACCATGTCTGGCGTGAGAGTACAGATTTCGGAAACTCGAGCTCCGGTTGCAAACAAAATCTCTAATACAGCTATATTTCTGACCGCATTTCTGCGTGAAAAATCTGTATTGCATTGGCAAAAAACATCATAAGCGTTTGCGAGAATTTCACTGATAATGTTCATCGGAATGACCTTGGGGAGTACCATTGGTTCTCGAAACGAAGTATCGATTTTGTCAAACGGGTTTGCGTTGATTATTTCTTGTATCATCAGATAGTGGGCAAAGGCTTTTAGAGAGGCGATTTTCCTCCTTGCAGTTTTAGGCTTGAACTGCCTATGCAGGCAGCCTATGTAACTGATTATGATATCTTTGCTGAACATACCAGAGGAAAATTCCGCAAACTGCAGCAAATCGGTTCTGTATGCTTTGGTCGTTTTGGAATTGAGAGTCCTCTGCTCCGAGCAATAGCGGAGGTATTCGGTTATATTATTCGTTAAATCCATTTTGGGTTCTCCTTTGATTTAGTATGTTTATATTATATACCTGCACACGAATTGTGTCAAATTGCACAGAACCTTGCAACATTTTTTGTGCAAAACGCAGATTTTGTTGGAAAATTGATGAAATTTGGACAAGAATGTGTTACAATATACTTGATTAACTATAGATAACTGTAAATTATCGGAGGATTGATTATGAGTGACATCAACTCTGTTATTG
>ENA-UOJC01000074-UOJC01000074.1-human-gut-metagenome-genome-assembly--contig:-C104-NODE-74-length-163347-cov-59.273216_pt1 | contig 163347 bp, 131 predicted proteins | sample MGYA00242339_ERZ723886 | MGnify/ENA metagenome assembly ERZ723886 | reverse complement strand
TTACATCTGTTATCTGATGACCTGCACAGCGATATACCTGTCCCGGAAACTCGTGAAGCAGATGGAGGTTGTGCGTAGTCATCAATACCAGCGAGCCACCCGTGCGGCTGATGTTATGTAACAGTCCTACAATAGCACGTCCCGTTTCCGCATCCAGATTACCAGTCGGTTCATCAGCCAGGATAATCTCCGGAGAGTTGAGCATAGCACGAGCAATAACAATGCGTTGCTGTTCGCCTCCCGAAAGTTCGTTAGGGAACTTATATCCTTTATTACCCATTCCTACCTGCATCAGCACTTCAGCGATACGATCTTTTATTTCCGATTTGTTTTTCCAGCCCGTAGCCTTCAATACAAAAGCAAGATTATCGTTCACCGTGCGGTCAGTCAACAGTTGGAAATCCTGAAACACAATGCCCAGCTTACGACGCAACTGCGGAATATGCTTGCGCTTAATGCGACTCATATCATACCCCAGTACCATTGCTTCGCCGGCAGTGATATCCAGTTCTCCGTAGAGTGTCTTTAGCAAACTGGTCTTACCCGAACCTACCTTACCGATCAGGTACACAAACTCTCCCTTCTGCAGCTCGAGGTTTACCTCATTCAGCACGCACAAGTCCTGTTGGTGTACTTCCACATCTTTATATCGTATCAGCGGTTCAGCCATTCCCGTTTAATTATTAATTAATTAGTGTTTCTTCCACGAAGCGCTATGACGTTCCTGCAATTCTCGTGCCAAATCTTCCAGACTATATCCTTTGGATGTTAGCAGCACGATGAGGTGGTATATCAAATCGGCTCCTTCATAGATCAACCGTTCATCAGTTCCATTGCAAGCTTCGATCACTGTTTCCACAGCTTCTTCACCCACTTTCTGCGCCATTTTATTCACACCAGACTCAAACAGACTGGTTGTGTAAGAACCTTCCGGCATCTCTTCATGGCGCTTAGTAATAAAATCCTGAAGATGCTTCAAGAACATTACAGGCTGTTCATTCTTCTCACCCCAGCATGTATCCGTGCCTGTATGGCAAACAGGTCCCACAGGGTGTACCTGAATCAGCAATGTATCCTGATCACAGTCTTCCTTGATAGAAACGACATTCAGGAAATTACCACTCTCCTCACCTTTCGTCCAAAGACGGTTCTTGGTGCGGCTGAAAAAAGTCACTTTACCGGTTTCTACCGTTTTGTCGTAAGCCTCTTTATTCATGAAGCCCAACATTAACACCTTAGCGGTGTCTGCGTCTTGTATGATTGCCGGAATAAGTCCGTTCATTTTATCAAAATCCATTTTTATATAATTACGAATTTACAATTTACGAATTATAATGCGGTATAAGCATCCTATCATCTTACCATTTTATCATCCCCTTACACCGTTCGCATCGAGATTCCCTGGGCGCAAAGATACGATTTTAAATCGGGAATTTTAATTTCTCCGAAATGAAAAACGCTGGCTGCCAACGCCGCATCTGCTTTTCCTTGCAAAAACACATCACGAAAATGCTCTTTTGCTCCTGCTCCGCCCGATGCAATCACCGGAATAGAGAGGTTATCAGACATTTCAGCAAGTGCTTCATTGGCGTATCCGGTCTTTACACCATCATGATTCATGCTGGTGAAAAGTATTTCTCCGGCACCACGTTCCTGAGCTTCTTTGGTCCAGGAAAACAGTTCCTTATCTGTTTCTACACGGCCTCCATTCAGATAGCACCACCAGCCTTTTTCAGTTTGTTTGGCATCTACCGCCAACACACATACCTGCGAACCGAAGTTCTTAGCTATTTCATCAATCAGTTCAGGACGGCGAATCGCAGAAGAATTGATAGAAATTTTATCTGCACCGGCATTCAGTAGACGGTCTACATCACTCAATTCGTTGATACCGCCACCTACCGTAAACGGAATACTAATATTGGCAGCAATACGCTTCACCAACTCTGCAAATGTCTTGCGACCTTCAAAACTGGCTGTTATATCCAGAAAAACCAATTCATCAGCACCTTGCTCACTATACGCGCGTGCCAGTTCCACCGGATCGCCCGCTTGACGCAGGTTGACGAAATTGGTTCCTTTCACTGTTTGTCCGTCTTTGATATCGAGACAGGGGATAATTCTTTTCGCTAACACTTTTGTTTTGTTTTAACGATTTATATTCATGAGGATATATAATCTAAATCTAACTCAATTGAGAATGATTCGTCAATAATCCTGCATCATTCTTTCAATTTCCTTCAAAGTAATACGCCCTTCATACAGAGCCTTACCAAAAATAACAGCCGGTACCCCAGCCGTCTCCAATGCACGTATATCTTCCATACTGCTGACACCGCCACTTGCTATCAGGTAAAGGTCGGGATGTTTTTCCAGCATTGCCTTATACAGTTCAATAGAAGGCCCCTGCAACATACCGTCACAACTAATATCCGTGCAGATTACTTTCTGAATCCCTTTCTCTACATATTCTTTCAGGAAAGGGAACAATTCACAAGCACTTTCATCCTTCCAGCCATTCACAGCTATCTTCCGGTCTTTCACGTCCGCACCAAGAATTATCTTCTCACTGCCGTAAACTTCCAGCCAATGGCAGAACAACTCAGGATTTTTCACCGCAATACTGCCGCCTGTAACCATCTGTGCCCCATTCTCGAAAGCGATCTTCAAGTCTTCATCACTTTTCACACCACCACCGAAATCAACTATCAGGGAAGTCTGTGAGGTGATTCTATTCAAAACATTATAATTGACTACATGATGAGAAGCCGCTCCGTCCAAGTCTACCACATGAAGCCGGCGAATACCGTGCGCCTCCATCTCTTTGGCCACTTCTACCGGATTTTCGTTATACACCTTCTTACTGTCATAGTCACCTTGCGAAAGGCGTACACACTTTCCATCGATAATATCTATTGCAGGAATAAGCTCTATCATAATATTCATCTACTTAATTATAATTCTAAAAAATTGCGCAGGATACGTTCTCCCACACCTCCACTTTTCTCCGGATGGAATTGGGTAGCGTAATAATTATCCTTATGCAAGGCAGCGCTAAACGGTTGTATATAGTCCGTCACAGCAGCTGTATATTCATTGACCGGAACGTAGAAGCTATGCACAAAATAGACAAACTCTTCTTTTGTAAAGCCTTTGAATAAGCCACTGTTCGTCTCTGTGAGCGTATTCCAACCCATGTGAGGTACTTTATCCTCATGCTTCTGTGGAACGAAACGCTTCACTTCCGTATCAAAAATACCCAGACAGTCTACATCTCCTCCTTCTTCAGAATGGCGGCACATCACTTGCATACCCAGACATATCCCTAAAAGAGGCTGTCTAAGTTCCTTAATCAATGCATCCATACCACTGGCACGCAGAAACTTCATGGTTGTTTCCGCCTCGCCCACACCTGGAAAGATCACTTTGTCCGCCGCACGCAATTCATCTTTATCCGCCGTTACCACAGCCTCCACGCCCAAACGCTTCAGCGCATAATCCACCGAATAGATATTGCCCGCATTATATTTGATAATCGCTACTTTCATGAATATACCTTAACTAAATATCACTGTTTTATTCTTATATGCCAGTACCTTGCGCTCAATATGCTTCTGCACGGCACGTGAGAGAACAATCTTTTCCAGGTCTTTCCCCTTATTTACAAGATCTTCTACAGTATCTTTATGAGTGATACGAACCACATCTTGTTCAATGATCGGTCCTGCATCCAATTCTGTTGTTACATAATGACTGGTAGCGCCAATGATCTTCACACCACGCTCAAATGCTGCATGATAAGGTTTTGCTCCCACAAATGCAGGAAGGAAAGAGTGATGAATATTGATAATCCGATTGGGATATGCATCAATCATCCGCTCTGAAATCACCTGCATATAACGCGCCAGTACAATAAAGTTCACCTTATGTTTTGCCAGCAATTCCATTTCTTTTTTCTCCTGTTCTTCTTTAGTCTCCTTTGTTATAGGGAACAGATAGAAAGGTATTCCGAAACGTTCAGCAACATGTTGCAAGTCGGGATGGTTGCTTATAATAAGAGGAATCTCGACATTCCACTCTCCTGCCGTATAGCGTGCCAGCAAATCGAACAGGCAATGTGACATCTTAGACACAAATATTGCCATGCGTGGTTTCGTATCCGAGAAATAGAGACGGAAAAACATTTCATATTTCTGTGCGTACAGCGTAGCAAAATAATCTTCAATTTTCTCTTGCGGTATCAGGAAGTTCTTCAATTCCCACTCGATACGCATGAAAAAGATATTCTCCACATGATCGACATATTGGTCCAGATAGATAATATTTCCCTTGTTTACCGTTATAAAGTCTGTCACTTCTGCCAGAATTCCCGGTTTGTCGGGACAGTGAAGTAACAGTTTAGCCGTTTTCATCATCCTAAATTATCGTTTTTATCGTTTTCAAATTACAATTTTCTCGATTTGAGTTTGCAAAAATAACGATTTATTGTAAAATAACGAAGTTTTCGAGCAAGAAGTTTAAATCAAGCAACAGAAAGCTTCGTTTTCATTACAAAACCATCCCAATCCCCTTTCACAAAAAGCTCTGCAAGAACTTATTTTTTTTCATATTCCAATGTTCTCAAAATGAGGATATAAAAGGAAAAGTGATAAAATCAAGCAAAAAAATTTCATCGTAGCTATTGCAGGTTTCAAAGAAATGCCTACCTTTGCAACCGCAATCGAGAGAGAAAGCAATTAAGGAAATGAAATTATGGTGCGTTAGTTCAGTTGGTTAGAATACATGCCTGTCACGCATGGGGTCACGGGTTCGAGTCCCGTACGCACCGCTTACTTTATGGCTCCTTAGCTCAACTGAATAGAGCATCTGACTACGGATCAGAAGGTTATAGGTTTGAATCCTATAGGAGTCACTTTCTTGGCTCCTTAGCTCAACTGAATAGAGCATTTGACTACGGATCAAAAGGTTATAGGTTTGAATCCTATAGGAGTCACAAAGTTTCCATGCTAGTGGAAACTTTATTTTTTATTGCCTGTAATGGCTTGGATGAATGGAGTTCCAGCAGAATCGGTGTGTATTGGTCGTGGTTAAAAATAAATAGTAAATGATAATAAAGAGGCGCCCCGTTATTTCATGGCTATTAAGTCCTTTGGATAAAATAGCTCCTAAAGATATTGTACTATCTTCAGTTCGTAATCCTATCAGTGCGTATTGCCTGAATAAGGATTTTGTGAGCTTGGATAGTATTCGTATGCAGCATCCTAATTGGGGATTTCCAGAGTTGTTAATGCCTTCATTTGTAGAAGTAATGAAAAAAAGTTATGAGTCATTTAAGAAAATCAGACCCCGACTTTTTCATGAATTTTGTGAACTGAAGGAATGTGGTGTTTTGTTGTGGGGAAATCTGTCATTCGTATATAAGTTCTCGGATGATAAGTTGCATTTGTGGAGCTTTTTAGAACGAAAATATGAGAGTGTCTTTTGCTTTTACTCATGTAATGAGTTTATAGATAATTTGCTGCGTATTGGAATTTCTGCGAATTTGATTAGAGACGATTTTGTGTTTGAGGGAACATTGGAATTGCGCAAGGATAAAATTGGTGAAATTGTGAATTTTATAGTAGCATATGTTATCGTAAAGAAACATGGAAAGGTTGAGACTATTGTGATTCCGCAAGGGAATTTTACGGCGATAGAAGGAACCCCGCTTGAATATGTTGAGAGGAAGAAAGTTGTTAATATGATTGGTCAGCAGGTTATTGTGATGGATTCCAAGTGGTTTAGGAAGATTATCAATGATAACGATGTTTTTGTTCGAGGACATTGGCGTATGCAAAACAAGAAAAATGATGTTGGAGAATGGTATAAGGAACTCATTTTTATAGAAAATTTTGTTCGTCATGGATATCATCGCAATGCAAAAATAGAGAGGTAGGTTGCACCATGAATAAGATTCTTGTAGTAGTTACCGTCCTTTTGCAGTTTAGTACAATATGGATGTCAGTAGCGGCTTCTGTCGACAGCACGATTACCTCCACTCGTTCCGACGGGCGCTTTCTGAGTTCGCGGGGCGCTGTGCAGCAGCTGATGAGAACACAGACACCGGCGCTTGCGTTCGATCCGGACATGAAGCCGTCTGATTTCTTCCGGTGGCAGTCAGATATGAAGGTGGCTATGAAGCGCCTTATGCGGCATCCGTCGGTCGAGGTTCCGGCGCCTCGCAGGGTGAAGACTGTTGCGCGAGAGGGCTATCGTGTAGAGAAGTGGGAATCTTATCCGTTGGACGGCGCAGTGGTTCCTTATTTAGTGATGATACCGGACGGTGTGGATGTTGCGCATCCCGCACCGGCGGCGCTCTGCATCCCCGGCTTCGGACAAACGAAAGAACTGCTAGCCGGCGAGACTATCGGAGACTTTGACCTGAGTGGCGCTCCGGTGGATGGTCCCGGCAAGAATGCCATGGCGCTGCACTATGTGCATAAAGGTCTGGTGGCCGTAGTGGTGGACAATGTTTCGTTCGGAGAACTGATGGATAACGGCCGCGCGGACTATCTCAATACATCGCGTATGTTGCTGGAGATGGGCTGGAGTTATCTCGGGCTGACTTCCTGGCAGGACAAAGTGGTGTTGGACTGGATGAAGACGCAGTCTTGCATCGATCGGGAACGTATCTTGGTGAGCGGTTTCTCGCTCGGCACAGAACCGTTGATGGTGCTGGGACTGCTTGACGATTCCATCTATGCCTTTGTTTATAATGACTTCCTGTGTGCTACCCGTGAACGGATTCTGACGATGACCCGTCCTGACGCCAATGGCAACCGGCCGTTTCCCAATTCCATAGAACATCTGATTCCGGAATTCCTCACTGAGTTCGATTTTCCTGACATCGTGGCCGCTTTGGCGCCGCGGCCGGTCATTTGTACGGAGGGCGGACTTGACCGCGACTTCCGGAAGGTAGAGAAAGCCTATGAATTGAGCGGTGCGCCCGGTAACTTCACGTATCGCCATTATGCGAAATATGCCGACCCTGCCATGCGTATGGATGTGCAGGAAGTTCCGGAGGGTATTGACCGCACGCAGTTTTTCCGCATTGTTAATTGCGATCCGTCCCAGCACTATTTCAAAACTGAATGGGTGTTGCCCTGGCTGGATGCGCTACTACTGCAGGGGCGCTGACCGGCCGGTGGTGGGGCAGTGGCTTTTCCATCCGTTTTCAGGAGAGGTGAAGGATATGACAAACGAATTCGTGGTATAGATGCCTCCGGCGGTCGGTCAATGGAAAGAGATGGGATGAAAGTTTGATTTCTTTGTCTGTGCGATAAAAAAGAATAACGGAACACACATTTTGTGTATTCCGTTACTTGTACACTCTCAGGGGTTCGAACCCTGGACCCACTGATTAAGAGTCAGTTGCTCTACCAACTGAGCTAAGAGTGCATCGCTTAACCTCTGTTTTGCGAGTGCAAAGATACGGTGTTTTGGTAGAACGACCAAATAAATTCCCATCTTTTTTATGAATTTCTTCTATTTTTTTATTTCGTCTTTTGTCTGTCTATAGCGGATGAGTTTCTTGGCGAGTGCGAATTTCTTATGATATATGTTGTATGATTTTTATTATTAACGAGTTATAGAATTATTGGCATGATTCTTCTAATTGGAGATGTTGTGGGGGCTGTTTTCGTCACCTTTTTTTGAGAAAGTCTTCCTCGAATTTAGAGATACGAAAGGATCTTATGTAAATGGGAACCGGATTCTGCAAATGTTGTGGCTGTTTAGGTTTTATTTGTGAGACTGCGCCCGGTCCGGCATATCTCTTCGAGAACCGGTATAAAGAAATTTTACCGCCTTTGCCGGGTGTCTGGTTGCTTGCATAGCAGCCAAAGTGGCAAGGGCGATGAAACTGGTATTTATCTTTGTTGGGGCAAGGGATACTCTTATCGGCCGCGTTGATAGGTGATTTCGTAGAAGCAGGGATAGGTGTAGTAAGAAGCTTCGGAATGTCCGCGTGAACTGGGCACGATGAGTCGGACTTTCGCCAGTCCGTCGGTGGACGAGTCCTGCCGGCCGAGGTTGATGAAGTTAAGAGGGATGAGCCAGCCTTCGGGGACGGCCGAACTGCCGTAACGTTGTTTCATGACGCCGGAAGTGAAACTGGCCGTGAAAAGACCGAGGTTGTTGGCACAGTTCATGATGTCGGGTGTTGCCGCGTAGTAAAGCGACTGATTGGTGGATTGGATGGTGTCACTGGCTATATTGTATTCCGTGTAGCGGCAGATGACGGTGGCGGACTGGCCGCTGATAATCTTTTTGCCGCTGCCCTTGCGCAGAATCTGCATGTATACGCCGGAACCCTTGAATAGCACATATTCGTTTTTCTCTACATCGGTTGTGCTGTCGTTGGCATAAAACTCATTTTCGGATATGACCTTGATGTCGCCGGGGATGTCGAGAAGGTAGGTGTCGCTGTCGCTGCTTTTTATCTGTACGCCTTTTTTGAGAAAAGCGCCGATCTGTCTCCGTTCGCGCTTGACACGGTCGGCGTAGGTGTCGTCGTCGTCGCAGGCACAGAAGCATCCGGCAGTTATGACCATGCAGAGCAATATGAGTATTGGGGTGTTTTTTGCCATTCTTCTTTCGGTATTTATCATTATACCTTGCAAAGGTACGTAAAAGCCGGCAGATGGCGTGCTCTCCGGTATGATTATTTAGAAGTCTTAACGCCATAGCCATTACTCATCGGACAGAGGCGGAGGGAACTGACTGGAAACAGGCCGTCATCCGTCGGAAAAGAAGCCCCGCCGACTCGCGTTGTGTGCAAGGCCGGCGGGGTGTGGAAGGGAGGTTGAAGCATGATTTATTCTTCTTCCTCAGGCATGATGAGTTTGTAACCTTTACCGTGGATGTTGATGATCTCGACATTCTCGTCAGCCTTGAGGTGCTTGCGGAGCTTGGTAATGTAGACATCCATAGACCTGGCATTGAAGTAGTTGTCGTCAATCCAGATGGTCTTGAGCGCGTAGTCGCGCTGCAAGATGTCGTTGGCATGGGCGCAGAGCAGGCTGAGCAGTTCGCTCTCCTTGGTGGTGAGCTTGGTGGTGCTTTCGCCGCGTGCGAGTATCTGCTTCTGCGTGTCGAAGGTGAAGGAGCCGATCTTGTAGAACGTGCGGTCGCGGTTCTTCTTACCTCTTACACGGCGCAATACGGCTTCGATGCGGAGCGTGAGCTCCTCCATGGAGAACGGCTTGGTGAGGTAGTCGTCAGCGCCTATTTTGAATCCTTCGAGTATGTCTTCTTTGAGCGTCTTGGCCGTGAGGAAGATGATGGGCACTTCCTGATTGTTCTGGCGGATGTCCTTGGCCAGCGTGAAGCCGTCCTTCTTGGGCATCATTACATCAAAGACGCAGATGTCGAACTTGTCTTTTGAAAAAGCCTTGTATCCGGCTTCGCCATCGGTGCAGAGCTCAGTGTCGTAGCCCTTGGCCTGAAGATACTCACGGAGCAACATACCCAGATTCTCGTCGTCTTCGCAAAGTAAGATTTTCATTTTGTCGTTGTTCATAAGGCTTGTTTGTTAGATGGTTGGTAATGTTATTATGAATTTTGTTCCTTTTCCGTATTCACTCTCGGCGTGTATGTTGCCGTCAAGGTTGTCGATCACATTCTTTACATAGGCGAGACCGAGGCCGAAGCCTTTGACATCGTGACGGTTGCCTGTGTGTACGCGGTAGAATCGTTCGAATATCTTCTTGAGGTCTTCCTTCTTGATGCCGATGCCGTTGTCGGCAATGGTGATGACAATTTTTTCTTCTCTTCGCTCCGTGCTGATGACGAGGTTCAGGTCTTTTTCCGGATTCTTGTATTTTACGGCGTTGTCCATCAGGTTGAAGATGACATTCGTGAAGTGCATCTCGTCAACGAAGACTTTGGTGTCGCCTGCCTTTAGGTCGGCTCGCAGACTACCGCCTGAGGTTTCGACTTTCAGCCGGAATGTGTTGACGACATCGGCAATGAGTTCATCTACTTCTACTTCTTTTTTCTTGAAGGTGGCTGCCGATTTGTCGAACATACTCATTTGCAAGACTTTCTCAACTTGGAAGCGGAGACGCTTGGTTTCATCGTTGATGATGCCGCATACGTGACGGAACATGCTCTCACTCTTGGTGATGGTCGGGTCACTCAGCATTTGTGCGGCAAGCGATATGGTCGATATCGGTGTCTTGAACTCGTGCGTCATGTTGTTGATGAAGTCGTTCTTGATTTCCGACAGGCGCTTTTGGCGGAAGATGGTGAAAATCGTGAAACCGAAGATGATTATCACCACCAGTGTGAAACCGATGGCCGGCATCATGAAGCGTACACTATAAAAGATGTATCGCTGCATGTCCGGGAAGTGTACATAGAGTATGCCCATTTGCGGTTTGGGATCGTTAGAGAAGAGTTCCTGACGGTAGGTCTCTTCCTCGCCGACGGTCTCGTAATCGGAACAGCGGAATACTTCGCGTCCGTCGGAGGTGGTGATGCGCAGGTGGTAGGGCAGGTTGATGCCGTTTTTCCGGAATCGTTGCTGTAGATCCCCATCCAGTTCGCGAAAATCGACACGTTGCGCCAAAGGTTTGTCGGAAGGCCGGTACAGCAATGACAGCATTTCGTCAATGAGCTCTTTGCGGTGGAAGAAGTGCTTGATGGTGTCGCGCAATGTCTCGGGACTGTTGGGTGACAGCAGACCTGTTTCAGTATCCAGTAACATTTGCGGGGAAATGTTGCGGTTGATAAGGCTGCGTATGGAGTCAATCTCCCGGCTTTCCGCGCTGTTTGCTTCGCTGCGTTCCACGAGTTCGCGGTCGAGGCGTTCCTGTGTCTCGTACAATTCCAGATCCTGTGCAGCCTGGTTGAGGCATCGGGCTACGGATTCACGGAACTGCTCCTTCCGCATATCGTAGACATTCTCGAAGTAGCGGAATTGGAGGTAGAGGAGCGTGAAAAGTGAAACGCCCATAACTACAGCTATTGTCCATATCGTTGACTTCTTCATGCCGCAAAGATAAGGTGTGCTTACTTGTTTGTAAAAATATTAGGGCGGATTTTCTTAATTTTGTTATAGGAATTAACGAAATGGATGTCTGTAGTTGCCTTTTTGATAATTATAAGTTGTATCGTATTAGGCGTAATTTGTTCTGATATCTTTTAAGGCCGCTTCCAATATTATCTGGAAGCGGCCTTGAAAATATATTATACTATGTATGTGGGCGGCGTCAGTATTTGAGTATCTGTTTGGGGCGGATTTTGGAATTGCTGCGAATGTTGTTGGCAGCGCAGAGCTGATTGACGCTGATGCCCAGTTTGCGGGCTATATTGTAGAGATTGTCGCCGCTTTTCACTTGATAGTAGTGAGTGGCAGTCCGTACGGCTGTTTTCTTATTCTTGCTATTGTCTTCTTTCCGGGCGGTAGCCGTTGTGGATTGTTCGTTGTCATGACCTTTGCGGAAAACATAGAAGTCACCTGTCACATCCTGATTGGGAAAGTCGAAGAGTAGTTGGGGGTTGATGGCCTCGCCCAAAAGGCGTGTTTCGAAATGCAGATGGGATCCGAAGGAGCGTCCCGTATTGCCGCCCAGCCCGATGGGTTCTCCTGCCTTCACTTCCTGGTTGGTGCATACGAGTTGTTTGGAGAGGTGCCCGTAAATGGTTTCCAACCCGTTGTTGTGGCGTATAACGATATAGTTGCCGTATCCGCCGGCATCATAGCGTACGATGCGTACTTTGCCGTCGAAGGCCGCGCAGATGGTATCACCAGTATAGACCTTTATGTCCAGTCCCTTGTGCATACGGCGGAAGGCAGGGCGGTAGCCATAATTGCTGGTGACATTTCGGCTGGGGGTCGGCATGGCAAACCCACGAAGGTCTATCTTAAAACTATCGGGAACTTCACCGGCTGAATAGCAATGCGTTTTTTCCGTATTCCATGATTCGTAGAGATAGGCAGCATCAGCGGACATCTCCTTGGTTTCAATATAACGTTGAATCGCCACGGAGTCTGCCGCTCTTGTATACCTGTCAATAGGGGCCTGATTGGCCAAAAGATCTTGGGCATGACTTTCCCGGGGAAGAAGTGCAAAGAAAAAAAGACCAAGACCAGCAGCCATGGTCTTTAAGGTATGTAATTTCATGGGATTTCAGATTTACGGCGCAAATTTATAAATAATATCTGATAATACGCTAACTATGCTTGTATTTGTTTTCTAAAAAATGTAAAGAATGAGTATAAAGTGGTTTCTTTATACTTCTTGTCATTTCGTTTTAATGTCGTCTGCACAGGTGTATTGTTGCGTTTTGTTGCAGTTTGTTGCGGGTATGGCTTGCAGAAGTTTGGAGCTATATTATTAGGGCGTTTTTGATAAAATTTGCATCTTTGCATACTCGCAATAATAAATGCGCTTAATATTTAGTATGATATGAAAATGGAAAGCGAAAAAGAAAAATGCCTCCGTGGCGAGCTTTACGATGCCAATTATGATGCGGAATTATTAGCAGAGCGGCAGGTCTGTAAGGATATATGCTATGAATATAATAATCTGAAGCCGTCGCTTGTCAGTGAGCGTGAGAAACTTTTACGTCGTCTGTTGGGGCGTACCGGAGAGTCCTTTCTGATAGAGCAGCCCTTCTATTGTGACTACGGTTATAATATATCGCTTGGTGAGAATTTTTACGCTAATGTGAATTGTGTTATTCTCGACGGTGCACCGGTCACTTTTGGCGATAATGTTTTTGTGGCTCCTAATTGTGGCTTCTATACGGCGGGGCATCCTCTTGATGTAGATTCGCGGAATCGCGGATTGGAGTATGCACGGCCAATTACCATAGGCGATAATGTGTGGGTCGGTGCGCAGGTCTGTGTACTGCCGGGTGTTACCATCGGCGATAATTGTGTTATAGGTGCCGGTAGCGTTGTCACACATGATATTCCGGCCGGTTCAGTGGCTGTAGGCAACCCGTGCAGGGTGCTTCGCAAGATATGAAAAATTTTCAGAATATGATAAATGATTGTGTGTTGTTGGATGCGGTGGTCTTGTTGTTGGATTGTTGCTATTGATTATGTGTGCCAGAAGTTCCAGCCGGCTTCAGCTTGCAAGTGTAGCATCTCGAGACCGTTCTTTACGGTGGCTCCTTGCTTTGCGCCGAGGTGCATAAACTTTGTTTCGAGCGGATTGTAAACAAGATCGTAGAGTAGGTGCGAGGGGGTGAGCAGATTATAGGGTATGGAGGGGCATGTTTCTGTTTGAGGGTACATGCCCGCAGGCGTACAGTTGACGATGACTTTATGGGTTTCCATAATTTCGGCATTGATATCGGCGTATGTGAGGCGGCCGTCAGCCGGTGTACGGCTTACGCAGATGGCTGATAGCCCCATTTGCTGAAGACCGTAAACAATGGCTTTCGAGGCGCCTCCTGTACCCAGCACAAGGGCGTGGCGATGGAGTTCGGGATGCAGTAGCGGACGGATGGATTGGCAGAAACCGATAACATCGGAGTTGTATCCTTTTAAATGTATGGAATTGCCGTTCCGGCGAATGCGGATTACATTGACGGCTCCGATGGCACGTGCCGTGTCACTGATGTCGTCAAGTAGGGGTATCACGGCCTGTTTGTGCGGAATGGTCACGTTGAGGCCACGTAGTTCCGGTTCCTTGTGCAGCAGTGGCAGAAGGTCGTCGATGGTCTGCATCTCGTAGTTGTCGTATCTGGCGTCGATGTTCTCTCTGTTAAACTTTTCAGTGAAATAAGTCGCCGAGAAACTATGGCCGAGCGGATAGCCGATGAGTCCGTATTTTTCCATGTCACTTATGCGTTGGTAGTTTGTTTGGTGGCGGTGTAAAGCGTGCTGAGCCCGAAAGTATAGCGTTTGAAATTTACTTCTGTGAAACCGGCACGGCGTAGTATTTTTTGCATCTCTTCGCCCTGCGGGAAGGCTTCCATTGTGGCAGGAAGGTAAGTATAAGCTTTGCTGTCACGCGAAATGAGGCGTCCCATGGCAGGCATGAGTACGTGCGAATAGAACTTGAAGAGCTGCTTCATGGGGAAGCGGCGTGGAGCGGTGAGTTCGATGATGACAAGCCGTCCTCCGGGTTTCATCACACGCAACATCTCGCCAAGCCCTTTGTCCAGATCGGCAAAGTTGCGGATACCATAAGCCACCATGACTGCATCGAAGTGATCGGATGGCAGAGAAAGAGATAGACAATCTTCCTTCTTGAAACTTAGAATGTCGGCAAAACCGGCTTTTTCGGCTTTGGTGCGGCCCACTTGCAGCATCCCTTCCGAGAGATCTATACCCAGCAAGTGGTCGGGGTGGAGGCGGCGGGCGGCTAATAAGGCGAAATCGCCGGTGCCGGTAGCTACATCGAGAATATTATGCGGTGCATGGGGCTTGAGTGAGCGTATGGCTGCCCGGCGCCAGTAGCGGTCTATACCAAGTGAAAGTATATGGTTGAGAAAGTCGTAACTATGGGCTATTCCGTCAAACATACGTTCCACTTGTTCGCCTTTGGGACCTTCCTCATTGTAGGGTTTTATGGTTTCTTGTCGATAGGTCATGGAGAGTTTTGGCAGAAATTATCGGTGGTAATGGCCTTTGGCCTTGATGAGTATTACTTTCAGTTGTGGATCTCTCAGCATGGACTGTCCTTCTGGCAGGGCTCGTAGTTCGAACTCACTGGTGCGGTGTTTCCATGTGAGCAGGTCTATGTTTCGACCGAGCTGTTGTTTGATGGTTGAATACCACCATCCTGGAAAAGAGATAGCTCTGACTTTACGGCTGTCAGCTATGGCACGTAAATTGTCTAAGCAGGCCTGCTTCGCAGACTCGGTGAGGCGGGACGGTTTGTCGTAGGGAACATAGAAGGAGGTGTAATAACCCTTGTGGGTGAAAGTGGCAAGAGCGTCGGGCGAGGAGCCCTCGATAATGAGTTGTTGCCGGGCAATGCCTTGGCGGCAACGCAGACTGTCGAGATCGTGGAACATGGAACCGACATTGCTTGGAGTCATGTTTTTGATGTCCAGCCAAATACGGGATCCGCTTTTCCCGATGCGGGCGAAGAAAGTTTCTATGGAGAGATTGAACGTGGTATCGGCATCGTGGGTTATGTCGAAGAGACCGTGACCGCGGTATACAATATCGACTTCTATGTTGGGGTATTCTGCTGCGAATTCTTCCATCTTTTCGATCGAATTGCAACGATGTAGCCATAGCTTTTCCGGGTTGTCTCCTATTCCGGTGCTGATGATGGCGGCATAGGTCAAGGCGGCTAATAGAAGCAATACCCCCCCCATTAGGATTTTTTTTGTCTTCATGGATTGAGCGTTACAAAACTCTTAATGTCCCGTTAGTGTGGAAGCCCCGGAGAAAATCGGAAACGGACATACGCTTTTTGCCTGCAAGTTGAAGTGTAGTCAGGTGTAGATAGCCATCGGCAAGAGCCACCTTGATGGTTGATTGTCCGTCGGTGATTACGCTGCCGGCAGGTTCGGCCGGTGAACAGAATTCTTTGGTAGCACCATATATTTTGAGTACGTTGCGGTGACCGTTCTGCTCAAGTTCTGTCCAAGCGGCCGGATAGGGCGACAGTCCTCGTACGAAGTCGTAGGTGGCTTTCAGACCTTTGTGCCAATCTATACGACAGGTTTCCTTGAATATCTTTGGAGCATGTCGCAACGGCTGATTGGCTGCAAGTTCTTCTTGCGGTATCGGGTGAATGGTACCTTTGATGATGTTTTCTACAGTTTCCTCAACAAGGCCGGCTCCCAGATGCATGAGCCGGTCGTGAACATCACCGGCCGTATCCGTGTCGAGAATAGGAACGGTTTCGCGTTGTATTATGTTGCCGGTGTCTATGTCTTTGTCGAGGAAGAAAGTCGTGATGCCGGTCTGTGTCTCTCCGTTGATAACCGCCCAGTTGATAGGGGCTGCACCGCGGTATTGCGGCAGGAGGGCGGCGTGAAGGTTGAATGTGCCCAAACGGGGCATGGCCCATACGGCCTCAGGCAACATCCTGAAGGCTACGACGATCTGGAGATCGGCTTTCAGACTACGGAGTTCTTCGAGGAATTTTTCGTTCTTGAGCTTTTCGGGCTGCAATACTTTCAGTCCGTGCGCCATTGCATATTGTTTGACCGGCGAAGCGGATAGTTTTGTTTGGTGGCGGCCTATGGGTTTGTCGGGCATGGTGATGACGCCGACAATGTTGTAACCGCCGGTTACCAATCTGTTAAGTGCCTCGACTGCAAACTCGGGGGTGCCCATGTATATGATACGTAGATTTTCTTTAGTCATGGTGTGTTCTTTGAAAAGTTTGTATGTACAGGCATCTAATGTGTAGTACTTGTGGAACAAAGATGTTTTATTCTTCCGAGAAGTCTTTCATTATCTGTCTGTATGAAGCATAGAGACGGGTGCGGGAAACAAAACCGGCGAACGTGCCGTCGGGCTGGAGCACCGGAAGTGTACCGGAACTGCAGTTCTGGAACTTGTCCATAACGGTAGACATGGCGTCGTCTGTCCGTAAGACAATGGGTGGTTGTTCCATAAGCTGTTCGGCATTGTATTTTCGATAGAGTTCGCTGCGGAAAATGATTTTGCGGATGCTGTTCAGATTGATGACACCCAATAGGGCACCTTTGCGGTCGGTTACGGCAAAATGCAATGATTTGCTGGCAGCTACGGCCTGCACTAACTGACCAAGGTTCATTTCTGGCGATAGTTTGGGGCGCTCTTTATCGATGATGGCATTAAGAGACATGAGTGTCAGAATGGATCGGTCTTTGTGGTGCGTCAGCAGTTCACCGTTGCGGGCCAGACGCATGGAGTATATGCTATGAGGTTCGAATGTATTGATCGTAAGGTATGAAGCTACCGATACGATCATCAGGGGGATGAAAAGGGCGTAGCCACCTGTGAGTTCGGCTATGAGGAAAACGCCCGTCAGCGGAGCATGGAATACGCCGCTCATGACACCGGCCATTCCCAATAAGGCATAGTTCGTTTCCGGGATGTGTATGCCCAATAGTTCGTAGTGGTTCCAAAGGCGTGAAAAAACGAAACCGCCGATGCAGCCGAGAAAAAGGCTTGGTGCAAATGTTCCGCCGCAACCGCCTCCACCGTTAGTGGCTGTCGTGGCAAAGACTTTGAATACGAGTATGAGGCCGAGAAATAGCAGTAAGTATTCGGGGTGACCGTAGAACAAGGAATTGTTGAGTACATAATCGGCTTCGGCACCATCGGTCATGCCGAGCAACATGGAGATAGTGCCGTAGCCTTCGCCGTACAACGGAGGGAAGAAATATATGAGCAGTGCGAGCGTGCCGCCGCCGAGGGCCAGTTTTGCATAGAGGTTCTTCAGGCGGCCGAATACCTTTTCAAAGGCATTCATAGTTCGGGTGAAATAAAGCGACAGCAGACCGCAGAAGATACCCAGCAGGATAGTAATGGGAAATCTTTCGACTGTGAACGGGTCGGCAAGGTTGAATGCGAACATCGCATCGCTACCAGTCAGTGCGTATGTTATGCAGGTTGCCGTGAGGCATGATACGAGCAGGGGGAGCAGTGATGCCATTGTCAGATCTATCATCAGTACCTCGAGTGTAAAGACAAGGCCGGCTATGGGGGCTTTGAAGATGCCTGCGATGGCTCCTGAAGCGCCGCAACCGATCAACAACATCAGGGTTTTATGATCCAGACGGAATATGCGGCCGAGATCGCTGCCTATGGCCGAACCCGTCAGCACGATAGGCGACTCCGCACCGACTGAACCGCCGAAACCGATGGTTATGGCCGAGGCAATGACGCTGGAGTAGCAGTTGTGGCGGCGTATGTGCCCCTGACGGCGGGATATGGCATAGAGAATTTTCGTTACACCGTGGCCGATGTCGTCACGCACTATATACTTGATGAACAGTGCCGTGATGAAAATGCCGATGACCGGGTAGAGTAGCAATTGCCAGTTGGAACTTGTGATGTCGAATCGGGATGTCAGGAGATACTCTATTTCGTGAATAAGCCATTTGAGGATATGTGCGGCCAAAGCAGCACCTACACCCACCATAAAGCTTAGCAACAGGATAAACTGGTGGGGGCTGAGCGTCTTCGACAGGTACGACACAAACTTAGAGGGTGTCTTGTTTTCCTGCAAGTCACTCTCGTTGTCCCTTTCCGGTACTTTCTTGTCGTGTGTGTCGATGATGATGGACATTTCGGTTTTTCAGACTTTATAGGGAGGTTTTTCCGGTCTTCCGACCGTTATTTGTCATTCCCGTATGATTTTGACGAGTCCTCCGCCTCCCAGTTTGATGATGCTGGAGGCTTTCTGTAGGTTACTTTCGTGACGGCGTGAGGTGCAGATGTAGTCTACGGCTTGTTTGATCTCCTCAGAAATCTCTCCGAAATTTCGTGGCGACGGTTTGCCGCTGATGTTGGCTGATGTCGATACGACAGCTCTTTTCATACGCAGACATAGTTCACGACTGAAAGGCTCGCGTGTGACGCGTATGCCGGCACTGCCGTCTTCGGCCAGCAGATCGGGGGCGAGATTGCGTGCCCGGTCGTATATGATGGTAAGAGGTCGCTCCGCACATTCCATGAGTTCCCATGCCACCTCGGGCACGTCTTCTACGTAGAAAGGTATTTTTGCATCACTGTCCACCAGGGTGATGAGCGCTTTTGAGTCAGCCCGTCGTTTTATAGAGAAAATCCGTCGTACGGCTTCTTCATTGCAGGCGTCGCAGCCGATACCCCAGATGGTATCCGTGGGATAGAGGATGACGCCGCCGCGGTTCATCACTTCTACCGCCTGACGAATGTCGTCGCGGTAGCCGCGCAACTGGTTTAATTCCTCGTCGGAGATGCGTTGTTTCCTTTCTGTCATGTTGGAGTGAGAATCTGTGTGTGATTAGAATTCGCTCGAAAAGTGGAACTTTATATGCTCGAAGTCATGTTGGGCCATCTGCAGCACATAGCCGCTGTCGGCGAGAAATACATCGCGGCCGTCGCGGTCTTTGGCCATATATTGGTATTTCCTTTTCTTGAAGTTCTCGAGTTCCGTCGCATTGTCACTTTCTATCCAGCAAGCTTTGTAGAGGCTGACAGGCTCCCAGCGGCACTTCGCATTGTATTCGTTCTCAAGGCGATATTGTATTACTTCGAATTGCAGCTGTCCTACTGTGCCGATGATTTTCCGACCGTTGAACTGGTTGACGAACAATTGCGCCACGCCCTCGTCCATGAGCTGTTCGATGCCTTTGTTGAGCTGTTTGGTCTTCATCGGGTCGGCATTTTCTATGTATTTGAACATTTCGGGCGAGAAGGAGGGTAATCCTCTGAAGTGTAAAGCCTCGCCTTCGGTGAGCGTGTCGCCGATCTTGAAGATGCCGTTGTCCGGTAGTCCGACGATGTCGCCGGCCCATGCTTCGTCAATGGTGCTTTTGCGTTGCGCCATGAATTGTGTGGGAGAGGAGAAACGTACCGTCTTGCCGTTGCGTACGTGCAGGTAAGGAGCGTTGCGCTGGAATTTTCCGGAACAAACCTTGCAGAAGGCGATGCACGAACGGTGGTTGGGGTCGATGTTGGCCGTTATCTTGAAAATGAACCCGGTGAATTTCGGCTCTTCAGGCATTACCAGCCGTTCCTCCGACGGTGTAGGGCGCGGACTCGGAGCTATTTTGACGAAGCAGTCCAGCAGTTCCTTTACACCGAAATTGTTGAGTGCCGAACCGAAAAATACCGGCGCCACATCGGCGGCGAGATAGTCGTCGGCGTTGAAGGCGGGATATACGCCCTCCACAAGTTCCAAGTCGTCGCGCAGTTTCTGAGCGTCGGTGTCGCCTACATGCGCTTCCAGCTCCGTGCTGTTGATGTCGACAGCTACCTTTTCCGTTACTTTCTGTTTGTCGGCTGCGAAGAGGTTCAGTTGTTTCTCATATATATTATATACGCCTTTGAAGCGTGCACCTTGATTGATGGGCCATGAAAGGGGGCGCACTTTTATCTGCAGTTCTTCCTCCAGTTCGTCCAGCAGGTCGAAGGGATCTTTGCCTTCGCGGTCCATCTTGTTGATGAAGATGATGACCGGTGTCTTGCGCATACGGCATACCGTCATCAGTTTGCGTGTCTGCATCTCCACGCCTTTTGCGCTATCCACTACGATGATGGCCGAGTCTACGGCGGTAAGTGTGCGGAAGGTATCTTCGGCAAAATCCTGGTGGCCGGGCGTGTCGAGAATGTTGACTTTGTATCCGTCGTAGTCGAACTCCATGACAGAAGTCGTTACGGAGATACCGCGCTGTTTCTCTATCTCCATCCAGTCGGAGGTAGCCGTTTTCTTGATTTTGTTGCTTTTTACGGCGCCGGCCACTTGTATTTGGCCGCCGAATAGGAGCAGTTTCTCCGTCAGGGTCGTTTTTCCGGCGTCGGGGTGAGAGATGATGGCAAAAGTTCTTCTTCTGTCTATTTCAGGGTTCATGTTTTTTTTGAACTGTTTAGGTAATGTAGTGGTTTGTCGAGGCGTTGTGGATGGCGCTCCCGCGTGTCAGAACTCTATGGGATGCTCCTTGTCCTTGAAGTAGTAGTCCGACAGCTGTCCGAGCAACTGCGAGATGTCCGTCGCCGCCTTCCGTGTCGGCTCCGACACCTCTTTCTTCTGCAGACGCAACATCATGATACCGTAGAGGGCATCGAAACAGGTCTGCAGTTCGCTTCCTTCCTGCCGGCCGTTTTTGCCGCGCAGCTCCACGATGTAAGGGAGCACCTTATAGTACATCTGCCGGTAGTAGGGGAACTTTTCGGATTTTGTGAGTGCGGCATGCAGTTCCTCCAATTCCTGCAGTATGTTCTTGCATATCTGTAGGTGGCCTTTTCCCGTGATGCCTTCAGTGTGCATCATGTCGCAGAGGTCGGCGTACCATTGCCGCGTAGCCTCGGCAGTAGCCGGATCTTCTATTTTGAATAAATTCAGGTAACCGTTGCGCAGTTTGTCAAAATCGCAGCCGTAGGTACGTATGATGTCTTCTACCTGCCACAGGTAGAGCAGGTATTCTGCGCGGTTTTTCTTCTTGAGTTGATTGGCTATAATCATGTCGGTGGTAGAGTGGGGAGGAGGCTGATATACGGACTATGCGGTTTTAGCCCACGATAGATATTCCGCAAATGGTCAGCAGGGCATAAACTATGGCGAAGAAGAGCACCAGTATGCCTACGGTGCGGTTGAGGCGTTGCACGCCCTTGTCGCCGAAGTTATTGCTCATCTTGTTGATGACATAGGTCAGTCCCAGCCACCACAGCATGGCGCCGCCCACAATGGAGGCGTACACGGTGGCCTTCTGCACGATGTCCTCCGTACCGGTCAGCGGCATCAGCATATTGAAGAGCGCCAGAAACAGGACAATGATGGCGGGATTGCAGAGCGTGATGAAGAACGATGTCACGAAATTGCGTAACAGCGAACCTTTTGTCTTCGACTCGGGATGTTCCTTTACCCGCGGTCCGGTCCTGTACATATATATGCCGAATGCAGCCAGCATGATACTGCCTATCAGTTTCATCCAGAAGAGGGTCTTGGGCTCCGTCAGTGGGGCTATCAGTATGAGGCCGTATCCTGTGAGCAGGGCATAGAGCAGGTCGCTGAGCGCCGCGCCCGCACCTGTCATGATGCCGTAGATGCGTCCCTTCTTCACCGTTCGGCGGATGCAGAGTATGCCCACCGGTCCCATAGGGGCTGATGCCACTATGCCGATGATGACACCTTTCAGTATGTATATGAATATTTCGCTTACGTATTCCATATAAGCCGCAAAATTCGTAATTTTTCGCGAGAAAAAGAAATTTTCCTCTCCTTTTCTTACGTTCTGTCAGAAGTTCCCGTGTGTAAAAATGACGATAGCGGCAAAAAAAGTAGCTTAATATTTACGTGTCTGAATTTTATCCGTAAATTTGTAGGGCCTATTAATTTAAAATTGTTAATTCGGCATGATGACAGGTCTAATACTTTAAACTGATAAATACATAAACCATGGAATCAAACAGCAATGAGAAACCCTATGTAATTGGCTTGGATATGGGAGGTACGAACTCCATATTCGGTATAGTGGACCAGCGTGGAACCATCAAGGCCCAGACGGCCATCAAGACCGGCGCCTATCCCGACATCAACGACTATGTGGCCGCTGCCGTCGAGGCCCTGCAGCCCGCGCTCGACCTCGTGGGCGGCATTGATCAGATACGCGGTATGGGAATAGGTGCGCCCAACGGCAATTTCTATACTGGCAACATTGAGGATGCCGCCAATCTGGTGTGGCGCGGCATAGTACCCATCGCCCAACTGTTCGAGGACGCGCTCGGGGTGCCCGCCCGTGTAACCAACGATGCCAATGCCGCCGCAATGGGCGAGATGACCTATGGTGTTGCCCGCGGCATGAAGAACTTCATCATGATAACCCTCGGTACGGGCGTCGGCTCCGGCATCGTGGTCGACGGCAAGATCGTGTACGGCTCCGACGGCTTTGCCGGCGAGCTCGGACATTTTGTCATCGACCATACTCCTTCAGGCCGTAAGTGCGGCTGCGGTCGCAGCGGTTGCCTCGAGACCTATTGTTCCGCTACCGGCGTGGCGCGTACCGTGCGCGAGATTCTCGAGACCTCGTCCGAGCCTTCGCTCCTGCGCGAGGTCAATCTCGACGAGGTAACTTCCTACGATGCGTTCCTTGCTGCCGAAAAAGGCGACAAGCTCGCCCTCGAAGTGTTCGAACGCACCGGTCGTCTGCTCGGTATGGCTTGTGCCGACTTCACTACCTTCAACACGCCCGAGGCATTTGTCTTCTTTGGCGGTCTGACCAAGGCCGGAGACTATCTGATGAAGCCTCTCGCCGAGGCCTATGAGGAGAATGTGTTGCGCAACTTTAAGGGTCGCACGAAACTCCTCGTGTCTGCACTCAACGGCAGCGAGGCCGCCGTGCTCGGCGCCAGCGCGTTGGGCTGGGAGTAAAATCACACAGACCGGAATGTGATCCGTTCCGGCCTATGTATATTTACATATATTCGCCAACGGGCGGAAGCAGTCGAATACTGCTTCCGCCCGTTGCTTTTTTGGAAAATTCGTGTCCTTTACCGGCAGCGTAACTGCCAGAAGGCTACGGCCGCAGCGGCCGCCACGTTGAGCGAGTCCACATGGTGTGCCATGGGGATACGCACTACGTAGTCCGCTCTTCCGATGGTTTCTGCGGGCAGACCGTCGCCCTCTGTCCCCATGATGATAGCCAGTCGCGGTTCGGCCGCCAGTACAGGGTCGTCCAGCGCGACAGACTTGTCGGTGAGCGCCATGGCCGCGGTGCGGAATCTCAAGGCCCCCAACGTGGTTTGCGGATCATCGCACCATGTCCAGGGTACCAGAAATACCGACCCCATCGACACACGTACGGCGCGACGGTTCAGCGGGTCGCATGAGGTGGGCGTCAGCACCACGGCATCGATGCCGAGTGCAGCGGCAGAGCGGAAGATGGCGCCGATGTTGGTCGTGTCTACCACACCGTCGATGACTACTACCCGTCGTGCTTCGGCGCACACCTCCTCCACCGGCGGTGGCAGTGGACGGCTCATGGCACACAATACGCCGCGGGTGAGCGCGTAGCCGGTGAGCGACGACAGCAGCGACCGCTCGCCGGTGTAGACGGGCAGATCGCCGCAGCGGGCTATGATGCCGGCCGCGTCGCCCGTTATGTGCTTGCGTTCGCAGAGCAACGCCAGCGGTTCGTAACCCGCGTCGAGCGCCACGTTGATCACCTTGGGGCTTTCTGCGATGAAAATTCCCTTTTCCGGTTCCAGGCGGTTGCGCAATTGGGCCTCGGTGAGTGTGCCGAATATTTCCACGCCGGGATGCGTGAGTGTCGTTATTTCTATGACAGCCATGATGTTTCCTTTCTTTTGGGACGGCAGGAACGGATTGCGAGGTCAGCCTCCGTTCCTCCGACATTGCAAACATACGGAAAAAACTTCAAATTCCCGTTCCCTTTTTCCTGGAATCCGTGTTCGGATATTCCGCCATAGTGAAATACTGGAGTCCGCTATGAGAAATTTCAAACGGTTTGTTTTTTTGTGAAAAATATTTACAAATAATGCCTGGGCCGACCGGTTTTATGCAGCCTTCGATCTAAGAAAGTTTCTTTTGGTGGGACTTCCCCAATCATGCCGGTGTATCTCTTTGTCCTCGATGGCATGATTCCCGGTTCTCACCGTTCGTCCCTTCGGAAAAGTCTGCCGGAGCCCCTATCAGAGTACTTAAAACTTCTTTTTGTATTTAATGTTTCATTTCATCATATTCATTTGATTTATTATAACTTGTACTGAAAGCAATGTGTTCCGTATATGAAATGTTTATTGTTATGCGCTGCATCCGTGCATGACAACAAGAAAAAACATACGTATATCCGCCATCTGAAAAGCATTACTTGGAATGTGCAAAAGCACTACTTGGATTTTTTACACGAGTAAGTGCATTTCCGCATTCCAAGTAATGCTTTCTGCCTCCGCTCCGTTCCTTCATGTTTTGATGATTATATTTCAGTGAAACAAATTAATAATCAACCAATAACGAGAATATGAAAGAAAAATTCCGCACAACTTTTTTTCTGCTTGAAGGATTCACTTTTTGGAAAAATCTTCTCATATGTTTCTCTTGGTGTCGTTTTTTCTTGTGAAATCTATATTTTTGTGGCATAATATTTGACAATATTTTTAATACAAACAAGAAGGGAAAGCCTCCCTGCCGGTGGACGGTCTTTGGATGGTTGAAAAGAAAAAATAGTAAGGGACTGTCGAGGTCAAGTAAGAACGGCATTTGCGTGTTTTTTTGTCAGCGCAGTGTCCTTTTGTCTTACTGGTATAAAAAGATCTCATATTTTTGTCGTATATTTGCAACTAAAATAAAAATGAAAAAAGCAATATCTCTTTTCTCTTGTATAGGCGTCGCTGAATATTACTTGAGGGACATAGGGATAGATGTTGTCGTCGCTTCCGATATTGATAAGAAAAGATGCGATGTTCACAAATTCCTGTACCCTGAAGCCTGTATTGTGTGTGGAGATATAAAGTATAAAGAAACAAAAGAAGCCATATTGGCAGCCGTAGCAGGGCAGCAGATAGACATCGTAATATCGACGCCGCCTTGTCAGGGGATGAGTAGTGTGGGGAAAAATAGAAGCTATACGGCTCTGACGAGCAGAAACGACGAAAGAAATCATTTGATTGTCGAGTCTTTTGAGATAATCGATAGCGTGAAACCCTCGTATGTCTTGTTTGAAAATGTTCCGAGGATATTGAAGGTGGTTATTCCTTTCGGGGGGAGGCTGATGTCTGTAAAGGAAGTTCTTGAAGAGAAATACGGCGGTGAGTATGATATAAAGATTGACATTTTGAACTGTAGCGATTATGGTGTGCCTCAGAATCGTGAAAGATGCTTTATCAGATTATATAAGAAGGGGTTGAAATGGTTGTGCCCTGCTCCGGAGAATCATGTCGTGACTTTGCGTGAGGCTATTGGACATTTACCGTCTCTTGAGGCTGGCGAATATAGTGATATAAAAAATCATTGGGCAAGGAAGCATCCTCGGAATCAGATAGAGTGGCTAAGACATACCCCTACCGGATGCTCTGCGTTGAATAATATGTCTTTTTATCCCGTAAAAAACAATGGCGAGAGGATAAAAGGATATGGCAATTGCTACAAAAGAATGGTCTGGGACGCTCCTTCTCCGACTGTTACCATGCGCAACGAGATAATGTCGTCGCAGGATAAGGTTCATCCCGGAAGAAGTTTAGGCAATGGGCTGTGGAGCGATGCCAGAGTGTTGACCCTGCGGGAACTTCTGACAGTGATGTCCTTACCGCCCGATTTGGACTTGCCGGATTTTGTCAGCGATACTTCGTTACGGCAATTTATAGGTGAAGGAATACCGTCGCTGATGGTGAAGAAAATAATGCAAGGGATATGTTGAAGAATGAGACCGTCGGCATTTCTATGTTTTCAAGTGCCGGTATTGCGGAAACCTATTTGCATAAGGTGAACGTGAACATCGTTCTAGCCAATGAACTGGTTCCTGAACGTGCAAGATATTACAGCCATTTTTATCCCAAGGTCGATATGGTGGTGGGTGATATAATGAGTGAGGATGTTTTCTTTACATATCTTGACAAAGCCGAGAAAGTAGCTCCGAAGTTTCTTCTGGCGACGCCGCCTTGCCAGGGAATGAGCAGTTTGGGCAAGAAAGATTATGTAGAAGATGAACGGAATTACCTGATATTTTCTGTATTGAAGGTTATAGATGCTTTGGATTTGGATATTGTGGTTATTGAGAATGTCCCGAAATTCCTGAAACTGTTTTTTCCGTTCAGAGGACAGTACCTTGGTATTGTAGATATATTAAAAGCTAAATATAGCAGCAGGTACCAGATTGTTTCCAATGTGGTAAATGCAAAGGACTACGGCGTTCCGCAATCAAGGCCGAGAGCTATGATAATGATGTATAAGCGCTGCTATGAATGGTCTCTTCCGCAAAGCGAGAAGGAAATTACTTTGCGTGAGGCTATCGGACATCTGCCCTCTCTTGAGGCCGGCGAGCATTCGCCCATTAAATATCATTATGCACTGAAACATAGTGCTATGCATATTGATGTCATGGCACATACTCCCGAGGGGTGCAGCGCTATGAAGAACCCCGTTTTCTTTCCAAGAAAAAAGGATGGAACCAAGGTCAGCGGCTTTCATAATACATATAGCAGGATGCATTGGGACTTGCCCTGTGCTGCCATCACTACGAACAGTGGAATGATTAGCGGCCACAATAATGTGCATCCAGGCAGGAAAAGGCCCGACGGCACTTATAGTGATGCCAGAGTATTGACTTTATTGGAACTAATGATTGTTTCTTCTTTGCCGGAGGATTGGTATCTGCCGGTTGATTATAAAGAAACAGTTGTTAGAACACTGATAGGAGAGGCTGTGCCGCCTTTATTGTTGTACAAGATGTTACGGCAGTTGACATTTATAGGATATAATGAAACCTTGTGATATGCTGGACAGATCAAATAAGAAGGAAAAATGGACGGTAATGAAGTATGTCAATAGTTTTGACCTGATACTTCAGTATGCAGACCTCATTCGTGATTTGAATGCTAAAGTTGATAATGCCACTATAGAAAGGATAAATTCGTTGATGAAAGGGTTGAATATATATCAACCTAAATTTGGCAAACCGAGCGTTGATACGACTAATTTCAAGATTTGCCAGATAGTCTATTTCATGTTTGCATATAGAAATGAACTTTCCGGTAACAAGGAAATAGTCTATAGCCCTTTAGGCAATCTGTTGTTGGACAATCTGGATAAAAAAGAATGGATTGCAAAGATATTTGCAACGATGCTGTATGGGCTTCCTTTCAATCATCCTTTCAACAGAATGAGCCCGTCTTTCAATCTGTATCCGTTCAGGCTCGTCTTTAGGTTGCTGATGGACAAGCGCTTGAACTTTAAATTGTATGAGGATGAAATGTTTTACCATGTGTTCTGGACAAAAAATGTGGATGAACACAGTTATGAGGAACTTGTAAAGACGATTATAGAGTATCGAGCTTTGTCGCCCCAGGAGAAATTTGAGATTTGCACAGAAAGGTTGTCCGTACAGGATACGCTTGCGAACTGTCTGCACGAGACAACCTACCTGTTCGGGCAACTGGAGAGTGCCGGAATAGTTACTGTAACAAAAGGGGTAAGTGTGGGAACTCTTCGTCAAGGCGGATTTGGCAGGACGGATATTCCCGATTTCATTTCGCCCGAGGAACTGGAAAAACATAAACCGACAGGTTTGAGAACTTATCATACAGATAGCATAAGTCTTAACAAATATATGACAGGACTTATCGGTAATCTGCTTATGTCATATCCTTATTATGAGAAGCCACACGATTTGTTGGATACATTGGGTCGGCAGGACTATATCCTGCATCTTTACAACTTTTATCCCGAGGAACTACTTGTCGATTTGGGCATAAAACAGTCGAGGATTCAAACCATGCTTCAAATTTCAAAGGATATTAAGAGGTATTCAAGAAATCAGGAAACAGGCGATTGCTACAAGTTTGAAGTCGTCCTTTCCGATGCTTTTAATGAGTTTGATGATGTCGAGGCGCACAATATCGGAAAAGCAGGGAATACGGATGTTGAATGTATATATCTTACAATCAATGAGAAATTTGCGATAGAAGCAAAATCTACACAAACTAAGATAGGTGGTATCAATGCTGGACGGTTACAACTGCATAGAGATAAAATAAAGGCTAAATATACAATAATAGTAGCTCCATATTACAGACCATCGGTTGAGACCGACATTCGTAAAACGGTCAATGTGATGATTACGGCTTCTTCTTTGTCTAATTTTCTGTATCAATCTATAATACACAATCCCGATGGCATTTCTTACAAGCCATTGTATGATATAATACAGGGCGCTTTAGGCACAAATATAACCGCAAAAGTCAATGAGTATGTAAGCACTCATTATGGTATCGGAAAGAATTTGTAGGATGGGTAACCGGAATTAGGCTGCTACAGTTGGGCTTTTATTCTTTTGGCCGTCAGAATGAGGTTATTTGCACTTTAATAATTAAATTTGCACTAACTTTTTGTCTTTTTGAACGAAGAGGCCGCAAATGCTTCGTGCGTGCGGTTTACTAAGTCCGGAGAATCTGATGGTGATAAAGGAAAATCTTTCGCAACTTGTGAGATATGGTGCAGTGGGTGTGGTTAACACTCTGCTGACCTTCTTTTCCTTCCTGCTGCTGCGCAGGGCGGGTGCGGGGCTCGATATTTCCAATTTCGTCAGTTTTGTGCTTGGAATGCTGTGCAGTTTCCTGCTCAATAAGTTCTGGACCTTTCGCGCCGGCAGGCGTAATATGCTGCGTGAGGCTTTCCTCTTTTTCGGCGGCTCGGCCCTGTGCTGGGGAGTGCAGTGGGTGGCTTTCCGCTGTGCTCTGATCGTGTTGCCCGAACTTGTGGCGCAGATTGCGGGCATGGTCGTTTACACGATATTGGGCTTTCTCTTCAACAAGTCAGTGACATTCAGACGAAATAATTAAAATATCCGATAAAATGAAGAAACTATTATCTCTTCCGCCTAACGTAAAGGGTTGTTTCCATGACATTACGGGACTCTCGCCCCGTGAATATTATTGTACGAGTGATCCTGAAGACTGCAAACTGGGCTCGGGAGGCGGTACGGCATGGTTGCTGGAGTCTTGCCGTAAGGCCGAGGCGCCGGCTGAGGCCTTTGAAGCGTGGCTGGGCAGTGAAAAGCGCATTCTGCTTCATGCCGGTGGTCAGAGCCGGCGTTTGCCTGCCTATGCGCCGAGCGGAAAGATACTGACACCGGTTCCCATCTTCCGGTGGGCGAGAGGACAGCGGATCGATCAGATGCTGCTCGACTTGCAGTTGCCTCTTTATGAGCGTATTCTTTCGGCGGCTCCCGCGAGCTTGCATACTCTGGTGGCGAGCGGCGATGTCTATATACGTGCGTTGGACTCATTGCAGGAAATACCTGACGCCGATGTCGTGTGCTACGGTTTGTGGGCCGATCCGCAACAAATGTCCCATCACGGTGTGTTTATGATGGATCGCAGCAATCCCGGTGAGCTTGACTTTATGCTCCAGAAACCGTCGACCGACATGCAGGCGCGGCTTATGCCCACTCATCTGTCGCTGATGGATATCGGCGTGTGGTTGCTTTCCGACAGAGCTGTGATGAAACTGATGAGGAAATGCTGCAAGGTGACCGGAGCGTCAGGGGACTTTGAGATAGAGAATGCCTACGACCTTTATTCGCAGTTCGGCTGTGCGTTGGGCAATCATCCCTCGGAGGCCGACAACGAACTCTCAGACCTGAAGGTAGCCATTTTGCCTTTGCCCGGCGGTGAGTTCTATCATTTCGGTACGGCTCCCGAGATGGTGACTTCCACTGTTGCTATACAGAATCTTGTGAAGGACCAGCGTGCCATCATACAGATGGGTGTGAAACGCCAACCGGCCATATTCACGCAGAATTCGCGTATTGCGGTCCGTCCGCAGGAGAACAGCGGATACATCTGGATCGAGAACTCGCACATTACCGGCGGCTGGAGCTATAGTTCGCACAACATAATTACCGGCATACCGCAGAATGACTGGCACGTAGCCTTGCCCGACGGCATCTGTGTGGATATGGAACCTATAGGCGAGGGTGAAGAATATGCGGTTCGTGTGTACGGATATGAAGACGCCTTCCGTGGCGATGTGAATGAGGTGACGACCTCCTTCCTCGGTCGTCCGGTGCAGGACTGGCTGGAGCGGCGGGGCATTGCTCCCGAAGAATTGGGACGGACGGACGACCTGCAGGCGGCACGCCTTTTCCCTGTGACGGCTGACAAGAAGGAAATGGAGCGGTTGATAAACTGGTTCTTCGCAGACGCTCCCTCTGAGGACGATACTGTATTGTGGCGTTCGTTGCGGCGCCTCTCGGCAGATGAAATATCCATATACGCCAATCTTCGACGCCTTTTTGACCAGCGGCGGAATTTGTCCGGCCAGACATTGCCCTACATGGCTGAGAATTGGCGGCGTAGTGTGTTCTATCAGGTCAATCTGAAGGATATGGCCCGGAAGTTTGTTGACGGCAACATCGCCTTGCCGGCTGAACTGACAGACGAGGCGGCACTTTTGACGCGGATTCACGACGCAATGTTCCGCTCGGAAGTGATGCGCGACAAGGATGTGAAGGCGGCGGACCGTTATGAGACACGTGCCTTCGGTCTGCTGGCGGAAGGACTGACGGCTGGAGTGCTGTGCAACCGCTGCACACCCCACATGACAACTTGTTCCGATCAGATCGTGTGGGGACGCAGCAGTGCGCGGATAGACCTTGCCGGTGGCTGGACGGATACTCCGCCCTATAGTCTGATGTCGGGGGGCAATGTGGTCAATGTGGCTATTGAGATGAACGGTCAGCCGCCTTTGCAGGTCTACGTGAAGCCATGTGCCGAACCGGTGATTATCTGTCGTTCCATAGATCTTGGCGCAATGGAGCGCATCGAGACCTATGAAATGCTGCGACAGTTCAAGAAAGTCGGTTCGCCCTTCTCCATCCCCAAGGCGGCGCTGGCGCTCAGTGGTTTCCTGCCGGGATTTTCCGAGGAGGAATATCCTACGTTGAAGGAGCAGTTGCAGGCTTTCGGCTGTGGTTTGGAGATAACCTTGCTTTCGGCTATTCCTGCCGGTTCCGGACTGGGAACGAGCAGTATACTTGCGGCGACCGTTCTCGGAGCATTGAGCGATTTCTGCGGGTTGGGCTGGGATAAGTTCGAGATATCCAACCGCACGCTGGTACTCGAGCAGTTGCTGACGACCGGCGGCGGCTGGCAAGACCAGTACGGCGGTGTTTTGCATGGTGTGAAACTTCTTCAGACAGTGCCCGGATTCAGCCAGAATGCAGTGGTTCGCTGGTTGCCCGATACTTTGTTTACCGATCCCGAACTGGCTCCTTGCCATTTGCTGTATTATACCGGTCTGACACGCACGGCCAAGCATATATTGGCTGAGATTGTTCGCGGAATGTTCCTCAACAATACTACGCATCTGGCTTTGCTGGGTGAGATGAAGCAGCATGCTCTTGAGGTGTACGAGGCGCTTCAGTTGGGCGACTTTAGCAGTTACGGTACTCTGCTGCGGCGTACTTGGGAGCAGAATAAGGCGCTTGACGCAGGCACTAATCCTCCTGCCATAGAGGAATTGTGCCGGCGTGTCGATGACTATTGCGCCGGTTATAAGTTGCCCGGTGCCGGTGGTGGCGGATTTATGTATATGGTTGCAAAGGATCAGGAGGCAGCCCGCCGCATACGCCAGATGCTGACAGAGAATCCTCTTGCACCCAATGCCCGTTTCGTGGCAATGAGCGTGTCCGACAAGGGACTGCAAATCAGTAGGTCATGACCGTGTTTTTCAGTTTGAAATGAAAATAAGATATTCTGCAATGAAAAATATAAAGATTGCAATTTGTCTGCTGGTCGCGCTTTTCTCCGCCTGCACCGGCAGGGCTGCGCACGACGGAAGACTGATTACCGTTGCGGTTTTCTCCGTCAATGACTTCCATGGCGCTTTTGTGCGCAATGACAGCAAGCAGATTCCCGGAGCGGCAGCCGTTTGGCAGACCATCGATTCCTTGAAATCCGTTTATCCTTATCATCTGGTCGTTTCAGCCGGTGATAATTTCGGCGGCAGTTACTTCTATCGTGCCACGCGCGGAGAATTGCTGCCCGTCTTTTTTGCCGGATTGGGCATAGACCTTTCGGCGGTGGGCAACCATGAGTTCGACGACGGACAGGAACAGTTGGCCGCCAAGTGGTCAGACAGTCCGTTGCGTCCGCAATCATGGAATCTGGAATATGTCTGTGCCAATGTGCGTAATGCCTCTGGGAGCGTTCCCGCTTTCGCTTCTCCTTTCACCACCCGGATTATTCCGTTGCCTGGGGGAGATAAGATTACTATAGGTTTCGCCGGACTCCTGGCTTCTTCTACGCCTCTGCAGGCCAGTGCCTCCAGACTTGCTGGCTTGTCGTTCGACGGCAATTATGTTGCGGTACTCGACAGTGTTAAGCATCTGCCCGGATATGAGCAAGTGGCTTCGGCTGATGTGCGTTTATTGCTTACTCATGTCGGGACAACGATGAGTCACGGCCGTCCTGTTTGGGATGACATGGATGCAACCAATTTATCGAGTCTGTCCGACACGACTTGGCACGGCATTCTTTCTTCCCATACGCACCAGACTGTGTGTGGCAGTATCAACGCGAATAATTATCCGGTTGTGCAGGGCAAGTGGCATGGCGAATATATCAGTATATTGAAAATCACTTTCGATACGAGTTTGAGAAAAGTCGTATCCGTCGCGCCGGAGGTGTGCCGTGTCAATCCCGATATACCTTTGCAAAGTGCAGCACGCCGTTTCCAGCAACAGGTCGACTCCTTTTTAATAGATACCAAGACGGATGGCGGGACACCTATCGGCAAAATGCTCACTACTGCCAGTCGCGTCATGGTGCACGATCGCGACGACAAATATTGTCAGACCGAAGTGGGCGAACTCGTATGCCGGTCTTATGCCGAAGCCTATCGTGCGGCGGCGCATCTGAGCAAGCGGGAAGTGATAGTGGGCATCAGCCATTTCGGCAGCATCCGTGCCGGTTTTGTGAAAGGTCCTGTTTCAGTGCTCGATGTCGGAGAAACTTTGCCGTTTTCCAATAAGTTGCGTGTATTCAGACTTACCGGCCGGCAGCTTCGGGAACTTGTGAATTTTGGCTTGCATAATAAAACTTATGGCTGGATTCAGACTTCGTGGCTCGGGATAGAACGCGATGCCGAAGGACAAGTAATGCGCCTTTCTTATGTCGGTCCTAAAGGCCGTAAGATAACTATCGCTGACGACACGCCATGCTGCATTGTGGCCGATGAATTCATGACCCGAGGAGGCGATGGCTATCCGGCAGATTTCTTTGCCGGTCTGCAGGAAGTGATGGACTGCGACTTGCCGTTTACGACCGATGCTTTCATCAACTACCTCGGCTCCTTTAAAACTATCGGCAATTGATAAGAATGTAAGTAGTATCGGGTTGTGTGTACCCGACTCTTTGACTAATAAAATCGCTTATGGGACTTTTAACCTTGCGTCCTTCGTCCGGCAATACGGGCGAATCGGAAGTAAATATGGACTCTTTCCTTGACAATGCCGCGACGGCGGCTGACATCCGCCATTGCCGCACGATGCCGGCGGAATGGTTCCAGCAAAGTGGCGTTCAGCTTACGTGGCCTCATGCCGGTACCGACTGGAAATATATGCTTGACGATGTTGTTGACTGCTACTTGCATCTGGCCTTTGAGATAGCCACGCGCGAGAAGTTGCTTATCGTCGCGCCCGACCCTTCCGCCGTGCGTACGTTTCTTGAAGAGAAGTTGCCGCGCCGTGCTACGGACAATATCGTGTATCATGCCTGCCCTACTGACGACACCTGGGCACGCGACCATGCCTTTATTACTGTGACGGGTCCCGATGGTGCCGAACTGATCGATTTCCGTTTCAATGGCTGGGGCGGTAAGTTCGGGGCCGAGAACGATAATGCCATCAACCGCCATGTCTACGACGCCGGCCTGCTGCGGGGCAGATATGTTCCGGCACTCGACTTTGAACTTGAAGGCGGCAGTATTGAAAGCGACGGTTGCGGCACGTTGCTTACCACTTCCACCTGTCTGCTCAATCCCAACAGGAACGCCTTTTTGAACAAGGAGCAGGTGACCCTGAAACTTCAGGAACTGCTCGGCGTGGAACGTGTGCTGTGGCTTGACCACGGTCATTTGGCCGGCGATGATACCGATGCCCATGTCGATACTTTGGCGCGTCTTTGTCCGGACAATACCATCGTTTATGTGGCCTGCACCGACGAGCGGGATGAGCACTATGCCGGCCTGAAGAAAATGGAAAAGCAGTTGCGCGCTTTCCGTACCGCGGATGGCGAAGTTTACCGCCTTGTACCGGTACCGTTGCCCGATGCTATCTTCGACGAGGATGGCGAGCGTCTGCCGGCGACTTATGCCAATTTCCTGATAATGAATACGGCGGTGCTTTATCCTACTTACGGACAGCCCGAGAATGACGACCTGGCCCGCCGTGCCTTGCAGAGCGTTTTCCTGAAGTACGACCTTGTGGGCGTGGACTGCCGCAGCCTTATCCGCCAGCACGGTTCGCTTCATTGCGCCACGATGCAGTTTCCCCGAAACGTATTGCGTTAGTTGATTGTATCATAGAAAAGTAAAAAAGAGAATATGACTGAAGTTTCCAATATACTTCGCGTAGGCATCGTCCAGCAGAAGTGTTCTGCCGATGTCAAGGCCAACAAGGAGAAAATAGCCGCCAATGTGGCCGATGTCGCCGCCCGCGGCGCCCAGCTGGTAGTCCTGCAGGAACTGCACAACTCGCTCTACTTCTGCCAGGTAGAAAATACTGACAACTTCGAACTGGCCGAGTCTATTCCCGGCCCGTCTACTGAATTTTATGCCGAGGTGGCCCGCCGCCACTCCGTCGTGTTGGTGACATCGCTCTTCGAGCGCCGTGCCGCCGGTCTCTATCACAATACGGCCGTTGTCTTCGAGCGCGACGGCTCCCTCGTCGGAAAATACCGCAAGATGCATATCCCCGACGACCCCGCCTATTACGAGAAGTTCTACTTCACGCCGGGCGATCTCGGCTTTCAGCCCATCGACACCAGTGTGGGACGGCTCGGCGTTCAGGTCTGCTGGGACCAGTGGTACCCCGAAGGAGCGCGGCTCATGGCCCTTGCCGGTGCGGAGTTACTCATATATCCCACGGCCATAGGTTATGAGAGCAGCGATGTGCCCGAGGAGCAGGAGCGGCAACGTGAAGCGTGGACTACCGTGCAGCGCGGTCATGCCGTGGCCAATGGTTTGCCGGTAATAGCGGTGAACCGTGTCGGCCATGAGCCCGACCCGTCGGGACAGACTCGGGGCATACAGTTCTGGGGCAGTAGCTTCGTGGCCGGTCCGCAGGGCGAAATGATTTATCGCGCTCCCAAGGACGAGGAAGTCAATGCGGTTGTGGAAGTGGACATGCGCCGCAGCGAGAATGTGCGCCGCTGGTGGCCATTCCTGCGCGACCGTCGTATCGAGGAGTTCGACGGTCTCGGCCGCCGCTTTCTCGACTGACTGCGTCTGTTAGGTTTTCTATAGAAAGGATTGCCCGGAATATCGGTGCGGATAAGTTTCCGCGATATTCCGGGCAATCCTTTTACTTATATAGTGGTGCTCGTTCTTTTTGAGTATAAATGTCGTATGTGTCGGCCGTTTCCGTTTGCCGGCGAGGGCAGCCGGCGGCTGGCTTAACGTAGGGTGGGGCGATCGCTCATCTCAATGGTGATTTTTCCGCCCTTCAGCAATTCCTGCTGGGGTATTCTGAAGTCGTTGACGGGCTTCCCGTTAAGCATGACCGACTTGATGTATTTGTTCTCCCGCGAGGCCCCCGGTGCTTCTATCGTGAAGGTCTGGCCGCGGCCGTACTTGCCGTCGAGCCGGATGGTAGCCTTCCGGTAGCGCGGAGAGCCCAGCTCGTAGACGGGCGTAGCGGAACATCCGCCGTCCATCTGGAAAAGTCCCAGTGCACTCATCACAAACCAGCTGCTCATCTGTCCCAGATCCTCGTCGCCCGGATAGGCGTCGTAGGGTGTGGTGCCGTAGTACTGTTCCTGTATGGCGCGCGTCCACTTCTGCGTGAGCCAGGGCGCTCCAGCCCAGTTGAAGAGATAGGCTACCTCCATGGATGTCTCGTTGCCGTGGTTGATGGGGAAAGCGGCGAAGTTGTCGCCGGCGGCGTTGAAGTTGGCCGAGGAAGACTGAGCCATCGCCTTGTCCAGCCGGTCGGTGAAACGTTCCTTGCCCACCGCCTCCACCAGACCGGCGGGGTCGTGCGGTACGAACCACGAGTAGTTGAAGGCGTTGCCCTCGGTGAACCCGGGCGTGTGGTAGGGGTCGAAAGGCTCCACCCATTTTCCCTCTTTGTCCTTGGGCCGGATGAATCCGCTTTCGGCGTCGAAGAGATTGCGCCAGTTGCCCGAGCGTTTCTCGAAGAAGTCCGCGTCGTCGTTCTTGCCCAGCTCCCGTGCCATCTGGGCGAGGCACCAGTCGTCGTAGGCGTATTCCATGGTGTTCGACACGGTGCCCGTGCCGGAGGGGATGTAGCCGTATTTCATGTAGGGTACGAGGTCTTCCACGCCCACGGTACCACCGCCCTTATAGTATTGCGGCGGTGTGGTCAGCATCTTTCGCAGTCCTGTGTAGGCCGTTTCGAGGTCGAAGTCGCGTATGCCGCTGCGCCAGGCGCCCATAATCTGCGAGACGGGGTGCATGGCCACCATCACGCCCGTGTGTTCGATGCCTGCCGGGTCGGTGTTGAACCATCCGCTGTTCTTGTAGAGCTGGATGGACGACCGCGCCCATTGGCTCGACATCTCCGGCGCGATGAGATTGAACAGCTGCTGGTTGTTCCAGAACGTATTCCAGTATTCGCCGCTCACGATGCAGTCGCCCGGCTTTTCCAACTGCCGGATGCGCTCTTCTTCGTCCACGTAGCGGCCGTCGGCGTCGCTCCACGTGGCCTTCGCGGCCAGTGCCCGGTAGAGGTTGGTGTAGAACTTCTTCTTCTGCAGCAGGTCGTCGCTCTCTATGTCGATTCTGCCCAGATAGTCGTTCCACACGGCGCGGGCGTTGCCGACCACCTTGTCGAAGTCCCATCCGAAGGGGCCGGCCAGTTCCTGCGCGAGATTGTTGCGGGCGCCTTGCAGGTCGACCAGCGACACGCCCGAACGCACCAGTATCTCCTCGTCCTCGGCCGTGCGGTAGTTTACGAAGACGCCGAGGTCGCCGCGGCCGCTTATGCGGTCGATGTCGTGGCTTATGACGGGTGGCGTGTCGAACTCGTGGTTGCGGTTCCAGTAGGGGATGTAGCCGGTGACGGCCTTGACGCTGTCGTTCACCCATCCGCCCATCGAGTCGAAAGGCTTGCTGAACTGCAGTACGAAATAGAGCGTGTACTTTTGCTCGAGCGTGTAGCCCGTGAAGGCATTATAGTAGGTGGTATATCCCTCTATCTCCGTGTCGCTCACCTTGGTGACCTGTGCGTCGACGAGGTTATGCGGATATTCGTTGGGCGTGAACATGTCGACGAGTATGCGCGCCTCGTCGCTCTTGGGGAACACGTAGCGCTGAAGGGCTGCGCGCCGTGTGGCCGTGATGTCGGCGCGTATTTTCGTGTCGGTCATGTAGACGGAGTAGCACCCTATCTCGGCGCGTTCCGTCCGCTTGTCGATTCTCGACCGGTAGCCCTCGTCGGGGAAATCTTCGCGTCCCGGGTTCACCTTCAGCTCGCCGCAGGTGGGCTGCATGAGAAATCCCGTCATTGTCCAGTCGCTGAAATGATTGAATCCCATTATGTTGTCGATGGTATATTCGTAGCCGGCTTTCCAGGTCTCGTCCTGATTGTCGGGCGCAATCTGCACCATGCTCAGCGGCAGGCTTGGTCCGGGCTTGAACATCCAGCGCGAATTGCCCGTACCCATCAGCAGATCCACATAGTCGGCATATTGGCGGAGCGGCCGGTCGGTCTGCTCCACGGTGCCCGAATAGACGGTTTCGCCGTCGGCCGTGATTTTCACGTGCCGCCGTCTGGGCTTTTCCGCCTTGACGGCCGGCAGGGGAATTTCGCGGATACTTTCGCCGGCCTCGGCCGTCAGTGTGACAGGGCGCAGGCCGTCTACCTTTACCGTCAGCCGGCGCGGGGCGTCAAACTGCCTCATGTCGATGAGCAGCGGATGTACGAGCTTTCCGTCTTTGGTACGCTCCACGGCGTCGGCCGTGCGCACCGAGCGTATCAGCGTGGACGATGCCTTGCCCAGCCGCACGCCATCGGGCGCTTCGAGCCGCAGATAGTCGAACACGGCCCACGAGCCCTTCATCGTGCCCAGCTGTATGCGGTTCATGCCCTCCTTGAGCCATGTGGCCGGAAAGGTTATCTCTACCTTGCGGGGCTTGCCGGCGGCCTTGCCGGTCAGCACTTCCGTCTTGTCTTCGCCCGTGAGTTCATGCAGCCCCTCATGCCCGTTGATGCTCACCTTGAGGCGCAGGGGACGGGCGTCGTGAACACCGGCGAAGGCTATCGTGAAGCGGCATTCTCCCTGATTGTCGGCCTTGTCGAGGTTGAAATAGACGGAGGGGAAATGGCGCGGATGATAGCCGGCCCAATAGCCGCCGCCCGCCCAGCCGTCGAGCGGCCCGGGCAACACGTAGGGCCAGTGGCGCGAGGGAGTGGAATAGCCTACGAAGTAGTCCTTCTCACCGCCGAAGCTGGCGAGAAACTCGTTATACTTGTCGGGCGATAGTGCGAACTCGCCGCCGGCTCCGTCTTCCTTGCCGATTTCAAACAAGGTTTGCGCGTGAAGGCACACCGACAGCACCAGCAGTGCGAGGAGTAGGAAGATTTTTTTCATGGCAGTATGCGGATGTCTTTAGGTCGTTTTTCCGATTACAAAGGTAATACATTTATCTTACGGACACGGCGCCGGTGGCTCGCAATCCGTCGTTTTGTCAGCCGTACGGTATTTCGACTTTAACGTTTTTAACCTTCGGCAACTTTTGGAGCACGTGTTTTTGGAAAAACATTACTTGCATTTTGAAATGGAAGTATCGGAAAATAAATTGGAAGTAACCTTTTTCAGAATGTAAGTAGTGCATTTGCCACTTCCATTACTTGCTTTTTCACCAAGAACAGGCACTTTTTGTCCGAAAACAGGCCGAAAACGCCAAAAAACAGGGGCAGACCCCGATGGCCTGCCCCTTTGCTAAGGCAAAGATACAATATTTTTTGCCGGAAAGCAAGAAGTGTTAAAATGGCGGGCCGTCAGAATTCCGCCGCGAGGCGGAGCAGTCCGATGACGCGGCGGTCGCCCGACGAGCAGAAGTAGTGGACCGACGGTTGCAGGCTGAGAAAACCGGTGAGCGGCAGACTGAAGGTACCTTCGAGGTCGGTCTCATGGGATTCCACGTAGTAGGCACGGCTTACGCTGAGGCCCAGTGTGCCGCCGCGCTTCGTTACGTTGTCGAGCGCTACGGCCGCGTTCCAGTATCCCTTGGCCTCTTGGGGATCGTTGAACTCCATAGCCCCCGTCGCCATGGCACTGAGGCGCGTACGCCCCATGTGCAGCAGCGGTTGCTCGGCGGTGACGAAGAAACCGAACTGCGTGTGGCGGCTTTCGCGATGGTCGTGGCGGTGGTTGCCTACGTTGTAGGTGAAGTTGTAGTAGGCCGGCAGCCCGTCGGCGTCCGCCGCGGCGGTGTAGCTTACCGACCCGAGGTTGATGATGCCGTCGCGCCGCGGGCGGAAACGGAACTGGTGGCTGAACCGGTCGTCCGACAGACCGTTGTAGAGGCTGGTCTTCAGGACTACGGCCTCCGAGAGTCGCCACTCCGCGTGCAGTCCGAGCGCCGAGGTGGGGTAGACATTGATGCCGAAGTTGTCGTTGACAATGGGAGGGCAACCGTAAGAGGCGCCGGTGAAGAGACCGGCCAGTTCGCCGGTGAAGTAGTCCTCGTCGGCCTGGCGCAGTCCGGCGAACAACAGCACGTTGCTGCCCAGTTCCTGTTGCAGGCCCAGATGCACGAGGCGGAAACCACGGTTGGCGGCATTGATGTTGGAGAAGTCCTGCATGACGCCGCCCAGGTCATTGCCGCAGGTGTAGGTGGACAGGGCGCCGGCTTCGGCGCGCGCCTTCCTCCATAGCTTGATGCTGATGTCACCCTGCAGGAGACTGACCCATGCGCCGCGGCCGTTGGTCATGTCCCATTGTCCTTCGGTGACGGCTCTCAGTCCCCAGTCTGTCTTTTGGCAGCCGGCCGTGTCGTCGGCGTGTTCCGTCACGGCAGCGTGGCCGTTGTTGCTGATGATGAATGCGAGCAGTAATAGGATGGAGGTGATACGTATCATGGCTTTCGGTGATGAAGAGTTTTCGAGGTGCAAAAGTACGGTACTATGGAAAGCCCCGCAATACCCAAAAGTGGGTATTGCGGGGTGTCGGACCGGTGAATTACGGTCTTTTTCGTCAGGAAATGGCCGAGAAATCGGCGCGTCGGTCGGTCACAATCTTAAGCTGCTTCCACAGTACGGCATTTTGCGCGAGTTGCTCGTAAGGATCCTGGCTGAGTATGCGCGCGGCCGCCTCGCGGCATTCGGCCATCAGTTCAGCATCACGCACCACGTTCGCCACCTTCAGCTCGAAGGGCAGTCCGCTCTGTGCCGTTCCTTGCAAGTCGCCGGGACCGCGCAGGCGCATGTCTTCTTCGGCGATGAGGAAGCCGTCGGTCGTCTCCGTCATGATGCCGATGCGCCGGCGCGTCGTCTCCGACAGGCGTTTGCCTTGTGTGACGAGCAGGCAATAACTGTGTTCCGCCCCGCGTCCCACACGGCCGCGCAGCTGGTGGAGCTGCGACAGGCCGAAGCGGTCGGCGTTCTGTATGACCATGACCGTGGCGTTAGGTACATTTACGCCTACTTCTATGACTGTGGTCGAAACCAGTATGCGTGTTTCGCCCTGCACGAAGGCCCGCATGGCTTCCTCCTTCTCGGCAGGCTTCATGCGGCCGTGCACGCGGCCGACCTTGGTGTCGGGGAAGGCCGCGCAGATGTTGGCGTAGCCGTTTTCGAGGTCCTGGAGGTCGGTCTTCTCGCTCTCTTCGATGAGCGGGTATACGAAATAGATCTGCCGGCCTTGCGCCAGTTGGCGGCGTACGCCCTCGAAAAGCTGCGGCGTGTCGTTGATGGTGTAGTGGAGGGTCTCTACCGGTTTGCGGCCGGGCGGCAGCTCGTCGATGACCGACACGTCAAGATCGCCGTACACCGTCATGGCCAAGGTGCGCGGTATAGGAGTGGCGGTCATTACCAGCACGTGGGGCGGGCGTACGTTCTTCTCCCAGAGATGTGCCCGCTGTTTTACGCCGAAGCGGTGCTGCTCGTCGATGATGGCGAGTCCGAGATTGCGGAACCTTACTTTCGGCTCGATCAGTGCGTGTGTGCCTACGAGAATATGCACCTCTCCGGCGGCGGTGCGCCGCAGAATGTCGGTTCGGCGGCTGCCCGTAATGTTGCCGGTAAGCAGTTCCACCGACAGCGGCATGCCGTCTGTCAGCTGGCGCAGGGTGGCGCAATGCTGCTCGGCGAGTATTTCGGTCGGCGCCATGAGGCAGGCCTGGTAACCGTTGTCGAGAGCTATGAGCGCCACCATGAGCGCCACCATCGTCTTGCCGGAGCCCACGTCGCCCTGTAGCAGGCGGTTCATCTGCTTGCCCAGTGCGAGGTCGCGCCTTATTTCCTTGATGACGCGCTTCTGTGCGCCGGTCAGGGCGAACGGCAGGTGTTCGTTGTAGAAAGTGTGGAAATAGTTGCCGACCTGTGTGAAGGTGAATCCGGCGTAGTTCAGCCGCCGGTTCTTGGCATAGCGGAGGATGTCGAGCTGAAGATAGAAAAGTTCTTCGAACTTGAAGCGCCTGCGGGCGGCGGGCAATGCTTCGGCCGAAGCCGGGAAGTGCATGGTGTATAGCGACTCTTCGACAGGTGCCAGACCGTGTTCGGCAATGAGGTAGGCGGGGAGCGTCTCGGTGAGTTTCCCCGCTACGGCCTGAAGGGCGTTGTGCATCAACTCGGAAATGAGGCGCGAGGTGAAATAGTGGCGCTTCATTTTCTCGGTAGTGTGGTAATGCGGCTGAAGCGCTCCGGTAAGATAGAGATTGAGCGAGGCGTTGGAGGTGTTATCTTCCTCGACGGTTCCGTCGGGGCGCAGAACGCTGAGCTCGGGATGCGTGAAGGAGAAGCGTCCGTTGAAGGTGGAAGGTTTGCCGAAAAGCAGGTATTGCCGGTCTACGCGCAGCGACTGCAGTATGTGCTTGATGCTGTTGAACCATACGAGATTCACATATCCCGTGCCGTCGGTGAATGTGGCGGCCAGTCTCGTCTTCCGTCCCGTACCTTCTGTTTCGATGTTTACCAGGCGCCCTTTCAGCTGCACGTAGGGCATGTCCTCCTGCAGGGCGCTGATGGTGTGGACGGTGGTACGGTCTATGTACTTGTAGGGAAACGTGTACAATAAGTCGCGTATGGTGAAGATCTTGAGCTCTTCACCGAGAATCCTGGCCCGTGCCGGTCCTACTCCCTTGAGGTATTTTATGTCTTGAAAGAGTGTCTGCAAACTGGCAGGCCTCCGGTCCTTTTATTGAAACAACATATTGCTTTTCGTTCTCTCGATGATGTCGGCCTCGACAAAACGGCTCGCGATGGCGAAGGCAAAGTCCACAGCGGCCGCCGGACCTTTGCCCGTGATGATGTTGCCGTCTTCCACGACATTCTCGAGTGAGATCTCCGCGTTCTCGAGGTATTGTTCAAAACCGGGATAGCAGGTGGAGCGGCGTCCGGCCAGCAGTCCCGTCCGGCCGAGAATCATGGGTGCGGCGCAGATGGCGGCTATGAGTTTGCCTTGTTTGTCGTGTCCGACGAGCGCCTTGCGCAGGCCGTCGTATATCATCAGGTTCTTGGCTCCCGGCATGCCGCCTGGCAGGATGAGCCCCTCGCTCTTTTCGATGGCGGAGCGGCGGAACAGACTGTCGGCCATGATGGGGATGTCGTGTGCTCCGTGGATGAGACGCTTTCCCGTAATGCTCACAGTCGTAACCTCTATGCCGCAGCGGCGCAGAATGTCGAGAGTTGTAAGAGCTTCGATTTCTTCGAAACCTTCGGCTAAGAATAAGTGTAACATGTCAGTGTTGGAATAGTTAAGTTTTTAGTTTTTCAGGCAGGCGAGGTAGCGTTCGATGGTCGTTGCCAGACCGAGATACAGGGCGTCGCAGATGAGTGCGTGCCCGATGCTGACTTCGTCGAGCCAGGGTATGTGTTGGTGAAAATAAGCAAGGTTCTGCAGGTTCAGGTCGTGCCCTGCATTGAGCCCGATGCCGGTTTCCTTGCAGCAGAGCGCCGTTTCGATGAACGGACGGATAGCTTCCTCCGGATTCTCGGGGAAGCGGGAGGCATAGGGCTCGGTGTACATTTCTATGCGGTCGGCACCAATCTCTGCCGCGGCCTCGACCATTTGCGGAGCAGGGTCGATAAAGACAGAGGTACGGATACCTTTTTCTTTGAACAGGCTTATGACCTCTCTCAACTGCGATTTGTTGGCTACGACATCCCAGCCGTGGTTGGAAGTCAGCTGGCCCGGTGCGTCGGGAACCAGTGTGACCTGATTGGGGCATACGTTAGTGACAAGCTGGCAGAAATCATTGCTCGGGAACCCCTCGATGTTGAATTCCGTACGCAGTAGGGGACGCAGGTCGCGCACATCCTGATAGCGTATGTGCCGCTCGTCGGGCCGCGGGTGCACCGTTATGCCCTGTGCGCCGAAGTTCTCGCAGTCGAGCGCCACGGACAGGACATCGGGGGTGTTGCCGCCGCGTGCGTTGCGAAGAGTGGCTACTTTGTTTATGTTTACACTCAACTTTGTCATGTCAAACGTATTCTGATAGGAAAAAAATGTCTAATTTTGCTTCGGCTGTGATAGGGTTATCCAGTTCTTTGCGTTGGCTTGACGCGGGCGTGGCAGTCTGCCTTTGCCGGCGGCTGTTCCGCGTCTTTGCTGATACTTTCTGCAAAAGTACTAAAACTTTCCGTTTTGTCGCAGTAATAAGAAATGTTTTAGCAAAAATAAACATATCGGACGGGTGTCCGTAGCCTGCTCTCCGCTTCTACGCGCTGTCGGCCGTAATGCCGTCAGTCTGTGGCCCGCGGCGGTAGACCCATGTGATAAACAGAGTATTCGAGAAAGAATGATGAAGGTTGCATTATACGGTAATGTCTATCAGACAAAGAAAAACGCCTATGTGGCCGCTGTGCTCGACAAGTTGCGGCAGATGCAGGCCGAAGTACTTGTAGAACCAGACTTCGCGCGTTTTATAGAGGAACGGCTGGGATTGTCGGTCGACGGTATGACCGTGAGTGACAATATCGTGCAGCCCGACATGGCCATATCCATGGGCGGCGACGGCACCTTTCTCAACACGGCATCGCGTATCGGCGCGCAGGGAGTGCCCATATTGGGTATCAACACGGGGCGTCTTGGTTTCCTGGCCGACATTTCGCCCGACGGCATCGGCAGTGCGCTGGAGGCCGTCCGGCGGGGCGAGTATTCTGTGGAGCAGCGCTCGGTCATAGCCGTCAGCAAGGACGGCGAACCGCTTTCGGGCTATCCGTACGCGCTCAACGAGGTGGCGGTGCTGAAGCACGATAACTCGTCGCTCATAGAGATCACCACCCGCATCAACGGCGATCTGCTTACGCACTATATGGCCGACGGTCTCATCGTTTGTACGCCGACAGGTTCCACAGGCTATTCGCTCAGCGTGGGCGGACCCATTATCGTGCCCCGATCCTCCACTTTCTGCCTCTCGGCGGTCGCTCCTCATAGTCTGAGTATGCGTCCGGTCATACTCTGCGACGATGTAGTCGTTACGCTCGAGGTGCGCAGCCGCAGCCATAATTTCCTGATATCGGTCGACGGCCGCAGCGAAAGTTTTCCCGACGGAACGGTCATCACCCTGCGGCGGGCGCCTTATACGGTCGGCGTGATGAAGGTGGAGCACAAGAACTTTTTCAAGACCCTGCAGGACAAGATGATGTGGGGCGTAGACCACCGGTATTGACACCTCTTCGCCGGCGGTTCCGGATACGGACATCTCGGCTGGCGGCTGTCGGCGGCCGAAGTGCAGGCGCTGGTCGGAGGATATGATACATATATATAATAAGGAGTTCAGGACAGCATGAAGATAAAAACAAGCAAAGTTTCGCTCAGCAGCATTCCGCAACTGTCGTCGTGGTTGTGGCAGGCTTGGAAGGGGCATCGCCTGCAGGCCTTGCTCAATACGCTGATCGGCGCCCTCGTCGTGCTCTCCGACCTGGCATTTGTCTGGGCCACCAAACTGGCCATCGACATAGCCACAAAGGTAAACACCTCCGTGCAGCTGCCTGTGGCGATAGGCCTGCTCATAGGCATCATCCTCCTGCAAGTGTCGCTGGGCGTCGCTTCCAGGTGGGTGCGCGCCGTGCTCGGCGTGAAGGCGCAGAACCACATGCGGCGGCGCGTCTTCTGCGGCCTGCTGGCCTGCCGGTGGCGCAACTTGCGCGATTATCATACGGGAAATCTGCTGAACCGCGTGGAGCGCGATGTGTCCGATGTCATCACGTTTCTGACGGAGAGCGTGCCGCTGCTGGCCAACACCTGCATGAAGTTTGTCGGCGCCTTTGTCTTTCTCTTCATCATGGACAGCAAGCTCGCCTGCCTTATCCTATTGCTCATTCCCTTCTTCCTGGTGTGCAGCAAACTCTATGTCCGCAAGATGCGCCGCCTCACGCGCGACATCCGCGACACGGAGAGCCAGGTGCAGTCCACCATACAGGAAAGCCTGCAACACTCCCTCGTCGTCAAGACCCTGGAGCAGACCGGCAACATGGTAGGCAAACTGAACCGTCTGCAGGAGCGGCTTCATCGCGAAGTGCTGGGCAAGACCCGGTACGCCGTCGCTTCGTCCACCATCATGAATGTAGGTTTCGCCACGGGCTATCTTGTCACCTTCGTGTGGGGCGTGTTCAGTCTGCAGGCCGACATCATCACCTATGGCACGCTCATCGCCTTCATCCAGCTTGTCGGTCAGATACAGGATCCCGTCCGCACGCTTTCGCGCTTCGTGCCGGTGCTCATCACCGCCTTCACGGCCACCGAGCGCCTGATGGAGCTCGATCGCATCCCGCGCGAGGAGCAGAAGGCGCCGGTGCGTTTTCCCGTGGGCGACGCGGGGCTGAGGCTCGACCATGTCACGTTTTCCTATCTGCCCACGACGCGCAAGATACTGCACGATTTCTCTTACGACTTCCCGCCCGGCAGCATCACGGCCGTACTGGGCGAGACGGGGTCGGGCAAGACGACGCTTATCCGCCTGATACTCGCCTTGCTCGAACCGACGGAGGGCGAAGTGGCCCTTTATAGTTCCGGCGGAGGCGTTGTCGAAAAAGTCTCGCCGGCCACGCGCTGCTGCTTCTCGTACGTGCCGCAAGGCAACACCCTGTTGAGCGGAACCATACGCGACAACCTGCTCATGGGCAACCCCGCGGCCACCGAGGCTGAGATGACGGCCGCGCTCAGGGCCGCTGCCGCCGACTTCGTGGAACTGCTGCCCGACGGCATCGACACCGTGTGCGGCGAGATGGGCGGCGGACTCTCCGAAGGGCAGGCGCAGCGCATCTCCATAACCCGCGCCCTGCTTCGCCGCGCTCCGGTCCTGCTGTTCGACGAGGCCACCTCCTCGCTCGACGCGGAGACGGAGCAGAATGTCATCCGCAATGTCGTCGACATGAACGGCGACGGACGGACCATCATCTTTGTGACCCATCGTCCCGAGGTGCTGAAATATGCCACGCAGGTGCTTCGGTTTTCTTGAGCGGAAAGGTGCGCCTCAAAGCCTTCCTTACGGCATTTTCTTTCTTCCAAGCCCGTAAAAAAGTTTCTTCGCTTATTTCTTTCATTTCATCGTAACCACTTGACGCATCGCTCGTTCCGCTGAAAGGAATGTGCCCGCACATCCCTCCTCCGTGCTTTCATCTTGCTCTTCCGTCTCCGGCCGTAGATCTTTGTGCGCGCATCGTGGCAAAAGCACTTATTCGTGTAAAAAATGTACTACTTGGAATTTTTACACGAGTAAGTACTTTTGCCCAAAGCACTACTTGCTTTTCTGAAACCATCCTGCGGTATGAAAAATGCAAATATCTTTCAGCGCATTTCATTGATATATAATTCCTTGTGATGTAATGAAGGATTTTCTCCTGCTAAACTTTTCTCGGCTTTTGAAGGTCAAAATAGATTTGAGGATAATGTTCTTTTGGACAAAACAGTCTATTGAGTACTTATTTCTGCTGGTCGAGGTACTGGATGGCAACATGGAAATCCATAACTACATATTAGGCTACTTATTTATATTTTGCAGGATGCAATCCTGCATTTTTTATTAATGACAACTAATGTAAGTAGGTAATTGTTATGAGACAAAGAAACGGGGTGTCTCCAAATATGTAGCAATGGGGATATGTGCAGATGTTTGTGCTATTTGTCTTTTTAGTTGTGTAATGCTTGAAATAATGGTGACCAAATAAGCAACTTCCTGAAAATATACAAGGAAACTTTGCTGTTTGAATATTAATGCGTATCTTTGCGCCGCAATTTTGCGAACAAAACTCAATTTTTATTTGTCAAGTATGATGAATCAGTACGAGACCGTTTTCATTATGACTCCCGTTTTGTCTGACCAGCAGATGAAGGAGACGGTCGAAAAGTTCAAAGGTATTCTCGCCGCCCTGGGTGCCGAGATTATTAATGAAGAGAATTGGGGCCTCAAGAAAATGGCTTATCCAATTCAGAAGAAGTCCACCGGATTCTACCAGCTGTTAGAGTTTAAGGCTGAGCCTCAGGTAGTAGACAAACTCGAAGTAGGTTTCCGTCGTGACGAGCGCGTTCTGCGTTTCCTCACCGTAAAACTCGAGAAGTATGCTGCACAGTATGCAGAAAAACGTCGTAACAAAAAAGCTAACAAGGAGGACTAAACAATGGCACAAGCACAATCTGAAATCCGTTATTTGACGCCGCCCACCGTCGATGTCAAGAAAAAGAAATACTGCCGTTTCAAGAAGAGCGGCATCAAGTATGTTGACTACAAGGATCCCGAGTTCCTGAAGAAATTCCTCAACGAGCAGGGCAAGATTTTGCCCCGCCGCATTACCGGCACTTCGCTGAAGTATCAGCGCCGTGTGGCTCAGGCCGTAAAGCGTGCCCGCCATCTGGCTTTGCTGCCCTTCGTAACCGATATGATGAAATAATAAAGAAGGAGGTATAAGAATATGGAACTCATTTTGAAAGAAAACGTACAGGGTCTGGGCTACAAGGACGATATCGTTACCGTTAAGAGTGGCTATGGCCGCAACTACCTTATTCCTACCGGCAAGGCTGTCATTGCTTCTCCTTCTGCCAAGAAAGTTCTGGCTGAAGAGCTCAAGCAGCGCGCCCACAAGCTGGAGAAAATCAAGAACGACGCATTGGCTCTCGCCGAGAAACTGGGCGCCATCGAGCCTATCGTCATTGCTACGAAGGTCAGCGCTACCGGCAATATCTACGGTTCTGTCAACAATCTGCACATCGCTGAGGAACTTGGCAAGCGTGGCTTTGAGATCGACCGCAAGATTATTGTCGTTAAGGATGTCAAGTCTATCGGCTCCTTCCATGCCGTCGTGAAGCTCCACAAGGAAGTTTCTGTTGAAATTCCCTTTGAAGTGGTGGCTGAAGAGGCTTGATTCTGATAATCGCAATATAAAAAGAGTTGGAAACTGGAGATTTTGTGCTCCGGTTTCCGGCTCTTTTTGATTTTATACGTATCTTTGTCTTTATTCAGGATTAACGGAATAGATTCTTTATGCGCTACTTCATGTACATCGCTTACGACGGAGCCGCCTATCACGGCTGGCAGGTGCAGCCGAATGCCGTGTCGGTGCAACAGAAAGTGAACGAAGCCCTTTCGACACTGTTGCGTGAGCGGACGGAAGTAGTAGGTGCCGGCCGCACCGATACGGGGGTTAACGCCGCGGTGCTGGTGGCGCATTTCGACAGCACTCCTGTTGTCGACTGCCGTCTGCTTGCCGACAAGATGTGCCGCCTGTTGCCTCCGGACATCGCCGTGGAAAAGATAGTTCCCGTACGCCCGGAGGCGCATGCCCGCTTCGATGCGGTGGGGCGAACCTATCATTATACGGTTTATACGCGCAAGAATCCTTTCCGGAGGTATTTCGCCACACGCCTGTTCTTCACCCCCGACTACGAACGGATGAATCGCGCGGCCGGGCATCTGCTCGAGGTGGAAGACTTTACGAGCTTCAGCAAAGTGAATACCGACACAAAAACCAACATCTGCCATGTGACCCGTGCCCGGTGGGTGCAGGTCGAGGCCGACTGCTGGCGTTTCGAGATTTCGGCCGACCGTTTTTTGCGTAATATGGTTCGTGCCATAGTCGGTACTTTGCTCGATGTCGGGCGCGGTCGGCTGAGTGAAGCGGACTTTCTGAAGATTATCGACGAGAAGAACCGTTGCGCGGCCGGTGAATCCGTTCCCGGCAATGCCTTGTCGTTGGTAAGAATAGATTATCCCGATGATGTGTTTCTCCCCGTGGAAGGGGCGCAGTGAGGCCGCGGTATTTGGCTTTAATTCTTTATAGTATTATCAAGCATCAGATTTTAATATGAAACCAAGACTTTTTCTTTCTCTTTTGCTGGCATTGGCCTTCTCTTCCGGAGTTTCGGCTAAGGACAAGGTCTATGATCTGTCGGATTACGGTATTTTGCCCGGTTCTGCCGACAAGCATTTCTGTTCGCGCCTCGACAGCGTGTTGCATCTCATCATGTCGGAAAATGTGCGGCATGAGCCTGTGACGATAAAACTGAAGCGCGGCCGTTATGATTTGTACAGTTCCGATGCTGTGAAAAAGGAACTTTATATTTCAAATCACGATCAGGACCAACCAAAACCCGTCGGTATTTTTCTTGACGGAATGGAAAATCTGACTTTCGACGGACAGGGGGCTGAACTGGTCTGCCATGGTCGCATGATCCCCCTGGTGCTTTCCAATTCACGCAACTGTGAGTTGCGCCGCTTCTCCATCGACTTTGAGCAGCCTCAGATCTCTCAGATGGAAGTCCTTGAGAACAAGGGCGACGACGGTCTCGTATTTCGTTTGGCGCCGTGGGTTAATTACCGGCTGGTCGATGGCGGCCGCTTGGAAATGTACGGTGATGACTGGGCTGCCACGCCTTCCGGAGGCATGGCCTTTGAGAAGAAAACGCGCCACATAGTTTATAATACAGGCGACATAGGTGTCTCGGTCAGAGGTCTTACGGAAATTTCGCCGCGCGTGTTTGCCGCACCGGAGTGGCGCGATGCCCGCCTGGTGCCTGGCACGGTAGTAGCCATGCGTACCTGGCGGCGTCCTTGCCCCGGTGTCGTTTTGTCGGAAAACGTGAATACAACCTTGCGAAAGGTAAAAGTGCACTATTCGGAAGGAATGGGCCTCATCGCCCAGCGGTGTACAGACATTACGCTCGATAAGTTCGATGTCTGTCTGAAAGGGAAGAAAGATCCGCGCTATTTTACGACGCAAGCCGACGCCACGCACTTTTCGCAGTGTCGCGGTAAGATTGTTTCGTGCAACGGTCTTTATGAAAATATGATGGACGATGCCATCAATATCCACGGCGTTTATCTCCGTGTGCGCGAACGCATCGACGACCACACTTTGCGCTGTCGTTATGAACACGGGCAGTGCTGGGGCTTTTCCTGGGGCGATGTGGGAGACACGGTACAGTTCGTACGCTCACTCAATATGGACACGGTAGGTGCTTTCAACGTGATTGAGAGCATTCGTCCGGCAGATAAACAGGATGTTGCCGGCTGCCGTGAATTTATTGTTCGTCTGCGCGACGCACTACCGGCTGCCATCTCCGCAGAAGAGGGATATGGCATAGAAAACCTTACGTGGACGCCCGAGGTGTATTTCTCCGGCAATACCGTCCGTAACAACCGTGCGCGCGGCGCTTTGTTCAGCAGTCCCCGCCGGACGGTGTGTGAGAAGAATGTGTTTGACCATACCTCCGGCACCGCCATTTTGCTTTGCGGTGACTGCAACGGCTGGTATGAGAGCGGAGCGGTGCGCGACCTTGTCATACGGCGCAATAAATTCATCAATGCCCTCACCAGCAGCTATCAGTTTACCAATGCCGTCATCTCCATCTATCCCGAAATTCCCCAGTTGGCGGCGCAGAAGCACTACTTTCATGGAGGCCGCAAGGAAGCCATTGTCATAGAAAACAATACCTTCGACACCTTCGACAGTCCACTGCTTTACGCCAAGTCTGTTGACGGTCTGGTGTTCCGTAACAATAAGGTAAAGAAGAATAACGAGTATGCGCCGCGAATGCCGCAGGTGCGCCCCGTCGTTACGGAGCGTTGCCGGCAGCTCGAAGCGCCTGGATATCCTCAATTCGGCGGCAATATCATAACGACGAAGTAAGCGCGTTTCAGCTACCTTTGAAATTATGCGACAATGACAAGAATCTGTTGCCCTTCAGCTATAGATTCTTGTCATTGCCTTTATTATAGTCCTGTGATATATCGTGCTAAAAATGTTTTATAAGACATTTTTAGGAGACTTGTAAGCGCATTGGGAACTTCTTCTTGTTTTTCTCTTTATTGGTAGTCCGCGGGCTTGAGAACGATGCGGCATACAGGCTGGTTGCCGTTTCGCGTCTTGTAAATGTAGCCGAAATTGATTTCCTTGTCTTTGCAGGTTTTCCATTTCGCGTCGTTCCTGAGATTGGCGAGTAGCGTTTCTTTGATGCTTGGTGCGTTGCTTCTCAGTAGCTCTGCGACGGCATCTTCCACTGTCAGATATTGCCACAGAGTTCGGTCTTCCGAGTCATAGGCCATGCTGTCGAGTGTAGTGAATTCGTCCAGTTTTTCGGGGCAGTGCTTCTGCGTGTATTCCCGTGCCTCGGTTGTCATGTTGCGGTCGAAGTTGTTGCTGCATCCGGCGCATAGGGCCGCGGTGCCGGCAAGCAATAGTAATAGTCGTTTCATATTTTGCTATTTGGGCGTAGAGTTGTACCTTTGTCATGCGATAGCTTCTTCATGCCAATGCAGTGGCTCTCCGCAAAGATACAAAAAACATTCAGAACACCTATGTACGAAGATAGAGTGGAGAAAGCCGTCAGCTATTTCATGTCCGGCTTCAATTGTTCGCAGTCAGTAGTCGCCGCCTTTGCCGACCTTTACGGTTTCACCGAAGAGCAGGCTCTGCGTATGTCCGCCTCGTTCGGGGCCGGCATCGGTCGTATGCGCATGACTTGCGGTGCGGCATGCGGCCTTTTCCTTTTGGCCGGCCTCGAGACCGGTGCCGTGAAGGGTGAGGACCGGGCCGGAAAATCCTATAACTATAAGGTCGTGCAGGAATTGGCCCGCCGCTTCAAGGAGCAGACCGGCTCGCTGGTGTGCGCCGAGTTGCTTGGGCTTGGCCCGAATGCCCGTCGCGACGATCCTCAGGCCGGAGAACGTAATGCCGCCTATTATGCCAAGCGTCCCTGTCCCAAGATGATAGAGACTGCGGCCCGCCTTTTTGTACAATTCCTGAACGAGCGCCATGAAGATACTACTGCTGGGTGAATACAGCAACGTACACGCCACGCTGGCCTTGGGTCTGCGTCGCCTGGGGCACGAGGTGACCGTTGCCTCCGACGGCGATTCGTGGAAAGGCTATCCGCGGGATGTCGATTTGCGTCGCCGAGAGTACGGAAAGCTCGGTTCGCTGTTTTATTATCTCCGTCTGTGGAAGATATTCGGCCGTTTTCGTGGCTATGATGTCGTGCAGATTATCAATCCGGTCTTTATTCCTTTACGTGCGGAACGTATCTGGCCTTTCTACCGCTTCCTGCGGCGTCATAACGGAAGGATATTCATGGGGGCTTTCGGCATAGACCATTATTATTGCAAGGCGTGTGCCGACTGCATAACCTTCCGATATAGCGACTTTAACATCGGTTCCGCATTGCGCAACACTTATGAGACGAAAGTCTGGACTGACGATTGGATCAATGGTGCCAAGGGCAGACTCAACATCCGCATAGCTGCCGATTGTGACGGTATAGTGGCCGGTCTCTACGAATATTACGCCGCCTATCGCAACGAAGGGTTCAGGCATTTCACCTTTATTCCTTTTCCCATTGTGCCTATATCCGACAACTCGGCCCCAAAGCGGGAAGTGCCTCGGAAAGTGAAATTCTTTATAGGCATACAGCGCAAGCGTTCCGCCTATAAGGGGACTGACATTATGCTTAGAGCGTTGGAGCGCGCCGTTGCCCTCCATCCCGACAAGGCCGAGATGGTGAAAGCCGAGTCCGTACCCTTTGCCGAATATCGTCGCCTGATGGATGGCAGCCATGTCATACTCGATCAGCTCTATGCTTATACGCCGGCCATGAATGCCCTCGAGGCCATGTCGCGCGGTCTCGTGGTTGTGGGCGGCGGCGAGCCCGAGAATTATGAGATACTTGGAGAAGAAGAGCTGCGTCCCATCATAAACGTGGAGCCTGATGAGGAGAGTGTGTTCAAAGCCCTGTGCGGTATCATTGAGCAACGTTCGGAACTGCCCGCCCTCTCTGAGGCTTCACGCGAATACATCCGCCGGCATCACGACTACGTGGAAGTGGCGCGGCAGTATCTTGACTTCTGGGCCTGAGTCAGATGATAGTGATTGGTAGTATAACATCCACTTTTGAAGGTATAGGCTTTTAATGTAAGTTTTGTGATCGGATTTTGATTGGCGATAGCATATAAAGCACTCTATATAGACTCTTAAAATTGTCTATATAGAGTGGTGTGTTTTTTCTTTGTCGCTCTTTGTCTTGTAGTACCGGTGGTAGTATTTGTATGTTTTTGGGGAAGGCGGGAGGTTGATGATGGTTATGAATGCAGATTATCTGATGTACAATTTCGATGTCTTGATGCTTTTGTCGGAATAGATTTGCTGTATCAGATAAAAGCCTTCTGTTGGATTGACGACGGATTTTCCCGATAAGGTCCAATATTTAGTATCTGTCAGGGTAGGCTGTCTGGGAATATTTGGGGGTGATATACTTGAAGATTCCGATTGTTTTGAATAGGAGAACAGCCATTTAAGCCTCTGCATAGTGTAGCTTTTGATGCAGGTATCTTCGTGTGTCCAGCCCTCTTCTATGTCAAAGATATATTGCGCTCCGGCTGTATTCAGTTGCGAGATGAAATCTTTCACCATATCAGTTCCCATTATTCGGTCATTTGCTCCCATCACAATAAAAAGGGGAGTTTGTGCCACATTTTCGACATCACATTTCGCAGGATTGCCGGCTACCGGCATTGCCGCGGAGAAAAGCCTCGGGTATTTGGATACCATGTTCCAAGTGCCCGTACCGCCCATTGAACCTCCTAATAGGTAAATATCCTTAATCTCGGTAAAATGAAATTTACAGTTATCTATGAGACCTCGCAGTACTCCTGTCAGTTTTCCTCCCCATGATTCGTTGACGGGACATTGGGGAACTATGAAGACTGAACTCAGATGATTATTTGTTATGAAACGCATTATAGAGTCGACTCCTGCCTCGTTTATTGGCGATATATTGTCGTCGCCTTTGCTGGTGCCACCATGGAGATAAATTATAAGTCTTGACGGAGATTCGGAGTTTGTTGTCACGGCCTGTCGGTAGGGTAGTCGGATGTTGTCCGAATGATATTCTTCGAATGAGAAAGTGCTGGCACAGAAATCCTTTGTCGTTTGGGCGTATAATTGGTCGTATGGTAATTGCATTACCGCTATGATTAAAGTTGTTATGCTGCGAAGAAGTGTCATTTTTGGTGAGATTTATGGCGATTATTCAGTCTCTTCATCATGTGGCGCTCCAGTTTATATATACGCTCAATCTGCCTTTGGGTCAAGAATTTGCTATACTTTGTATAATACTTTTTCCTTAGGTCTAATATTTTTTGACTATGGGCAAACCGTTCTTTCAGAGCCTGCTCTATTTCAGCATCCGAATGGTTTGAGGCACCTTTTCGGCCCCGTGGCCCGAGTGCCCATACTTCTTTTTGGAATTGACGGAAAGTCTCAGTGAACTTTTGAGCCGTGGCGTCGTCCATTGCCATTTGCCGAGCAATATATTGGGCTTGTACTTCGGCTAATTGTTCGCGAGTCATGCGTTGTCTGTTTTCTTTTTGTGCATAAAGGTTCCCGCTAAAGGCTGTTATTGCCAATACAAACAGGAAAATTCTAAAAATACTTTTCATAATAGGTTTTTTATTCGTTAATAAATAAATCATCTTGATAGACCGCAAGCAGATATTCTTGGTCTGCATTGCTTAATTGTGTGAAGGCATGCTCCAATGTCGTAAGATCATCTGCCTCGGGGCGCGGCGACCGGGTGCTGAAGATAAGCAGCAACGCGGCACTTGCAGCTACAAGCCCGGCGGGTATAGAAAACCAAAGGCGATAATTGCGCCTAATTCTATAGGGAGTGGATTCTTTTTTTATCGATTTCCATACATTTTTTTCTATATCGCTCATAAGGCCTTCTGGGATAGTGTAGGGCAATCGTTTGCCGATGCGTCTGAAGTCAAATTCTTCTTTCATAATATTCTTAATAGTTTAAGTTCATGTATTTGATGATCTTTTCTTTGGCAATATGATAGTTGGATTTCGCGCTGTCTGTCGTGGAATTTACAATTGCTGCAATCTCGTCGTATTCCAGTTCGTTGTAATATCGTAAGTTGAAAACCAATTGTTGCTTGGTTGGTAGCGATAAAATGGCTTTCTGAAGTTTAACGACTTCCAAATCGTTGTAGTCCATATATTCATCGGCCGCCATATTATTCAGTTCAGTTGAAATATCGTCCAGCGATAACCAGTCACGTTTATGACGGGTCAGACTTCTCAGAGCTTCATTGGTAGCTATCCGGTAAATCCATGAGCGGAGGGAGCATTCACTCTTGAACTTAGGCAATGAACGGAATATGCGTACGAATGTTTCCTGTGTCGCATCTTGCGCATTTTCATGGTGTACTACCAGTCTTCGAATATGCCAGTACACGGCCTCCTTGTATTCTTCCATCAAAATCCGGAAGCCTTTCTCCAGATTGCAGGTTATCATTGCAACCAATTCGCGGTCATCCTTTTTCTTCATTGCTGATGGCTATTCCTGATTTTTGTTACTGTTGATTCTTAAGATGTCTTCCAAGAGTTCTTCTGGGATTCTATATAAATGACCCTGCAAACTGCGGAAAGTAAAATATAGCAAATATTTTTAACTTGATTTTATAGTGCGATAAAACCCTTGTTCGTTTGGTCGTGTTGATAAGAATAATTACTTTTGCAAAAGTATACTATTAAAAACCTAAATATATATAATCATGAGAGTTATTATCGAACCCGACTATGAGAAGTTGTCGCAGTGGGCTGCCGACTATGTTGTGAACAAGATAAATGCCGCTAAGCCGACGGCAGAGAAACCCTTTGTGCTCGGTCTGCCTACCGGCTCGTCGCCCATCGGCATGTACAAGGCTTTGGTAAAGGCCAACAAGGAAGGCCGTGTAAGTTTCAAGCACGTGCTGACCTTCAATATGGACGAATATGTAGGCCTGCCCGTAGAGCATCCCGAAAGCTACCACTCTTTCATGGCCAATAACCTCTTTAATCATATCGACTGTCCCAAGGAGAACATACATATCCTTAACGGCAACGCCGAAGACCTTGAGGCCGAGTGCGCACACTACGAGCAGATGATTGAAGAGGCCGGCGGCATCGACCTTTTCATCGGTGGTATCGGTCCCGACGGACATATCGCCTTCAACGAACCGGGTAGCTCTCTCACAAGCCGCACCCGCATGAAGACGCTTACCACCGACACCCGTGTGGCTAACTCCCGCTTCTTCGGTGGCGATCCCGCTAACGTTCCTTCTACGGCACTTACCGTAGGCGTGGGCACCGTTATGAGCGCCCGCGAGGTACTTATCCTTTGCAACGGCCACAATAAGTCGCGTGCCCTTCAGGCTGCTGTCGAGGGCCCGGTTACCCAGCAGTGGACCATCTCCGTGCTTCAGATGCACCAGCACGGCATCATCGTTTGCGACGAAGCCGCCTGCGAGGAACTGCGCCATGGCACCTATAAGTACTTCAAGGACATTGAGAAGGATTCCCTCTAAGAAATATGGCTCATTGAAAGGTCTGTGAACCTAACGAAGGCAATTGCCGGTTGCGTCCGATAAGTCGCGGCCGACGATTGCCTTTTTTCGGCCGCGACCGGAGTATTCCTCTTCCAACGGATTTTGTTTTCGGCGGATGTAGCCGGTATCGTTTTAATTACCAGTTTGTTCCTGCAAAATATTCTCACTGTCGTCTGACGCCTGTCATATCGCTATAAAATATATGTCTACGGAAATTTCACCTTTCGCGCAGCCGAAGTATGTCATGCTCAAGCCGGCCGGTTCGGCGTGCAACCTTCGCTGCGACTATTGTTACTATCTTGAGAAAAAGCACCTCTACGCCGACACCCGGCGGCAGATAATGAGCGAGGAAACGCTCGAGAAGTTTGTGGAGCAGTACATGGCTCTCACCTCCGCGCCTTCAGTGCTCTTCACATGGCACGGCGGCGAGCCCCTGATGCGTCCTCTTTCGTTCTACCGCAAGGCGCTGGAATTGCAGGAGAAATATGCCGGGGGGCGGCAGGTAGACAATGTCATACAGACCAACGCCACGCTTATCACCGACGAGTGGGCGCGCTTCTTCAAAAAGAACAATTTCCTGGTAGGAGTATCCATTGACGGCACGCAGGAGATGCACGACGCCTACCGCTCCACGGCGCAGGGCCGGCCTTCGTGGCAGCAGGTAATGCGTGGCATACGCACGCTCAACCGCCACGGCGTGGAGTGGAATGCAATGGCCACGGTCAACCGTCTCAATGCCGACGCGCCCGAGGAGTTCTACGGTTTTTTCAAGGAGATAGGTTGTCGTTTCATTCAGTTTACGCCTGTGGTCGAGCGCCTTTACCGCCGTCCCGACGGCAGGCAGCTGGCTTCGCCCGTCGACGGCGCCTGGGCCGAACTGGCGCCCTTCTCCGTGACGCCGCAGCAGTGGGGCGAATTCCTCTGCCGTGTCTTCGATCTCTGGGTGCGTGAGGATGTAGGCAGCACTTTCGTGCAGATTTTCGACTCCACCCTGGCCGGCTGGATGGGCGTTCCGCCTTCGCTCTGCGCCATGGCACCGACTTGCGGGCACGCCGCCGCCATGGAGGCCGGCGGAGATGTCTACGTGTGCGACCACTACGTGTTTCCCGAATTCCGGTTGGGCAACATCGCCACACGCACGCTGACCGAGATGATGCTCTCGCCCGAGATGACGGAGTTCGGCCTCAACAAGGAACGGCTGCTCACCGCGCAGTGCCGCGAGTGCCCTTACCTCTTCGCCTGCCACGGTGAGTGTCCGCGCAACCGCTTCGCGCTCTCGGCCGACGGCGAACAGGGGCATAATTACCTTTGCGAGGGCTACCGGCGCTACTTCGACCACGTGAGCCGCTACATGGACTTCATGAAATATCAGTTGCAGCACCAGCAACCGCCGGCCGCCGTGATGGAGTGGATAAGAGACGGCGAACCCGACTACCGTTCCGCGGCACGGTGACGGTTTATATGAAGCGCCCGGCGTACTCTCCTGCGTGGAGAATGCGCCGGGCGCTTTTTTAGGTCTGCCTGTTTCTTGTGGCCGGCAGTGTGTCGGCTGGCTGGCGTTTATGCCTTGAGGTTGTCCATGCACTTGCGGAGTGATTCCGTCCAATAAGGAATGGAGAGGCCGAAGGTTTCCTTTATTTTCTTTTTGTCGAACACGCTGTAGGCCGGCCGTATGACCTTCGAGGGAAACTCGTCGCTGCGGCAGGGCTGGATGTCGCAGTCCTTGTGGCCGGCATATTCGGCGATGGTGCGGGCGAAGTCATACCACGAGCAAACGCCTTCGTTGGAGTAATGGTAGATGCCCGAGTGTCCCTCGTACTTGCGGTTCTCCACAATGTCGGCCACGGCCTTGGCCAGGTCGAGGGCGTAGGTGGGCGTGCCGCACTGGTCGAACACTACCTTCAGCTGCGGTTTGGTGGCGGTGAGGTTGAGCATCGTCTTGACGAAGTTGTGTCCGAACTCGCTGTAGAGCCAGGCTGTGCGTATGATGATGTGCCGGCAGCCGCTCTTCAGTATGTTTTGCTCGCCGTGCAGTTTCGTCAGTCCGTACACGCCGGTGGGCGTTCCCTGCTGGTCTTCCTTGCAGGGAGTGTTGTAGGGCTCTTTGCCGAATACGTAGTCCGTCGATATGTGTACGAGCAGTCCGTCGGCCTCCTTCATGGCTGTTGCCAGGTTGTCCACGGCTTTCGCGTTGAGCAGTTCGCACAGTTCGATGTCGTCTTCGGCCTTTTCCACGTTGGTGTAGGCGGCGCAGTTGATGATACACTTGATGTCGTGTTCCTTGACGGCATCTCTCACGGCCTCGGCCTCGGTGATGTCAAGGCGCAGGAAGTCGCCGGCAACATCGGTGAATATGTAATGGTAGCGGCTTCCTTTGGTCACCAGCTGCATCTCGTTGCCGAGTTGTCCGTTGGCGCCGGTCACAAGTATGTTCATTTATTCGTAGAGGTTAGAATTGAAGTCGAAAGGGCTGTCGAAGTCTGCCAGGGTGGGGTGGTGCAGGTCTTTCTCGCTGAGAATGGCCTCGTCGGCCGGTATGCGCCAGTCTATGCCCAAGCTTTCGTCCTGTATGCTGATGCCGCCGTCGGCCTGCGGGGCGTAGAAGTTGTCGCACTTATACTGGAACACGGCGGTCTCCGACAGGACGGAAAAACCGTGGGCGAAGCCGCGCGGCACGAAAAACTGCCGGTGGTTGTCTTCCGTCAGTTCCACGGCCACATGGCGGCCGTAGGTGGGCGATCCCTTACGGATGTCCACCGCCACATCGAGCACGGCCCCTTTCACGCAGCGCACCAGTTTGCTCTGGCAGTAGGGCGGACGCTGGAAGTGCAGGCCGCGCATCACGCCACGGCTTGACTGGCTTTCATTGTCCTGTACAAAATGGATGGGGCGTACCTTTTCGTCGAATTCCCTCTGCGAGAACGATTCGAAGAAGTAGCCGCGCGCATCCGTGAATATGCGTGGTTCGATGATGAGCACGCCTTCTATTTCGGTCGTTATTATTTCCATGCTTCAGTGTCTTTCGGAACGCGGCCCGCATATAGCGGACTGCGTCTGTTGTCAAGATGCAAAAGTAATGAAAATACGTGAATATTGGCGGTGCCCTGCCGAAAAAACGTTTCCGTCGGTATCAAATTCCCTGTCGAAGCTCTTCCGTGCTTCCCCATAGTATCCGTGTTGCCGTGGATTGGCGCCGTTTTAACATTTCTTGCTTTTGGCCGGAAAATTTCGTATATTTGCATCTGCAAAGGGGCAGGCCGTGGCGGTCTGCCCCTGTTTATTGGGGATTCGGGAGGTGTTTTGGGAGAAATACGCCCTATTTCCGGTCGAAATGCAAGTAGTGGAAGTTGAAAATGCACTACTTGCATTTTGAAAAAGGTTACTTCCAATTTATTTTCCGATACTTCCATTTCAAAATGCGAGTAATGTTTTTCCAAAAACACGTGCTCCAAAAGTTGCAGAAGGTTAAATACGTTAAATCTTCATCTGCTCCGTGCTCTCCTGAAGCCGGCCGTATGGCAGGGGTGCCGCCATTTTTTGTGGTTTTATTAGTTCATTCCGCAGAATTGTTCTACTTTTGTAGTTTGAATTACCCATGTTAAAAAAACGAGTAATGATGAAACACAAGATTGCCGCCTATCTGAAAATGACCGTGCTGCTTCTGCTGGTCACGGTGAGCCTCTCTTCGTGCGAGGAAGACGACTGGTACGGCACGATGGAAGCCGTGCGCGGCCGTTGGAGTGTTGTCGAGGTAGAACCCTACGGCGGCCAGTGTCCTTACCACTACGGCGACGTGATGGTCTACTACGGCGACGGCAGCTATGAGGCCTATGGTTCGGCCGGCTTCGAGGAGTACGGCTACTGGGGCATATCGCACGGCCGCGTGGCTATAGACTTCGACGATGACGGCCGCTACGATTTCTACGGCGCCATCGTGCAGCTCGACGGGATGTACATGGTGCTTGATGTGCGCGACGCAAGTTTCGGCTCGCGCTACGTGCTCCGACTGGTGCGTATGTAGTCCTCCCGGCGGCACCGGTGCCGCATTAGTGTAACTATTCGCAGGGGCGGCCTGCGGGCCGATGTCCTTGCGCTTAAACTTGTCTTATGATGGAAAACTCTGTCCGAAACAATTTCCGGCAGACCAACGCCTTTGCCATGCAATACGGGCTTCTTCTCGGCGCATGGGGACTTCTGAGCCTTGCGGCATTCGTACAGTCGTTCACGAACGTTTACCTTTCGCCCGTGAGTTCCCTGATGTTTCTCGCCACGCCTTTGCTGGCCGGCTGGATGACCTTCCGTTTCCGTGCCAGAGTGTCTGTGCCCGGCGAGGTCTTCACGTTGGGGCGCGGCTTCGCTTTCAGCTATCTTACGGGGCTCTACGCCGCTGTCTGGATTGCCGCCGGCGTGTTCGTTTATCTCTCGTATGTGGATCACGGTTATGTGTTCGACGCCTATGAACGCCTGCTCTCGCAACCCGGCATGGCCGAGCAGCTGCGGCAAAACTCCCAGTTGGCAGGACTGGCCGGCGGTGGTGAACTCACGCCGCAGTCGGTAGTGGCCGCGATGCGCGCCATCCCGCCTTCCAACTATGCCGGTGTGGTGATCTATACTACCGTGCTTTTCGGCCCCCTCTTCGCGCTGGTCATCGGCCTCGTCTGCCGCCGCCGGCCTTCGTGGGCATGAGGTGCGGAGTACCGGCTTCAGGAATACGGATCAAGGAAAAAGATAAATATCTTATCGCATAAATGGAAAATACAATAGACATTACGGTCGTCGTGCCCCTCTACAACGAGGCCGAGAGCCTGCCCGAACTCTACGCCTGGATAAAACGCGTGATGGGCGAGCATGAATTTACCCACGAAATAATCTTTGTCAACGACGGCAGTACGGATGATTCGTGGAAGGTGATATGCGGTCTTGCAGCCGACGACCCCTGCGTGCACGGCATCAAGTTCCGGCGCAACTACGGCAAGTCGCCCGCCCTCTTCTGCGGTTTCAAGGCCGCCGGGGGCAGTGTCGTCATTACCATGGACGCCGACCTGCAGGACTCTCCCGACGAGATTCCCGAACTCTACCGCATGATAACGGAAGACGGCTACGACCTCGTATCCGGCTACAAGCAGAAGCGCTACGACCCCCTGTCGAAAACCCTGCCGACCAAGCTCTTCAACGCTACGGCGCGTAAGGTGAGCGGCATTAGGAATCTGCACGATTTCAACTGCGGCCTGAAGGCTTACCGGCGCGAAGTGGTGAAAAACATAGAGGTTTACGGCGAGATGCACCGCTACATACCCTATCTTGCCAAGAACGCCGGTTTCGAGAAAATAGGCGAGAAGGTGGTGCAGCACCAGGCGCGCAAGTTCGGCAAGACCAAATTCGGCGGCCTCAACCGTTTCGTCAACGGCTATCTCGACCTGCTCTCGCTCTGGTTCATGGGCAGTTTCGGCCTCAAACCCATGCACGTGTTCGGTTTCCTCGGCTCCATCATGTTCTTCCTCGGCTTTGTGGCCGTTCTGATAGTAGGCGGCATCAAGCTCGTGGCCATCTGTCAGGGCACGCCCGCGCCGCTGGTGACCAACTCGCCATACTTCTACATCGCCTTGACTACGATGGTGCTCGGCACGCAACTCTTCGTGGCGGGCTTCCTCGGCGAACTGATCAGCCGGAATGCTCCTGACCGTAACAACTATCAGATAGAAAAAGAAATCTGAGGCATCCGCTTCCTTGAACATGAGCATGAAGACCTTGCCCGGAAAATTGTTTGCGGTGCTGCTCCGGTACCTCGCTCTTCCGTCGCTGCCGGTTGTGGCCGCGGCGGTCGGTTTGGCAGGCTGCACCAATATAGAGTGCCCGCTCGACAATATCGTAGAGATGACCTGCGGCCTCTATAATGCCGAGAGCGGCAACCGCATGAAGCTCGGCGCTACGCTGAGTGTGTCGACCGGCGGACGGAAAGACACTTTGCTGCTCAACCAGGCGACCGACCTCGAGGCCTTCTTCCTGCCGCTGAAGCAGGGGGAGCCAGTCGATACCTTCCTCCTGAATTTTTCCAATGCCGAACAGCAGGCCACCGATACCCTGTTTGTTGTCCACGCCAATTCGCCGCATTTCGAGTCGCTGGACTGTCCTTCCTCCGTCTTCCATCATATTCAGGAAGTGAGGTGGACCTCGCATGCCCTCAGACTGATGCCCGTCACGATAGACAGTGTGGCCGTTGCCAGAAGACTTGTTGATTATGAGAATATCGAGAATATTAGGCTGTTTCTTCGCACTACTGTCGGCAATTAGTCCTCTTGCCGCGCAGGGAAGTGGCGGCGGGCAGGCATCCGGTGCCGACACGACGGCGATACGCGTCAAGGGCGTGCAGTTCGAGACCGCGGTCGATTCGCTGCTTGGCAAACCGCTGCCGCTGCTGGCCGGCGCTTCTGTATCGTTCGATGTGGCCGGTGCGGTAATGGCCGCCTTCACGCCCTATGGGCAGTATGAGGCCGCGGCGCGTCTGAACCTGCGCGGCCGCTTTTTCCCGACGGCCGAAGTGGGGTGGGGCGTCAGCGACCATACGGCCGAAGAGACCAATCTGAGTTTCAAGACCAACGCACCTTACTTCCGCTTGGGCTGCGACTACAACCTTGCGAAGAATCCGCGGGCGTTGGGCCGCATCATGGCCGGTCTGCGATACGGATTCACCTCTTTCAAGTATGATGTCAGCGGTCCGGCGTTGACCGATCCCGTATGGGGGACTGTCACGCCTTTTGTTTTTAAGAACCAGAATAGTCGCGTCCACTGGGCCGAGGCCGTATTCGGTCTGGAAGCCAGAGTGTGGGGCATACTCCATTTGGGTTGGACGCTGCGCTATCGTCTGCGCCTGGCGGACAAGCATCCGCAGTTGGGCCGCGCGTGGTATGTGCCGGGTTTTGGCCGTAATGACGGCGGAGCGCTCTCCGGTACTTTTGTCGTAATGTTCGATATTTGATAACTCCTGCTGCGGCCGGTGTCTGTTTCTGCAGCGTGGCGGCGGCTGAAAGATACTTCTAATGGAAATACTTCTTCTGTCCATAGCTCTCGGAATGGACTGTTTCTCCATCAGCATCAGTTGCGGTATTGTGCATCGCAGGATGGAGCGGCAAGTGCTTGTAATGGCCTTTTTCTTCGGTCTCTTTCAGGCTGTGATGCCTTTGCTCGGCTGGTTAATGGCCGGCTGTTTCTACGAACAGGTGGAGGCCTATGATCACTGGGTGGCCTTTGGTCTGCTGTCCTTATTAGGTGGAAAAATGATATGGAATTACCTCTCCGAAGGTTCCGACGCTCCCCCTTCGGTCAATCCTTCACGTCTCTCATCCATCTTGTTGCTCGCGTTGGCCACGAGTGTCGACGCGTTGGCCGTCGGTTTCACCTTCATGCGGATTAAGTATACCGATTTTGCTGCGACCTTATGGCCTGCGATAGTCATAGGAGCCGGTTCGTTCCTTCTCACCGTGCTGGGCAAATATATCGGTGTGCAGATTGGGCGTCGTGTGAGGATTCCGGCAGAACTATTTGGTGGACTGATACTTGTAGGTATAGGAATCAAGGTGCTTTACACCCATTTGTCTGAATAAATCCAGTAATCTGAAAGAAACAAGTAATGAAAAGAATAATTCAGCTGCTTTTCCTCGTCTTTCTCATAGTAGGAACGATTGTTATCGTCGGACGGAAGCAACGCGAGACATTGCGCAATTTGTCCGGACCTGTATTCGGCACGGAATTCAAGATAGAATATGTGTCGGCCGACACCCTCGACGGCGCTATCCACGCCGAACTGGAACAGGTGAACCGCTCGCTTTCCATGTTTGCGCCGACGAGTGTTGTTTCACGAATTAACGAAGGAAGCAGTGACGATACCGATGAAATGTTCCGTGAGGTATTCCGTCTTTCACAGCAAATATCGCAGCAAACCGGTGGTGCCTTCGATGTGACCGTGGCGCCGCTTGTCAACACCTGGGGCTTCGGTTTTAAGCAAGGCACTGATGTATCGGCCGCTCAGGTGGACAGTATGATGGCGTTTGTGGGGTATCGGAAAGTGAAACTCGCCGGTGACAAGGTGGTGAAGGACGACCCTCGGTTGATGCTCGACTTCAGTTCCGTGGCCAAGGGCTACGCCGTGGACCGCGTGGCCCGTTTGTTCGAGAGCCGCGGCGTGAAGGATTTCATGATAGAGATAGGCGGCGAGGTCGTGGCCCGCGGCCGGCATCCCGAAGGCAGGCCTTGGAAGATTGGTATCGCGCAACCTACCGACAGCGACGGTACGGCTTTGATGAAGATACTGGAAGTGAAGGATAAAGCCATTGCTACCAGTGGAAACTATCGCCGCTTCTACGTGAAGAACGGCAAGCGTTACGCACACACCATAGACCCCCATTCCGGATGTCCCGTACAGCATGATTTGCTTTCGGCTACGGTCATTGCGCCCGATTGCGCCACAGCCGACGCCTACGCTACGGCTTTTATGGTGATGGGTAAGGAAAAGGCGCGCAAGGTGTTGGCCGGCCATCCCGAACTTCAGGCCTTCTTCATATTGGCTGGGAAAGACGGAAAATATGAAACTTGGAATACTGCCGGTTTCTACGAGTAGGAGGCCGTGGACTTAGTCTGGAGGGTAGACCATGTACAACAGAAACGCCTTTTTCGAGCGTCTGCTGCTCTTGCCGCTGTTTCAAGGCATAGGCAAGCAGGAATTCTGGGAGATAGCGGAACGCATCCGCATCGGTTTCCAGAAGTTGTCGCCCGGAGCAGTAATCGCCGGGCAGGATACCTCCTGTGAGATGTTGAATTTCATACTTGGCGGCGAAGTATGCGCCAGTCAGGCCAGCGACGACTACGCCTATACGTTGTCCGAGTATTTCTCGCAACCCATGGTGGTGCAGCCGGAGGCTCTTTTCGGCATGCGCACACGCTATACCCGTACGTTCACGGCCAAAAGTACTACAGAATTGCTTAAAATAGAAAAATCCGCTGTGCGCGACATCCTTTTCTATTATCCTACCTTCAGAATCAATTATCTGAACATGGTCAGCACTCAGATGCAGCAGGCGGCCCGCTTGTTGTGGCGGTCGTTGCCCGAGAACCTCCACTACCGTTTCGTGCGCTTCGTCGCCGTCCGCTGTCTGAAGCCCGCCGGGCGGAAAGATCTGAAAATAAAGATGACGCAACTGGCGGCCGAGTTGAACGAGACGCGGCTCAGTGTGTCGAACATGTTGCATGATCTGGAAAACCTCGGTCTGCTGGAAATGCGCCGCGGACATATCGTCATCAATTCTTTTGAGAAGCTGATGCAGTATCATGTATAGCGGATAAAGGCGGTAGCTGCCCGTGTTTACTATAAAATAGTTCGTAACGGCAACTAAAGCCTTATAAATGTGTCCGTATTGATTGAAAAATGTTATTTTTGCAATGCAATAAATATAAATTTAATTCCATGAACAGAAAGAATCCTTTATTGAAACGTTTGGCTGTAGCCATGTTGTGTCTGACCGCCTTTGCGGGCAGCATTTATGCCGATGTCAATCCGAAGCCCTTTGTCGTTCCCGAACTGACCGCATGGACCGGTGCCGAGGGCCAGTTTGTTCCGGCCGGGCGGGTAGTCGTGTCCAAAGGTGACGCCGTGGCGCGTAAAATTGCAGAAAGTTTTGTTGCAGACTACGAGGCTCTTACCGGTGTAAAGATGTCGGTTGTCACCGGCAAGGGGCAGAAAGGCGATTTCGTGCTCTCCATCAGAAAAAACAGAGAACTCGGCAAAGAGGGATATACCATGAACATCGGTGAGACGGCCCGTGTCTCGGCCGCTACGGAACAGGGCCTTTTCTGGGCCACGCGTACGTTGTTGCAGCTTTCGGAGCAGTCGGCGGAACGTACCATTCCTTGCGGCTCTTCGGTCGACAAGCCCCGCTATGCCATGCGTGGCTTCATGATTGATTGCGGCCGTAAGTTTATTCCCATGAGCTATTTGCGCAATCTGGTCAAGATGATGGCCTATTACAAGATGAACACTCTGCAGGTACACCTCAACGACAACGGCTTCCCGCGCTATTTTGCCAACGACTGGGACAAGACGCAGGCAGCCTTCCGACTGGAGTGCGATACGTATCCCGGGCTGACGGCCAAGGACGGTTCGTACACGAAGCAGGAGTTTATCGACTTCCAGAAACTGGCGGAGAAGAACGGTGTGGAGATCATTCCGGAAATAGATGTGCCGGCACACTCTCTGGCCTTCACGCACTACAAGCCCGAAATCGGTTCAAAGGAATACGGTATGGACCATCTTGATATTTTCAAGCCCGAAACCTATGAGTTCCTGGACGGCCTGTTCAAGGAATATATCGGCGGCAAGAATCCCGTATTCCGCGGCCCGCGCGTTCATATCGGCACGGACGAATACTCCAACCGCAAGAAGGAAGTGGTGGAGAAGTTCCGCGAATTTACCGACCGCTATGTCAAGTATGTCGAGAAGTTCGGCAAGCAGGCCGTGGTCTGGGGCTCGCTCACCCATGCGGCCGGCGAAACGCCCGTGAAGGCGGACAACGTTCTCATGAGTTGCTGGAACAATGGTTTTGCCAATCCTGAAGATATGAAGAAGCTGGGCTATAAACTTATCAGCATCCCCGACGGACTGGTCTACATCGTGCCTGCTGCCGGCTACTATTACGATTATCTCAACTGCCATTATCTCTACAACAATTGGACACCGGCCGTTATCGGCGGCGTGAAGTTCGAGGAAGGCGATCCGGCCGTGGTAGGAGGAATGTTCGCCGTATGGAACGACCATGTAGGCAATGGTATCAGTACAAAAGATATTCACGACCGCGTCTTCCCTGCTTTGCAGACCCTCTCCGTGAAGTGCTGGACCGGCGCGGATACCAAACTTCCTTTTGAGGAGTTCGACAAGCAGCGCCACCAGCTCAGCGAGGCTCCTGCTGTGAATGAGGCCGGTCGTCTCAAAGCACCGGTAAACCTCGCGGAAGTAAAGCCGAATGCAAAACTGCCGGTATCGGAGGTGGGCTACGACTATACCGTGACTTTTACCGTAAAGGGAGCTGCCGAGGCCAAGGGTACGGAACTTTTCCGCTCCGACAACGCCGTGTTCTACCTTTCCGATCCTCGCTCCGGCAAACTGGGTTTTGCCCGCGACGGCTATCTTAATACGTTCAACTACCGCATTCCCGAAGGAAAAGAGGTGACGCTGACAATTCAGGGTAATAATAAGATGACCCGTCTGCTCGAGAACGGCAAACTGAAGGAGGAACTCGGCCCGCAGACGCTTTATGCCAAGTCTTCGCTCCGTTTGTCCGACTACCAGTACGACGAAAATCTGCAGTGGCCTACGGATATGTACCATCTCGGCGAGAAGATACATTACCAGCGTACCTTGGTCTTCCCCTTGGCGCAGACCGGCAACTTCAAGAGCACGGTGACGAACCTGAAGGTGTCACAGGGCGTCGAATAAAGTTCTTCCTGCGGGAAGATCCCAGATTAAAGGAAGAGAGGTGGCCTTATGGTCATCTCTTTTCTTTTTATTAATCTTATGCTGATATTTGTTTGTTGTTTTATTGATATTTGTCTTTAGTTTTAGTCAGGCGTTTTTTTCTTTCATTTCATCATAAGATGTTGCATAATAGATTATTCTGCTGAAAGAAAATGTTATTTTCTGGGCGCGGATTTGCTTCCATGTTGCCATTGCGCCGGATATTACGGTCATATGTTCCTGTCCTTTAGGGAATATGATCATTGTTTTCCGGATTTGATTGATGCTTTGTGTTGATTGATAGCTACTTATGGTGAAATATAATTGCTCGTGGAGTGTTTGGGATAAGCGGTGGTGAAAAAGCATTACTTGGAATAAGAAAAGTACTTACTCGTGTAAAAAATGCAAGTAGTGCATTTTAAATTCCAAGTAATGCTTTTTGATGTTCCAGTTAGTGCCTTCGTAACTTCAGCGAGTGGTTCCTTTCGCACAACCGCGATGTTGTCGAATTTTCAATATCTTTCAGCGTATTCTTCTTGTGGTCAGATGATTATGACTGAATGAAGGATATTTGAATGGTAATTCTTTCTTTGGGACGGCAGGTGAAGCCTATGGGAAATGCTTTCAGCTTATTGCGCTTGTAATGAGATGTTTATGGACGATAGGTTGCAGGAATTGTTTGCAACGGGAAATATCGTGGCGGGGTATAAGAAAATCCGGATCCCGGCGCGCAGTTTTGCCTGCCCGGCGCCGGATTCCGGATTCATTTATCGGATTCTGAGAAGAACGTATCAGTCTTCTGCGGGTTTCATGTTGGTGTAGACGGTCTGGACATCGTCGAAGTCTTCCAGACGCTCTACCATCTTGTCGATGCTTTCCCGTTCTTCGGGCGTTACATCCTTCAGGTCGTTGGGGATGTAGGTGAACTCGGCGCCTACCACTTCGAAGCCGTTCTCCTCAAGGTGCTTCTGAATCTGTCCGAAGCATTTTGGGTCGCCGTAGATGGTGATGCTGCCTTCTTCCTCGTCCTCGTCGAACTCATCCTCCACGCCGTAGTCGATGAGGTCGAGAATCATCTCGTCCATGTCGAGGTTTTCGGTTTTCTTGAAGGAGAATACGCATTTGTGGTCGAACAGATAGGCCAGCGAGCCCATCGTGCCGAGGTTGCCGTTGAATTTGTTGAAGACGGAACGCACATCGCCGACGGTACGCGTGGGGTTGTCGGTCAGAGTGTCTACGAAGACAGCCACACCGTGAGGGCCGTAGCCCTCGTAAGTCATGGTCTTGTATTCGCTCTGGTCCTTGCCCATGGCGTTCTTGATGGCGCGCTCGATGTTGTCCTTAGGCATATTCTCGCGCTTGGCCGTGGCAATGATGGCGCGGAGGGTCGGATTGTTTTCGACTTCGGGGCCGCCGGCCTTCACGGCTACGGCGATTTGCTTGCCGATTTTGGTGAATGTGCGGGCCATGTGTCCCCAGCGTTTCAACTTTGCGGCTTTTCTGTATTCAAAAGCTCTTCCCATGATTTTATCGTTATTTTTTTGTTGTTGTGAATATTCTGCAAGGTGTCAGCGCAGGCGGGCCCCAAGCTGCTTCTCGAGACCGGCTATGATCTTCTGCATCACGGCGTCGGTCTGTTTGTCGTTCATCGTCTTCTGCTCGTCCTGAAGCGTAAAGTTGACGGCATAGCTCTTTTTGCCGGCTTCCAGATTGTTACCTTCATATACATCGAAGAGCGTTACCTTGCGGAGCAGTTTCTTCTCGCAGGAGCGGGCCACCTTTTCTATCTGTTCGAAGGTGACGGCCTTGTCCACGAGCAGCGCCAGGTCGCGGCTGACGGCCGGGAACTTGCTTATCTCCTTGAAGCTGACGGTATTGTTGCGGACTTTTTTCACGATAAGTGTCCAGTTGAGGTCGGCGTAGTACACTTCGGCGTCTATGCCTTGCTCGGCTACGAGGCTTTTCTTGACGAGGCCGAACTCAAGGTATGACTTTCCGTTGCGGTCACAAAGAACCAGCGACTTGCTGAAAATGTCGCTTTCGCCGTCCTTCATGAGCATCCCGCCCATGGGGAATCCCACGCGGCGCAGTATCAGTTCCACGTATGCCTTGAGTTCGTAGACGCTTGCCGCCTCGTCGGCGTGTGCCCATGAGCCTTCCACGCGCTTGCCGGTGAGCCATAGTGCCAGATGCTCTTCTTCCGAATAGGGGGCGAGCACCTTCTCGTCGTTTCTGCGGCTGGCGTCGTAGTGGTAGCAGTTACCGGTCTCGAAGAGCCGCAGGTTGGCGTTCTTGCGGTTGGCGTTGTGGGCAATGACCTCCAGACCGCCGAAGAGCAGCGTCTGACGCATTACGTTGAGGTCGGAGCTCAGCGGATTGAGCAGGCGCACCGCCTTTTCGGCCGGATAGGTGGCGGAGTCCTTATAATAGGATTCGCGCGTGAGCGAGTTGTTGAGTATTTCGTTGAAACCCTGCCCCACGAGCTGTTCGCCGATCAGATTTTTCAGCTTGTTTGAAGCATCGGCCTCTCCCTTTATCGTAAGGCTCGACTTGACTGCGGTCGGTATTTCCACATTGTTATAGCCGTAGATGCGGAGAATGTCCTCTACTACATCGCACGGGCGGGTTACATCCACGCGGTAGGCCGGAATCTGAAGCGTCAGGGACTCGGGTGTCTCGTTCGTGATTTTCATTTCGAGCGAGGTCACTATTTCCTTCACCACTTCGGCCGGTATCTTCTTGCCGATGAGGTCATTCACGTACTGGTAGTCGAGTTTTACCTCGAAGTGCTTGACCAGCGAGTCGGCCGCAATGTCCTTGATGTCCATGGCGATGGTGCCGCCGGTCAGCTCCTTGATGAGTATGGCGGCCTGCTTGAGGGCGTAAAGCTGTCCGTCGGGGTCTATGCCGCGCTCGAAGCGGAAGGAAGCGTCGGTCGACAGTCCGTGACGGCGTGCGCTCTTGCGTATCCACGTGGGGTGGAAGAGGGCGCTTTCCAGCAGTATGTTTCTGGTCGTCTCGTATGTGCCCGAGCCCTTGCCGCCGAAGACGCCGGCGATGCACATGGGCTCCTTCGTATTGCAGATGGCAAGGTCGGCAGCCGACAGTTTGTGTTCCACACCGTCGAGCGTGACGAAGGGCGTTCCCTCGGGCATCGTCTTCACCACCACCTTGCCGCCTTCTATCATGTCGGCGTCGAAGCAGTGGAGAGGCTGTCCGTAGGCGAACATGATGTAGTTCGTCACATCCACCACGTTGTTGATGGGGCGGCAGCCAACGGTAGTGAGCGCTTTCTTGAGCCACTCGGGGCTTTCGCCTACCTGGCAGTCCTTGAGCGTTATGGCGCAGTAGCGCGGACAGGCTTCGGGTGTTTCGACGACGATGTCGATGTCCAGATCGTGGCTGTCGACGCTGAAACTGTCGCAGGCGGGGCGCATGAGGCGGGCAGGCCGGCCGTTGCGCACGAGCCATGCGTAGAGGTCGCGGGCTACGCCGTAGTGCGAGCAGGCGTCGGCGCGGTTTGGCGTGATGTCCACTTCTATGACGTATTCGCTCTTCAGGTTGTAGTACTCGGCGGCCGGCATTCCGACAGGCGTGTCGGCGGGCAGGACGATGATGCCGTCGTGGCTTGTGCCCACGCCGATTTCGTCTTCGGCGCATATCATGCCGAGACTCTCTACGCCGCGGAGTTTCGACCGCTTGATGGTGAAGCAGTCGTCGCCGTCGTAGAGTTTTGTGCCGAGGGTTGCCACTATGACCTTCTGTCCGGCGGCGACATTGGCTGCACCGCACACGATTTGCGAAGGTTCGCCTTCTCCCAGGTCTACGGTGCATACGTGCATGTGGTCGGAGTTGGGATGTGGCTCGCAGGTGAGCACGTGGCCTACCACGAGGCCCTCGAGGCCGCCGCGGATGGCTTGTACTTCCTCCACGCCGCCTACTTCGAGACCGATGCTCGTCAAGGCTTCGGCCACCTCGGCCGGCGTGAGTTCAAAGTCTACGTACGACTTCAGCCAGTTGTAAGATATATTCATACGGATAACATTAACGATGTGAATGATCATTGCCGCGGGGGCGCGCCTGCGCGACAACGCCCGCAAAATTAATGATTTTTTTTCATATTATAATAGTGCGCAAGTGATAAATAAGGCATTGCGTCCGGCGGGTAGGGCTTTTCCGCCGGACGCAATGCCTGCTGTTGTGGGGAGGTTCCCCACTTTTGTGGCACGCCTTCCCACAAAAGTGGCATGCCTTCCCACTTTTTCCGCGCGGGACGCGGTGTGTCATTTCATGATTTTCTTGGTCCAGAGCTTTACGAGCGTGACGCCTACGAATACCCACACGAGCTCGCGGATGCGGGTGAGTATGCTGGCGAATACGCCTACACCGCCGGCGTTGGCGTAGCCGAGCATCTTGATTATTAAGACTATGCCACCTTCTCTGGCCCCCATCTGCATGGGAAAGAAGAAGAAAATATTGCCCATGAGGGATGAGAACGCCAGTACCAGTACGGCGTCGAAGTAGGTGACGGGCACACCCAGCGCGAGCAGGATGAAAAAGAATTCCAGCGAGTTGATGAGGCGTGCCACGTACTCCAGCAGCAGTGAGCCGTAGAAGGCTCGCGGCCGGCGGTGCAGGCAGGCGATGTTTTCGTCTATCTGCCCCATCGTTTCCATGTTCTTGTCATAGAAACGGCGTGCATATTTTCTCACGTAGGGTATGAAGAAGAAAATCTTGTAGAGTTTCACGATGAGCCCGTTGCGGTAGCCTGCGTAGAAGAAGTATAGGACAAATACCAGTACGGCGGCGAATATGCCGAAGGCCGTCCAGAGGAAAGGATTCATCTTTTCCCAGTAAACCGTCAGAAAGAGTACGGCCGACGACGCCCACAGACAGAAATGTGAGAGTATGTGGGTCATGGAGTAGAGCACCACGGCCGACATGGCGTGCGCTGTGCCGATGTGTCCCGCCAGTTCCATGACGCGATAAGGCCCTCCCCCGAAACCGAAAGGCGTGATGTAGCTGAAGGCAAATCCCGACACCGTGAGCTTGTAGGCATGGCGGTAGGAGAGATGCTTGTCGTGCCCGCCGCTGTTGACTATAATCTGAAAGGCGCCGGCGTTGCAGGCGTAGACGAACACCCACACGCCTACAATCAGAGGCAGGTATGCCAGCACTCGGGGCAGTTCGTCGCGCAAGGCGCGCAGGTCGGTTTCGAAAGTGCGGAGCATCACGACGATGGCCGCTACGCCGAAGAGCAGAAATATGTTGCGAACCCAGGGTTTCATGCCACTGCACGTTTGATAGTCACGGCTTACTGCTGTGCAGGCTTATCGTCCGGCTTGTTCTCGCTGCGCGGTGCCGGAGAGGGCTTCATGTGTCGCTGGCGGTCGCTGTCCTCGCGGTGCTCGTGATAGAGCTTCTTCAGAGGGTTGGCATTTGCCTCGTTGTCGGCCTTGTTGTTGCGGAAGATGTCGATAGCCGTGTATATGGCCTGACGGAAGGAAGCGCAGGAAGCCATGTTCTTGCCGGCAATGTCGAAGGCCGTTCCATGGTCGGGCGAGGTGCGTACAAAGGGCAGACCGGCCGTGAAGTTCACACCGTCGTCCATCGACAGTGCCTTGAAAGGTGCCAGCGCCTGGTCGTGGTACATGGCGAGCACGCCGTCGAAACGGGTGTACATCGCGGTGCCGAAGAATCCGTCGGCGGGATACGGCCCGAAACATTGTATGCCTTCCTCTATCGCCGCAGCTATGGCCGGGGCTATTGCCTCCTGCTCCTCGCTGCCCAGGGCGCCGTTGTCGCCGCTGTGCGGGTTGAGGCCGAGCACGGCGATGCGGGGGGCGGGCAAGAGGAAGTCGTGACGAAGGCTTTTGTGGAACTGGCGGATCTTGGCCAATACGGCCTCGGTCGTTATGGCGCCGGCCACTTCGTCAATGGGAAGGTGTGTCGTCACGAGGGCTACTTTCATCAGGCTGTTGGTCAGTATCATAAGCGGTCCGTCGGCGGCGTCTTCGGCGGACAGACGGTCGTACAGATATTCCGTGTGTCCGGCAAAGTTGAATCCTGCGCTCCGGATGGCCGACTTGCAGATGGGCGCTGTCACCAGTACGTCGATAAGGCCTTCCCGCAGGTCTGCTGTGGCCCGCTCAAGGGCGATGAAAGCCGCACGCCCCGCTTCCGTGCTCGCACGGCCTAACTCGATGTTCACTTCCTCGTCGAAACAACTGATAAGGTTAAGGCGTCCGGCCTCGGCGTTAGATGCGGTTTCCACAACATGAAAACTCTGTTCCACGCCAAGCGTCTTGCGATGATAAGCGGCGGCCTTGGCAGAACCGTAAATTATCGGCGTGCATATTTCAAACATTCCGATCTCGGCGAAGGTGTTGAAAATAAGTTCATAACCTATTCCGTTGACATCGCCGTGCGTTATTCCCACTTTCAGAAGACGCTCCGGATTGACTTCCGTCTGCTGGGCGGCCAACTGCGTCTCTTCGTTCATATTCTCATTTATAATCATTGTGTTGTCTGTTTGGTTGATTCTTGAAAAACTTTATTATATTTCTGTCATACAGCGGACTTCGCGCCATCCGCAGTAGTAGTGTCAGCCTCCTGCCTGGCGGTAGACAGCAGGCCGCAGGCGGCGTAAATGTCTTGTCCGCGCGAAGCCCGTATGGTGGTAAACAGTCCGTGACTTGTCAGGTAGTCGCGCAATCGTGTCATACGTTCCGGCGTGGTTCCGCGGAAGGGAGTGTCGGGAATGTCGTGGAAGCGGATGAGATTGATGCGGCAGTCCAGACCGTCCAGCAGGCGGAGCAGCTCGTCGGCGTGGCGTAGTGTGTCGTTCAGTCCGTCGAATACGATATACTCGAACGAGAGGCGGCGCTGTCGCGGAGCGGAGGCGTCGACGGGGTGTTTCCGGCAGAAATCATACTGCCGCAGGATGTTCACAACCTCCTTGATGCTGAAGGCGCGCTCGGCCGGCATTATCCGGGCACGCTCGGCCGGCAGCGGATGGTGCAGGCTAATGGCCAGATGGCAATCGCTTTCGTCGAGAAAACGTATCAGTCCTTTGGCGAGGCCTACGCTTGAAACCGTGATGCGCCGCGGACTCCAGGCATAGCCCCATTCAGCAGTGAGAACCTGCGTGCTCCGCAGAACATTGTCGAGGTTGTCGAAGGGCTCGCCCTGGCCCATGAAGACAATGTTGGTAAGCGTGTCGCGTTCGGGCAACGAGTAGATCTGATTCAATATGTCGGCCGCCGACAGCGAGGCGGCGAAGCCCTGACGGCCCGTCATGCAGAAAGCGCACCCCATCTTGCAGCCCACCTGGCAGGATACGCAGAGTGTGGCGCGGTCGCCGTCGGGGATGTAGACCGTCTCCACATAGTGGCCGCCCGCCGTGCGGTAGAGATACTTCACCGTACCGTCGACGGAACGCTGGCAGTCCACGGGAGCGGTGCAGCCTATGGCGTAGCTGCGCGAGAGCCGTTCGCGCGCTGTCTTCGAGAGGTTTGTCATGCTCTCTATATCCGTAACGTGCTTGTCGTAGAGCCAGCCGGCCATTTGCTTACCCACAAATTTCGGCAGGCCCAGTGCTGTCGCCACTTCCTGTAGTTCGCCGAGCGTTTTCCCCAGCAATACTTCTTTCTTGTCCTCCATTTGTGTTTCGTCGTTGTACATTCTTACGTTTTCAGATTGCAAAAGTACTATTTTAAAGTGAGATGCGGAAACTACGGCTTATCGGCACGGCGCCATGACCTGTCTGTGGTCTATCGCAGCAAGGTGTATCTGGCAAATTTAAGCAGCAGTTTTTTTGTACCGACATTCTCAAAGGCTACGGTAGCCTTCGCGCTGTCGCCGCTACCTTCGAGTGCAGTCACCTTACCTACGCCGAAACGTTCGTGCTCTATGCGGTCGCCCACGGTCAGCGGCGCACCGGTAACCGGCGGTATTGCCCGCTGCGTCGGAGCCGTTGCCGGCGAGGCGTTTTGTGCGGCCGGTCGTGTTGCGAGAGGTCGCAGCCGCGGAGCCTGGAACAGAGGCCGCGTTGCCGGCGGTGCTCCGGCGGTACCCGCCGTGCCGAAGAAATCGTCGGGCATCTGCAGATAGTGCTCGTCCACTTCCCGAAGGAAAGGGCTGGGGCTGGAAAATTCCATTTTGCCGTAGCGGTAGCGGCTTTTGGCATAGGTAAGGTAGCAGTAGCGTTTGGCGCGCGTCACGGCCACGTAGAACAGGCGGCGTTCCTCCTCCATTTCTTTGGGATAGAACTGAGCACATGAGGTGGGAAAGAGATCCTGTTCGAGTCCGGTCACGAAGACGGCTTCGAACTCGAGACCTTTTGCGGCGTGCACCGTCATGAGCGTTACTTTGGGCGAACTGTCATCGCTTTGGTCGGCATCGGTAAGGAGGGAAACCTGCGACAGATAGTCTGTGAGAGGTACCACTTCCCGGCCTTCGGCCTCGCGCGCTTCCTGTTCGCTGGCTTTGATGGCATTGAGGAGTTCCTCGATGTTTTCCTGCCGGCTGAGGTTCTCTGCACTGGTGTCGGCGAAAAACTCCGCCAGCATACCGTTTTCGCGCACAATGCGGCATGCGAGTTCGTAACCGCCGGTTCGGGGCAGCTGCTCGCGGAAACTTTCGATCAGTTCGACAAAGCGTGCGAGCTTGCCGAGTATGCCCCGGTTGAAGGCGAGGCCGTAGTCGGCCGGCGACGCTGCCACCCGGAACATGGGAACGCCATGCTCCACGGCCGCCGCCTGTATCTTTCCGACGGTAGTCTCGCCGATGCCCCGTGCGGGATAGTTGACGATGCGCCGGAAGGCTTCTTCGTCGGACAGATTGCAGACGAGCCGGAAATAGGCCAGGACATCCTTGATTTCCTTGCGTTGGTAGAAGGACAGCCCGCCGTAGATGCGGTAGGGGATACCGGCTTCGCTCAGCGACTCTTCGAGGGCGCGGCTTTGCGCGTTGGTGCGGTAGAGCAGGGCTATTTCGTCGTAGCCGACAGAGCAGCGCCGGTGCAGGCGGCGTATCTCGCCGGTGATGCGGGCGCTCTCGTCCTTGTCGCTGTAGGCGGAGAATACTTTTATTGGCTCACCCACCTCAGCTTCGCTATACACCTTCTTGGGAATCTGTTCGCTGTTGTGGCGGATGATGCTGTTGGCGGCGCCAACGATGGTCTGTGTAGAACGGTAATTGCGCTCCAGTTTGATGAGCCGGGCCGTAGGATATTGTTCCGAAAAGCCGAGGATATTGTCGATGCGGGCGCCCCGGAAGGCATAGATGCTTTGCGCGTCGTCACCCACCACGCAGACGCGCGATTCGGGCGTGGTCAGGAGATTGATGATGCGGTGCTGCGCCACGTTGGTGTCCTGATACTCGTCGACGAGTATGTATTGGAAGCGCTCCATGTATTTCTGTCTTACCTCGGGATGATCGCGCAGCAGGAGGAAGGTGTTGAGCAACAAATCGTCGAAATCCATGGCGGCGGCCACACGGCAGCGGGCGCAATAGGCGGCGTAGATCTTTCCCACCTTGGGGATGCCGTCCATCTGGTCGCGTTTGCCGACGGAAGGATCGGCACAATAGGCCTCGGGCAGCACGAGTGCGTTCTTGGCCTCCGAGATGCGTGCGGCTACGGTCGATGCCTTGTAGAGTTTGTCGTCGAGCTGCATTTCCTTCACGATGGCCTTGATGAGACTGCGCGAGTCGGCCGTGTCGTAAATGGTGAAGTCGTGGGGAAAGCCGATGGTTTCCGCTTCCTGCCGCAGCATGCGCGCGAAGATACTGTGGAATGTGCCCGACCAGAGCCAGCGCGTGGCGTCGGTGCCCACCACTTCGGCGATGCGCGAGTTCATTTCGCGTGCCGCCTTGTTGGTGAATGTGAGTGCGAGGATATTCCAGGGCGGCAGCCCCCTCTTGATGAGGTAAGCTATCTTATAGGTCAGGACGCGGGTCTTGCCCGAGCCGGCGCCGGCAATGACAAGCGAGGGGCCGTCGCAGTAGGACACGGCCTCCCATTGCGCCTCGTTAAGCTGTTGTCGTATGTCCGTCATGTTGTTGGGCTATGTTTCTTGGCCGATGGCCGGGAACGGGATGGCTCCGGTCTCATCGGCGCGGAGCGCGGTCGTGCTCCAGTTTGCGGCGGTAGAATTTCAGTTTGTCGCCGCACTCTTCCAGATGTGGCGCAAGTATGAGGCTGTCTTCCGCATTGGCCTTCAGCAGACTGTCGATGCGGAGCATCTCGGCCACGGTCTCCTGAATGTACAGGGAGTCCATGAACAATATGCCTTCCTGCCGGGCTTCCAGGGCCAGATTGCAGGTGTGTCGCATCGTTTCTATCTTTTGGGTTGCGGTGTCGAAGTCGCGGCGTGCCAGCGCCTGTCGTGCCTCGCCGAGCAGCTTCTGCGCCTGCGCCTCCATGCGCTGGCGGTTTTCAGACCAGTCGTTCTTCTTGCTTCCGTCGGCACAGGAAACCGTCAGTAGGACGGCCATCATCGCAGGGCCGAAGAGTTTCATCATTGTGTGAATCATGGCTTGTCGTTATTCTATCAAGGTGTAAAATTACGAATAAATGGTGAAAAAGCCAAAAAATGCGAAGGTTTGAACCGTCTGGGGCGCTTAAAAATGCCGTCGGAGACTTCCCGGCAATCGTCGAAGCGACCGGTGGGGCAGCCGGTGCTCTGTATGCTATATTATAATTATGTGCTGAGATTTCACTCGTAAAGGTGCCTTTAGTATGTCTGCGGCGGGAAAAGTGGGAAGGCGTGCCACAAAAGTGGGACTGCTTGCCACAAAAGTGGGAAGGCGTGCCACTTTCGGGCCACTTCCTCTTCGCGGTCGCTCCCATGCGGGTGCGAACAACGGCAGTAATCCGCTTTTTATGTTGTAAAACACAATCTTTGGGTTTTGCCCTTTCGCGTTTTATCCGTAATTTGCGCTTCGATTCAGAAAGACAGGCGCCGTCCCCGCGACGACGCATCCACTCATTAAATCTAACACCGACATGAAAGTTTACGACTCACACGAAATCAAGAACATCGCGCTCCTCGGCAACGACGGCTCAGGTAAGACCACCCTCACTGAAGCCTTGCTCTTTGAGAGTGGTCAGATAAAAAGACGCGGCCGCATCACGGCCAAAAACACCGTATCGGACTATTTCCCCGTGGAGCAGGACTATGGTTACTCCGTATTCTCCACCGTATTCCACGTGGAGTGGATGGGCAAGAAGCTCAATATAATCGACTGCCCGGGTTCGGACGACTTCGTGGGCGCCGCCATGACGGCACTCAACGTGACCGACACCGCCGTGCTCCTCATCAACGGCCAATGGGGTCCCGAGGTTGGCACGCAGAACCATTTCCGCTATACCGAGAAACTGGGCAAGCCGGTCATATTCCTCGTCAACCAGCTTGACGACGAGAAGTGCGACTACGACTCAATACTCGACGACCTGCAGGGCATATACGGCCCGAAGGTTGTGCCCGTGCAATATCCGGTCAAGACGGGGCCCGATTTCAATGCGCTTATTGATGTCATTCTCATGAAGAAACTCACGTGGGGCCCCGACGGCGGCACGCCCGTGATAGAAGAGATACCGGCAGAAGAGAAGGACAAGGCCGAGGCCTTGCATAAGGCCCTCGTGGAAGCTGCTGCCGAGAACGATGAAGGGCTCATGGAGAAGTTCTTCGAAACGGAGCATCTCACCGAAGACGAAATGCGCGAAGGTATACGCAAAGGCATGGTGACGCGCTCCATTTTCCCCGTGTTCTGCGTGTGCGCCTCGAAAAATATGGGCGTCGGCCGTCTGATGGAATTCCTCGGCAACGTAGTGCCTTTTGTCGACGAGATGCCGGCCGTGCACAACACGCGCGGTGTAGAGGTCGTACCCGCCCCGGACGGCCCCACCTCCATCTATTTCTTCAAGACGGGTGTGGAGCCTCATATCGGCGAGGTACAGTACTTCAAGGTGATGAGCGGAACGGTGAAGGAAGGCGACGACCTTACCAATGCCGACCGCGGTTCGAAGGAGCGCATGGCGCAGATATTCGTGTGTGCCGGCGCCAACCGTGAGAAGGTGGAGCGCCTCGTGGCCGGCGACATCGGCTGTACGGTCAAGCTCAAGGATGTGAAGACCGGCAATACGCTCAACAGCAAGGACACCGAGCATCGCTTCAACTTCATAAAATATCCCAACCCGAAGTTCACGCGCGCCATCCGCGCCGTCAACGAGGCCGATACCGAGAAGATGATGACGGCCCTCAACCGCATGCGTCAGGAGGATCCCACGTGGGAGGTGGAGCAGTCGAAGGAATTGCGTCAGATTCTCGTGCACGGACAGGGCGAGTTCCATCTGCGCACGTTGAAATGGCGCCTGGAAAACCTTGACAAGATCGCTGTGGAATTCTACGAACAGCGCATTCCCTACCGTGAGACGCTCACCAAGGCAGCCCGTGCCGACTATCGTCACAAGAAGCAGAGCGGCGGCGCCGGACAGTTCGGCGAGGTGCATCTCATCGTGGAGCCCTACTGCGACGGTATGCCTGACCCCACGGTCTACAAGTTCGGCAATCAGGAAATACGCATCAATGTCAAGGGAAAGGAAGAAATACCCTTGGAATGGGGCGGCAAACTCGTCTTCATTAATTCAGTGGTGGGCGGTGCTATCGATGCACGTTTTATGCCGGCCATCCTGAAAGGTGTGATGAGCCGTATGGAACAGGGACCGCTTACCGGCAGTTATGCGCGTGATGTACGTGTCATTGTATATGACGGCAAGATGCATCCGGTAGACAGCAATGAACTCTCGTTCATGCTTGCGGGCCGCAACGCGTTCAGCATGGCCTTCAAGGAGGCCGGACCGAAGATTCTCGAACCTATCTACGATGTGGAGGTGTTCGTGCCGGCTGAAAAGATGGGCGATGTGATGAGTGATCTTCAGGGGCGCCGTGGCATGATAGTAGGCATGAGCAGTGAGAACGGCTACGAGAAACTGCAGGCGAAAGTGCCTCTGAAGGAGATGAGCAGTTATGCGACGAGTCTCAGCAGTCTGACGGGCGGCAGAGCTTCCTTCATCATGAAGTTTGCCAGCTACGAACTTGTTCCGGGCGACTTGCAGAATAAACTTATCGAGGCTTTCGAAAAAGAGCAGGCTGAGTAATTTCTCGTCCGATACAATGATAAAGACCGGCGCAAGGATGGATGCGGTTTCCAATCCTTGCGCCGGTTGTTTCAGTTATGGCAGCAAGGCACACATAGGTTCGCGGCATTGCTTCATAAATCTGAATTTTCTTTTATCCGAAGCCGGAGATGCGCGTCAGCTTTTCTTCATCAAGAATTACGATGTCCTTGCCGTTTATCTGTACGATGTTTTCTTCCGCGAAGTCGGAGAGTGTGCGAATGGCATTGGAGGTGGTCATGTTCGACAGGTTCGCCAGATCTTCGCGCGTAAGGTGGATGCTCAGGCGCCCCACGGTGGCATCCACGCCGTAGACCTCTTTTAAATAAAGCAACGATTCGGCCAGCCGTCCTCTCACGTGCTTTTGCGTGAGACTGACGAGACGCTTGTCCGAGAAACCCATGTTCTGCGCGAGATCGCGGATAAAAAAATGGCACAGGTCGGTGTTTTCCGCCATTATGCTGTTGACGACAGACATGGGCAGTGTGCATAAAACGGAAGGTTCGAAAGCCGCTGCCGCCGTGAGGTACGGCTCTGCTGCCATGGAGGCGCGGTAGCCGAAGTACTGTCCGGGCCGCAGCACGTAGAGTATCTGGCTGCGGCCGCCGATGCCGTCGCGATAAATCTTTATTTTCCCGGAAACAATGCAGAGCAAATGGTCGGGATTTTCTCCTTCCTGATAAATCAACTCGTTCTTCTTGTACGAAAGGAGAGTGGCGTGAGTCAGAAAGTGTTCCTGCTGTGCGGGCGATAAGAGCCTCCAGAACTCTTCGATTTTTTCAACATATTCAGACAACGGAAGTCTTATTTCCTTTGGCATATTTTGCTTTTGAACTGCTGTACAACATAAATTCAGAGCGCAAAAGTATAGATTATTTGTGAGCCTGCAAAGATTGGGAAGTCTTTATTGAGCATTTGCTGTTATCAGACGAAAAAACGGCAGAAATCGTCAGACGGATGCTGCAAATTGCTAAAACTGCTCTTTTGAGAAGTGAATTTTCTGTTTATGATACATTTTTTTGCAAAAAATTTTTTCATCAAACTTTTTTTACCTAATTTTGGAATTGGATAAACAATCCCCTCAACCTCAATGGTGCAGGAGCCAAAACACAATGCGGCATGAAGCCCATACTCGAAAGAGTGCGGTTCATGCTTTGCAATTTCGATGTAACAAGCAAGAAACCTTATAATCTCTGACCTATGTGCTACTTACGATTTGATAAAGCGCAGATGACCAACCTGCAGGATTCCTTGTTTAAGGAACTGCTGATAACCAATCGGTCCGGCGCTTATTGCAACACCACTCTCGTGGGCTGCAACATCCGGAAATATCACGGTCTGATGGTGATACCCGTTCCCAACCTGAACGATGAGAATCATGTGCTTCTCTCGTCGCTGGATGAAACGGTTATTCAGCACGGAGCGGAATTCAACCTCGGACTTCACAAATACCAAGGGGATAATTACAGCCCCAAGGGACATAAATATATTGTGAGTTTCGAGTGGGAAAAAGTGCCTACGTGGATTTATCGTATCGGCGGTGTCATGCTGAAGAAGGAAATAACCTTCTGCAATACAGATTACCGCCTTTATATCCGCTATACTCTTCTACAGGCACATTCCGCCACCACGCTTCGCCTCCGGCCCTTCCTCGCTTTCAGGTGCGTACGCCAGTGGACGCATGAAAACGGTACGGCCAATAGCGGATACGAGACCGTTAAAAACGGTATAAAGATGTGCCTTTACCCAGGTTATCCGGAACTCTATATGCAGACTAATGTCAAATCGGAGTTCCATTATCAGCCGGACTGGTACCGCGGACTGGATTATCCGAAGGAGCGCGAGCGCGGATACGATGCGACTGAAGATTTGCTCGTGCCCGGCTATTTCGAGATGCCCATCAAAAAAGGACAGACCATTGTGTTCTCGGCCGCTCTTGACGAACTTAAACCAATGTCTCTCGACCGCGCGATGACTGCTGAGGTGGAGGGACACGACAAGCGGGATAGTTTCTATCACTGTCTGGTAAATGCCGCACACCAATTTAATTTCAGAAAAGAGGACAGACATTATATTCTGGCGGGTTATCCTTGGTTTAAGTGTCGCGCTCGTGATACGTTTATTGCCATGCCTGGTCTGACGCTTTCAATAGGCGAAATATCGCAATATGAAAAGTACATGGACGCTGCGGCCATCGCCATACGTAATTATATTAATAAGGAAGAAGTGAGTGTGCCCATCTATGAGATGGAGCAACCCGATACTCTGCTTTGGGCGACATGGTGTCTGCAACAATATCGTAAGGCTGTGTCGCCGCAGCAATTTCGGGAAAAATACGGGGCGCTCCTTACCGAAATAATGGAATTCATCGGCAATAGCCGTCATACCAATCTTTTTGTTCATGACAATGGTCTGCTTTATGCAAACGGTCGCGACAGGGCTATAACTTGGATGAACTCGACGGTTGACGGTAGGCCCATTACACCGCGCTCCGGTTATATCGTCGAGTTTAACGCTTTGTGGTATAATGCGCTTAAGTTCCATGAGCAAATCCTTAAGGAAACCAATGATGAAAGTAAGGCGATTACTGCTCAGGCTTGTGCTGATGAGGCAGAAAAGGTGGCGGTATCTTTCAAGGAGGTATTTCTCAACGAATACGGCTACTTGCTTGACTATGTCGACGGCATGATGATGGATTGGAGTGTGCGCCCCAACCAGTTGTTCGCGATAGCTTTGGATTATTCTCCGCTTAATATTAAAGAGCGGAAAGGCGTTCTGGACATTTGTACAAAGGAACTGGTTACGCCCAAAGGCATTCGTTCGCTTTCTCCCAAGAGCGGTGGTTACAATCCGTTGTATGTAGGGCCGCAGGTGCAGCGTGACTACGCCTACCATCAGGGGACGGCCTGGCCATGGCTCACGGGTTTCTACATGGAGGCTTATCTCAGAGTATATAAAATGAGTGGCGTCAACTATATAGAGCGGCAACTCATCGGCTTCGAGGAGGAACTGTTCTATCATTGTGTAGGTACCATACCCGAATTGTTTGATGGCAATCCGCGGTTTAGTGGCCGAGGCGCTATCTCATTCGCTATGAATGTAAGCGGTATTCTCCGTGCACTCAATATGTTAGAGAAATATCCGATTGATTAAGCAAAAGAACATAAAATCTAATACGTATGAAAGTATTAATGTTCGGGTGGGAGTTTCCTCCTCATATCTTAGGCGGATTAGGAACAGCCAGCTACGGTATCACTGCCGGCTTGGCCAAACAGCCGGATATGCATATCACATTCTGCCTGCCCAAGCCGTGGGGGGATGAAGATAAGAGTTTCATGAACATCATAGGCATGAGTGAGACTCCCATAGTCTGGAAAGATGTCGATTACGACTATGTAAAACAACGGCTTGGCAACCGGATGACACCGGAGCAGTATTATGAACTGCGTAATCATATTTACGCGGATTTCAGTTATCGTCTGACAGATGACTTGGGATGCATAGAATTCTCCGGCCGTTATCCTGAGAACCTTCACGACGAGATAAACAACTATTCGATAGTGGCCGGCGTGATAGCACGTCAGCAGGACTATGATATCATACATGCCCACGACTGGCTGACATATCCGGCTGGTATACATGCTAAAAGTGTGAGCGGCAAGCCTCTTGTCATTCATGTGCATGCAACCGATTTCGACCGTTCGCGCGGTAATGTGAACCCGACTGTGTATAGTATAGAAAAGGATGGTATGGATCATGCGGACTGTATTATGTGTGTGTCAGAACTTACGCGGCAGACCGTCATCAACCACTATCATCAGAATCCGGCAAAGTGCATAGCTATGCATAATGCGGTCTATCCTCTGTCGGAGGAAATACAGCAGATTGTAGCGCAGCGTAAGCCTGCCAGCGAGCGAAAAGAGAAGGTGGTGACCTTCCTCGGACGTATCACGATGCAGAAGGGGCCCGAATACTTTGTGGAAGCGGCAGCGCTTGTGCTGAAACGTACACGTAATATCCGATTCTGTATGGCCGGTTCCGGTGACATGATGAATGCTATGATTGAACTGGCTGCGCAACGAGGAATTGCTGACCGTTTTCACTTCCCTGGTTTCATGAAAGGAAAGCAAGTCTACGAGGCCTTCCGCGATAGTGATGTGTATGTGATGCCTTCAGTGAGCGAACCGTTCGGTATATCCCCACTTGAGGCCATGCAGTGTTCCGTTCCTTCTATCATTAGTTATCAAAGCGGATGCGCTGAGATTCTCGACAAATGTATCAAGACTGATTATTGGGACATCAACGCTATGGCCGATGCGATGTATTCCATTTGCACCAACGAGGGACTCTACAAGTATTTGCAGGAAGAAGGTAAAAAAGAAGTTGACCAGATTACCTGGGAAAAGGTAGGCCAGCGTATCTATAATATCTACAATCAAATTCTCGCGAACCATAATCATTAAGCTTAAACGCGTTACATTATGAAAACCATCTGTCTTTATTTTGAAATACACCAGAATATTCACCTGAAGCGCTATCGTTTCTTTGACATAGGTACGGACCATTATTATTATGATGATTATGAGAATGCCCGTTCCATTACAGAAACAGCTGACCATTCGTATGTTCCTGCTCTTAATACGCTCATCCAAATGGCTGAGCAATACGGCAGTTACTTTAAGTGTGCCATATCCTTATCGGGTTGTGCCATTGAGCAATTGGAGAACCATGCGCCGCAGGTCATCGAGCTCTTGCAAAAACTGAATGAAACCGGTTGTGTGGAATTCTTGGCTGAACCTTATAGCCATGGCTTCTCATCGCTGGTTAATCCCGATAGTTTTAAAGAGGAGGTAATCCGTCTTTGCCGTAAAGTAAAGTCGCTTTTTGGACAAGAACCCAAGATTTTCCGCAATTCTTGTTTGGTCTATTCTGACGAAATAGGTGAACTTGTAGCCAGCATGGGCTTTAAGGGCATGTTGGCAGAAGGCTCCAAGCATGTATTGGGATGGAAGAGTCCCCATTTTGTGTATAATTGCAATCGCAATCCTAAGTTGAAGTTATTGCTTCGCGACTATAGCTTGTCGGAAGACATCAGTCTGCGGTTTAATGATTCTTCCTGGAGTGAATATCCTCTCTTTGCAGATAATTATGCCAATTGGATAGCTCAGCTTCCTGAGGAAGACCAAGTGATAAATCTCTTTATGGAACTCTGTGCTTTAGGCATTTTCCAGCCGCTGTCTTCCAACATTCTTGAATTTATGAAGGCACTCCCGGCGCAGCTTAAGGAGCGTGGCATCGTATTCTCTACGCCTTCGGAAATTTGCGCCAAGTTCAAGTCGTCGGGCGATCTTAATGTAGAATATCCGACTTCTTGGGTTGACGAAGAGAGAGATATGTCTGCATGGCTTGGAAACTGCATGCAGCGTGAGGCCTTTGAGAAACTTTATAGTGTAGCCGATCGTGTCCGTATCTGTAAGGATCGTCGCCTTATGCAGGATTGGGACTATCTGCAGGCCTCCAACAATTTGCGGTTCATGAGCACCAAACCCAATTCTTATCATGGTTATCGCGGCATATATGATTCTCCTTATGACGCTTTTACCAACTATATGAACATATTGGGCGACTTCACCAATCGTGTGAATAACCTTTATCCTGCTGAGATTGACAACGAAGAATTGAATTCTTTGCTTACTACCATTAAAAATCAGGATTCCGAACTCGAGATAAAAGAAAAGGAAATAGAGAAACTTCAGCATATGTTGGCAAAGCTGCAGAAGGAAAAGGAGGTTTCCTCTGAAACTATGAAGACAAAAGCGGCTAAACCTGCGCCTAAGACAAAACCTGCAACCAAAGGAACTAAGACTACGGCGAAAGCGTCGGCGAAGAAGGCCGTAGAAAAAGCAAAGGAATAGTAAGACTCTCTGTGAGGACGGCTTACTCATAGTCTGTTTACATTCCCTTAAGAGTGTTTCCGGAGTGCTTGTTTCGCCCTGTATTTTAATAAGACAGGATGAAGCAAGCACTTCTTTAATTATAAAATTTCATTATTTTAAAATAAAGTGGTACATTTGCAAACCACAAATAGTGAGGAGCAGAGGCCGATAATCGAAGTAAGCTGTTTCCCTTCTATTGCAGGTGGTGCCTGAACAGTTTTACATCTCAACCCAGATAAAGAAAATGAAGAAATTCTTTCCCTTTCTTTTGTGCATAGTATGTCTGCTTTCTTCTTGCCGTACGCGTGAGAAAGTACTTTATTTCCAAGATGTGGAAGCCGGTGATGCTATCAGAACCAAGGCTTTGGAAACCTTAAAACTTTCGCCTGGCGACAAAGTCTCCATTATTGTAAGTAGTAGTGCTACTCCTGAATTGGCCGCGCAGTACAATCTTCCTATTGTCACGATACAAGGCGGTACTACTACAGCGCGTGCTATGAATAATCAGATTGTCCTTTATACGCTTGACGAGGAAGGTAATGTAGATATTCCGACCCTTGGTCGTGTAAAGATTGGCGGTATTACCCGTTCGGAGGCAGCTATGAAGGTACAAAGTATGCTCCGCCAGAATTTGCTGCGCGACGCGGTTGTTACCATTAGTACCTATGACCAATTTATAACCGTACTCGGAGAAGTAAAGAATCCCGGACGTATTAATGTCAATAAGGATAATATAACACTTCTCGAGGCTCTTGGACAATGTGGCGATCTTACTATACAAGCCCGTCGCGACCACATTCTCGTGTTGCGGCAGGAAGACGGTATTACGAAAAGTTATTATGTCGACATGCGGTCCAAGGATTTACTTAATTCACCGGTATACAACCTCCGGCAGAACGATGTGGTTGTCGTGGAGCCCAATAAGGTCAAGCAAGGACAATATACCAACAACGACAATAGCGTACGTTCTATCTCTACCTGGCTATCGGTCAGTTCGGTGCTCATCAGTCTCGGCATTCTTATTTTCCGTTGAGCACGGATTTGCCCGTTCCGGCAAGGTTAATTCATTATCTATAGTAAAGACATGGATAAGGGCTGCAGTGCTGAATGTATCTGCAGCCCTTATTGCTCTGTATATTCTTGATACATTGCCATGTAAGAAATGTCTGCGGAGAACTTCGCAGAGCCCTTGACGTTATAAAAAACAATGAAAGCCTATTCGGGGGTGTAAAATGTGATTTCCGAGTGTGAAAGGCATGTTGTAAAAAGTACCGATCTTTAATTTCTAAAAAATAATCAAGATGAAGATTGCCATTATTGGCGGTGGAGCTTCAGGATTTTTTCTGGCTATCCATGTAAAGCAATCTGCGCCAAGTAGTCAGGTCGTTATTCTGGAAAAAAGCAGTCGTCCCTTGATAAAAGTGGGATTGTCGGGCGGCGGGCGATGCAACCTGACCAATACGTTCGAGCATATAGACGACATATCGCAGGCCTATTCGCGCGGAGCGCGACTGATGAAACGCCTGTTGCGTGAGTTCAGCCCGGCCGAAACCTGCCGGTGGTTTGAAGAACACGGTGTGCCGCTTGTTGCTCAGGACGACGACTGTGTTTTTCCTGTAGTCCAGGATTCGGCGGCCGTTGTCGGCTGTCTCACTCGTGTAGCCTGTGGATTGGGCGTGGAGGTACGTTTGCGGCAACCTGTAAGAGCGGTGACCCGGGACCCGTCAGGGATGCTGCAAGTATATGTGGGAGATGAAAAGAGAGGGTACAATCTTTTTGATAAAGTGGCCGTAACCACAGGGGGATCGCCGCGCGGTGAGGGACATGCCTGGCTGGCGGCATTAGGGCAGGAGATAGAACCGCCATGTCCGTCGCTTTATACTTTTGCCATTACACATAAAGCCTTGAATGACTTGATGGGACTTGTTGTGGAACATACAGTATTGAGCCTGCCGGGTACCAAATTCCGCAGTCGCGGACCTTTACTCGTCACTCATTGGGGCATAAGCGGGCCGGCCGTATTGAAATTGTCTTCCTATGCAGCCCGACATCTTTGCCGAAACGGTTACCGCTCTCCATTGCTTGTCTGCTGGACCGGCGATACTGATACCGAACGTGTCAGAAAACAACTGACTGAGCTTTTTGCCCGATCACCACACAAGCAGATAGGTTCGTTGCGTCCTTTCGGTTTGCAGCAGCGCCTGTGGGGCTACCTCGTGGAGCGTTGCGGCCTTTCCGTCACGCAGTCGTGTGGCGAGCCTGGCGGCAAAAGTCTTAACCGGTTGGCGGCTCTGCTTACGGCCGATGCCTATCAGATAGAAGGCAAGGGGCATTTCCGGGATGAGTTTGTAACCTGCGGCGGCGTATCGCTAACCTCGGTCAATGTCCGGACACTTGAGAGCAAGAATTGTCCCGGTCTTTATTTTGCCGGCGAAGTGCTTGATATAGACGGCATCACCGGCGGCTTTAATCTGCAGGCGGCATGGTCCACTGCCTTTGTGGCTGCACGCGCCATTTCCAGGCAGATGTTGTCCCGTGAACAAAGTTGAAGTCGGCGATTCCGGGCGTTAATGTAGGCAATTTTTGTATTACACAACATAAAAAGCGGACTTATAATTTCCCTATCACACAGATTAATTGTACTTTTGTGGTGGAAATCAATCTTTAATTTCACAAACTATAGTATTATGATTAATTACAAAGACTTAGGCTTGGTGAACACCCGCGAGATGTTCAAGCGCGCCATTGACGGCGGCTATGCGATTCCTGCTTTCAACTTCAACAACATGGAGCAGTTGCAGGCCATCATTCAGGCTTCTTCCGAGAAGAAGAGCCCCGTTATCCTTCAGGTGTCCAAGGGCGCACGCGCATACGCCAATCAGACCCTTCTGCGCTATATGGCCGAAGGTGCCGTAGAATATGCCAAGGAACTCGGCTGCAAGCATCCCGAAATCGTGCTTCACCTTGACCACGGTGATTCCTTCGAGACCTGCAAGAGCTGCATCGACATGGGCTTCAGCTCCGTTATGATTGACGGTTCCGGTCTTCCCTACGAGGAGAACGTAGCACTGACGAAGAAGGTTGTTGACTATGCTCACCAGTTCGATGTAACCGTAGAAGGCGAACTCGGCGTGCTGGCCGGCGTAGAGGACGAAGTCAGCCACGCAGAGAGCCACTACACGAAGCCCGAGGAGGTTATCGACTTTGCCACCCGTACCGGTTGCGACAGCCTGGCTATTTCTATCGGCACGAGCCACGGCGCCTACAAGTTCACGCCCGAGCAGTGCACCCGCGACCCGAAGACCGGCCGCCTTGTTCCTCCTCCCTTGGCATTCGATGTGCTTGACGCAGTCATGGAGAAACTCCCCGGCTTCCCCATCGTTCTTCACGGCTCTTCCAGCGTGCCCCAGGAAGAGGTGGATACCATCAACAAGTTCGGCGGCAAGTTGCCCAACGCCGTGGGTATACCCGAGGAGCAGCTCCGCGAGGCTTCCAAGAGCGCAGTCTGCAAGATTAACATCGACTCCGACTCCCGTCTTGCCATGACGGCCGCTATCCGTCAGGTCTTTGCCGAGAAACCGGGTGAATTCGACCCCCGCAAGTATCTCGGTCCGGCTCGTGACAATATGAAGAAGCAGTATGAGCACAAGATTGTCGAGGTGCTCGGTTCGGAGAACAAGCTCGCCCAGCTCGACTGATACTCGGCATCTGCTTGCAGATAATTCCAATAAACGCTCCGCTGGAACTTTGCTTTCAGCGGAGCGTTTATCGTATTTCTTTTATCGGATATCTTTTGTCGGGCCCCGGTTGTGGTAGGTGTGGCGACCGCTGGAGTGGGCAGTGCTGTCGGAGATAAAAACGACGGAACTCTCCCATGTCGAACGGAAGATAATGTCTTCAAGGGCTGATTCTCCTCTTTTTCCTTTTTGACCGCCGGTTGTTCTGCTGCGCTAAAGTGGATTTGAAAAAGCACTACTTGGAATTTAAAATGCACTTACTCGTGTAAAAAATCCAAGTAGTGCTTTTCTTAAAACCAAGTAATGCTTTTCCCGCCAACTTATACCGCTGTTTTTGTGGTGCGGTATACGCCTCATTCAGAGGCTCTTACCTTGAAACGCAGACGGAAACTGTGCCGTCCTTCATCCCAGTTTGTGCCGAGCAGGATAAATTCGCCGATTTCTCGGGTGCTGCCGACATGAAGTCCGATGCACGGACAGATGTCGAAATCGCCGATGCGCACTATCCGCACCTCTTCCCCGGCGTGTTCCGGCAGGCGTTCGGCCGACACGCCCGGGGGCAGCGCGTTGCGCGATACATACTCGTAGGTGACGGGCAGGTCGGCCGCAATCAGGGCGTTCATGCGTTTCACTATTTCGTCCACCTCCTGTTCCGTGGGGCAGGAGGGCAGCGTGTAGCTGATCTTGCTTTTTTTGCGTTCTATGTGGGCGTTGCGTGACCGTTCGCACCCGAAGGTCTCCACCATGAGACGGTTGAGCAAGTGTTCGGCCGTGTGCATGGGCGGAAATTCCTGCTTGTTGTGCAGGCTGGGCGGTTGTGGGCTTGAGGTTTCCATGTCTTGTTCGATTAGTCGGTAAGTCTCAGTGAAAAGATCAGAAAGAAAATCTTCATTCCTCCCGCGGCGAGAAGAGGAAGTACTTGCAGTCGCCGCTTCCCATCGTCTCGCTGCTGATGATGTGCGACAACCGCGAAAGGTCGCGTACCTCTCCGTCCGGACAGATGATGCCGATGCCCTCGGCCGTGGACGAGTACATTTCCTTCGCCACCCGCTTGGTCGTGACGAAATAGCCGGCGTCTTCCGGCGCTATGCCCATTTGCCGCGCCGTCTGTTCCTTCAGTTCTTCCAACCGCTCGTCGGAAACCGGCGCGTTGAGTATTTCGGCTTTCAGCAACCGGCGGTTGATGAAGCCGTCGGCCAGACGGGCCAGAATGCGGTCGTCGGCCTGCTGCCATACCTTGATGGCACAGAGAATGTCGGCGTCGTCGAGCGTGGCGTAGGTGTCGAGCAGTGAGGGTTGGCGGGTGAAGTCGTCGGCCGTTATGTCATTGTAGAGAAAGGTGCGGAGCGCCGGTGAACAGAACAGGTCGCGCCCTTCGGCGGCCAGACGCTTGGCCCGCCGGAGTATGGAGCGGAGCACTTCCTCCGCCGCGATGGCGGTTTTGTGGAGATATACCTGCCAGTACATCAGCCGGCGCGACATGAGGTAGTTCTCTACGGTGTAGATGCCTTTGGCGTTCACGGCGAGCCGCTCCTCCGAGAGTTCCAGCATCTTGATGAGGCGCGCGGCCCCTATGCTTCCTTCACGCACGCCGGTGTAGAAACTGTCGCGGCACAGGTAGTCGAGGCGGTCCATGTCGAGCTGGCTGCAGATGAGTTCGTGAAGGAAAGGTTTCGGGTATTCGTCCTTGAATATTCTGATGGCCAGTGAGAGCTGTCCGTGAAGGTCGGCGCTGACGGCCTCCATCATCATGAGCGACAAGTCCTCGTGGGTGATGCCCTTGATAAAGGTGCTCTCCAATACGTGGGAGAAGGGCCCGTGCCCGAGGTCGTGCATGAGCATGGCCGCCTCGGTGGCCTCTATCTCGGAGTCGAAGATGAAATATCCCTTTTCGGTAAGCGTTCTCAGGGCGTTCTGCACCAAGTGGAGCGCTCCGATGGAGTGCTGTTTACGCGTGTGCTTCGCGCTGGGGTAGACCACCGAGGCAAGTCCCAATTGCCGGATGCGGTCCAGACGCTGGAAATAAGGGTGGGCTATGATGTCGCAGAGCAGGCCGCGCGGAATGCTGACGAAACCGTACACGGGGTCGTTGATGATGAGGTTGGTCATGGGACGCGAAGCGTTTGTTTCAATACACGAATACAAAAATACTAAATTCTCAAAATAAATGCTTACTTTTGCAGGTACAATATAATTGATATATAGTATATGCTGACTATCAAACAACTTACGGACGATAAGGACGCGGTGATCCGCGGTCTGGAGAAGAAACATTTCGCGGGTGCACGTACGGTCGTGGAACAGGTACTCGCCGTTGACAATAAGCGCAAGGCCGCCCAGGCCGAACTGGACCGCCTGCTGGCGGAATCGAAAGTGATATCGAAAAGTATCGGCAGCCTGATGAAAAACGGCGCGACGGCCGAGGTGGAAGCCGCGAAGAACAAGGTGGCGGAAATCAAGGTAAAGACCAAGGAACTCGAGGAGACCATGAAGAAGGCGCTCGAGGAGCGCACCCAGTTGCTCTATACCATCCCCAATATTCCCTACGATCTTGTGCCCGAAGGCGCCGGTGCTGACGATAATGTCGTGGTCAAGACCGGCGGACATGACACCCAGTTGCCTGAAAACGCTCTGCCGCATTGGGAACTGGCCAAGAAGTATAATCTTATCGACTTCGACCTCGGCGTCAAGATTACCGGTGCCGGCTTCCCCGTCTATGTCGGACAGGGAGCGCGTCTGCAGCGTGCGCTTATCAACTTCTTCCTTGACGAAGCCCGTGCTGCCGGCTACACGGAAATAATGCCGCCGACGGTGGTCAACGCCGCTTCCGGATACGGTACCGGTCAGTTGCCCGACAAGGAAGGGCAGATGTACTATTGCAACGAGGATGATCTCTATCTCATCCCTACGGCCGAGGTTCCCGTTACCAATATCTATCGCGATGTCATCCTTGAGGAGAAGAATCTGCCGATTAAGAATTGTGCCTATACGCAGTGCTTCCGTCGTGAGGCAGGCAGTTATGGTAAGGATGTGCGCGGACTGAATCGCCTGCACGAATTCTCCAAAATTGAGATCGTGCGTATCGATACACCCGAACACTCCGAGCAATCTCATCAGGAAATGCTGGCGCATGTGGAGGGACTGCTGCAGAAACTCGAGCTGCCTTATCGCATATTGCGCCTGTGCGGCGGCGACATGAGCTTCACGGCGGCCATCTGCTATGACTTTGAGGTCTACAGCGAGGCACAGAAACGTTGGCTCGAAGTAAGTTCTGTTTCCAATTTCGACAGCTATCAGGCCAATCGCCTGCAGTGCCGTTACCGGAACGCCGACAAGAAGATACAGCTTTGCCATACGCTCAATGGCTCGGCCCTGGCTTTGCCCCGCATCGTGGCCGCTTTGCTCGAGGACTTCCAGACCCCCGAGGGAATACGCATCCCCAAGGCTCTGCAACCTTACATGGGATGCGACATGATAAAGTAAGACCGTTATCATGCGTCTTTCGTTGACAGCCGGCGCTGCTTCTGTGAAGTCTGGCAGTCGCTTCAGTTTCCTGTGATGCATTATATCTGAAAATGTAGAGATATGGTGACAGACTGAAAGCAAAAAGCTTGAAAATGCAACGAAAGGATGCGCTAATGTCTCGGTTTAGTAAAAATGCGCCTAAAAGTATACGCTTTTAGGCGCGTTTTTGCTTATGTCACTTTTTTGGTTTATCTTTGCATACTAAAAACGTGTTTCTCCATGATTGAGAGCAGATGACAGCCGGGGTTCGCGGCAATGTCGGGCAGGTGTCTCGTCTCCTGCCGGGTGGGGGAGGAATACAGTATTATTAAAAAGAAGTTCTTAAGATGGAAAATAAATTGTATTCGCCGGAAATGCTGGCAGTATTCGAGAAGAGCCGGAAGGAAGCGCGACGATTAGGGCGTGCGGAAGTTCGTTCCGGCTGTTTGCTTCTCGGTATATTGTCGTGCGAGAACCGCGCGCGCGACATTTTAAACGGTCAGGGAATTTCGTTTTTGGAAACAGCCGACCGCATCATAGAATACACCAAGGATGAAAATATAGCAATGTCCGGTTATGTTTCGGCAATGGAGGCTGATGAGCCCGGCATATCGCGCGAATGTCAGCGCCTTTTCCGTATAGCCAGCCTTGAGGCCCGGCAGTGTGGGTCTAATACGGCGAGTCCCGAGCATCTGTTGCTCGGTATTCTGCACGATTCGGAAAACAAGGCCGGCATATTTCTGCAGGATTACGGCGTAACTTACAAGAGTGTGCTTGGGGCGCTTAATATCCGCCCCGGAGTCAGCGCCGGCTTCGGACTTGCCGATGATGAGCCGTTGCCTCCCGGAAACCGTGGAAAAAATCCTTATGGTAAGGGCGGTACCACAACCGGTAAGATCGGTAATGAACGGGTGAGCGAAACTCCGGTAATAGATAATTATGGGGTAGACCTGACCGAGAAGGCCCGGCAGGGTGTGCTTGATCCCGTGATAGGACGGGAAGCTGAAATCCTTCGTATGGCGCAGATAATGTGCCGTCGCAAGAAAAACAATCCGATACTGATAGGTCAGCCCGGAGTGGGAAAGAGTGCCATTGTGGAAGGATTGTCGCAAATGATAATTAATCATAAGGCACCTTTAGCACTGCATAATAAGCGGATTGTCGCTCTTGATATGGCGGCAGTCGTAGCGGGCACACAGTTTCGCGGCCAGTTTGAGGAACGTTTGCGCAAACTTATAGAGGAATTGCGCGAGCATCCCGATATAATTCTCTTTATTGACGAGATACATACCATTATCGGTGCCGGCTCAGCGGCCGGAACCTTGGACGCCGCCAATATATTGAAACCGGCGTTGGCACGTGGCGAGGTGCAGTGTATAGGCGCCACGACCATCGACGAATACCGCAAGACGATAGAAAAAGACGGAGCGCTCGAAAGGCGTTTCCAGAAAGTGATGATAGAACCGTCGAGCGCGGAAGAAACTCGTAATATCCTTTCGAATCTGAAGGGACGATATGAGGAATTCCACGCCGTAAGATATTCGGAGGAAGCGCTTGACGCTTGCGTGGCGCTGACTACCCGTTATGTGACCGACCGTTGCCTGCCGGACAAGGCTATCGACGCGATGGACGAGGCCGGAAGTAAGGCCCGCTTGAGCTCTGTGGAAGTTCCTGCGGAAATAACTGAGACGGAAAAGGAAATAGCGGCATTGAAACAGCATAAGGCCGATGCTGCCGGCAAGCAGGATTATGAGCTGGCGGCGAAGTTGCGCGATGTGATCATTGAGAAGCAGGCGGAACTGGAGAAGATGACCAAAGCATGGCAAGAGTCTCTTTCGGCAGAGCCGGGCTGTGTCGATGCGGAACTTGTAGCTGAGGTCGTAGCCTTGATGAGCGGCGTGCCGGCGGGGCGTATTGCCCAAAGTGAAAACGAGCGCTTGCGTGGTATGAAGGATGCCTTGAAAACTCGGGTCATCGCGCAGGATGAGGCTGTCGACAAGTTGGTACGGGCCATCACTATGAGCCGTCTGGGCATGAAAGGAGACAATCGGCCTATAGGTACGTTCATGTTCGTCGGTCCCACCGGGGTCGGCAAGACGCATCTTGTGAAATGTCTGGCCGAATATATGTTCGGTCATAAGGATGCGCTTATTCGTATAGATATGAGTGAGTATGGCGAGAAATATAGTACGAGTCGTCTTGTCGGTGCGCCTCCGGGATATGTCGGGTACGACGAAGGAGGACAACTCACAGAGCGTGTTCGTCGGCATCCCTATTCGGTCATCTTGCTCGATGAGATAGAAAAGGCTCATCAGGATGTGTTCAATACCCTTCTGCAGGTTATGGATGAAGGCCGTATGACAGATGGCAACGGAACAACAGTCGATTTCCGCAATACAATTATTATAATGACTTCCAACAGCGGTACCCGTCAACTTGGAGAGCATGGACGCGGCGTAGGCTTTGATGCCGGTGAATTGTCTTCGGATATGGCCGGCGGTATCATACGGAAAGCTCTCAAGCGTCAGTTCGCTCCTGAGTTTCTGAATCGTCTGGATGATATAATCATGTTCAGTCCGCTTGCCGAAGACAGTGCATGCCGAATTGCCGGATTGGAATTGGCCGATTTGGTAAAACGCATGGCTAACATGGGATACTCCTTGCTGTTGCCCGACGGCATCGAACAGTTTGTCGTGTCCCATGGTTTTGAACCGCAATACGGAGCCCGTTCTCTGAAGCGCGTCATAAAGAATCATCTGGAGGACATCATCTGTGACGCTATAATGGCCGGTCAGATAACCGGTGACAAAATAGTGGTGAAAGTAGTGGGCGATAAACTCGAAGTGAGCTGACTCGCAGCAATGCCGACGCAGTATGATGAAATCTATTTCATAGTAATGAACAAATAAAGACTTACCCTTGAAGAATATTCGTAATTTCTGCATCATTGCTCATATAGACCATGGCAAGAGTACCTTGGCCGACCGCCTGCTGGAGAGAACTCAGACCATTCAGGTGACGGAGGGGCAGATGCTTGATGATATGGACCTTGAACGTGAGAGAGGCATTACCATCAAGAGCCATGCCATTCAGATGGAGTATCAGTATGAAGGCGAGACCTACATCCTTAATCTCATAGATACGCCGGGACATGTGGACTTTGCCTATGAGGTATCGCGCAGTATCGCCGCCTGTGAAGGTTGCATATTGGTGGTGGACTCCACACAGGGCGTTCAGGCACAGACCATATCCAACCTGTATATGGCGATAGAGAATGATCTGGAAATCATACCCGTGTTGAATAAATGCGACATGGTGAACGCCATGCCCGAGGAGGTCGAGGACGAAATTATTGAACTGCTTGGTTGCAAACGCGAGGAGATAATACGCGCATCGGGCCGTACGGGACAGGGAGTAGATGATATCCTTCGTGCGATAGTAGAGCGAATACCTGCTCCCGAAGGTGATGAGGACGCACCGTTGCAGGCTTTGATTTTCGACTCCGTATTCAATCCTTTCCGAGGTATCATCGCCTATTTCAAGATAGTAAATGGACATATCTCAAAGGGCGACGATGTCCTTTTTGTCAATACGCAGAAACGTTATAATGCGGATGAAATCGGAGTATTGAAGATGGATCTGTCACCTCGGCAGACTTTACATTGCGGAGATGTAGGATACATAGTCAGCGGCATAAAAACAGCAACGGAAGTAAAGGTCGGCGATACTATTACGAAATTTTCTGCTCCTTGCTCCAGCGCCATCGCCGGTTTCGAGGAAGTTAAGCCGATGGTTTTTGCCGGCGTGTATCCCATAGAAACTGAGGATTTTGAGCAACTTCGTGCCAGTCTGGAGAAATTGCAACTGAATGATGCCTCACTTACCTTCCAGCCCGAGTCTTCCGTCGCTTTAGGATTTGGTTTCCGTTGCGGCTTTCTGGGACTTCTCCATATGGAGATAGTCCAGGAGCGCCTTGACCGTGAATTTAACATGAACGTGATTACGACAGTTCCCAATGTAAACTATCATATTTACGACAAGCACGGTGACATGAAGGAGGTGCACAATCCGGCCGGAATGCCGGATGCCACAGAGATAGAGCATATTGAAGAACCCTATATACGCGCCTCCATCATCACCCGGACCGATTATATAGGCAATATCATGACGCTCTGCCTCGGCAAGCGCGGTGAACTGGTGAAGCAGGAGTATGTTTCGGGCGATCGTGTGGAGTTGTACTATGATATGCCGTTGGCGGAAATAGTCATAGACTTTTACGACAAACTGAAGTCCATATCAAAGGGTTACGCCTCCTTCGATTATCATCCCATAGAGTTCCGTCCTTCCCGGTTGGTGAAACTTGATATTCTGTTGAACGGTGAACCTGTCGACGCTCTGTCAACGCTGACTCATGTCGACAATTCCGTCTATTTCGGGCGCCGTATGTGCGAGAAACTGAAGGAACTATTGCCCCGACAACAGTTTGACATTGCCATTCAGGCAGCGATAGGTGCAAAAATCATAGCCCGCGAAACAGTAAAGCAGGTTCGTAAGGATGTTACGGCCAAGTGCTATGGCGGCGACATCAGCCGAAAACGCAAATTGCTTGAGAAGCAGAAGCGCGGCAAGAAGCGTATGAAGGAGATAGGAAATGTACAAGTGCCTCAGAAGGCCTTCCTCGCAGTCTTGAAACTCGACTAACAGGCAAACTTCTACCGGTAGGAGAATTATGGATCTTCTGCGGCAGAAAATAAATAGAAACGAAAGTTATGCTGGTAGAACTTAACCATGTAGACATTTGTGTTGCCGGCCGGCAATTATTAAGTGATGTGTGCTTTCATGCCGATGAGGGCGAATTCGTCTACCTTACGGGGCCTGTGGGCGCGGGCAAGAGTTCGCTGCTTAAAGTGCTTTATGGCGAATTGCCGTTGCAGAGCGACGGCGAGGCACACATATTGGACTTTGATCTCAGACAGTTGAAACGAAAGCATATTCCGTTGCTCCGTAAGAGCCTGGGCATTGTTTTTCAAGACTTCCGACTGCTTACGAACCGTACGGTAATGGAAAATCTCGACTTTGTGCTTCGGGCTACCGGCTGGCGAAAGAAAAGCTTGCGTGAGGAACGTGCCGCTGCAGTACTTGAGGAAGTCGGTCTGCAGGACAAGGCCGACTTGTATCCGCACCAGCTCTCCGGAGGCGAGCAGCAGCGTGTCGCCATAGCCCGCGCCTTGCTCAATATGCCACGCGTTATTCTGGCAGACGAGCCTACCGGCAATCTCGACAGTGACAACGGTCAGAAAATTGTGGCATTGCTCAGGCAAGCCTGCGAGCGCGGTACAACGGTTATCATGGTTACGCACAATTATAACCTCCTTCAACGTTTTCCCGGCATCGTCTACCATTGCGAGGACGGCCGTCTCAGGGAACTTACCGATGAATGTAACGCGCCCATCTCGCTGGAGCAGGAATAACTTTTGTGAATAGGGAAAAATAATTCAAACATACTGGTAAAATGAAAATTCTTAAATTTGGAGGAACTTCCGTGGGATCTCCGCAGCGCATGAAAGATGTCGCGCAGCTCATCTCGGACGGTCAGCAGAAGATTGTTGTACTTTCCGCCATGTCGGGCACGACAAACACGCTGGTGGAGATAGCCGACTATTACAAGAAAAAGAACGTTGAGGCCGCCGGCAACGTTATCAACGGCCTGCGTCGCAAATATGTGGAGCACATCAAGGAACTTTATTCCGACGCCGCGATGGCTGCCCGAACTGCCGAGTACCTTGAGGAGGAGTTCATGTATCTGCATAGTTTTGCCAGTATGGAGTATACCGATGCCATGGAAAAGGCTATCCTTGCGCAGGGCGAGATGATGAGCACCAATATGGTGACGAATTATCTGCAGGAGCAGGGGCAGAAGGTGATGCTCATTCCGGCCCTCGACTATATGCGCCTTTCCGAAAACGGCGAACCCGATTTGGCTTACATCAATACCCGTCTGCACGAGATCCTTTCGGAACACAATGACTGTGACATCTATATTACCCAAGGTTTTATCTGTCTCAATCACAAGGGCGAGGTAGATAATCTTCAGCGTGGCGGAAGCGACTACACAGCCTGTCTCATAGGAGCGGCGCTGCGTGCCGAGGAGATTCAGATATGGACAGACATCGACGGCATGCACAATAACGATCCCCGTGTCGTAGAGGGAACGCTACCCGTGCGCCAACTCAACTTTGAGGAGGCTGCCGAACTTGCTTACTTCGGTGCCAAGATTCTCCATCCCACCTGCATCCAGCCCGCGCGCTATGCCCGTGTGCCCGTGCGCCTGCTCAATACACTCGAGCCCACCGCTCCCGGCACCATCATCAACAATGATATGGTCACCGGTACCATCAAGGCCGTCGCAGCCAAGGACAACATCACCGCTATCAAGATAGTTTCCTCGCGTATGCTTCTTGCCACAGGGTTCCTGCGCAAGGTCTTCGAGATATTCGAGACATACAATACCTGCATCGACATGGTGACGACCTCAGAAGTCGGCATCTCGCTGAGCATCGACAACACGAGCCGCCTGGTGCCCATACTTGAGGAACTTAAGAAGTACGGCGTCGTGGAGGTGGACCACAACATGTGCATCATCTGCGTGGTGGGCGACCTGCGTTGTGATAATGTCGGCTTCGAGACACTTGCCACGGAGGCACTTGCCGATATTCCCGTGCGTATGATATCCTATGGAGGCAGCAATCACAACATTTCCTTCCTTGTGAGGGAGGAGGATAAGAAGGCGGCCTTGCAGGCCTTGAGCGATAAACTGTTTAAATAATGGAATAACGGAATGCGAAATCTCCTCTGTGAGGTTTCGCATTCCCGTTCTGATGTATTTATAAATCGTTTCGGGCGTATTGTCTTTTTCCAGCAGTCTGTCCGTTTGTCTGTGTCCTTATCGGTTGTATAAATACGCGTACCGCCGTAAAAAGTGGCACGCCTTGCCACAAAAGTGGGACTGCTTGCCACAAAAGTGGGGTACCTTGCCACTTTTATAACACGGTTGTTTGTTTCCATGTTCAATGACGGACTGAGCAGTGCGCCTGTCCGGTTATAGTCGGAGCTTGTGCTCCAATCAGTTATAATAACAAATTACGATATACGAATAATGAAGTCCACGAAGTTTCCTTTGGAGAGATTTGAGAAACTCGACACTCCTTTTTATTATTACGACACCGCGCTTTTGCTCGACACATTGAGCGCTTTGCATCGGGCTGTCGGTGATATGCCGCACTTTCATGTGCACTATGCGGTGAAGGCTAATGCCAATCCCCGCATATTGCGCCTCATAGCCGAGGCTGGTCTGGGGGCCGATTGTGTCAGTGGCGGAGAAATTTCAGCAGCCCTTGAGGCCGGTTTTCCCGCTTCGAAGATCGTCTTTGCCGGTGTAGGTAAGAGCGACCGCGAGATAAATCTCGGACTCGACAATGACATCGCCTGCTTCAACGTAGAGAGCATTCCCGAACTGGAGGTTATCAATCAGCTGGCTTTGGCTCGCGGCAAACGGGCCAAGGTGGCCTTCCGCATCAATCCTAATGTCGATGCCCATACGCACGAGAAGATTACTACAGGATTGAATGAAAATAAGTTCGGCATAGCCATGGACGACATGGAGGAGGCCATCCGCATGGCGGCATCCCTTCCTGCCGTTGACTTTGAGGGGCTTCATTTCCATATTGGCAGTCAGATTCTGCAGCTCGATGTATATGCTGCGTTGTGCGAGCGCATCAACGAGTTGCAGGACCGCCTGGAGGCAATAGGTCTCCGGGCCGGTAACATCAATGTCGGCGGCGGTCTGGGCATAGACTACGGGCAGCCTGACGAACATCCGGTTCCCGACTTTGAGCATTATTTTGCAATTTTCCGCCGGCATCTCCGTTTACGCGAGGGGCAGGAACTTCATTTTGAACTGGGGCGTTCCGTGGTAGCTCAGTGCGGCAGTCTGATAGCCCGTACTCTTTATGTTAAGAAAGGGCATACGAAGCAGTTTCTCATAGTCGATGCCGGGTTTACCGAACTCCTGCGCCCTGCGTTCTATGGTGCCGTTCATGCCACGCAAAACCTCTCGGCGGCGTCCGATGCCCCGCTTGAGACTTATGATGTGGTAGGCCCGATTTGTGAGAGCAGCGATGTCTTCGGCAAGGATATGCAACTCGGCCGGACGCGGCGCGGTGACTTCATCGCCTTCCGCTCGGCCGGCGCTTACGGCGAGGTAATGGCCTCGTGCTACAACTGCCGTAACTTGCCGCAAAGCTGCTTTGATAAATAATTTGAACAAAATAGGAAACGGTTTGATTATGAGGATAATGTCATTTAAAATTGTATTGTTTTCCCTTCTTTTCTTCTTCTCCCTTCGTGTTTATGCGGACGGTGGAGTGGAAGTTGGTGAACGTTGGGAGGAAGTAGCTTTCGGCCAGTTGACCACCAGCGATGTTTTTGTTATAGTGGATGTCAGTTCTTCCCGGGCCATGAGGAATGTGAATACCACCACTAACCCCAAGGCCGTGGCGGTTACCTTGAGCTCTGACGACAGCTATATTACATCTTCGGTTACTTCGGATATGCAGTGGGGAATTCGTAAACGGGGGGGTAGTACTTATATTCAACGATTTGGAGAATCTGCGGCTCAAGGGGTTCTTAATAATATTTCTGGAACAGCCCTGCGTGTGGGAAATGTCAATGACTATACAGGTTGTTTATTGTCATGGTCTGCTGCAGCTACTACTTTACGTTTTACAGGTAACGGACAGAGGTATATCGAGCATAGTGCAAATGATGATTGGCGTGCCTATGTAGACAAAACGACGGCGACCAGCCTAAAGTTCTACAAGAAAGTGGAGATATCCTTTACTTCCGTGAACATTTCGGCGGCAGGTTACGGCACTTTCTATACGGACGGCAATTTCGTCATGCCCTCCGGATTGGAAGGGGCCGTAGTCGGCGGCATAAAGAACGACGGTCGTCTCAGCATCGACTACTGCTATGTGGCAGGCGATGTCGTGCCGGCTTGGACGGGCCTGCTTCTACGTGGTGCTCAAGGCAAGTATCAGGCCGTTTATACGGAACAGGCGGCCGAGCCCGTTGATGGTGAGAATTTTCTGAAAGGTTCCGTTGAAGCGGCGCTTACTGAAGGGGACGATTGTGACTTCTACAAACTTTCTTACAATAGCGAGAATGCCGGTGAACTCGGCTTCTATTATGGCGCCGAAGACGGTGCGCCTTTCATGAACGGTGCCTATAAGGCTTATCTGGCACTCCCGCGGTCGCTGAATGTGCGGTCTTTAGGATTTAGTCTCGATGCGGGAACTTCCTCCGGTATAGTGCTGGCGCCGACGACCGGCGGGATGTCTGTTATCCATGACTTCGGTGGCCGACGGCTCTACGGTGCTTCTCCTAAAAGTTTAGGAAAAGGGATATATATAATTGATGGAAAGAAAGTTATTGTAAAGTAAAAATATATACCGACAAGTGATGAAAAAGATATATATTGCTCCTGTTACCCATGAACTGGCACTTTGCTCCGAACATTTGCTGGCAGGCTCACCCGATAAAGTCTTTCAGTCCGTTGGCGGCGACCAGTTGAGTAACCGGCGGGATGAAGGATGGAATAGTGACGATTGGAACCATCCGGAAGAAGATTAGGAAAATAATGCAATAGCGGGGTGGAATATTCCCGGTTATTGTCGGATAAAAGAACAGCACCAAAATCTTTTTGGAGTTATTCACTCTCTGAAAGACCTTGGCGCTGTTTGTTGTCAGGGCATCGCGAAGTCACGTGCAAGTAGTGGTGCCGCTATCCTCAGTTGTCGGCGGCTGCCAGAACTATTTCGCTCAGCGTGGGGTGGGCATGGATGATGTCGCGCAGGCGGTCGATGGTCGCATCGAAATTCATGGCAACGCTTATCTCGTGGATAAGGTCACTCGCGTGCAGGCCGAGGATGGTCGCACCTATAATCTTTCCGTCCGGTGCGGTAAGAATCTTAACGAGTCCTTCGCCGGCGTCAGCCGTCAGCGCCTTGCCGTTGGAGCGGTAGAAGGCTTTGTGCGCGGCGTACTCCTGACCGGCTGTCGTGCATTCCTCTTCCGTCATACCCACGCTTGCCAGTTCCGGCACGGTGAATACGGCTGCCGGAATGATGTCGAAGCGGATGTTGTCGGTACGTCCCTGTATATGGTTCAGCGCGCGGTAGCTTTGGAAGGTGGCCGCATGGGCCAGTGGGCAGCGGCCGTTGACATCGCCTACCGCATAGATGCCTTTGACTGATGTCTCCATGTTGTCGTCTACAGCTATGCCGCGGCGGTCAGTGGCTATGCCTAAGACCTCAAGGCCAAGTCCTTCTGTGCGCGGTCTGCGGCCGACAGACATCAGTACGAGGTCGGCTTCGGCAACCGAGGCTTTACCTTTCTCCTCGAATCGTACGAGATATGTTCCGGTTTCGTCACCGCTTTCTTCGATGCCCGTTACGGACGCACCGGTCTTGAATACGATTCCTTGCTTCTTGAGTTCCAGACGCAGCCGCTTGGCTATGTCGCGGTCGAAGTTGGGCAGAACCTCCTTGCAGTATTCCACAACGGTCACTTCGCTGCCGAAAGCGGCAAAGATGGAGGCAAATTCAAGGCCGACTACGCCGCCGCCAATGACACACAGGCGGCGCGGAAGTTCGGCGAGGGCGAGCATTTCGCTGGAGGTGATGACTCGCGGCAAGTTGCAGCCAGGCACGGGCAGGCGCTTGGCTTCGGAGCCGGTCGCTATGATAATGTTTTCGGCTTCGTAGGTATCTTCTCCCACAAGGACGGTGTGGGCCGATGCCAGTTGGGCGACGCCTGAAACATAGGTGATGCCCGGCGTCTGCATGAGTTTCATGATGCCTTCGCCGAGCGTCTTTACAATTGCAGCCTTGCGGGCCATGGCTGCGGTCAGGTCGAATGTTGGCGGCGGGCAGTTTATGCCGTTGGAGGCCGCTTCCTTCGTCTCTTTGAGTAATTGCGCCGTGTGGCAGAGGCATTTGGTGGGAATACATCCTTCGTTGAGGCAAGTACCGCCGGGGGCTTTGGCTTCTACGATGACTACCGTGAGTCCTTCGCGCGCTGCCTTTACGGCACATTCATAGCCTCCCGGTCCGGCGCCGATAATTATAAGGTCTGTTTTCATTGATTCGTTTAGTTGTGAAAATTAGTGGAAAATGCGGACAGACAAGCATATTGCCTGTGTCGACAGGTCGGCAGGCGTTTCGTTGTCTGTCCGCATCTGTTGTCCTTATGCCTGATAGGTGAATCGGGCCGCTTTTACGGCCAGAACATCATCCGGCCGGCCTATCGGTGTCTCGTGCGGAGCCGTTTTCAGCAGTTCGGGATTCTCTTTGGCCTCTTCTGCAATCTTCTTCATGACTTCGATGAAGTTGTCCAGCGTTTCCTTGCTCTCGCTTTCCGTAGGTTCAATCATCATGGCCTCGTGGAAGAGGAGCGGGAAGTATATCGTCGGTGCATGGAATCCGTAGTCGAGCAGGCGTTTGGCTATGTCGAGAGTCGTCACGTGGTTGGCTTCGCTGTGACTGCCGCCGTATTCCGGCCGCAGACCGTCGAATACAAATTCGTGCTTGCACAAACCTTCGATGGGAAGCAGGTAGTGGCTTTTCAGCATCTCCTTGATGTAGTTCGCGTTGAGTACGGACAATTTCCCCGCCATCGGAATGTATTCCTTGCCCATGGAGAGTAAGTAGGCGTAGGCGCGTATGATGATGGAGAAGTTGCCGAGGAAGGTGGATACGCTGCCGAGCGAGTCGGAATTTCTGCGTAGGGTGAACTTTCCGTCGGCGTCGCGAACGACCTGCGGGTTAGGCAGATAATCCTCCAGCCCACTTCTGACGCCGACCGGACCGCTTCCCGGGCCGCCGCCGCCGTGAGGTGTGGAGAAGGTCTTGTGGAGATTGATGTGCATGACATCGAAACCCATGTCGCCCGGACGGCATATTCCCAGCATGGGGTTGAGGTTGGCTCCATCGTAGTACATGAGGCCGCCGCACTCGTGCACGAGACGGGCTATCTCCGGTATCTTGCGCTCGAAAATGCCGAGTGTATTCGGATTGGTCATCATCATGCCGGCTATGTCGTCTCCCAGTAGTGGCTTGAGGTCTTCTACATCAATGGTTCCGTCGGGCGTGCTCTTCACCTCCACTATTTGCAGTCCGCACACTGCTGCCGAGGCAGGATTGGTGCCGTGTGCCGAGTCCGGAATGATTATCTTCGTGCGTTTGTGGTCGCCCCGCTTTTCGTGATAGGTACGTATGACCATCAGACCGGTAAGCTCACCGTGGGCGCCTGCGAAAGGATTGAGTGTGAACGCCGACAGACCGGCTATTTCCGATAAGGTCTTCTGTACGTTGTAGTAGAGTTCCAGCGCCCCCTGGGCGTATTCCCATTGCGCCGGATGCAGACTGGCAAACTGTGGTAAAGCGGCTACTTCCTCGTTGATTTTGGGATTGTATTTCATGGTGCAGCTTCCCAGTGGGTAGAAGCCGGTGTCGACACCGAAGTTGTTGTTCGACATATTGGTGTAGTGGCGCACTACTGTCAGTTCGTCAGCCTCCGGCAGTCCCATCGGCTCCTGACGCAGCAGGTGCTCGGGCAACTCCTGGATGGAGCGGTTGCCATAGGAGGAGTGGGGTAGGGAGTAACCGATGCGGCCCGGTTTTGATTTCTCAAAAATCAGTTGACCATAATATGTATGATTCATGGTATATATTGTAATGGATATTGTACTGTGTGTCTACTCTCGCTTATGCCTTGCCGTAGGCAGCGGCCTTCTCTATCAGGCAGGTCATGTCGGCCTCTGAGCACTGTTCGGTGACGGCCCAGATAACCTCGTTCTCGCTTCCTTCGGCCACCACGCCGGCCAGAATACCGTGACGCTCGGCCATTTCCCGACGGAAGGCAGCCAGCACCTCCTTGCCTTTCGTGCAGCGTAGAGTAAATTCATTGAGGAAAGGCTCTTCTGAGTGTACCTCGGCGAACAATCCTGTTTTCAGCAATTCGTCGTGCAAGTGATGAGCACCCGCGTAAGATGTCTCGTTGACCTCCCGCAAGCCCTTCTCACCCATCAGCGACAGGTAGCAGGCTACGCACAAGCACATGAATCCTTGGGCGGTGCAGATGTTGGAGGTGGCCTTTTCGCGGCGGATATGCTGCTCTCGGGCCTGCATGGTCAGTACGAAGCAGCGGTTGCCGTGTGCGTCTTCAGTCTGTCCGACAATGCGGCCCGGCATCTTTCTTATGAGTGCCGACTTCGTGCAGAGGTAACCGATGTACGGGCCGCCGAAACTCATGGGCAGACCAAGGCTCTGCGCCTCGCCGCAGGCTATGTCGGCGCCCCATTCTCCCGGCGATTTCAGTACCCCGAGGGCCGAGGCTACCGTATTGACGACGAACAATGCCTTGTTGGCGTGGCACATCTCAGCCAGTCCGCTGAAGTCTTCTATGACGCCGAAATAGTTGGGTTGCGGTACGATGAGACCGGCTACATCGCCTTCCTGCAGAGCGGCTTCTATTGCGCTTTTGTCCGTAGTTCTGCCGGCTGTCGGCGGGATGACGGCAAGTTCAACGCCATGGAACTTCGCATAAGTGCTGACCACCTGCAACGTAGCGGGATTGAAAGTGCCGGAAATAAGCACCTTGTTGCGCTTTTTGGCGGAGGCCACGCACATGAGCATCGCTTCGGCTGTGGCCGTGGCACCGTCGTACATCGACGCGTTGGAGATGTCCATACCCGTCAGTCGGGCCATCATTGTCTGATATTCAAAGATGTATTGCAGCGTGCCTTGCGATATTTCGGCCTGGTAGGGGGTGTAGGAAGTGGAGAACTCCGAACGGGCCGTGATGTAGGGAATGACGCTCGGCGTATAGTGGTTGTAGACACCTGCGCCGGCGAAGGGGCGCAGAGGAGTAATCTTTTCGGTGAGCGTGTGCAGGTGGTTTCTGACTTCTATCTCCGACATGGCCGAAGGGATATCGAGTTCCCTCTTCAGTTTCAGTTCTTCTGGAATTTCCGCGTATAGCTCATCCAGAGAATTGACGCCGATGACGGCCAGCATCTCCCGGATGTCGTCGCTGGTGTGGGGTAGGTATTTCATGGTTGGAACCGGTTGGTGTGACATAGAGTGTCTTGTTTTTGAGCATAACGAGCAGGTATGCTTCCATTGGAATTATAACAAAGAAGACATATCCTGCTCGTTAGAGAAAAAGATGAATCGAAATATGATTATTTGTTGGTATTCAGAGTGAAATATTACTTAATGACAGACCTTTTCGTACTCCTCTGCACCCATGAGGCTGTCCAGTTCGCTCTTGTCCTCAAGCTTTACCTTTATAATCCAGTTTTCGAAAGCATCCTGGTTGATTAGTTCGGGTTCATCCTCGAGTGCTTCGTTGATCTCCACAACGACGCCGCTCACCGGCGACATGAGGTCGCTGGCTGCTTTTACGCTTTCTACGGCACCGAACTCCTCCTGTGCGCTGACGGTATCGTCAACCTCGGGCATGTCCACATAGACCACGTTGCCCAGTTGTTCCTGAGCGTAGTCGGTGATGCCGATGTAGCCGAACTCGCCTTCCACTCTTACGTATTCGTGACTCTCGCTGTAATATAATCCTTCGATTACTTTTGCCATGGTATTGTTATGTTTTTAGGGGTTAAAGATTTCTTTGTGTGAGTATGTTTATTTCTTGTAGTTCTTTTCGTAGAAACGTTTTTTGGTAATGACGCCGCTCTGAAGTTTGCGGTGGATGCGCACCTCGACGGTATTGCCCAGTTGGGCGTATGTGGCGTCGATGAGTGCCATGCACACGCTCTTGCCGGTCGATATGGAGCAGTAGCCTGTGGTTACCTGCCCTATGACCTTTCCTTCTGCCTCTACCTCGTAGCCATGACGGGGAATGGCCCGGCCGGCGAGTTCTATGCCTACGATTTTCTGCTTGACACCTTCCTGCTTCTGGAGTGCGACGGCCTCCTTGCCGATGAACTCCTCCTTGGTCAGTTTGACGAAGATGCCGAGTCCGGCCATGATGGGTGATATGTCGTCGGTAAGTTCGTCGCCGTAAAGCGGCAGGCCCACCTCGAAACGCAGCGTGTCGCGGCAGCCCAGTCCGCATGGCTTTACTTTGCCGCATTCCATGAGTTTGTCCCAGCAATGGTTGATGTATTCATGCGAGGCGTAAATCTCGAAGCCGTCTTCTCCGGTGTAGCCTGTGCGGCTGACGATGATCTCTTCGCCTTCGTCGTCGACGGTGGTGAAGTGATAGAATTCCAGTTCTTCGGCGCAGCCGAGTCCCAGCACTTCCTTTACGACGCCTTCGGAGGCCGGGCCCTGTACGGCTATCTGTCCGTAGCGCTCGCTCTGGTTTTCAACGAGGACATCAAAACCTTCGGCGTGCTTGTTGATCCAGGCGACATCCTTGTCGATATTGGCGGCGTTGATGACCAGGAAAAACTTGTCGTCGCCCATTTTGTAGACGAGCAGGTCGTCAACCGTTCCGCCGTTTTCGTGAAGCATCATGCCGTAGAAAATCTTGCCGACGGGGGCGTTGGCGATGTCGTTGGTGAAGATGTGCTGCACAAAGCGCTCGGCCTCTTTGCCGGTGACGAGCACTTCGCCCATGTGGCTTACGTCGAATACGCCGCAGGCATGCCGGACAGCGTTGTGTTCGTCGGTGATGTCGGTGTATTGGATAGGCATCTCAAAACCTCCGAACGGCACCATCTTTGCGCCGAGGCCGATATGCTTTTCGTAGAGGCAGGTTCTTTTTTCTGACATATTTTCAAAAGGTATTAGGGTTAGATATTAATTTGATGTAAAAGTTGAATTGTTTGGTGTCAATTGGTTATAAGCAAGTCTATTAAATCTGTTCTTGATAGTCCTCTTATGAGCGTTTCCGGTTGTGCTCTTACGATGGCTTCCTTTACGGCGTCTGCTGTGAATGGCAGGCCTGTGAAAGCCTGGCGGAAGGCTGCCTTGAAATCGCCTTGCGGGAAGAAATCTCCCGTCAGGTCGATGTCGCCGATAATGCCGTCGCGGAGCGTCAGGTGCAGGTCTATGCGTCCGCATCCCTCTATTCTTCTGCTGCGTGTGATGGAGTCGGTCGGGGCGTTCCGTCCGAAGAGATATTCCGGCTCGTAGTATTTCTCCTCGATGGCCCGGATATTTTTCATGTCCTCTTCGTTCAGGAGGATCTCGCGGTCGGTCAGTTCGGTCGTGATATGTCGGCGCAATGCCTCTATGTTGAGTCGCAACACATCCTTGAGCAGTCCGACGCGGCTCCTCACGCTCTTTACCCCTGCCGCTTTCAGTTTCTGCTTGTCCGGATGCAGGGCACCGCTCATACGGTGGAAGTCGGTGTCGTAGAGCATGGTGCCGTGAACGATGTTGCGTTGGGCCAGATGATAGAAGGCGTTTCCGCAGATTTTCCCGTGTCCGTCGAGCACGATGTCATTGCGTCCGCTTACCGACACCTCGGCGCCGGCTTTTCGCAAAGCGTCGGCCATGTGGACGGCATAGGCGGCAAAAAGAGGCTCCACATTGCCGGCTCCCGTGACGAGGCTGAACATGATGTTGCCGTTGTCGGCGTAGATGCATCCGCCGCCGCTTTTGCGGCGGATGATGTCGATGCCCTCTTCCTTGCAGAACTGTAGGTTTATCTCCTGCCGGGCCACCTGGTTGCGTCCCATGACAACGGTCGGAGCCAGTATCCATGAGAAGAAGTAGTTGTCCTCCGGCAGTCGGGCGGCAATGTATTCCTCTGCGGCCAGATAGAAAGGCGCTCTCTGGTGCTCGGCTGTGGCCGGCATCGCCACGTGACAGGCTGGAAACAGGTTCTCGTTCTTGTGTTCCATGGTGGTTGTTTCTATGTTCGGGGCGTCGGGAGGATGCAGGGGCGCGACAGAATCTGTTGGCTGATCATGTCCGAATCGCCCTCCAAAATTAGCGAAAAAGTGCAAGGTTGCAAAAGTATCTCACTTTTTTTTGAATTTGAAACGCTACCGGCTGTTCTTTCGTGACCTTTGGTGGCGCCGGAACGGTTTTTCCCCTGGAAGAAAAGTAATGTGGCATTTTTCTTTCATTTTATTATATTTCGTTGTACCTCAGATGAATGTGATGAAAGAAAACGGCCTTTTTGTTATGTGCGGCGTATTGCTTGAAAAGCATTACTTGGTTGTGCAAAAAGCATTACTTGGAATTTAAAATGCACTACTTGGATTTTTTACACGAGTAAGTACTTTTTCTGCCAGGTGTAGTCCCAGATTCTTCGGCGAAGTCGTCGCGGCTTTTTATCCGTATTCGTATCGTGATTGTCGTTGCGTTCATGCTTATTGCGCATATCTTTCAGCTTAATGCCGGTGATAGTCTGTCTGTTATGATGAAATGAAAGAAAAGTGCGGCAAAACGTTTTTTCAGTATGAAAGGCACGTTTGGACGGTTTGCGGTTACATTTCTCTTGTTTTCCTTCGCCCATTCGGATAAAATCTGTAAGTTTGCAACAATAATAATAAGTATGCACCGGCCGATGTCCACGCCGGCGGGTACGAACTTATGAGGCCGTATATCTCAGGCGCCGGTTTGTGGCACAGCGACGGAGTGGGCGGCGACCGCAAAAACTTCTTATGAGAAAAGTATTCGTCATCATAATATGGGGCGCCTTCGGACTGCTTGTTCTGCTTGCCGCTCTTGGATATATGGGTATTCGTGAAGGGTGGATCGGCTATATGCCGCCCCTTGACGAACTGCAGAGTCCTATCAGCAAATACGCTTCGCAGGTCTATACGGCCGACGGTAAGGTGATAGGTACGTGGTCGCGCAATGAAAATCGTGTCTTTGTGGACTACGACAGCATTTCGCCGCACATGTTCGACGCGCTGGTGGCCACCGAGGATGTGCGCTTTTACGAGCACTCGGGCATCGACTTCCGCGCCTTGGGGCGTGCCGTCATCAAACGCGGTCTGCTGCGCCACGCCGAGGCCGGCGGCGGCAGTACCATAACGCAGCAGTTGGCCAAGCAGCTCTATTCGTCGACAGCGGAGAGCACGGCCCAACGTCTGCTCCAGAAACCCATAGAGTGGGTGATAGCCGTGGAACTCGAGCGCTATTACACCAAGGAGGAAATCATGACGCTCTATCTGAACTACTTCGATTTCCTTCACAACGCCGTCGGCATAAAGACCGCCGCGCAGGTTTATTTCAACAAGCATCCCCGTGATCTTACTATTAACGAGTGCGCCACGCTGGTGGGTATGTGCAAGAACCCGTCTTACTTCAATCCGGTGAGAAACCCCGAGCGTTGTCGCGACCGCCGCAATGTGGTATTGCAGCAGATGGTAAAGGCCGGTTATCTTGAGAAGGCGGCGTGCGATTCACTTAGTGCCGAACCGATAGCGCTGAACTTCCATCGTGTGGATCATAAGGACGGCGAGGCCGCTTACTTGCGTGAGTATTTACGCCGCATCATGATGGCCGGCAAGCCCGACAAGAAAGATTACAGGGAATGGCAGTCGGCGCAATATTATTCTGATTCGCTGGCATGGGAGAATGATCCGCTTTACGGTTGGTGCAACAAGAATAAGAAAAAAGACGGTACTCCTTATGATATCTATACCGACGGCCTGAAAATATATACGACCATCGACTCGCGCATGCAGCGTTATGCCGAGGAAGCTATGCGCGGACATGTGGGACTCTATCTGCAGAAGCAGTTCGAACAGCAGAAACGCACATCCAGTAAGTTCCCTTATGCCGAGAGTGTCAAAAAGGAGGATGTGGAGCGTTACCTTCGCAAATCCATGAGGCAGAGTGACCGATATCGCGGCATGAAGCAGGCCGGAGCCACTGAGGAGGAAATACAGAAGGCCTTCAATACCCCCGTGGCTATGACGGTCTTCACTTATCAGGGCGAGAAGGACACGGAGATGACGCCGATGGACTCCATACGTTACTACAAATCGTTCCTGCGGTCGGGGCTCGTCTCCATAGAACCGTCGACCGGCTACGTGAAGGCCTATGTGGGCGGACCGGACTACCGCCATTTCCAGTATGATATGGCCATGGTGGGCCGTCGCCAGGTGGGGTCTACCATGAAACCCTATGTCTATACTATAGCCATGGAGGATGGTTACTCACCGAGCTCCACTATACTCAATGTGCAGCGCAGCTACGGCGGCTGGACGCCTCGTAACGGCAGCCGCGCACGTTATGGCGAACACGTGACCCTGAAGTGGGGATTGAGCCAGTCCAATAACTGGGTGACTGCCGGCCTGATGTATAACATCGACCCGACGGGTACACGCCTCACTGATTATCTGCATGAACTCGGAGTGGCCAACAACCAGATATATCCTTCCATGCCGCTCTGTCTCGGTGCCTGCGAAATAACAGTTGGCGAGATGGCCAGTGCCTATACGGCCTTTGTCAATCGTGGCATACGCTGCGCGCCGTTGCTCGTGACGCGCATCGAAGACAGTCATGGCAACGTGATAGCGGATTTCGCGCCCAGAATGAACGAAGTGGTCAGTGAGGAGACTTCTTATAAGATGCTCGATATGCTGATGGCCGTTGTCGATCAGGGTACGGGTCGCCGCTTAAGGTATAAGTATAGTCTGGAGGGACAGATAGCAGGCAAGACCGGAACTACCAATGATAATTCCGACGGTTGGTTCGTGGGGTGTGTGCCGCGCCTCATTACGGCCTGCTGGGTTGGTGGCGAAGAACGCAGCATTCATTTTAATTCCACTTCATTGGGGCAAGGTGCCGCCTCGGCGTTACCGATATGGGCCTACTATATGAAGAAAATCTATCGCGACCGCTCGCTCGGCTATTCGCAGGAGGAGAAGTTCGATATCCCCAAGCTGGCCCCTTCGTCGAAGCCTGTAGCCGACGGTGATGACGAGGGAGAGAGCGGTGCCTCTCCCGAGGGCGTTCCGAATGATACGGAGTCTTTCTTCGAATAAGTTACGCGATGTCAATACCGGGCTATAGGGTTTCGATTCAGGTTCGCCTTCTCGGCCGGTAAAAAGTATTCAAACAGTAGATACGAAATATTATGAAGTTTTTGGCAATAATACCCTCCCGTTATGCTTCTACCCGTTTTCCGGGAAAGCCTTTGGCACTGCTCGGTGGAAAAACGGTAGTTCAGCGTGTGTACGAACGTGTGAGCAAAGTCTTTACAGATGTTTGTGTGGCAACGGACGATGACAGAATTGCGACGGCCGTAAGGGAATTTGGCGGTAATGTCGTCATGACCAGCAGTTCGCACCGGAGTGGAACGGACCGTTGCTGTGAGGCTGCCGACAAATTGGGGTTACAACCTGATGTCGTGGTCAATGTACAGGGTGATGAGCCTTTCATCGAAACCTCCCAGCTGGAGAGTGTAATCCGTTGTTTTGATGACGAGGCCACGGATATAGCTACTTTAGTAAAGCCTTTCGCCGCAACGGATGGATGGGAGGCATTGAGCAACCCAAATAGTCCGAAGGTCGTGGTCGATAATGACGGCAACGCCATCTACTTCAGTCGTTCCGTCATACCTTACCTGCGGGGTGTGCCGCAGCAGGAATGGTTGCAGCATCATACTTACTACAAGCACATCGGTCTTTACGCATACAGAATGAAAGTATTGCACGAGATCTGTACCATGCCGCAAGGGCAACTGGAGGTAGCGGAATCTTTGGAGCAACTGCGATGGTTACAGGCCGGATATCGCATTAAGGTAGGATATACGCAGGTAGAGACTGTGGGGATTGATACGCCTGAAGATTTGCGTAAGGCTGAGAATTTATTAATGAGGTAAAACTTTTCAACGTATAGAGCAATCTTTTTTATCGATATGAATAGACATATATATATAGTGGTCGCTTTCTGGTTGCTTGCCTGTTCCGGACTTAACGCCCAGAAGATTCAGGTGGGTTCCTATACCTTTAAGGACGGTTCGGTCTACACAGGCGATTTGTTTAACGGAAAGCCGAACGGGGTAGGGCGCACGCAATTCAAGAACGGAGATGTGTATGAGGGCGATTATGTGAAAGGAAAACGTGACGGTTCCGGTGTATACACCTTTGCCGACGGTGAACGTTATGACGGTCAGTGGTTTCAGGATCAGCAGCATGGTCGCGGCACGTTCTACTCTCTGAACAACAATCGTTATGAGGGTATGTGGTATCGCGATTTCAAGGAAGGCGAAGGTACGATGTTTTATTATGACGGCTCCAAGTATGTCGGCAACTGGAAGGAAGATCAGCGCAACGGTTTTGGAACGTACACCTATAAGAACGGCGCTTACTACAAAGGTGAATGGCTGAATGACAAAAAGCACGGTCATGGGATCTTCGACTGGAACGACGGTTCGAAATATGACGGAAAGTGGAGCGACAATATGCGCAACGGCCAGGGCACTTATTTCTATCCCGACGGCGATAGTTACAGTGGCAACTGGAAGAACGACATGCAGGACGGCAGAGGAATCTATAAGTTCCGCAACGGCGATGAATATAACGGCACCTATGTTAAAGGAGAACGTACCGGTGAGGGAGTTCTTGCTTTTGCTAACGGCGATGTCTATAAGGGACACTTCCTGTCGGGCGAGTTCAGCGGTCAGGGAACATTCATCTGGAAGGGCGTGGCCACCTATACGGGACAATGGAGCCATGGCAAGCGTAATGGCTACGGCAAGTATAAGTGGAAAAACGGCGACGAGTACGAGGGAAACTGGAAAGACAACAAGATGGATGGTGAAGGAACCCTGCATCGCAATAACGGCGAGAAGTATCGTGGCGGTTTTAAGGAAGGCAATAAGCATGGGCGCGCTCAGGAAGTTGCCGCCGACGGCAGCCGTTTTGACGGATATTACGAGAACGGTGTCAGAAATGGCTCCTTTACGGAATATGACAAGAACGGAAACGTGACCCGCAAGGGAACATATAAGAACGGACGGATTGAATGACATGAACCGTGATATGGTTAAGTCGTATTGCCTGAGAAAAGGTTTCCTCAAACAAATCATATAGAGGTAATTCCTATTTATCTTTCCAAAAAATCAATGACTATGAAGACCGCGACAAAAAAAGAAACTAAAAAACGCGATATGCGTTTGAAGATTGTAAAGAACGATTCGTGGCTGGCTCCTTTCAATGATGCCATTCAGGGACGGCATGATCATGTTCTGAATAAGCTGCAGGAACTTACCGGCGGCAAGCAAAGTCTGAGCGATTTCGCCAGCGGACATCTTTATTTCGGCCTTCACCGTACGGCGCGCCAGTGGGTCTTCCGCGAGTGGGCGCCCAATGCTACCAGAATATACCTTATCGGCGACTTCAACAATTGGGAAGAGAGCGAGGATTATGCCCTGAAACCTGTGGGTGATGGCGGCAACTGGGAGATAAAACTCCCGCTGAAGGCCATGCGCCACAAGGACCTCTACAAAATGAAGGTCTATTGGGAAGGCGGACAGGGAGAGCGCATTCCAGCTTGGTGTCAGCGCGTCGTGCAGGATGATACTACTAAGATTTTCAGCGCTCAGGTGTGGTGTCCTGAGGAGCCTTATGTTTTCAAGAAAAAGAAATTCAAGCCGCAGCGGAGTCCGTTGCTGATATATGAATGCCATATAGGCATGGGGCAAGATGCGGAAAAGGTTGGCTCTTATACCGAATTCCGCGACATCGTGCTTCCCCGCATTGTCAGGGACGGCTACAACTGCTTGCAGATAATGGCTTTGCAGGAGCATCCCTATTATGGAAGTTTTGGTTATCATGTAAGTAGTTTCTTCGCGGCCTCAAGTCGTTTCGGGACGCCGGAGGATTTGAAATCACTTATTGACGAGGCCCACAAAAACGGTGTGGCCGTTATCATGGACTTGGTGCAGAGCCACGCTGTCAAGAACGAGGTGGAAGGACTGGGCAATCTTGCCGGCGATCCCAATCAGTTCTTTTACCCCGGCAGTCGGCATGAACATCCGGCCTGGGACAGTCTTTGTTTCGACTATGGCAAGAATGCCGTGATACATTTCCTGTTGTCGAATTGCAAGTATTGGCTGACGGAATATAATCTGGACGGATTCCGTTTCGACGGCGTTACCTCCATGCTGTATTACAGTCACGGACTCGGTGAAGCCTTCGGCGGTTATGGCGATTATTTCAACGGCAATCAGGACGATAATGCCATCTGCTATCTCACTTTGGCCAATTTGCTTATTCACGAGGTTAAGCCCGGTGCCATTACCATTGCCGAGGAGGTGAGTGGAATGCCAGGCTTGGCAGCGCCCTTCAAGGACGGCGGTTACGGCTTTGACTACCGGATGGCCATGAATATTCCTGATTATTGGATCAAAACGATTAAGGAGTGCCGCGACGAGGACTGGAAGCCGAGCAGTATCTTCTGGGAGTTGACGAACAGACGTGCCGATGAACACAATATTTCGTATTGCGAGAGCCACGACCAGGCTTTGGTCGGCGATAAAACCATCATATTCCGCTTGATAGACGCCGATATGTACTGGCACTTCCGCAAGGGCGACGAGAATGGTCCGGTCGATCGCGGAATAGCTCTGCACAAGATGATTCGTCTTGTGACGGCCTCGACGATCAATGGCGGTTATCTGAACTTCATGGGTAATGAGTTCGGGCATCCTGAGTGGATAGACTTCCCTCGCGAGGGCAACGGATGGAGTCACAAGTATGCCCGCCGGCAGTGGAATCTGGTGGATAACAAGGATCTGTGCTATCATTATCTCGGCGACTTCGACCGCGACATGCTCGATATGATGAAAAGCGTGAAGGCCATAGAAAAGATACCCGTAAAAGAAGTGTGGCATAATGACGGTGACCAGATTCTGGCATATAGCCGGGGCGCTCTGCTCTTTGTGTTCAATTTCAGCCCCACGCGCAGTTTTACCGACTATGGTTTTATGGTTCCGGAAGGAAAATACGAGGTCGTTCTCAACACCGATGCAAAAATCTATGGCGGTAATGGTTTTTCGGACGATACCCTTCCGCATTTCACCAACTACGACCCGCTGCTGAAACCTGACGGCAAAGGCTGGTTGCAGCTTTACATACCGGCCCGTTCGGCAGTAGTGCTGCGTCGTTCCGATGAATAAGAACAATAAATTGTAGTCTCAAGAATGAGAGCGACGCTTGTTTCCGATTTTCCGGCAGTAAGGGCAGGCGTCGCTTTCCTACGGGCAATAAGAATTTGTTATGAGAAGAAAGCAAGACAATAAGGCACTTTTCTTTTGGTGCTGTTTCGCCCTTATCTTTTTCGCGACTCTCTATTTCAGACTCGATGCGACCTTGTCGTTGACCCAACTTCGCCTCTCCGAGGGCCTTACGGTCTATCAGCCCTGGGCCGGTGCGCTTATTTTTACCGTTTTGCTGCTCGCATTGCAGCGCATTGTCGCGCGTATCTCGCGGTTCCCCTCTTCTCTCTCTTTATTGACCTATTTCCCCTCGGCTGCATTGCTGGTCGTGATGTCCTCATTTGTAGACAAACCTGCCCGTACCCCCTTGATCGTCACTTCGGTTCTGTCGCTGGCATGGTTATGTTTCTTTTTTCTCACTTTGCGCCGGCCTGACACCAGCATGAGTCAGCGGCCGAGACGAACCGACTGGTTTTGCGACATTGTATGCTTTTTTCTGACCGTATTCTATATAGGTGCAATGTGCGATGCCAATGATGTGCGGAACTATGAGGTGCGCGTGGCCCGTCTCATAAACGAAAAAGCATACGGCGCGGCCTTGAAAGTCGGCGACAGGTCCTTGGCTGAAAGCCAGTATCTGACGGCCCTTCGGTCATTTGCCGCCGCACATTCGGAAGAAGGCCTGGGTAACAGGCTCTTTCGTTTTCCGCTGCCGGCCGACGCGAGTGCGCGTACCTTATTGCTGCTTCGTGCCGACAGCACCAGAATTTTGTTCCGCCCCGACAGCCTTTTTGCCGAGCTGGCCCTTCCGCCTTATGACGGCAATACTTCCCCCATAAAGTATCTCGCCCAGTCGTCTCGGCTCGACAGTTCCCGAGTGGCCCGCGACTATTATCTTTGCGCCTTGTTATTGAATCGCGATTTGGAGGCCTTTGCCTCGGAATGTCCGCGCTTCTACCGTATCCCCGACAGCCTTCCGCGTCATTATGCCGAGGCCTTGATTCTGTATGACCGTTTTCACCCCGAGTATGAACTCAAAGGACTTGATTCGCACATCGTGGCCAATTATTGGGATTTTAAGGAGAAAGAGAAAAGTATCTCTTCTCCTGTAGCCCGTCGTAACTTGTTGCGGCGGGAATTCGGTAACACTTATTGGTGGTATTATTTTTACAATAAGGTTGCCGGCAAGTTGTCGGAGTAAAAGTAGCTGTTGCAGGTTTTGTCTCTCCCGTTTTGTCTACGGCGGTGAAGGGTTTTGTGTCATCTGGTATGTTGGAAACCATTTTTCTTGATTTTCCTTCATTCTTTCTTAAATGCTAAAAAAATAGCGTAAAGTGCTGAAAGGAAACTATAAGTGATCAATATGGGCGGTTATAATGATAAAAATAAATTCTTTCGTTGTATAGAATTGATTACCAGTAAGATATACTGAATGGATCTGTAAAATTATTCTTTGAAAGATTGTTGCATGGATTCGGATGTCTGGCGATGGAAATAAGCCATGTGGTGTTGGCGCTTCATGCCGCGACCGGTGAAAAGCATTACTTGGAATTTAAAAAGTACTTATTCGTGTAAAAATTCCAAGTAGTGCTTTTATTCATTCCACGTAGTGCTTTTGGATAAAGGATGCGGTGTCGGTTCTGTATGTGTTATGTCAGTTTCGTTTTCTACTATTATCTTTCATTGCTATTGGCTCATATACAACAAATTGTGATGAAATGAAAGGAAATCTGACAATCTTCTTTTCCGACTTGTTCTCATGGCGAATTCAAGATGTTTATTCTGTTGAGGAAACTATGCGGGCACGTGGCTTGCACTTGCGCCGAATTGGTTTCAGGGGATGTCGTTGCCTAACAGTTAATAAAACTCAATACTTAAAAACTATTTGGAAACTTTTTGTTTGAGTTGAGTTTTTGTAGTAATTTTGCACCGCGTGAGGACTATTGTCCTTGGTGGCCTCATTGGGATAATTATTTACAAACTTCAAGTTATATGAAAAAAATTGTTTATTTTACGCTCGTTTTAGCCTTGGCGGCATGCGGCAACAAGACGCAAATGCCCGAACAGAGTAACGATTTTACGGTAGAAACGATAACAGCATCTGAAGCTAATGTCAATACTTCATATCCGGCAACTATCAGAGGTATTCAGGATATAGAAATCCGTCCGAAAATTGCCGGCCATATCATGAAGGTTCTGGTGGATGAAGGTGATTTCGTACATGCCGGCCAGCCTTTGTTCCTTATTGACCGCGTTCAGTATGAGGCTGCCGTAAAGTCTGCCGAGGCTTCGATTAACGTGGTGAAGGCCAATATAGCTACGCAGGAGCTGACCGTAGAGAACAAGCGGCTCTTGCTTGAGAAGCAGATAATCAGCAAATATGATTATGACATTGCGGCCAATCAGCTGAAGGCGCTGAAGGCTCAGCTCGCGCAGTCGCAGGCCGCACTTACTGATGCCAGAAACAATCTGAGCTATTGCACTGTGACGAGTCCCTCTGCCGGTGTGGTAGGATCCATTCCTTATCGTGTGGGAAGTCTGGTAAGTTCTTCTTCCGCCCAGCCTTTGACGACGGTTTCCAATATATCTCAGGTATACGTATATTTCAGCATGACAGAGAAGCAGCTCCTCGGTTTTACGCGTGAGAGCGGCGGCATCGACAAGGCCATTGAGACGATGCCTTCTTTGCAGCTGGTGCTTGCCGACGGTTCGCAGTACGGTCAGCCTGGTAAGGTGACGGCAGTTAACGGTGTCATTGACCGTCAGACGGGTTCGGTGCAGATGCGTGCCACTTTCGACAATAAGGAGCTGATTCTTCGTTCCGGCGGCACGGGTTCCATCCTGATTCCCACGCACTCCGACAATGCTATTCTGGTACCTCAGAAGGCAACCTTCGATATTCAGAACAAGAAATTCGTTTATGTGGTCAAGCAGGATAACACGATTGATTCGCGCGAGATTCAGGTGATGGTTCAGAACGATGGTACTAACTACATCGTGACGAGCGGTCTCAAATCCGGTGAACGTATTGTCGTCGAGGGCGTCAACCAGTTGAAGAACGGCATGAAGATTAACCCGATTTCGGCCAAGCAGGCGCAGAAAAACCGCGCTGACGCCCGTCAGGCCCTGAAGGACGGCAAAATGCCCGGAGAGAAATAAAAGAGTGTTAGGCATAAAGTAAAGAAATTCTACGGATTCTGCGATGATGTCCTACTCATCTTGTCGCAGGATTCCGGTGAAACCGAAAAGCTATTAAGATAATATGAAACTCGACAGATTTATAAATCGTCCGGTTCTCTCTACGGTTATATCCGTATTGATTGTGATCTTGGGTATATTGGGACTGATATCCCTGCCTATTACCCAATATCCGGACATTGCGCCGCCTACTATCCAGGTGAGCACCTCGTACACAGGTGCCAACGCGCAGACTGTGTTGAACTCCGTGATAGCGCCGTTGGAAGAAGAAATCAACGGTGTGGAAAACATGGACTATATGTCTTCTTCCGCTACGAATACAGGCGCTGCGAGCATCAGTATAACCTTTAAGCAGGGAACCGACCCGGACATGGCTGCCGTGAACGTGCAGAACCGTGTGTCCAAGGCTCAAGGACTTCTGCCTGCGGAGGTTACCCGTGTCGGTGTGATTACGCAGAAGCGTCAGAGCTCCATGCTGGTCATCTTTTCTATTGTGGATGAGGCTGACAAGTACGACCCGACCTTTATTGAAAACTACGCCAAGATTAACCTTATTCCTCAGGTCCAGCGCGTAAAGGGTGTTGGTGACGCCATGGTGATGGGAGCTAACTATTCGCTCCGTATTTGGCTCAATCCTGAAAAGATGGCCGAGAACCATTTGATGCCCGGTGATGTGTCGGCGGCACTTGCCGAACAGAATATAGAGGCTGCTCCAGGTAGTATCGGTGAACGTGAAGGGCAGACTTTCCAGTACACACTTCGTTATAAGGGACGTCTGCAGGAGGTTTCCGAGTTTGAGAATATCGTGCTTCGTGCCAACGAGGACGGTACCGTATTGCATCTGAAGGATATAGCCCGCGTTGAGTTGGGACGTGAGACCTATGCGTTCTCCGGTAAGGTGAACGGCCATAATGCAGTATCCTGTATGGTGATGCAGATTGCCGGCAGTAATGCAACCCAGATTATTCAAGATATTGAAGCGTTGCTGGAAGAATGTAAGAGCGATTTACCCGATGGTTTGGATATTGTAGTAGCACAGAATGCCAATGATTTCCTTTTTGCGTCTATTCATGAAGTTATCAAGACGCTTATTGAGGCCTTTGTGCTCGTCTTCCTGGTGGTGTTCCTCTTCCTGCAGGATTTCCGCTCCACTCTGATTCCTGCCGTTGCCATTCCCGTAGCACTTATCGGTACGTTCTTCGTGCTTAATCTTATTGGCTTCTCGCTCAACCTTCTTACGCTTTCGGCTATGGTGCTTGCTATTGCGATAGTGGTGGACGATGCGATAGTGGTCGTGGAGGGTGTGCACGCGAAACTCGACCAGGGATATACTTCTTCTCGCAAGGCTTCAATCGACGCCATGGGCGAGTTAGGCGGTGCCATCGTATCCATTACGTTGGTCATGATGGCTGTATTTATTCCGGTAAGTTTCATGTCGGGCACTTCGGGAACATTCTATCGTCAGTTCGGTCTGACCATGGCTATCGCCATCGGTTTCTCCGCATTGAACGCCCTGACGCTTTCGCCGGCTCTCTGTGCCATTTTGCTGAAGCCTCACAAGACCGACGAAAAGTTGGCGGAGCGTATGGGTACGGCTATGAAGGCGGCCCGCACCACTCTTGTCGGGCGTTATACGGAGGCCTTTGGCCGCATCATGCATCCGAGTGTTACAATTATCTTTATGGTGATTGCCATCCTCGGACTCATTTTCGGTGCATTTAACTTTAGTGAATATCCTTTGGTCGCTATTGTTTTTGTGCTGTTAAGCATAGCAGCGTTGATAGGTCTTACAACAAAGAAGTTTAAAAACGCCTTCAATAATTATTATGATTCTATCCTGAAGAAATATAAGAAGCGCGTATTGAAATTTATCCAGCGCCCTGTTCTTTCTTTGCTGATAGTTGCGATAAGTATCGGTGGCCTGCTCTTCATGATGAACCGTACTCCGACGGCTATGGTACCCTCTGAGGATACCGGAACCATTATGGGTGTTGTCACAATGCCTGCCGGTACTTCGCAAGACCGTACCGAGGCTTTTCTGGCACAAGTCGACAGCATGGTACGTTCTTGTCCTGCCGTAGAGGCAAGCACCGTTATTTCCGGTTATAGCTTTATCGGCGGCCAGGGCCCAAGCTATGGTTCGTTTATCGTGAAGCTGAAGGATTGGAGCGAACGTTCCATTAAGGAAAGTTCTACCGTCGTCTTTGCCAATCTGTATTTGCGTTCGCGCGATGTCTTCAAGGATGCTCAGGTATTGTTCTTCCAGCCGCCTATGATTCCTGGCTACGGCGTGACCAACGGCTTTACCTTCAATCTGCAAGACCGTACTGGTAGCGATATTAACACCTTCTTTGAAGTTGCTAAAGATTTCCTGGCCGAATTGGAGAAGCGTCCGGAGATTGAGTCTGCCCAGACTTCATTCTCTCCCAATTTCCCGCAGTATCTTATTGATATTGATGCCGCTCAATGTAAGCGCGCGGGGTTGTCTCCCAGCGACATACTGACGACGCTTCAGGGATATTATGGTGGCTTGTATTCGTCGAACTTTAACCGTTTCGGCAAGATATACCGCGTGATGGTTCAGGCCGACCGAAGCGAACGTGCCAATTTTGAGAGCCTCTATAAGATAAAGGTACGCAATGGCAGCGAGATGGCCCCGATTACGGAGTTCATGACCATTAAGCCTATCTACGGCCCTGACAATATCAGTCGTTTCAATATGTACACATCAATCGCCGTGAACGGTAACCCCGCCAGCGGTTATACGAGTGGCCAGGCCCTGAAGGCCATCGAGGAAGTGGCTTCTACTCATCTGCCGCAGGGTTATTCCTATGAGTTCTCCGGTACTTCGCGTGAGGAAAGTTCTACGAGCGGCAACACTACGGCATTGATTTTCATACTCTGCTTCGGCTTCATCTATCTGCTGTTGTCTGCGCAGTATGAGAGCTACATCCTTCCCTTGGCCGTTTTGCTTTCCATCCCCTTCGGTATGGCAGGTTCGTTCCTCTTCCTCCATCTGATGGGAGGTCTGAACAGCATTATTCCTATATTCGGTGAGGCCGCCAACAATATTTATGTGCAGATTGCCTTGATTATGTTGATAGGACTTTTGGCCAAGAACGCGATTCTTATTGTCGAGTTTGCCCTTGAGCGCCGCAAGATGGGCATGAGCATATCCTGGGCTGCCGTTCTTGGCGCCGGTGCTCGTCTGCGTCCTATCCTCATGACCTCGCTTGCCATGATTATCGGCCTGCTGCCGCTGATGTTCGCTTTCGGTGTCGGTGCCAACGGCAACCGCTCGCTGGGAACAACAGCCATCGGCGGTATGCTTATCGGCATGATATTCCAGATATTCCTGGTACCTGCGCTCTTTGTTATCTTCCAGTACTTGCAGGAGAAGATCACTCCGATGACATGGGAGGATATTGACAACTCCGAGGCACAGTCGGATATAGAGCAGTATAGTAAGTAAACATTCCGGAACAGATATGCGGCCGCCGATGTGCTGCGGCCGCATTCTCCCGTTTCGTCCTTAAGACAAAAAACTCACAATATGAAGAGAAATCTTTTATATATAATAGGAGGCTCGGTGCTTTTGAGCAGCTGCAATATCTACAGTACTTACAAGCGGCCCGACAATCTGTCTACCGATAGTCTCTATCGTGACACGACGGCCACCTATAGAGTGGTGGCCTCCGACACCGTTAACTTCGGAAACACTCCTTGGCAGGAGGTCTTTACCGATCCCAGACTGCAGGATCTTATAAACAGAGCCTTGTCACAGAATACGGATATGCAAGTAGCTGATCTGACCATCAGACAGGCTGAAGCCGGCCTGATGACCTCGCGACTGGCTTTCCTGCCTTCCTTGAGCTTTACGCCTCAGGGCACGGTCAGTACTTTCGATATGGGAAAGGCTACCAAGACTTATTCGTTGCCCTTGCAGGCCAGTTGGCAGATCGATGCGTTCGGTCAATTGCGTAATGCCAAGAAGCAGGCAGAGGTTTCGCTCATGCAGGCCAAGGTCAGCAAGCAGGCTGCCCGCACTTCCATCGTTTCGGCTGTTGCCAATATGTATTATACCTTGCAGATGCTTGACGAACAGCTGAAGGTGACAAAGGCCACTGCAGAAATCTGGAAGAAAAATGTTGACGCGATGGAAGCCATGTTTCAGGCTGGGGGCATTACCAATTCTGCAGCAGTGTCGCAGACAAAGGCTAATTATTACCAGATACTGACAACTATTCCGACGCTCGAGCAGAATATTCGTGAGACCGAGAACTCTTTATGTAGCTTATTGCATGAAGCTCCTCATCCCATAGCCCGTAATTCTTTCGATTCCGAGACATTCCCCACATCTTTGTCGGCCGGTGTTCCTATGCAGTTACTATCTAATCGTCCCGATGTCCGTGTCGCCGAACTGCAACTGGCTACCGCTTTCTACGCCACCAATCAGGCTCGCTCCGCTTTTTATCCGCAAATAACTATTGGAGGCAATGCCGGATGGACCAATAGTGCCGGTAGCGCAATTATTAATCCGCCTAAGTTTGTGGCTTCGGCAGTGGCTTCTTTGGTTCAACCCTTGTTTATGAAAGGACAGCTTCGGGCAAACCTTAAGGTAGCAAAGGCACAACAGGAATCCGCCCAACTGCGTTTTGAACAATCGCTGATAAATGCTGGCGTAGAAGTCAGCAATGCGCTTGGCAGCTACCAGTCGGCCTTGCAGCAGGAGTTGTCGCGGCAGAAGCAGGTCAAGGAACTTGAGAATGCGGTTGCCGAGACTGAGTTCCTCTTCTCTCATGGCAATACGACTACTTACCTTGAGAAACTCACCGCCCAGCAGTCTTTGCTTCAGGCACAGTTGTCGCTTATTTCTGACAGATTCGAGAAAATGCAGGCTGCCATAAGTCTTTATCAGGCGTTAGGCGGCGGCCGGGAAAACTGATACTGTCCTTACTATGGGCAGGAGGCTGCGACGGACAATCTGTCCTCTGCGCCTCTTGCCATAGTCAAGACGGTTGCGGTGTTTCTTTATACTTAATGAACCCCAAAACCTAATAACTATGATTAGTCCGTTAGCATACGTTGATCCGCAAGCTAAGCTCGGAAACAATGTCGAAGTAAAGCCTTTCGCGTACATCGAAAAGGATGTTGTAATAGGCGACAATTGCGTCATAATGCCCCATGCCAGTATATTGAGTGGCACGACTATGGGTAGTAACAATATTGTGTATCAGAATGCCGTTATCGGCGCTACACCACAGGATTTTCACTACGTGGAGGGCCATAAGACGCATGTGATTATCGGCAATGATAACCGCATCCGTGAAAATGTCGTGATAGCCGGCAGTACCTATGAGGACAAGGCTACCATTATCGGGAACGGTAATTTCCTGATGGATCAGGTTCATATTTGCCATGATGTGAAGATATGCGACAAGTGTGTGATAGGTATCGGTGCCAGCATAGCCGGAGAGTGTCAGGTTGACGACTGTGCTATCCTCAGTTCCGGTGTCATCATCCAGCAACATGTCCGTGTGGGCTGTTATTCGTTGATGCAGAGCGGTTGCCGCGTCCAAAAGGATATTCCTCCCTATATCGTTCTTGGTGGTAATCCCGCGTGCTACCATGGCGTGAACTCTGTCGTGCTGAAGCATGAGGGCCTTACTGAGCGCGTGTTGCGGCATATCGCCAATACGTATCGTATTATTTACACCTCCAATTTCAGCCTTGAGGATGCCGTTGTCAAGATACCCGAGCAAATCCCCATGAGCGAAGAAATAGATGTCATCCTTGATTTCATCAAGAATACGCGCCACGGCATAGTCCGTCACATAGAAAAATCCTGACGCAGGATGCAAGAGCAAGAATCATCTTGTAAGTTTTTATGGATAAGTTGAGGTTCGGCCGTTGAAGCATTTCAGCGGCCGAATTATTGAGAGAATCAGCATATAGTTTTTATTATTCGTAATTAATGCAGAATATGCCCAATGAGTTTTCAATAGTCGTAGCAGATAGCCTGAAATACTATGTCTATATTTTGATAGACCCAAGAGACAATAAGATTTTTTACGTAGGAAAGGGTTGTAGAAACCGTTTATTTCAACATGTTAATGAGGCAGAATCAACCAATGCGGAAAGCGACAAACTGGATATAATAAGAGCTATAAAAGAATCTGGCAACAAGGTGAAGTATTACATCGTGAGGCATGGGCTGGAGACTTCGGCAGAGGCCCTTCTCGTAGAATCAGTAATGATAGATTTTCTTACATTCCGAGATTTTGGTTTTATTGCAAAGATCTCCAATATACAAGCCGGTCATCATCAATGGGACAAAGGACTTAAGACTGTGGAAGAGATAGAAGAGATATATGAATGCCCGCTTGTTGAGCGGAAACACAAATTGCTTTGCGTGAATATAAACAGCACCTACAAGAAAGAGAGGGACATATACGAGGCAACAAGAAAAAGTTGGCGTGTAAATAAGTTCAAAGCCGATAAAGCCGATTTTGTGGTGGGGGAATATCATGGAGTAATACGTGCCGTTTTTGAGGTAAATGAGAAAGGCTGGCAATTGCAGCATGGTGGCATTATATCTGATGTCGGTAAGGCAAAACGACGTTATTTCTTTGAGGGGAGACATGTTGAAGACAAAGACATCTTAGACAGGTATCTGAATAAGCGTTTGCCTGAGAAGAAAAAAGGACAGCGGAACCCTATTTGGTATTTGTATTGATGTGTCCTTGTCCTCTGAATGTATTATAATCACTCATATATTATATATCCCTACTTGGATCAAAATACCCAAGTAGGGATAGATTGCTTATATTTTACAAGATTCTAGGTACTTTGTATTTATGTGTGCCCGCCTTTACGCGGATATTCTTCTTGTTTACCGTGAGCGTGTAGGGCCGCGAGGCCTTGATTTCCACGCGGTGTTTGTCGGCGTTGTAGATGATGTCTGTCTCCACATCGCCGAAGCGGAGGCGCTTCAGACCGTGTGTGCCGTTACTCGTTTTCAGGCTCCATTGCAGATTGCGGGTAAGGGCATTGGCCTGCCGGAACCCCATGATGTTCTCTATAAATAATGAAATGGGACCGAGAGCCGACCAACCGCAAAATTCGCCTCTTGCGCGGTGTCCGTGCTCGGTCGAAGGATTGTCGGCCGAGGGACTGTAGCATTCCCAGATAGTATGCGGATTCTCGCTGTGGTAAGTGCGCAACTGCTGCCGCACTACGCGCTCGGCCAAAGTGTCGGCCAAGGCATGATAACCGTATTTTTCCAATGCCTTCGTGCCCATATATACGATAGGCAGCCATATTCCGCCGCGCCAGTAGTCGCCGGTGGCGGCATTGAAGTCCTTATCGGTGCGTGCCAGCGAGTTCCAGGGATATTTCCCGCCCATGTAGCGCTCATCTTCAAGGTACTTCACCATGCGTGCGGCCCGACTGCTGTCGGGCACCTCGGCCAGCATCACCCAGAAGGAGGCCGGCGTCATGATGCGGCATGGCTCGCCCGTCCTGGCGTCGATGTCATAATAATAACCGTCACGTTCGTCCCAGTACCGTTCGTTAATGGTCTTTTTCAAGCGTTCGTATTCCACTTGCCAGCGGGCAGCCTCTCCGTTTTCGCCTGTCAGGCGGCAGAGACGTGCGATGCTCAATGCCGACAGCGCCTGCTGCGCTATGGCGTCGACCCATAACACGTTGCCGCCTCCGCCGGTGTCCCGTCCGCGGACGCAGTTGTCCATGCCGCTGGCATTGCCGCTCCATGTATAGCCGATGATATTGCCGTCATTGTCGCGCACGACATCGCGTTCTATACGGCTGTATGCCGGTGAGGCAATCGTGTCGATGTTGCCTTTGGGCACGGTATTGAAGAAATCATAGTGTTTCTGTAGATATTGCTTGCGGCGGAGCACCAGATCTATCTGTGCCGAATCGCCCGTGAAAAGGTAATTGTCGTGTTCGACCCATGCAAAGATGGGCGGGTTGTCGCGCAGGTGAATGTGCAGCGGCGTTTTTACATGGTCATGTATGGGCATGTAGCAGTTCAGTAAGGTCTCTTTGCCGGGGAAAGCCTTGGGCGCGTATTTGGAGAACATTACCATGAAACTGCTGTCCCATATCCATATTTCGTCCTCATAGCAGTTTTCGTCGAGATAGGGCGAGGCCGGCAGTCCTTCGGGGCCGCGTCTTACCCGGCCGGCAGCCGTTTCCCAGGTCTTGTAGTAGAGCGACACAAGCGCAGTGTCGGGATGCACCGGCATCGGTACTTCCGACTGCCAGTCGGGGCGTACGGCATCGGCCGGCAGTTCCTGTGCCGTAGCAGGCTGCAGAAATGCGAAGCACAAAATTAAGGATGCCAGGAAATTCTTTTGCTTGAGCATAGTGGGCAGGTATTGGATTTATGAATAAATGCTTTTGTGGATTTATTGTATGTTGCGGTAGCTGCGTTCTATCAGGGCACGCAACTTCTCGTTGAGCGAAGTCGCGCTCTGCAGTTCCTCGATAGTCAGGTGCATACGGTAACGCCAGTATTGGTTCGGGTTGGCCGGATCGTTTATCTGTTCCTTTTCAGGATGCGGGTTCCGCAGCTTGCCGTCGATGGCCAGCAGATCCTGCAGGGCGTTGACACAAAGCATTGAAGGCGATTCGAGATGCATGGCCAATACTTCCTCGCACAGGTCGGGTGCCGCATCGTCAGGCGCCGCACCGTCGCGGTGCAGCACATCGTTCCAGAAGGCTTGCGCCGCTTCGCGCTCGGTGCGCCACCACAGGCGGAAAGGCGGCATGTCGTGTGTGGCGATAGTGGCCACCGAGAGGTATGGATTCTCCTGCGGGTCGTCGAAGCGGCGGCCATAGTGTTTGGGCATGCGCTGTATTTCGAGCGAAAGGATGTTGAGGTTCTCCAGAACGCCTTTGACCGACGCCGGCACCATGCCCAGGTCTTCGGCGCAGGGCAGCATCGAAGCTGCCTGCTGCGCGTTGCCGGCCGTGCCGGTGATGACGGGCAGTTTCTCCATGGCCTTGTCGGCCCAAAAACGGTTGTGACGGTTGTAGAAGAAGTCGTCGTGCAGGCGGCAGAAAGCCTGCCGGTCTGTTTCGCACAAGTCGAGAAATCTCTCTGTCTGTCGGGCGTTGACGCGCGGATGGTAGTGTTGTCCGAGGTCGGGGTCTTCGATGAACAGAACCTCGGTGGCAACCTCCAGCAGAATGTCGCGCAGAGTGCCTTCGGGCACGGCGGCGCAGATCTTCCGCTGAGTGTCGAACTCCGGTGCCAGCCGGAAGAAGCCTTCCCCGTGCTCTACGAAGAAGCGGCGCAGTCCGTGGCCTCCCAGCTCGTCCTCCAGTTCGGCCAGCCGCTTGGCCGTGACGCCGGCCACGGCGAGGTCGCTGATGTCGGCGCCGAATCCGTAGCCGCGTATCTCCTGTGCGGAGTAGGGCAGGGCGGGGCGGAAGCGTCCCAATATGCCGTGTACCTGTGTGGCCGGAATCTCCCAGATGCGGAAGAAGCCCAGCACGTGGTCAATGCGGTAGGCGTCGAAATACCGGTTCATGTGAGCGAGCCGGTTGCGCCACCAGGCATAGCCGTCCTTGGACATTTCCTCCCAGTCGTAGGTCGGGAATCCCCAGTTCTGCCCGTGTCGGGCGAAAGCGTCGGGCGGTGCTCCCGCCTGTCCGTCGAAGTGGAACAGATGCCTGTCTTCGTGTGCCGGCACGCTGTCGCGGCTGATGCCGATGGGTATGTCGCCTTTGAGGATGACTCCGAGCTCGCGCGCCTGTTCCTTGGCGGCGCTCATCTGCTTGTGCAGCAGATATTGTACGAATATGTGGAACGCCTCGCTGCGGCCGTGTCGGAAGTTCAGTTCCTTCGCCTTTCTGACGCAGTAGGCCGAGTAAGGTTCCAGCCAATGCTCCTGTTCCTTGCAGAAAGCCTTGTAGTCAGCCTTGTGCACGTAGGTCTTTCCGACAGCGGCGTAGAGTTCGTCGAGAAACTGCATCTTTTCGGCGAAGGTCGCCTCGTAGTCCACCTCCGGCAGGGCATTGAGTTGCCTGAAGCGGTCGGCGTGCCGTGCAAAGAGCGTCGTGTCCTTCCACTCGCGCAGGTCCGTGTATATGGGGTGCAGGGCATAGACCGAGATGCCGTTGTAGGGGTAGCTGTCGCGCCATGTTCCCGAGCTGGTCGTATCGTTTACGGGCAGCAGCTGTACGATGTTGTGACCGGTATAGGCCGCCCACTTCACGAAATGCCGCAGGTCGCCGAAATCGCCGATGCCCTGGCTCCCTTCGCTGCGCAGCGAGAATACCGGTATCACCACGCCGGCCCCGCGCCATGCCGGCAGACTGATGCGCGGAGCGTCGTCGTTGGCGATGGCAGTCTCGCCCTTGTGCAGGGAGCGGGGCGCGACGGTGCGGTCGTCGCCTTCTTCCCACACCACGTTGCGGCCTTGCCCGCGTTCGTCTATGAGTATATATTTATAGGCCATGCCTTCCGTGAAGTCCTCCGACGCGAGCGGCAGTCCCCATTCGTACACGCCCGTGCGTTCGAGAAACTTGGCCTCCGACAGGTTCCAGCAGCCCGTGCGCGGCGAACTTCCCACCACGGCCCAGCGGCAGCCGGCCGGCGGCGGTAGGGTGCGTGTGAGCAGCAGGTAGGGTGCTGCCAGCAGCGCCATGCGTGCGTCGGACCCCTCGCGGCGCCGGAAAATGTTGTCGGTAAAGGCCGAGTGCAGGAACACCGGAGCTATGTCGCGTTCCGTCCAGCTGTCGCAGAGCAGCACATTGCTGCGGTGTCCGGCCGTGATGCGGCGGCAGCCTTCGCGCTCGCTCCGCACCGTCTGGCCGGCTTCGTCGCACACGCAGTAGGCGTATTCCAGCACCTCGCCGGCCGGCAGTTCCGCCTCTCCCTGCCAATTTTGTCCGTCGGTGGTGGAGAGCGGCAGCAGGCGCTGCCGGCCGTCGGCGGTGTAGCGTACACAAAGAGCCTCGCCCCACCGCGTGAAATAGTTTATCGTGAATCGAAAATGAGCCATGGGTTATATTATGTATTGTTAATATATGACATCGGGGTGTAAAGATATTAATAATTTTTCAAAAGTAGGATTATATGGGCGTGCAAAGGGGCGCGCGCGTGCGATATTGCCCCGCAATTCCTCTGCCGCCTGCTGCACGGTGGAAAGGTCGGCGCCGACTTTAACGTTTTTAACCTTCAGCAACTTTTGGAGCACGTGTTTTTGGAAAAACATTACTTGCATTTTCAGCGGGAAGTATCGGAAAAAATATTGGAAGTAACCTTTTTCAAAATGCAAGTAATGCTTTTCACTCTTCCATTACTTGCTTTTTCAACAAGAACAGGCACTTTTTGTCCGAGAACAGGCCGAAAACGCCAATAAACAGGGGCAGACCGCCGTGGCCTGCCCCTCTGCTAAGGCAAAGATACAACATTTTTCGCCGGAAAGCAAGAAATGTTAAAATCGCGCGGAAGGGCTATCGCAGCCGGCCCGTTTCCGGTCTTTGGCCGGTAGCGGCCGGCTTTCGCCCTATAGGCCGCCGGCGCACGGCGTCGTCGTAACGTGCTGAAACTATGCGGCGAGCCGCTCCGGCGGCATATTTTTTCAAAAAAAAGAAGAGATGTAATTTGCCGGCTGAATAATATTACGTACTTTTGCCTTAGAAAAAGACTGCATCGGTTCGATTGGGATACTCATCAATAATTACTTGAAAACCGAGAATGCTTGCTTTGCCGATGGCGTGCCGATATGCGCTACGCGTAGGGTCGGATTACAGAGGCAGAGAGGGCGCTCAAATCCTATTTACTCGGAGTTTCATCACATCACCGTTGTGGTCTTTTTGTTGTATCAGCCTAACGTAATTCGGCCCGAAAAGCCGCTGCGGCGGAACTGGAATATGGAAGAACAGGACATGAACACGGCAGCCGCCCCCGAGCGCATGGTGCTGCGGGCGGAAGGCCTCGTCAAGAAATACGGAAAGCGGACGGTCGTCAACGGCGCCTCGTTCGATGTGAAGCAGGGGGAGATTGTCGGGCTGCTGGGCCCTAACGGTGCCGGCAAGACGACTTCTTTCTATATGACCACCGGACTGGTCGTTGCCAACGGCGGGCATATTTATCTCGGCGGCAAGGACATCACGAACTATCCGGTGTACAAGCGCGCCAAGGCCGGTATAGGCTATCTGGCGCAGGAGGCGTCGGTGTTTCGCAAGATGTCGGTGGAGGACAACATCGCTTCGGTGCTCGAAATGACCGGCCGTCCCAAGGAATACCGTAAAGAGAAACTTGAGGCTCTTATCAAGGAGTTTCGCCTCGAGAAAGTGCGCAAGAACATGGGCGACCGCCTCTCGGGCGGCGAGCGGCGGCGCACGGAGATAGCGCGCTGCCTGGCCATCGACCCGAAGTTCATCATGCTCGACGAACCGTTTGCCGGCGTCGATCCCATCGCCGTGGAAGACATACAGCATATCGTATGGAAACTCAAGGACCGTAATATCGGCATTCTTATCACTGACCACAATGTGGAGGACACCCTCTGCATTACCGATCGCGCCTACATGCTCTTCGAGGGACGCATACTCTTTCAGGGTACGCCTGAGGAACTCTCCGAAAACCAGATAGTGCGCGACAAATATCTTACCAATTCGTTTAAACTCAGAAAGAAAGATTTTCAAACCCTGAGGCAGTGATACTGCCTCGCGAAGCAGGAGAAAACCATGAAAAAAGTATTTCTCACGGTTGCGTGTGCACTGACGGTCAGTGCGGCGCAGGCCGACACTATCCGTGTGGAGCGTGCGCAAGCCACGCCGCCCATGACGGTCCGTATGCCTTATATGACCGACAGTACGGCCATGGACGGCAGTGTGTTCGACATCAACAAGGTGCTTGACAGCAATACGCCCGTAGTGCTCAACAAGGCGGCTTACGGGGCCGATGTCCGGTACGGCGATGCCCTTTTCCCCGCCGACGGTGCCGCTCACGCCCTCGTGGCAGTGCGGTTCCATGTCGATGCCGACCGTTTCACCAAGGCTGCTATCGAGGTGAAGAAGCTCCGGCACTATAAGACTTATTTGAACGGTGCCGTTCACTCGGGCAATGAACTGCAGCTTATGCCCGGCCGTACCGACATCGCCCTCCTGGCGCTGGTCGACTCGACGAAGGCCGACAGCTTCCTGGTGTCGCTTACCGGCCAGAGCCTCGCGGGACTGGAGGTCAACTCCGCCGCCAAACGCGTGTATTCCATGGACGATATGCGCTTGGGCGATCATTGCCGCTCGGTGTCCGTATCTCCTTCGGGTACTTATCTTGTGGTCGTCTATTACGACATGAAGGCCGGCGGCAGTGCGGTCTATCGCACGGTCGTGTCCGATTTGACCAAAGGTAAGGACATCATGCGGTTGAACAACTATGCGGATCTCCGCTGGCTGCCCGCGCGCGATGTGCTCTATTTCACCCGTCAGGGCAATAAGGGCCGGGAACTCGTGCTGTTCGATCCGCGTGACGGACACGAGACACTCCTGACCTACAACCTGCCTGAGGGAGGCTTTACTCTGTCGCCGAGTGAGGACTATGCCATTATGCAAAGCACCCTCCCTTCGAAAACGGAATTCAGCAACGGTCTGAAACGCCTTGAGGCGCCCGATGACAGAATGCCGGGCTGGCGTCATCGCACGGCCCTCAGTCGCTATGATTTCAAAACGGGTCTGTTGGTGCCGTTGACCTACGGCTCATCTTCCGTATGGGTCAATGATATTTCGGCAGACGGCCGCCGTCTGTTGCTCTCCTATTCGCGTCAGGATCCCAGTAAGGCGCCGTTCGACCGCACTACGCTTGTTGAGATGGACGCTTACTCCGGCCGCGTCGACACCCTTTTGGCCGATACGACTTTCTTAGCCTCCGCCTGCTATAGTCCTGAGGCTGACAAGGTACTGATAAAGGCTTCGCCGGCTTCGTTCGGCGGTTTGGGCAGCGAGGTAAAGGCGGGGCAGATTCCCAATGCCTTTGACTATCGGCTCTATCTTTATGATAGGAAAAGCGGTAAGACCACGCCGTTGTTGCGTAACTTCAATCCTTCCGTGGGCGATTTCTTCTGGAGCAAGGGCGACGGCAATATTTATTTCCGCGCTTCCGACGGTTGCGACGAAAGCCTCTTCCGCCTCTTGCCGTCGACGGGCCGTACACTCCGCTACGAGCTGCCTGTGACCTACGTACAGGGATTCAGCATAGCCAAAGGCATGAAGCAGCCCCGCGCCGTGTTCTTCGGACAGACCGGTGTGCGGGCACGCGAAATGTTTACCTGCCGTCTGGGCAACGAGGCGGCTCCGAAGACCGGCCGTATAGGCGAGATTGATTTCGACCGTGCCATGGACGGTGTCAGGATAGGCGATTGCCGCGACTGGCGGTTCCGCTCCTCGCGGGGCGACACCATCAGCGGATTCTACTTCCTGCCGCCCGATTTCGACGCCTCGAAGAAATATCCCGTCATAGTCTATTATTACGGCGGCTGCACGCCGACGCCCAAGATGTTGGAGTTCTCTTACGCCCATCAGGTCTTGGCGGGACAGGGATACGTGGTCTACGTAGTGCAGCCCAGCGGCGCCATAGGCTTCGGCCAGGAGTTTGCCGCCCGCCACGTGGGCACGTGGGGCCAGGAGTCCGCCGACGACATCATCGAGGGCACCCGCGCCTTCCTCGCCGCCCATCCGTGGGCCGATGCTGCCCGTGTGGGATGTATCGGAGCGTCGTATGGCGGCTTCATGACGGAGTATCTTCAGACGCGTACGGATATTTTCGCCGCCGCTATTTCCCATGCCGGTATCTCCAACATCGCCAGCTATTGGGGCGGCGGTTACTGGGGATATACTTACGGCGAGGCCGCACAGTACGGCAGTTACCCGTGGAACAACCCGGACATGTACGTAAAGCAGTCGCCCCTCTTCAACGCCGACAAGATTCACACGCCGTTGCTTCTGCTGCACGGCACCGTCGATACCAATGTGCCTACTACGGAAAGCCAGCAGCTCTTTACGGCCTTACGCATTCTCGGGCGTCCGGTAAGCTATGTGCAGGTGGACAATGAGAACCATGTCATTTCCGACTACAAGAAGCGCGAAGCCTGGCAGAACGTTATTTTCGCCTGGTTTGCCAAGTGGCTTAAGGACGAGCCGCTGTGGTGGAAGACGCTCTATCCCGACGACAAGTTCGGCCTGCAGTAAGTGGGGCCGGTAGCCGTCTGCGGCGTCGGAATAGTGAAAATAAAATCGGGCCCGGGTTTCTGAAAATGAAATCCGGGCCCGATTTTTGTGCGGTTATTGTTGTCGGCCTTTGTATAGACCGGCTGTTGCTTACGCGATGTCAAGAATCTTGTGGACTTGCAGTGACAGGCGCCAGTCGGGATGTGCAAGACACCAGGCTACGGCCTTTTTCGTGATGACTGCATTGCGTTCGGCATCGCCCGTGTCGCAAGGTTGCAGATAGCGGTAGTGTGCGCGGATGCCGTAGTGCGTTGCCGGTTCGCTGCCGTCGAATACAACTTTCAGCTCGTCGCAGGCTGCCAGCACCGGCTGCGCGCCTGCCACATAGGCGTCTTTGGGCGAGAGGGTTACCCAGTCTATGCCTTCCGGCAGGGCGTGTGTGCCGTTTGTCTCAATTGCGACGAACGCGCCTGCTTCGTGGAGTGCGGCAATCAGTTCTTGAGTAATGTGGAGTGAGGGCTCTCCGCCCGTCAGTATGATGTGGTGTGCCGGAAACCGGCTGACGGCCGCAACGATCTCCTGTGCTGTCATCGGCACGCCGTCGGCGTGGTCCGTGTCGCAGAAAGGGCAGCGCAGATTGCAGCCTGCGAAGCGCACGAATACGGCCGGTGTGCCGCAGAAATGTCCTTCGCCCTGCAGCGAGTAAAATATTTCGTTGACGGGATACTTTCTCATAACGCGGCGTTCTCGTGTCCTGGCGCAACGTATACGGCCACGTTGCCTTCCGACTCCTGAAAGGATACCTTGTAGCAGTTGGGAATTTGCCCGCATATCCATCGGGCCATGTTCTCGGCCGTGGGATTGAAGTCGAAGAGCTCGTTGGCGCAGCGATGATCCAGTTGTTCGGTCACAAGTCGCTTGATGTGTGTGAAGTCGGCTACCATGCCGTTCTCGTCGAGCTCTTCAGCCATACAATATATGGTGACGACGGCATTGTGTCCGTGCAGGCGTTGGCATTTGCTCTCATAGTTGAGATGTAATTGATGTGCGAAAGCTATTTCCAGTTGTTTGGATACGTAGTACATAAGTGTTTGTAGTTATGGAATGTACCGGTCTTCTACCGGCACCTTGTTCTTCTCTTTACCGCCGGTTGAGCGGTGTATATTCGTTGATGTCCGCCACGCAACGGTAGGCTGGTCGTATGATGCGCTTGCCCTCGAAGTTGAGTTCCTCGTTGCGGTGGGCGCACCATCCCACGATGCGTGCCATGGCGAAGAGCGGTGTGTATATCTCGCGCGGCAGACCTATGAGATCGTAGACGAATCCCGAGTAGAAATCCACGTTGGCGCAAAGCGTCTTGCCCCGTCCCTTCATCTCGTAGACGGTTTCGATGGCTAGGCGCTCCAGCCGCTCCATGAAGTCGAATTCCTCGTTGCGGCCTTTCTCGGCGGCCAGTTGGCGTGCCATCTCTTTGAGCAGTACGGCGCGCGGGTCGGAGTTGGTGTAGACGGCGTGCCCGATGCCGTAGATGAGTCCTGCGTGGTCGTACACCTCGCCGCGTACCATCTTCCGCAGATAGTCGCGTATGGCCGCCTCGTCCGTCCAGTCCTCCAGCGCCTCCTCGATGTTGAGAATCATGTCGCGCACCTTGATGTTGGCACCGCCGTGTCGCGGCCCCTTGAGCGAGCCTATGCCTGCGGCAATGGACGAGTAAGTGTCCGTACCCGACGACGACGTCACCCTCACCGTGAAGGTCGAGTTGTTACCGCCGCCATGTTCGGCCTGCAGTATGAGCAGGAGATCGAGCGTCCGTGCGTCGAGCTGCGTGAAGTGCGAGCCCTGGAGCATATACAGGAAGTTCTCGGCGATGGAGTAATTCTCCTGCGGATGGCGTATGTGAAGCGAACGGCCCAGCGTCTTGTGACGCAGCATATTATAGGCATAGGCGATGATGGCCGGAAATTTCGATACAAGCTCAATGCTTTGCCGCATCAGGTTATCGCGCGAGGTATCGTCAGGCGTGGCGTCGTAGGTATAGAGCTCCAGCACGCTGCGTGCCAGTATGTTCATGATGTCCGATCCCTCCAGTTCTATGATGTTGAGCAGGGTTTTCGGTTGCAGCGGCATATTGTCGAAGATGAGTTGGCGGAAGGCCTGAAGTTCTTCGGCATCGGGCAGTTTTCCCGACAGCAGCAGATAGGCCACCTCCTCGTATCCGCAGCGCTCCTCGGCCATGATGGCATGTGCGAGGTCAGCTATCTCGTAGCCGCGGTAGTAGAGTTTTCCGTCGATGGGGAGCAATCCGTCTGCGGTCCGTTCGTAGCCCACAACGTTGCCTATGTTTGTCAGTCCCACCAGTACGCCTGTTCCGTCCTCGTTGCGCAGTCCGCGCTTCACATCAAGGCGTTTGAAGAGGGCGGCGTCTATTTTTATGCACCCCTTCATGTCGTCCGAGAGTTTGTATATGAGGTATTCCTTCTTTGTCGTCGTCATAAGTGTCAGCTGCTGTGTTTTGTTTCTTTAAGTAATCTGAGTCCCGATGTTTCTTACGAGTTCGTCGGCAAACTCCTTGGTGCCGAGTGCCGTGCCGTGCTCCATGAAGCGTGCCAGGTCCGGCGTCGCCATGTTTTGTGCCAGAGTCGTTTCAAGGGCGCGCACTATGCTTGCGGCCGCCTCCTGCCAGCCGAGATGTTCGAGCATCATCACGGCCGAGAGTATCAACGAGCAGGGGTTGGCCGTATTGGCGCCCGCGATGTCGGGCGCCGTGCCGTGCGTAGCCTCGAAGATGGCATTGCCCGTGGCATAGTTGATGTTGGCTCCCGGCGCGATGCCTATGCCTCCGACCTGTGCCGCCAGCATATCGGAGATGTAGTCGCCGTTGAGGTTGAGCGTGGCCACTACCGAATAGTCCTCGGGGCGCAGCAGCGCGTTCTGCAGGAAAGCGTCGGCAATGCAGTCCTTTATCACCAGCCGCCCCGAGCGCAGTTCGTCGGCAAATTCCCGTTCGGCCAGTCCGTAGCCCCAGCGCTTGAAGCCCCCTTCGGTGTATTTCATGATGTTGCCTTTGTGGACGAGCGTCACAGAGGGGCAGCCGTGGTCCAGCGCGTAACGGCAGGCGGCGCGCACCAGCCGTTCGCTGCCTTCGCGCGACACCGGCTTCACGCCGAAGGCCGAAGTTTCGGGGAAGCGCACGCGGTCTACGCCCATCTCCTGCGTGAGGAATCGGCGGAAGCGTTGCGCCTCGGGCGTGCCTTCGGCCCACTCGATGCCCGCGTAGATGTCTTCCGTGTTTTCGCGGAAGATGACCATATCCACCTTTTCAGGATGCACTACGGGCGACACCACGCCGCGGAACCAGCGCACGGGGCGGAGGCACACGTAGAGGTCGAGCCCCTGGCGCAGGGCCACGTTGAGCGAGCGGATGCCGCCGCCTACGGGCGTGGTGAGCGGGCCCTTTATACCGATGTGGCAGTCGCGGAAGGCCTGCATGGTCGCTTCGGGCAGGTAAGTTCCCTGGGTGTCGAATGCCTGCTGTCCGGCCGATACCTCCAGCCACTCCACGCACCGCGCCGTGCCGTAGCAGTGCTTCACGGCGGCGTCGACCACGCGCTGCATGGCCGGCGTTATCTCTTTTCCTACGCCGTCGCCCGTCACGAAGGGCACGGTCACGTAGTCCGGTACTCTCAGACTGCCGTCTTCGTGTGTCTCGATTCTTGCCATATATCTTTTGTCTTTATTGATGTTCGTTTTAGGCTTCTTTGTGTGGAAACTGCGTCTGTTGTGGAAAGAGTGGGAAGGTATGCCACAAAAGTGGGAAGCAGTCCCACAAAAGTGGCAAGGCGTGCCACTTTTTGTCCGTAGTCTGCATTTTCTGTTCCTTGTAAGGACCGACAGGAGGCCGCGTGTTCCGTTTTGGGGATGCTTATCCCGCGTTGAGCGCCGAACCGGCTCTCAGCCATTTCAGTTGTTGCGCGTTGTAGGTGTGTCGGGCCGTAATGTTTTCGGCGGTACCGTCCGCGTGACGGACGGTCAGTGTGATGTCCTCGCCGGGCATGATACCGGCACAGGCCACGTGGAAGGCGTCGTCCTCGCGTATGCGGTCGTAGTCGGACGGCTCCTTGAAGGTCAGTGCCAGCACGCCCTGTTTCTTCAGATTGGTCTCGTGGATGCGGGCGAAACTCTTGGCCAAGATCACCTTTACGCCCAGAAAACGCGGTTCCATGGCCGCGTGCTCGCGGCTCGACCCTTCTCCGTAGTTCTCCTCGGCCACGACGATGCTGCCTAAGCCGGCGTCGCGATAGGCGGCGGCAGTGGCCGACACCGTCTCTTCCTCGCCCGTCAGGGCGTTGCGTACGGCATTGGTGCGCCCGTTGAAGGCGTTGACGGCCCCCATCAGGAGGTTGCGCGATATGTTCTCAAGGTGTCCGCGGTATTTCAGCCACGGGCCGGCCATGGATATGTGGTCGGTGGTGCACTTTCCGCGCGCTTTTATGAGGAGACGCAGGCCGTCGAAATCGCGGCCGTCCCAGGGCGCGAAGGGCGCGAGACGCTGAAGCCGCTCGCTGCCGGCCTTGATGACGGGCTGTACGCTGCCTGGTACGGGAGATACGTAGCCGGCGTCGTGCGCGGCGAAGCCGAGTGGCGGGAGATCGGCGGCGGGGGGCGGCATGAGCGACTTGAAGGGGGCTGTGCAAGCCGGATGCTCCGACAGCCGGCCGCTGAAGGCATAGCCGATGGCCGCCTCGGGCGAGGTGATGAAGGCGCACGTATTGGGATTGCCGTCGGCGCGCTTCGCGAAGTTGCGGTTGAAGGTCGTGATGATACTGTTGCGGCGCGTCGGGTCGTCGGTCTTACGCTTCCATTGTCCGATGCAGGGGCCGCAGGCATTGGCCATTATCACGGCGCCCGCACGGCGGAACAGCGGCAGCAGACCGTCGCGTTCGGCCGTGGCGCGGATACGTTCCGAGCCCGGATTGATAATGAGCTCGGTCTTGACGCTCAGCCCGGCGTCGAGTCCGGCACGCAACACGGCCGCGGCGCGCACGAGGTCTTGATAGGAGGAGTTGGTGCACGAGCCGATAAGCACCGTGCTGATTTCATCCGGATAACCGCCGGCCGCTATGTAAGCGGCCATTTCAGCGGCGGGGGTGGCTGCGTCGGGCGTGAAGGGGCCGTTGATGTAGGGAGTCAGCCGGTCAAGGTCTATTTCCACTACTTCGTCGTAGAAGTCCGTCGGTCGGGCCTCCACTTCCGCGTCGGCGCGCAGTTCCCGGGCTACACCGTCGGCCATTAGGGCTACTTCCTCGCGTCCCGTGGCCGCAAGGTAGCGGCTGCCGGCCTCGTCGTAGGGGAAAATAGAGGTAGTGGCCCCCAGCTCGGCGCCCATATTGCAGATAGTAGCCCGCCCTGTGCATGACAGCGTCGCCGTGCCTTCGCCAAAATATTCGATGATGGCGTTGGTGGCACCTTTTACCGTGAGCATTCCGGCCAGTTTCAGAATAACATCCTTGGGTGAAGCCCAGCCCGAGAGGCGTCCCGTGAGCCGCACGCCTATCAGTCGCGGCATTTTCAGTTCCCAGGGCATTCCTGTCATTACATCCACGGCATCGGCGCCGCCTACGCCTATTGCCAGCATGGTCATGCCGCCGGCATTGGGCGTATGCGAGTCCGTACCGACCATCATGCCGCCCGGAAAGGAATAGTTCTCAAGCACCACCTGATGGATGATGCCCGAACCGGGCCGCCAGAAACCGATGCCGTAGCAGGCCGAGGCGCTTCTCAGGAAGTCGTAGACTTCAGCGTTCGTACTTTCTGCGGCCGAAAGGTCGGCAGCCGCTCCGTCGCTGGCCTGTATGAGGTGGTCGCAATGTACGGTGGTGGGCACGGCCACTTCCCGGCGCCCTGCATTCATGAACTGCAGCAGGGCCATCTGCGCTGTCGCGTCCTGCATGGCTACGCGGTCGGGGCGGAAATCGGCATAGTCTGTTCCTCTTTTGTATTCTCTAAGACATCCGGCAGTGCCGGCTGCTTCTGTCACGCCGTTAGTGAGAGCGGCGGCCTCTTGCGCGGGGACTATGCTCTCTTGCGCGGCTACGTTCCCGTTGTCGCGGACGGTGGGGGATACTTTTAAGGCGTCCTGTTCCAAGGCTTTTTCGTCCTGCTGCCTGTACAAGTGCGCGTAGAGTATCTTCTCCGCCAGCGTCATCGGGTGTCCGAGCGCCTTGCGCGACATGTTCACTCTTTGGGAGTAATCGGCGTAAAACTGCCGTAACATAGTAAGGTCGAAAATCATGCTTCTGCCGTGTTTAGGGTAACTGATGTGGTGCATCTCGGGTAGTTCCTGTCCTTTTTCGGATTGTCTCTGTCCTTTCTCGGGTAGTCTCTGTTCTTTCTCGGATAGTTTTCGTGCCCTCAGAATGAGCAAAGTGTAACTAAAAGATGCTTTTGAGTTGCAAATATACTAATATTTCTTGTATATTGTTGCGTATGAATACTAAAAAGCGCGAAATAAAGTATAAATATACATATTTCGCGCTTTTTTATCTTTACTTCCTGTGCCGGGCGGGTCTATTCCCGGAATCCGGCGCTGTATATTGGAGGGGCAGTGAGCGTACTTCCCGTTTGGGCAGACTATTCGAAGCGGATAGCCTTTGCCGGTCTGATGCGTGATATGACAAAGCTTGGAACTATCAGGGCCGCTACGCAGATGAGGAGGGTTACTACATTGATGCCGATAATCCAGAGAGGTTCAAAGGAGACAGGTGCCGCAGTCACGTAATACTTCGCCGGATCGAGCCTGATTACTTGCCAGTATTGCTGAATAGCGATGATGCCGAGTCCCACTATGTTTCCATAGAGGAGACCTCTCAGTACGATGAAGGCGGCGTAATATATAAATGCGTGGCGTATGCGTGTGTTGCTGGCGCCTAATGCTTTCAGCACGCCGATAGTGCGCGTCCGTTCCAGAATAAGTATGAGCAGTCCGCTGATCATGGTAAAACCCGCAACGCCCGCCATGAGTGCGAAGATGACCCATACGTTGAAGTCCAGCAAATAAAGCCATTGCACGACGGAGGCAGTCCGGGGATTTTCTTTGACCGACATAGAATTGTATGGGACGCCGTAGCGGTCGGTCTTTCCGTTGACGAGGGTGCCGACGCTTACTTGCAGGTGGTCGACCTCGTTGAAGTCGCGGGCATAAACCTCGATGGTGCTGCATTGGTCCTTATTCCAGCCGTTCAGACGGTTGACCGTCTGAAGGTCGCTCCATACGAAATAGTCGTCGAACTGCTCCAGATTGGTCTCGTAGATACCTGTGACGGTGAAGCGGCGTAGCTTTATGTCGTCGGCAATGAAATACGTGTAGACGCGGCTACCGACTTTAAGACCGAGCTCTTTGGCCTGCATCCGTGAGATAAGTACTTCGTTGCGGCCGGCTTCCGTGCCGAAGGCAGGCATTCTGCCTTCCACGAGCTGGCTACGGATGAAACTCAGATCATAATGTGCGTCCACCCCTTTAAGTACGATGGCATGGAATGCCTCCTCCGTCTTGAGTATTCCCATCTTCTGCGAGACGCGTTCCGTACGTGCTATTTCCGGAATGCCTTTCAGCGCGGCCATCAGCGTGTCGCTTATGGCTATAGGAAAGCTTTCCGGTGAAGAGAGGGAGCGTATGTCGAGGATTTCAAGATGTGATGTGAAGCCCGTAAGTTTGCTCCTCACCTCCCGCTGGTACCCCTTCACCACGGCGATAGCCACCAACATGACGGCGAGGCCTATGGCGACGCCGATGGTGGCTATGCGGATGGCAAGGCCTGTGGCCTTTCTTTTCTTGTCGTGCGAGGCTGAGGCGTAGAAGCGCCGCGCCAGAAAGTAGGTCAGTCCCATGAAATGTTTTAAGGACAGGAATAAATTGGAGGCTTGGGATTAAATCTTTTCTCGGCCGGGATAGGCTTCAAGCGCCTTTTGCAGTACGACGAGCGCCTGTGTGAGGTCTTCCTTGTTGAGCACGTAGGCGATGCGTACCTGATTGCGTCCCGCACCCGGAGTCGTGTAGAAACCGGCGGCCGGTGCCATCATCACGGTCTGGCCCTCATACTCGAAGTCGGTGAGGCACCAGGCGCAGAATTTCTCGGCGTCGTCGACGGGCAGCTTCGCTACCGTGTAGAATGCACCCATGGGGATGGGCGAGTAGACGCCGGGGATGCGGTTCAGACCGTCGATGAGACATTTGCGGCGCTCCACGTATTCGTCGTACACCTCGCGGGCATAGTTCTCGTCGGCATCGAGCGAGGCCTCGGCTACGAGCTGCCCTACGAGCGGCGGGCTCAGGCGTGCCTGGCAGAACTTCATGACGGCCGTGCGCACGGCCGCGTTTTTGGTGATAAGGGCTCCTATGCGGATGCCGCACTCGCTGTAGCGTTTCGAGACGGAGTCGATAAGCACGACATTCTCTTCGATTCCCTCGAGGTGACAGGCCGAGATGTAAGGCGAGCCTGTGTAGATGAATTCACGATACACTTCGTCGGAGAAAAGGTAGAGGTCGTATTTTTTCACGAGGTCGCGTATCTGGTTCATCTCCCGCCGCGTGTAGAGGTAGCCGGTAGGGTTGTTGGGGTTGCAGATAAGTATGGCGCGCGTGCGTTCGTTGATGAGTTCCTCGAACTTCTCGACTTTAGGTAGCGCGAACCCCTCCTCGATGGTGGTCGCTATGGTGCGTATCTTCGCGCCGGCCGATATGGCGAATGCCATATAGTTGGCGTAGGCCGGTTCGGGGACGATTATCTCGTCGCCCGGATTGAGGCATGACATGAAGGCGAATAGCACGGCTTCCGAGCCGCCGGAGGTGATGATGATGTCGTCGGCGTCGAGATGGATGTCGTAGCGCTTGTAGTAGCCCGTAAGTTTCTCGCGATAGCTCTTGAATCCCTGGCTCGGACTGTATTCCAGAACCTTGCGGTCGATATGCCGCAGGGCGTCGAGTCCGGCTTCGGGTGTGGGCAGGTCGGGCTGTCCTATGTTGAGGTGGTACACGTGTATGCCCCTTTCCTTGGCCGCGGTGGCCAGCGGTGCGAGTTTGCGGATGGGCGACTCCGGCATTTCTATGGCCCGTTCTGAGATATTTGGCATTTTGTCAGGTATGCTTTTTATGGGAGGTTCCTTTGCGGCGTTCGGGGCTGTTTCGGCCGGTAACTTCATCGGCGGCGTGCCTCGTTTGTCCGTATAGGGAATTTACGATGCGTATATGTAAGATGCAAAGGTGTGCATTTTTGTGCAATTCTGCAACATTTTCTTGTATTTTTTTAGGCGGATATGCCTCGCGGTCTATGTAAAGAATGCGTTAGGCAGGTTGCCGTGTCTGCCCGAAGAGTTTGAATGATATTTCCGTCCGCTGCATGAAAAGTGGGAAGGCGTGCCACTTTTGTGGGACTGCTTCCCACTTTTGTGGCATACCTTCCCACTTTTTCGTCGGGGCGGCGTGTCTGTTCTCCTATAGATGACCGGTGTGCGGCGTCGGGCGGCTGGCGTCGCGGATGCGCTCCGCCTGCAACAGTTCTTCGGCCAGCCGGTTCAAGTCCTTGCGCGCCGGTTTGCCCGTACCGGTGAGCGGCAAACGGTCTACGGCAAAGATGTGCCGGGGCATGGCATGGCGGTCGAGCGCGTCGCGGCAGCGTTCTCTGATGGTGTCGGCTTCTTCGGGAGTGCCGCGGTAGAGCAGGGTGAGAGCCTGCCCGAGTTCGTCGTCGGCGACGGCCGTGAGGCGGAAGTCGTGGTCAAGACAGGGCTGGAGCTGCTGTTCCAGTTCCTCTATATGAAATTTCAGACCGCCGGAACATACCACATTGTCCGTGCGTCCGATGATGGAGAATGTGCCGTCGGCGTGTATATCCGCCAGGTCGTTGGTGACTAACCGCTCCACTCCTATGTGTGGGGCGCTGACGACGAGCCGGCCATCGGTGCCGGTGGTCACTTCCACGCCGGGCAGCGGCGTGTAGGTCTCTTCCGCCAGGCCGCTGAGTCGGCGCAGGGCTATGTGCGAGAGCGTCTCGGTCATGCCGTAGGTGCTCCATACTTCGCCCGGAAAGTGGCGCAGCGCGCGGGCCAGACTGTCGCTTATCGCGCCGCCGCCGATGATGAGGTGGCGCACGCGGCGGAGCAGGGCGGCTTCCCGCGGTACGGCAAGCGTGCGGTTGACCTGCATGGGCGTCATGGCCGCGAAGTCGGGAGCGTGGCGCAGCCGGGCAAAGGGATGGCTGCCGGGCGCGACGGCTATGAGGCGCAGACCGCACACGAAGGCCCTGATGGCCTGCATCTTGCCGGCGATATAGTCGAGAGGCATGCAGAGAAAGGCGGAACTGCCCGGGGCGAGCGACAGAAAGCGGCAGGTGGCGCGGGCACTGACTGCCATGTATGCCTTGTCGGCCTGCATGACACGCGGCGTACCTGTCGAGCCAGATGTGCGTACCGCGAGGGTGGGGGCGGCGTCGCGCCATTGTCGCTCGAAGTCGCGTACCTCCTGCAGGAACGCCCGTTGTTGTTCGTCGGCGTTCCAGAGACAGTCGCCCGCTATGTGGAGCGTGGTTTGCGGGAAGTTGCTGGTGAAGAGCATGCCGGTGCCCAGTCCCTGGGGCCGTTGCGGGCTTTCGGGCTCTGACCGCCTTTCCTTTTCCAGCAGCGCCGATGTCCATTGGGCTATGGCGTTGAGTCCGATGTTGCTTTCCAACGCGCTCGTTACCCAGTAGGGAATGTCGCGGCAGCGTGCTTCGTCCATCCATTCCTCGGCTCCTCGAAAACCGCCGTGGAGTGTCGGCTTCAGAATGATGTATTGCGGAGCTACGGTGTCGAGCAGGGCGCGTTTCTGCTCAAGGACATTGATGCCGATGAGTTCTTCGTCGAGCGCCACGGGTAGCGGCGTGTTGCGGCAGATGCGTCCCATTTCTTCCCACTGGCCGGCGCGTATGGGCTGCTCTATGCTGTGCAGGTCGTGGCGCGCCAGAAGTTCCAGTTTGTTCAGGGCCTCTTCGGGGCGGAACGCGCCGTTGGCGTCGACGCGCAGTTCTACCGTCTCGCGGCTGTAGCGGGCGCGCAGTCTGCGTATGAGCTCCAGTTCGCAGTCGAAGTCGATGGCGCCGATTTTCAGTTTCACGCACCGGTAGCCCTCCTTCAGTTTCTGCTCCATGCGGGCGAGCATCTCCTCATAGTTGCCCATCCATACGAGGCCGTTGATGGGGATGCCCGCCTCGCCGCGCGTGAATGCCGTGTCGTAGAGATGCAGGTAGTCGCCGTTGCTTACAGAGGCCGCGAAGGAGCGCTCGGCTGTCTCCAGTCCGCAGAGAATGGAAGGGTAGGGGCGCAACGCCTCGTAGTCTACGTGGCGCCGGCGTTCCACCTCTGCGCAACAGGCACGCAGGCGCTCCTCATAGTGCGCGTCGTAGTCGCACGAGAGGTCGAAGAGCGGCGCGCATTCGCCTACGCCGAGGCAGTGGGGATACTCCCGCGCGGTGAAGACAATGTACCACGTGCGCCGTTCGCGGTAGACGCCCCGAGAAGTACCTGCGGGCTGCTTGAAGCGAAAGGTGCGGGGGACGACTCTGACGCGGAGCGTGCAGTCTTTCAAATTCATGAATTACGGAAGTTTGGGAAATTTGGAGAAGTCTGGTTTGCGCTTTTCCAGAAACGCCCGACCGCCCTCCTGGGCCTCGTCGAGCAGGTAGTAGAGCATCGTGGCGTCGCCGGCCAGTTCCTGTATGCCGGCCTGTCCGTCGAGCTCGGCGTTGAGCCCGGCCTTGATCATGCGCAGTGCCAGCGGCGAGTGCTCCATCATCTTCTCGGCCCACTCCACGACCTCGTCCTCAAGGCGCTCGGCGGGCACCACCTTGTTGACCATGCCCATGCGCTCGGCTTCTGCCGCGCTGTACTGACGGCAGAGAAACCAGATTTCGCGGGCTTTTTTCTGGCCTACGATGCGGGCGAGATAGGAGGCGCCGAAGCCGGCGTCGAAGGAGCCTACTTTGGGGCCGGTCTGTCCGAAGATGGCGTTCTCCGAGGCAATGGTCAGGTCGCATACAAGGTGCAGCACATGGCCGCCGCCGATGGCGTAGCCGTTTACCATGGCTATGACTGGCTTGGGGAGGGAGCGTATCTGCTTCTGCACATCGAGCACGTTGAGGCGGGGCACTCCGTCGCCGCCTACGTAGCCGCCGCGGCCCTTTACGTGCATGTCGCCGCCGGAGCAGAAGGCTTTGTCGCCGGCGCCGGTCAGAACGACGACGCTTACTTCCTGTGCCTCGCGGCAGTAGCGCAGTGCGTCGCCGATCTCGGCCACGGTGAGCGGCGTGAAGGCGTTGCGGTAACGCGGGCGGTTGATGGTGATGCGGGCTATGCCGTTGTAGCTGTCGAACAGAATTTCTTCGTATTCCTTGATGGTGGTCCAGTTTCTCATATTATTCTTTTTGAAATTTCGATGGATGTTTTTTTTGATACCGGCGGATGCTGTCAGTCGTGGAGAAATACCTCGAGGATGAGCGCGCCGCGTTTTTCGCACAGCACTTCTCCGGCAAGCGCTTTCACTTCTTCGGCGCTTTGCGCGCTCAGATAGTCGAGGCCGTAGGCTGCCGCGATGCCTTGCGCCGTGGCGTGGTGTTGGGCGGCGATGTACCGGTCGCGTGCCGGCGACGCCCCGAGGCCTGGCAGGGTATGGAATATTCTGCCGCCGCCGTCGTTGAGCAGTACGACGCGCAGGTTGTCGGGAAGTTCCTCGTTCCACAAGGCGTTCTGGTCGTAGAAGAAACTCAAGTCACCGATAAAGACAATGTTCAGCCCCGTACTTGCAAGCGCGTGGCCGACTGCTGTCGAAAGACTTCCTTCTATTCCGTTGACGCCACGGTTACAGAGCATGGGAACACCCCCTCCGGTAAAGCAGAATGCAGCGGCCCGGATGGTTGTACTGTTAGCCAGATGGATGGCGGCAAGTTGCGGCGCGTTGCTGCGGATATATCCGGCAAAGACACGCATTATTGCCGCGTGGCCTGAGTGCCTTGCCGTGCGGACTGCATCAGTCTTTCGGGCTTTGTCTGCAGTTTCTCCGGTCAAGGCACTTATTGCGTTCTTCAGCAGATGCTTCGCGCGGGCCACACCATGATGGGCCGGCAGCGTTTCGGCAAGTTGGCGGAGTGCGGGAGTAAGCGGCGACTTTATAAGAACAGACAAGTGGCGGAAAGTGTCGGGGAAAGTGTCGTCGGGGGCTATCCTTATGATGCGGCAGTCGGGTAGCTGGCGGATTTGCTGCTTGAGCGCTTTTCCAACGAGGTTTCCACCGATGTGTACGATAAGGTCCGGTCGCAGAGTCTCTATCAGTGCGGGATTTTCCTCTATTGCCGCCATGCGGTCGCTATGCGGCTGGTTGGCGATGAGTTCCGGCAAGACAAGCAGACTACCGTCTTTTTCGATAGCGGCTATTGCCGGATCGTCGGGCCGTTCGTATTGGCCGATGACAAGTAGCGGCAGCCGCGCACGGCCTATTGCCGTCATGATTTCGGCGGGTAGAGGGTTGTCGGGAACAGGTTCCCAAAAATCTATGGCCGGTGCTTCCGGCAGCCGGCGTGTTGTAAATTCAAAGAGCGGTTCCGCTATGGGAACATTGATATGCACCGGCCCGCCTCCATTGCGCCGCAAGGCAATGAGCGCCTCGCAGACGGTGCGCCGGCACCACCACGCGGACTCACTCTCCGGCGTGCTGTCGGCCGACGGCTCTGTCAGGGTAAAGGTGTGGCAGTATGGCCGGAGCGCTCCGGCTTGTGGCAGTGTCTGCCCGTCAAGCTGGTTTATCCATTGTGGCGGCCGGTCGGCCGATACGACTAATAGCGGCAAGTTGCGGAAATAGGCTTCCGCTACCGCGGGCAGGGTGTTGAGCAATGCCGAACCGGATGTCACGCACACGGCTACAGGCTTTTGAACAGCCACGGCCATGCCGAGCGCCACGAAGGCGGCGCTGCGTTCGTCGGTTACGGGATGTATCTGCAGGTCGGGGTGCTCCGCGAAGTTGTGTACGAGTATCGCATTGCGCGAACCTGGACATACCACCACATGGGTGATGCCATAGCGCGGCAGCAGCGCCGTGAGCAGATTGACATGATATTTGTTACAGAACATGATGCGTTCTTCTTTATATAATAGGAGGCTCCTTTGACGGATGAACCGGTCATCGGCGGAACAGGTCTTTCATCGTGCGTAGCTTGCGGCATGTCTCTTCCCATTCGGTCTCTTCGACGCTGGCGGGCAGCAGACCTCCGCCGGCGTAGAGCCGGGCCTGGTCGCTGAACAGCTCCATGCAGCGGATGGACACGTAGAAGTGCGTGTTGCCGTGCAACGACAGCGGACCGCTGAATCCTGCATAGTAGCGTCGGGGCGCGGCTTCGGCTGCATTAATGGCATCGAATGCCGCCGCGCAGGGTGATCCGCAGACGGCAGGAGTAGGATGAAGTCGGTCGAGAAGCGTGCCGAGGCCGATACCGTCTTTCAGACGGAAACCGAAGTCCGTTCGCAGATGCACCACATTGGCCGCCGGTGAGGGATAGACCTCCGACAGGGATATGTCGGAGGCGATGCCGGTGAGCTGGTGCTTTATGAATTCGGTTACGAAGGCTTGCTCTGCCTTATCTTTGGCACTCCAGTTGCCGGTGCATAAGGCCTCTGGTGTAAGGAGCATGGTGCCGGCCAACGCCATGGTATGCCAGCGTTGATGATCTGCATCGTCGGCGGCGAGCAGCGTTTCGGGGCTTGCCACGAGCCAACAGCCGGTCTGCGGGGTGTGCCACAGACTTACGTAGCTGTGCGGGTGGTGCCGGCAGGCTTCGAGAAAGAGCCGGAACGGCCGGTATTGTGGGCCGGCGGGCAGGGCGAGCGACTCGCGCCGGGCATAGACTACCTTGCGCACTACGCCGTCGGCGAGGCGGCGCTTGCAGACGGCGAATCCCTCGGCGTAGGCTTCGCGCCCTTCGCCTTTCGGGGTATCGGCAGCGGCGTGGAGCGGCAGGCCGGTCATTTGCAGACCTTCGCCGGACGGAGGTAGCGGACAGGTCACGAGTATGTCGGGACGGATGAGTACGGCGGGTGTATCAGGCGTGGGATGAAAGGGGGCGATCACTACGCCGCGCCGACCTTCCAATGCAGCAAACGACGCCACTGTGTCAGGGGCGTCGTGCTGTGCGGTGTAAACGAAGTTCCGGGCGTCGGGCAGCCGGTAGAGGGCGTAGCCTCCCGGATTGCCGGGCCGGTGGTGCTGCTCCGTGGCGTCGGAGGGGTCAATATTCATAGTTGACAGAGGCCACCTGTCCCTCCGGCGTGTGATAGTTGCAGAGGTCGGTGTTGCCGTTGCGATTGCTGTATTCGAAATTGATGGTGTAGTTCTTGTCGGGCTGCGAGGGGTAGCTTGCGCTGATGCTCTTGACGAGGTTCACCGTGGGCTGTCCCATGAGACCGGCGTAGTAGAGGTGTTCCAGACCGAGGCAGCCCAGTTCTTTCGATATGGCCTCGGGCAGGAGACCGTTGATGTTGGGCAGTTCGGACGGTACGAGCGTGAGCGACACCGGTTCGGCGCCCGCTTCCCTGTATTCTATGCCCGTGATGTTGCCGTTGCTGTAGGTGAAGCGGCCGCTGCTTGTGTATTGCTGGGCTTGTCCGAAACTGTTCTCGAAGATGGTCTTTTCCCATTCGGCAAGGTGTCCGTCGCGGTAGTAGAACTTGTAGATGTTGCGGTTGACGGTCATCTTCTCGATGTATCCCTCGGAGTTGAGCGTGATCTGGGTCTTCTCGCCGCTCGAGTTGTATACGCTGACACCGTCATGGTGGAAGCTGAGCTTGCTGGTGTAGGAGAAAGTGCCGTCGATGGCCGCGTTGGGATCGCGCACGGTACCGTTGGCCTGCACGAGTCTTCCGTCCGAGTAGGTGAATGTCCAGTCGTAGCTTTGCGTCTGTCCGCCGCGATGGCGGATGGTGCGTACGTTTTCGGCGCCGCCTCCGGGCAGTTTGGGCTTCATGGCTGGCGGATCGTCGTCCGAACATGCTGTGGCGACCGCACCGGCTGCGCAGAGCAACAGTAGGGAGGAGGCCCACCACGAACTTATGCGATGAAGGATTGATGTCATGGCTTTGTTCTTTTAAGGGTTAATATGCCCCACAAACTTACGGAAAAGTTTTGAAAGAAGGGTTCTTCGTTGAGGATTATTAACTTACGGCCCGCGGCATTTATCCCACGGTCTTCTTGGCTTCCTCCCAGATGGCATCCATCTCGGCGAGCGTCATGTCGGTGAGCTGGCGTCCCTGTTTGAGGGTGTGGGCCTCGAGGTAGTTGAAGCGCCGCGTGAATTTCCGGTTGGTGTGTTCGAGCGCGTTGTCGGGGTTTATCTTGTAGAGGCGGGCGGCGTTGATGAGGCTGAAGAGCACATCGCCGAACTCGGCCTCGGCCTTTTCCTTGTCCATATTCTCGACCTCGGCCTCGAATTCCGATATTTCCTCCTTCACTTTGGCCCAGACCTGCGAGCGTTCTTCCCAGTCGAAACCCACGTTGCGCGCCTTGTCCTGTATGCGGTAGGCCTTGATGAGCGAGGGCAGGGCCTCGGGCACACCCGCGAGCACACTCTTGTTGCCGTCCTTTTCGCGCTGCTTCAGTTGTTCCCATTGCTCGCTTACCTGCTGCGGTGTGTCGACATCGCTTTGCGGACCGTCGGCAGGCGGGAATACGTGAGGGTGGCGGAAGATGAGCTTGTCGCACAGTTGGTTGCAGACATCGGCCATGTCGAAATCGCCGGTCTCCGAACCTATTTTTGCATAGAAGCACACGTGCAGCAACACATCGCCCAGTTCCTTGCAGATGTCCTTGCGGTCATTCCGCAGGAGGGCGTCGCAGAGTTCATAGGTCTCTTCGATGGTGTTGGGGCGCAGGCTCTCGTTGGTTTGCTTGCGGTCCCACGGACACTTTACGCGGAGTTCGTCGAGCACGTCAAGCAGACGGCCGAAAGCGGCCATTTTCTCTTCCTTGGTATGTAATTGGCGGTTCATTTTGGTGTATTCTTTTGAAAACTCCGGCAAAGTTACTATTTTTCCGCCTACCGCGTCCGTCTGTGCGGCCTAATCTTTCGCTCTGTATGTGCAGGTGTGGAAAAAGTGGGACGCCTTGCCACTTTTGTGGGACTGCTTCCCACTTTTGTGGCATGCCTTGCCACTTTTGCGACGGATAGTCCGCTCCCCTCACAACTCTGGATCCGGACAAAAAAAGAGGGCTTTCTTTTGTCCGTCATTACTTTTGCGCTATCTTTGCTCCTGTGATACAATAAAAAAATGTGCGAATGGAAAAATTCGAACTGCACATTCTGGGCTGCGGCAGTGCTTTGCCGACAACCAAGCATGTGCCCACTTCGCAGGTGCTCAGTCTGCGCGACAAACTCTTCATGATAGACTGTGGCGAGGGCACCCAGTTGCAGATGCGCAAGTCGCGGCTACGCTTCTCGCGACTGGGGCATATCTTCATCTCCCACCTGCATGGCGACCATTGCTTCGGCCTGATGGGACTCATATCCACCTTCTCGCTGCTGGGACGCACCGCACCGCTCCACATCCATGCGCCCCGTGAACTGGAAGGCCTGATGCGGCCGCAGCTTGACTTCTATTGCCGCGGAGGCTCGTTCGAGGTCGTTTTTCATGGTTTTGATCCGGCCGTGAGCGAATGTATTTTCGAAGACCGTTCGGTGAGCGTAACCACCATCCCCTTGCGCCACCGCCTGCCGTGCAGCGGGTTCCTCTTCGAAGAGAAGCCCGGTTTGCCGCACATACGGCGCGACATGATGGACTATCTGGAAATTCCCGTCTGCGAGTTCAACAACATCAAACTCGGGGCCGACTGGGTGCGCCCCGACGGCACGGTGGTGCCCAACGAGCGGCTGGTGAAGCCCGCCGAACCGGCGCGGCGCTTCGCCTATTGCTCCGACACCGCCTTTGTGCCGGCCAATGCCGAACTGGTGCGCGGCGTCGACCTCTTGTTTCACGAGGCGACTTTCGGAAGCGCCGACGAACGGCGTGCCGCCGAGACTTTCCACTCTACGGCAGCGCAGGCGGCCGAGTTCGCACGCCTGGCCGGCGCGCGGCGGCTCGTCATCGGACACTACTCCTCGCGCTATGACGACGAGAGGCAGCTTCTGGCAGAGAGTCGTGCGGTGTTTCCCGACACCAGCCTGGCCTGCGAAGGGGCCGTATTCTCCATCGGTGGAGAGTAGCGGGCCGATCCATTTTTACCGGGGATGGTATTAATCTGTATAGCAAAACGGACATGGCCGGCAGTACACTACTGCCGGCCATGTCCGTTTTATTGGGGATGAATAAGGATGTGCCCTTATCCGTCTATTGGTGTATGTACGTTGGTGCTCAGATTTCCACGTTCTCGTAGAGGAAGCGCTTGATACTCCTTTTGGGTGTTTTCTCAAACTCCTTCTCGAAGATGCGGATGCCGGCCAGCTGCTCGTAGCTCGCCACCATGGTGTTGAGCTCCTGACGGTTCAGTTCCATGGCCGCGCGCAGTCCGGCGTCGTCGAGACCGTCTTTTTGCGCCTCGTCGTAGTCGGGGTGCACCAGTCCGTAGAGTTTGTCGCCCTTCTGTATGACGATGCTTTCGCTCACGTAATGGAGCGTGTTGAGCTTGTCCTCTATCTCTTCGGGATAAATGTTCTGCCCCGAAGAGCCGAGGAGCATGTTCTTGCTGCGGCCGCGGATGTAGAGGTTGCCTTCGGCGTCGATTACGCCCAGGTCGCCCGTGTGATACCAGCCTTCCTCGTCGATGGTGGCGGCGGTGGCTTCGGGATTTTTGTAGTAACCGAGCATCACGTTGGTGCCTCGGGTGAGGATTTCGCCTACTTCATTTTGCGGATCGGCCGATTTGATTTTTATTTCCATGCGGGGCGCTGCCTTGCCGCATGAGCCCGGCCGGAATTCCTTCCAGTCGGCATAGCTGATGATGGGGGCGCATTCGGTGGCGCCGTAGCCGACCGTGAAGTTGAAACCGATTTTATGGAGGAAGGTCTCGATCTCGCTGTTGAAAGCCGCTCCGCCTATGATGATTTCGTAGAACCGTCCGCCAAAGGCTGCCACAAGCTGTTCGCGCACTTTCTCGCGTATCTTCTGGTTGATAATGGGGAGTTTCAGCAGTAGTTTCATGCTGACGGTCTGTAGTTTGGGAAGTACCGACTTCTTGATGATCTTCTCGATGATGAGCGGTACGGAAATCACGATTTCCGGCTTTATTTCCGCGAAGGCGGCAAAGATTATTTTTGGCGAGGGTACACGTGTGAGATAGTAAACGTGGCAGCCGTGCACGAACTCGAAGATAAATTCAAAAGCCATGCCGTACATGTGCGCCAGGGGCAGCATGGAAATCACGTTGGCGCCTGCCTGCATCTTGGTGCCCAGAACTTCCTGCGCGAAGAGCAGGTTCGACCAGAGGGCACGGTAGGGAATGAGCACGCCTTTGGAGTTGCTCGTCGTGCCGGAGGTGTAGTTGATGAGTGCCAACTCTTCGCCGTCGGGGCATTCGCGGTAGTGCACGTGCTCCTTGCGGAAATATTTGGGGTATTTGCGGCCGAAAATCTCGTTGAGATGCTCGCGCGCGTTGGTAAGCGGTTCGGTGCGGCTTACGAGGAGCGAATAGTCCGGTATGTAGATGATGCCTTCGAGTTTCGGCATTTCGTCGGGTGAAAGCGTGGGCCACACCATATCGCCGGCGAAGAGGAGCTTGGCCTCCGAGTGGTTGACGATGCCGTGTACCTGTTCGGGCTTGAACTCGTGGAGTATGGGTACGGCTACGGCCCCGTAGCTCAGCGTGGCGAGAAAGGCCACGGCCCAGTGGGCACTGTTGCGGCCGCATAGCGCTATTTTGTCGCCCGGCCTGACGCCGGCATTTTCGAACAGGATGTGCAGCTTTTCTATTTTCCGGGCAACATCCTTGTATTGCAGCGTGCTGCCCTTATAGTCGGTCAAGGCATCATGCTCCCAATTGGTCTTGATACTCTCTTCGATGTAACCGACAAAGTCTTTATATGTTTCCATGTCAGGAAAATTGTAGAGTGAAATTCATGTGCCTCGGCGGCACAAAATATTGTTATTTGTGCAAAATTAAGAAAAATACTTGGAAGCGTGGCCGCTTCGCATGATTTATTTGTACTTTTGTCTTCAAATCAGCATCAGACACATTATGAAGAAACAAAAGTCGAAGCGTTTTGTCGCTATTTCCTGCGCTGTTCTTGTCGTGGTATGTGCCGCGGCCTATTGGTCGTTGTTCACGCCCTTCAGCTCTTCTTCGAAAACAGGTACATATATATATATAGACACTGACGATACGGCGGATTCCGTTTACGCGAAGCTCGCCGCCACTGCCGCTGCGAACCATCTGACGAGTTTTCGCGTTGCCGCGGCATTGTCGGGTTATTCCGGCCATGTGTACCCCGGCTGCTATGAAACGGCTGGCGATGTCAGCACTCTGCGTCTGCTGCGCAACCTGCGTAGCGGACGCCAGACACCGGTACGGCTGGTGGTTCCGGCAGTAAGAACCATGGCTGACATGGCCCGTCGCCTGTCGCGGCAATTGGCGGCCGATTCCGCTTCACTCGCTGCGGCTTTTTCCGATTCAGCCCTCTGTGCAACTGTGAACTGCTCGCCAGCCACGCTGCCTTGCATTTTCGTGCCCGAAACCTATGAGGTGCTTTGGACGGTGTCGCCCGACGAACTCGTGAAACGCATGAAGAAGGAAAACGATAAGTTCTGGAACGCCTCCCGTAAGGGGAAGGCCGAAAAACAGGGACTTAGCCCGCAGGAGGTCGTGACGCTGGCTTCCATCGTAGACCAGGAAACGGCCAATGACGCCGAGAAACCGATGGTGGCCGGTATGTATCTTAACCGTCTGCGGCAGGGCATGAAACTTCAGGCGGATCCTACCGTGAAGTTCGCGCTTGGCGATTTCGGACTGCGGCGTATATTGCACGAACATCTGACTGTAGACAGTCCTTACAATACGTATCGTAATGCCGGGCTGCCGCCGGGACCTATTGCCGTGCCCCAGATAAGCAGTATTGACGCCGTGCTGAATGCCGTACGGCACGACTATTTATATATGTGTGCGAAAGAAGACTTCTCCGGTACGCATAATTTTGCCGTGACCTACGAGGAACATCTTGCCAATGCCGCCCGTTACACGCGGGCCCTCAATGAGCGCAATATCCATTGAGTGCCCCGTCGCGGTCGCCTGCGATATAACGGGAACCACTAACATGAATCGACAAAACAGTATGAAATATCAGTTTGTTCCGCAAGGCACGTGTTCGCGCCTTATCGACATAGAGATTGAAAACGGTGTGATAAAGGAAGTCCGTTTCACCGGCGGCTGCCACGGCAACTTGCAGGGAATAGGCGCCTTGGTAAAAGGAATGAAACCTGCCGATGTCGTGGCCCGGCTCAGCGGTATCCGTTGCGGCAACAAGGAAACATCATGTCCCGACCAATTGTCGCAGGCGCTGAGGGAGTGTACATCCTGCTGATTTGGGCGGAGCAGTTTGAGAGAACTGTAGTGACATTTGTAAAATCAATAACGGCGAGCCCTTACAGGAAGTATCGGCTCGCCGTTGTCGTCTGTTCTTGTAAATATATCTGCCGGCATTAGTTTGATTGCCGGGCATCCGCGTTTATTGGTTGATAGCGCCGATAATGTCATTGACATCTGTCACGCCGTGTTCGTCAAGCCAGCGTTCGATGCCGTCTATTACCTTGACGGTCACGGTTGGGTCGATGAAGTTGGCGGTGCCTATCTCTATTGCGGTGGCGCCGGCCATGAGAAACTCTATGGCGTCGGTCGCGTTCATGATGCCGCCCAGTCCTATCACCGGTATCTTGACGGCGCGGGCCACCTGCCACACCATGCGCAGGGCTACAGGCTTGACCGCCGGACCGCTCAGTCCGCCCGTCGATATGCTGAGGCGCGGACGGCGGCGCTCGATGTCGATGCTCATTCCCATAAGCGTGTTGATGAGCGATACGCTGTCGGCGCCTTCGGCCTCGACGGCCTGTGCTATGGAGGCAATGTCGGTGACATTGGGCGAGAGTTTTACAATGAGCGTCTTGTCATAGGCTTGCCGGACGGCGCGCACTACCGAGGCGGCTCCCTCGCAGGTTACGCCGAAAGCCATGCCGCCGTTCTTGACATTAGGACAGGAAATGTTGAGCTCTATGGCCGGTATGCGCGGCAGTTCGGCGATTCGGGCGGCGCAGGCGGCGTAGTCGTCGGGAGTATTGCCCGAAACGTTGACGATGACATTGGTATCGTATCCGGCTATCTGCGGATAAATGTGCTCGCAGAAATATTCCACGCCCTTGTTCTGCAGCCCTACGCAGTTGAGCATCCCTGAGGCCGTCTCGGCCATACGCGGATAATCGTTGCCTTCGCGCGGAAGGAGCGTGGTACCCTTTACGATGAAGCCGCCGAGGCGGTTGAGGTCGATGAGGTCGGCAAATTCTATGCCGTAGCCGAAAGTGCCCGAGGCCGTGAGAACGGGATTCGACAGCGACAGGCGGTCTATTTTTACTTGGAGGTTTGCCATTGCAGTTGATTGATGTTAAATACCGGTCCTTCTTTGCATACGCATACGTTATGCCCTTCCTTGTCTTTTTCTACGCAGCACAGGCAGGCGCCGAGGCCGCAGGCCATCATGTTTTCGAGTGAGGCCTCGCAGGACAGGCCCTTGCTGGTGGCGAAGCGCGCTACGGCCATCATCATCGGCTTGGGGCCACAGGTGGCAACGGCGTCGAACGTTTCGCCTAAGACGGAGTGGTTCGTGACGAAGCCTTTTTCGCCCAGCGAACCGTCTTCGGTGGTGATGTGTACGGGGCCGTGTTCTCTGAACAGGTCGAGTTGCATGAGGTCGCCGGACGATCGTCCGCCGAGCAGGAATATGGGGGTGTGCCCGGCCTCCTTGAGGCAGCGGCCGTAGTAGAGCAGGGGAGCGGTGCCTACGCCGCCGCCCACGAGCAGCATGCGTTTCCCCTGTCCCTCGGGCATGCTGAAACCATTACCCAAGGGGAAGAGGCAGTTGAGTGTGTCACCGGTGTGCAGGGCCGAGAGGGCCGCTGTTCCGGCGCCTACCACATGGACGAGTAGCCATAGTTCGTTTTTTTCATAATCTACGTAGTTGATGCTGATGGGGCGGCGTAGGAAGGTCTGCGCGGACCCTTCCACGAGAACTTCAACGAATTGGCCCGGAACCATCTCCGGCAATGGTCCGTCGGGTTGCGTCAGGCGTAGTAGGACATAATCCTCGCGCGGGTGCTCCACGCCGGCGACGAGCAGGTCCGAAACGTATTTCTTCATATTCCTTTTGATTGTTATGCTTGGTTTGTCAGTACAAAAATAGCAAGAATTAGTGAAATTATGGATGTATTCAGAAATTAAAAGATGTCTTTCTCTCTGTCTGATACGTTTATACTTTGGTCTGCGTCTGTCAGTCTGGGGAGAATTGCCGGTTTCGGTCGGTCCATAGGGCTGGGCGCGGTATGTCGCATGCTCTGTAAAGAAGGATTTGCGGTCGTGTATAATCTGAAAGGATTTATCTGTATTTTTTCCTTCATATATCTTTAAAGATATTGGCTTATAGAGAGTAATGATGAAAGAAATGTACTTTTCTGACATAACTGCGATGAAATGTTAAAATTTGAATTCTTTCACCGTTTCTACTTGTGTGACAGAGGAATATGCTGAATGATTTCAGTGAAACTAATGTTGGAAAGGTATTTTGCCCGTTTGTCGGTGAAACGGAGCGTTGCGGTGTCTGAAAAGCATTACTTGAAGTTTGAAAAGTACTTACTCGTGTAAAAAATCCAAGTAGTGCTTTTTAAATTCCAAGTAGTGCTTTTTGAGGAGGATAAATGAGGAGAGGAAGAAAACCTTATTCTTTCATTTTTTTATTTGTTGCTTTCAGTATTATGCACTATGATTCAGTCGTTTGAACTGAAATGAAAGGAAAACGGATGAATTTGTTTCTTTGGGGTAAATTGTCGTTTTGTCAGTTTTCCGGCCCTGTGTTTTCATGAGATGGCATGTGGGGATGGAACCGTTGGCCGTGTTCCTTAAAAATGTTATCTTTGTATTCGTTTTTATAGTGAAGCTAAAATGATGGAAATAACTCGAAACTCAGGGAAAATCACTCTCGAAATTTGTGCGGGGAGTTATGACAGCGCTTTGGCGGCTCTGCGGGGCGGTGCGCAGCGAATAGAACTTTGTGCGGCGCTTGGCGAAGGCGGTCTTACTCCTTCGTGGGGCTTGATGAAGGCTGTCATGGCCTTGCCCGCGTTGCGTAAGCACGTTCTGATAAGGCCGCGTGGCGGCGACTTCCTTTATAGCGAGGCCGAGGTGCGACTTATGACCGAAGACATACTGATGGCCCGTGAGGCCGGTGCCGACGGTATCGTGGTCGGTGCGCTGACGGCTGACGGCGATGTGGACATGCGGGCCATGCGTCTTTTCATGGAAGTTGCCGGCTCGATGAGCGTCACCTTTCACCGCGCCTTTGACCTTTGCCGTGACCCGGGAGAGGCTTTGGAGCGCATTGTGGAACTGGGGTGTTCACGCCTCCTTACTTCGGGGCAGGCGGCTACGGCCTTTGCCGGCATACCGTTGCTGAAATGTCTGGTTGAGCAGGCCTCCGGACGGCTTTCGGTGATGCCGGGCTGTGGCGTGTCGGCAGATAACGCCGCGCAGATCCTGCAAGCTACCGGTGCGGTGGAAATTCACGCCTCTGCGCGTCGGCCTTTTACGAGCGGCATGAATTTTCGCCATGACGGTGTCAGTATGGGGCGGCCGTCGAATGACGAATATGAGCGTTGGGAGACTTCAGAGGAGGAGGTCGGGAAAATTATTTCCGTATTGGTTAGTTCTCTATAACAGGTTAATAATTAACGCCGAATAATCAGAATGAGTTTCCCGGTACATTTATTCTGAAAAATAGCCGGTAAAAAAATGCCGGAAAATTTTGTGCGTATTGTAAAAAGTTGTACTTTTGCATCGCTTTTGAGAAGAAACAGGGCGCTTAGCTCAGCTGGTTCAGAGCGTCTGCCTTACAAGCAGAGGGTCGGGGGTTCGAATCCCTCAGCGCCCACAAGATTTTTTTTGATGTTCTTCTCGAAAGTCCTCTTGTAGTAAGGGCGCTTAGCTCAGCTGGTTCAGAGCGTCTGCCTTACAAGCAGAGGGTCGGGG